>Ga0209390_10000060_pt1 | contig 163532 bp, 102 predicted proteins | sample BON01_FD_187212 | JGI IMG/M metagenome (GOLD analysis project Ga0209390, IMG submission 187212) | Freshwater microbial communities from Lake Bonney liftoff mats and glacier meltwater in Antarctica - BON-01 (SPAdes) (version 2) | ecosystem: Environmental > Aquatic > Freshwater > Ice > Glacier... | reverse complement strand
CAAGGAATTAGAGAGTCGCAGCCTGCACTTTGTGCGTTACGCTGACGACTTTCTGGTCTTCACCAAAACCAGCGAAGCTGCTCAGCGAGTCGCCCGATCGATTGAAGATTATCTGACGCGAAAGCTTAAGCTTGTGATTAATATTGAAGACGGGTGATGTCTTCGAGTCAGGCGGTGCATGAGGCACTGTCGCTCGCTGGGCCTGCGGCACAGGCCCGATCCAAAACAGCCTCAAGGGACAGGGACTGGCGAATCTATTCACAATCTGGCAGAAGCTCACTGCAAGGAGATGAACCGCCCGGTGCGGACCCGCACGCCGGGTGGTGTGGGAGTGGCCTCGGAGCAATCCGGGTCCCTCTCCCGATCTTTGTTAGCCAGAGTCTCCGGCAACCACTTCGCAAGACGGCAATGCTGCCTTGAGTTGTGACAAACCCTGTGTGGAGATTTGTGTTTCTCGAACATCCAGATGGTTGAAATTCTGAAATCGAGTCAATTGATTTACCACTGCATCAGTGATGGGCATCCCACGAAGCGATAGCCGCTGCAACCGGCTGAGGGACGCAATGACCTTGATGTCGTTGTCAGTGACCAGTGGGAAGGTCTCCTCCTTCCTGAGCCAGGATGTGATCGACAAATCGACTTCGGTAATTGGATTAGCACCCGCGATCTGGGTCAACACCGCGAAGCGCGTTCTGCTAAATGACGAAGGCGACGAACCGCGATCACGAATTAGTGCAGCGGACTCAAGTGTGAACGTTCCGCCAAGTTTGCCGACCTCGGTTAGGGCAAGTTGATCTCGCTGGTATTAATACCACTTGAAGACAGCGAGTGAAACAACCAAGAGCACGCAGCAGGAAACAAGCGACGCGATGACTTTTGTTGTTCGATTCTCCATGGCTGATCTTAGCTTGAAATGACTTGGGAATGACTTGCTGGCTAACAGTGTTTTCGCAGCGTGGCGGACGGCACACGGAGTGTGCCTGCTACTTTTTGAACAGTATTGGCTTTAATCGAGGAACACAAATTCCTTCTGATTCATCAAGACATGGCAGATCTCACTGACCACACCGGGATCACGCAGCGCTAAGTCCGCCGGCAGGTTTCTTTCCATGGCGACGGCCTGAGCGAACTCGTGAAACGCGGCTGCCTCCGTGTCTGAAGGTGTCCGCGCAAAAGCCTGGCGAAAGGCGTGGGCCAATAACTCATCGCCGCCGCCTGAGACCTCGTTCAGCAAACGGGCCGACCAGACATTGGCCTGCTCATGAACAAACTCGTTATTCATCAACATCAGGGCCTGAGCCGGTACGTTCGAAATACTTCTGCGACCAACGGCAGTTGCGGGCTGCGGTGTATCAAACGCCAGCATGAAGGGATTCAGGAAGTTTCGATTGACCGCCTGATAGATACTCCGTCGCCCTGCGCCATCCAGTGGCCCCGACTGACCCGGTCGGCCTCGTCCCTGCATGAAATTCGAAAGATAAACTGGAACAGGCGGGCCGAACATCGCCGAATCCAGTCGCCCTGAAACGCAGAGCATCGCATCACGCAACACTTCCCCTTCAACTCGGCGAACCGAAAATCGTTGCAGCAGCTTGTTGGAGGGATCTGTCTGCTCGGCCAGTTCCGTTCGCTGGCTGCTCAGGCGATACGCGCGACTCATGACAAGTCGCTTCACGAGCCGCTTGATCGACCAACCATCGTGACGAAATTCGCCGGCTAGAAAATCCAGCAGCTCCGGATGCGTCGGCTGTTCGCCAAGCACACCGAAGTTGTCTGACGTGGACACAATCCCGCGTCCAAACAGGTGCTGCCAGACGCGGTTGACGATGACTCGGGCGGGAAACGGATTATCCTCCGCCAGCACGCGATCAGCCAGTTCCATTCGCCCGCTGCCGTGAGGATTCTGCAGCGGTGCCCCCTGATCCAGAGCCGTCAGCATGTGCCGACCGGCCGTCGGTCCGCGATTGTTATGATTGCCGCGGATAAAGACGTACTCATCCTCACCAGGTCCTTCGCACATCACCAGCACTGGATCGCCAGACTGCGGCTGCTCGGCTTCTTTTCGAAACGCTTCGAGCGACGTTTCATACGCCGTCCGCTGCTCAGAAGAAGACAGGCCGGACTTAAACACCACAGCGGCCCAGGCAGGATCTGACGCCATTCGCGTCGCGGCGTCTTTTATCAGTTGCTCGCGAGTTGTCTGAGGGCTCACGGTCAACGATGCATTCGTCTTACAGATTTCCTGACGAGCCACCGGGGACTCATTGGACTGGCCCATCATTCGGATTTCACGTACCGCAAACCAGCCGTCGCCTTCATCCAGAAACTCCAGATGACATCGATGGCCGATATAACGCTGAACATCGCCGGCAACGCGAATCCAGCGAAACTCGCCCTCAGTTTCGATCGGCTGGCGACAACCGCCAAACAGCAATTCACTGAACTCGTTCATGACGTAGCCATCAATGCTCAGACGAACTCGCGTGCCCTTGCCGGCGGCGAGGATCTGAATCTCGGGATGAGTCAGAACGAACTCCGGCGAATGCAACTCGCCGCGCAGCTTCGGCGACAGACTGGCGGAACTCACCGACATCGGGCTGTCCGCAACAAACGCCGCCGGTGTGAGCGACACGGTAATCGCCTGACGAGGAATTTCACCCGATCGCCCGCTGCCAAGCGCGGCACCGAAGGCCCGCCAGTTGGCAGGCAGCCCCTGCCGTAAATCGGCCGCCACCGCTGTTGGAGTTCCACCTGCTGGAGTTCCAACTGTTGTTTCAGCCCAGCCGGATGTGATCGCGTCCGGTGAAATTTTGGGCAGTGCAGCATCGTGTCGCTGCTTCAGCCACAAAGCGATCTGGTCGGCGTCAGATGAATCGGGCGGCGCCTGAGCCAGCGCGGCTAACAACGACAACGGATGTGACAAAGCTTTGTTCTTTTCATCACGAAGCAGACCCCGAAGAATCTTAACCTGCTGCGTTTCAGGTTTTTGTTCGGCTGCTGCGGCACCAGCGGCCGCCGGTTCCATGGCTCGCTGCAACAGTGCGACAAGCCGGTCGGATGAAAATTCGGCAGTGCCCTTGTTCAGCGATTCTGTCGTCTGGAGTTTTGCTGCGGCCAGACGATCGATCAGCTTGCTGGTTTCCTCATGAGAATCCAGCCACTCAACTCGTCGCCGTGAGCTTTGCAGAAACCCGGACAGTGCGTAGTAATCGTCTGCTGTAATGGCGTCAAATTTGTGGTCATGGCAACGTGCACAGGCGATTGTCAGTCCCAGAAAGGTCTTTCCAAACACGTCGATCTGATTGTCGATGCGCGACGCTTCTTCGCCTTTCACATCCACAGGCGCGTGCTTATCTTCGCACAGGTACCAAAATCCGGTCGCGATGATGGATTCATTAAAACCCAGCTCGGGATGGCGACGCGGATTCTCTATCAGATCGCCGGCAAGGTGCTCACGCACGAACTCGTTGTACGGCACATCATTGTTGAGAGCCCGAATCACATAGTCGCGGTATCGCCACGCATAGGGCAGCGGATAGTCGAACTCATGACCAAGCGTCTCTGCATAACGCATCAGGTCCAGCCAGTGGCGAGCCCATCGTTCGCCAAATTGTGGCGACGCGAGCAGTTCGTCGACGACCTTTTCGAGAGCGACGGCGGTTGACACTGGATCGTTGAAGAAGCGATCCTGCTGCTGCAGCGTGGGCGGCATGCCAGCAAGATCAAAATACAAACGCCGCAAAATGGCTCGTCGATCCGCATCCGCGGCGGGCGCGATTCCGGCGGCTTCCATCTTTGCGAGCAGAAAACGATCCGAATCGCTGACCGCCCAGTCGGCCTGCTTTACCGTGGGAACCGTCGGCCGTTCAATTTTCTTCCAGGCCCAATGAGCGGCAATGCGTTCTTCCAATGGGAATGCCGTTTTTTCGGTTGCGACAGTGGCGGATTCCATGTCGGCCGGCCAGGGAGCACCGTCCTTGATCCACCGCGCCAGAATTTCAATCTCCGCGTCCGGCATTTTACTGCGCGGAGGCATCTGAAATCCTTCGTATCGGACCGCTTGAATCAGCAGACTCTGATCCGGGTCACCGGGGACCATCACGGGTCCGCTTTCGCCGCCGGTCAGCATGGCTTTGCGGGATGTCAGTCGCAGTTCGGCTTCCACTTCCGGTTCATCGCCGTGACATTCAATGCAGCGAGCTTCCAGCAGAGGCAAGACGCTGTTGCGAAAAAAATCGGCCTGCTCTTGAGTGACTTCAGCACCGGCCGCCGCGTCGCGGTCGGCTGCCTTGTCCTGTGCCTCTACGGGCCACAAGAGCAGCAGCGCTGGACATGACAGCACGACAGCAGCACTCAACAATGCCAAAACCAGAAAGCGAAGTGGGCTCAATGAAGGACGCATCAGGAATCCTGCCTGAGTCTGATCAGGAATATTGAGGTGAGAACGTTCGGAGGGAACTCCATTGTCGCCAAAACCGGGATTCAAAAGCAACTGGCCAATCACAGGAAATGCGGCACTCCACGATAAGCTGACGAACGCCAGGTTTCCTGAGCCGAAGCGTGTTCGCGGGTCGTTGATTTAGTCTCAGTCGAGATCGCTTACGTTTAACCCGACTCGAAGAGGAGGCGGGCAGTCGGTTCCTCCTCTTCGAGTCGGGTTAAACGATTAAGAGGCTCTAAAAAAGTGGGACAGGCGCCCTCGCTGAGTCATTTTTCTGAGCATTTTCCGCAAGATATGGGAGCCCGTCCCAGTTTTGTCAGGCGTTCTAAATCAACAAGCCGCTGGTGCGTTCCGGCCGATGATGCAAAATCGCTATGTATTTGCGGACATGGAGCGGTCCGGTCAGGGCGGCGTTAACTCATCTGCTGACGTCGGCACTCATACAGGACAATGCCCGCTGCGACGGCGGCGTTGAGCGAACTGACACCGCCCAGCATCGGGATGGCAATTTGCAGATCGCACTCCGAAAGCAGATCAGGAGCAATCCCGACCGCCTCGGAACCAATCACAACGGCCAGCGAGCCCTTTGAATCGGCCTGCCACAACAAAGTGTCGGTTTTCTCGGTTGCCGCGAGAATCCGCAGTCCGTTTCGCTTCATGGTCACCACTGCGTCCGCGAGGCTGGGCACGCGGTACAGAGTCAGGTGATTCACGGCGCCTGCGGAGGCACGGGCGACGTGCGGGGTGACGGAAACCTGAGACTTCTCACCGATAATCACGCCGTCGACTTTCATCGCGTCGCAACAACGCAGGATGGCCCCGAAATTGTGAGCATCCTGAAGACGATCGCAGACAACGAACAGCGGCGGCAGCGGTTTGGAATTCTCCGAATCTGCGCCGCGACTCTGCAAAGATCGCTCCAGATCCTCAAGCGATCGGCAGGGGAGCTCACCCATCCGAGCCAGAAAGCCCTGATGATCTTCCGCTCGACACAGTTCCAGCAGTCGGCTGGCTGGAACTCGCTGAATTTTAATGCCGGTGGATGACATAAAATCCTGCAGCTCAAGCAGAGTCTCGAGCGGCAGGTCTTCGTCCAGCAAAAGTTCGATCACCGGCCACACGCCAGCTCGCAGTGTTTCCTGCACCGCGTGTCGGCCCCAAAGCCAACTTCGCTGATGACTGGCTGCAAAAGACCGGTTGGATTTTCCCTGAAGATTTCGGCTGCTCATACACAGAGTTTAGCCGCTGACAGAAGTTCTTCGCCAGCCGCCGCTTTAATTCCGAACCGTTTCCGGTTTCTGCGTTCACGCCCGACGGATTTGTCGCCAAGGGATTTTCCATCAAAGGATTAGGAATCCTCGATCAATAAGTGTCCGATAATCGCCTTTCGCTCAGCGAAAGAACGCTACTTTCGCGGAGCGAAAGGCGACAAATATTGATCGAACGATACTTATCCGCCGATCGAATACATGGGACGATCGGGCTGAATGAATCTGGCCGTGTTGATTTCATGCCCTTCCTTCTTAGCGGCAATGCTGCTGAGCATCGCCTGAGCGATCATCTCATCTTCATGATCAGCATCAGCATTTGCAGCATTTGCAGCAGGAGGTCGGAGCAGGTGCTTGATATCGGTCTCATCATGGCTGAACAGACAGTTTCGCAGGCGGCCATCGGCGGTCAGGCGGAAGCGATTGCAGCTGGCACAAAACGGCTGGCTGACGCTGGCAATCAAACCAATACGGCCTCGGCCGTCTGCAAATTCAAAGTCCTGAGCCGGTGCGTGCGTCGGCGCGTCCGCCAACGGCAAAAGCGACCCTGATGTCTTTCTGGAATTCGCCGAGGCAGCAGTGGACTCGATCGCTCGCAGCGGGCCAAAAGCGGCTTCCAGTGTTGCGATGATTTCGTGGGCGAACAGGACCTTGTCGCGCTGCCACTGGCTGTCAGCGTCCAGAGGCATGAATTCGATGAATCGAACGACAGTGTCTGTGTCCCGAGCCAAGTGCCCGAACGGCACAATCTGATCTTCTGTCAGTCCGCGAACAGACACAGCATTGAGTTTAATCGGAGAAAACCCAACTCGTCGAGCCGCCTCGATGCCGGCGAGCACGCGTTCGTAACCGTCTCGGCGAGTCACCTTGCGGAAGATTTCCGGGTCGAGCGCATCCAGGCTGACGTTTAGACGTCGCAGACCAGCATCCCGAAGTTCCTGGGCCTGTTCTTCCAGCAGAATTCCATTCGTCGTCAGCCCGATGTCAACAATCCCGGGCACAGCCGCCAGCTTTCGAACGAGCACATGCAGATCGCGTCGCACGAGCGGCTCACCGCCCGTCAGCCGGATTCGATCGATTCCCAGTGTCGTGCCAATTCGGACGACTCGTTCGATCTCCTCAAACGACAGCAGGTGCTCCTTCGGCATGAATTCGACGTTCTCCGCCGGCATGCAGTAAAAGCAGCGAATATTGCAGCGATCAGTGACGCTGATTCGCAGATTATTATGCAGCCTGCCGAAGGAATCGATCAGTCGGCGAACCGGGAGATTGAGCGTCATTGGTCGTGTCCTTTACCGAGCGACTCTGCAGGCAGGTCCGGATGTTGCCATTCTTCGCGACCATCGGAATAGTGTTCCTTCTTCCAGATGGGCACTCGTTCTTTTAAAGTATCAATCAACCATCGCCCCGCGTCAAACGCCTGAGCTCGATGAGGCGCGCTGACGGCAATGGCGACACTGATATCGCCCAGCTGCAATGTTCCAAAGCGATGAGAAATGGCCACATCGATCACGGTGAATCCGGCTCGTACATCGGCTTCCAGTTGAGCCATCGAAGCCCGAGCCATTTCTGGATAAGCTTCGTAATCCAGCCACGCTGTCTGCACGCCCTGAGTGAACTCCCGTACTGTGCCCAGGAACAGGACAACTGCTCCCGCACCGTTGTTGCGAACCGATTCTGTCAGCGTATGATAATCAATCGGCTGGTGAGTGAGTTCAATCATGATCAACCTCCGCTGACAGGTGGAAAACAGGCGATCGTATCGGATGCACTGACCGCTCGATCGTCACTCGCATATTGATTGTTCAAGGCCCACAGCAGCGAATTCGCCAGAGGCTTCAACAGAGGAACCGCAACAACCAGCTGTTCGCGCACATCGCGAATCGTGGCGTTCTGCGGGACGTCCAGTTCCAGCGCATCGCTGCCTGCGATTTCTCGTGCAGCAGCGAATAGCTGGATCCTGATTTTGACGCAAAGTGGATTCATGCAAATTTCAAATCAGATGACAAAGCGATCGGTTGGGAGGAAGTAAAACCACATTCGAAACGAGCCAGCCATAAATTTCACACTGTCTGGAATTTTACAGCCTGCGACATCAGAACCCGTCTGCTGCAGGGCGTGTTGATTTAGTGAGCCGCAAAGCGCTAGCTGCGGGTGCGTGTCTTAAAAACACAAGGAAAACACCCGCGGCTAGCGCCTCGCGGCTCAGGTTGTGACTAACTCAACACTCCGTGCAACCACCGGCGATCAGAACAGGCGATGCTTTGAGATCACGACATGCTCAGCCCCGATGGCTTTGCTTTTAATCGCTCGGCCAAGCGAGGCATCAGGCCGTAAGACAGAGCCAGCAGCTTGATCGGGTGTATTGTAGGGATCCTGCTGGCCTGTTCCATTTGCATTCTGCAACTACTGCAGTCCGTGACACCGGCGACTGCATCAATCGTCTTCATTTCTTCGATGAGACCGGCTCCAATTTTGAGCGACTGCTGGAAATTTTCCGCGGCGAGGCCAAACGTACCGGCCATCCCCGTGCAGCCTTTTTCGATCATCTGCACCGAAACACCCGGGATCAACCGCAATAAATCCAGCAGCGGCTGGCCGCGCCGCATGGCTCGCGTATGGCACGGCGTGTGCCATGCCAGCTTCAAGGAAAGCGGAGTAAAATCTTTTTTGAGCTTGCCGCGCCGATGCAGATCCAGCAAAAACGCGCCGGCATCCATTGTCTGCTGCGCGATCACGTCGGCATCGTTGCTGGAAAGCAGCATCGGGTATTCCTGCGTCAGGCAGAGCGCTGCAGATGGTTCCGTACAGAGGATCGGATAACCTTCCCGAGCGGGTTCGGCCAGTTCGCGAATATTCAGTTCGGCCACCGCGCGAGCCGCTGCCACATCGCCGACGGAGATCATCGTCATTCCCGAAACTGTCTGGGCCTTCGGAATAAACACGCGAAAACCATTGTGTTCCATCACGCGTACAAAAGCTTCCGCAAGTTCCGGATCATGATGATTGGCAAAGTAGTCGACGAAGTAAACCACGGTTGGGCGAGGACTTCCGGGAGTTCCCGTGTTGTCTTCCCGCTGGACTCGCAATGAGGACAGGAACGGCGTGCGAGCAAATCGCGGCAGGCGGCGTTCCGCGGCAATTCCCACAAACCGCTGCAGCAGCTTTCGAAACACAGAATTGCGGAGCAGCCGATTCGTCAGGAAAGGAAATCGCGACGCCATTCGCGCATACTGGTGAACTCGCGAAAGCAGCCAAGCGGTTTTGCTGAGCCCATGGGCCTGAACTTGCTGAGCCCGTGCTTCCAGAATCAGATGCGGAATATTGACCTCCGACGGACAATCCAGCTGACACTGCTTACAGTTGAAACAGGAATCAATAATCTTCGCCGCCGATTCACCGTGCAGCAGTTCGGCGCCATCCGTCGAACACAGACTGCGCCGCAGAAGATTGGCCTTGGCTCGCGGCGAAAGCAGTTCGTCGGCTTCGTTCTCAACGAACGGACACATTCTCGCTGGCGGCACCTGAACGCGGCAGCTGCCACAGCCATTGCATCGCACGGCCGCATCCGCCGCCTCTTCAGCCGTCCACGCCAGTTGCATAATGGGTAACGCCACGCCTGCCACGGCACCGCCCTGAGTCTGTTCCAGTGGTTGCGTCTGACGCAGATGCCGGATCGTGAGCTGTGGGTCGTTGCTGATAATCTTTTCCGGGTTCATCAGTTTCAGCGGGTCGAAGATTTCCTTCAGCTGCTGAAATGCGCGATACAACGGTCCGTACTGCGTTCGAATAAACGCCGTTCGGGAGAGCCCATCGCCGTGCTCACCGCTGATCGTCCCGCCCATCTGCACAACCTGGCGATAAAGATCTCTGGCAATCGCCTCAATCTGTGTGTCATCGCCACGGCAGGGAACAGGCAGAATCGGTCGGAAGTGCAGCTGGCCGGAAGCCGCATGCGAATACAGCGTCGCCGTGACTTCGTGCTTCTGAAAAGTCTTCTGAGCCGCCACAAGAAACTCGGCCAAGCGCTCCGGCGGAACAGCGACGTCTTCCACAAATGGCAACGGACGAGAAGTGCCTTTCAGACTGGCCAGCAGCGAAACGACCTGCGAAGGTAAAGCCCACAGGAGCTCAACCTCGTCATAAGTTGTCGCCTCGCAAGTGATCTGAAAATCGACCCCGCGATCTTTCAGCATTCGCTGGGCATCGGCCAGACGTTCACGAATCTCGCGTTCACTGCTGCCGGGAAACTCGACGATCAAGCCAGCTTCGGCCTCAGGAAGAATCATCTCCCGAAAACGCAGATCGATGCCGCGTCCAAGACTCAGAACGCGCCGATCCAGCAGATCGCACGCGCTAGGTTCCAGCGGCAACAGCAGCTGCATTGCCAGCACGGCCTGTTCGAGCGTCGGAAACATCAGAAATGCTGCCGACCGATACTCGGGTAGCGGCATTGTGAATAGAGTCGCTTCCGTGAACAGCCCCAATGTTCCTTCAGAACCGACCAGCATGCGAGCCAGATCGAGGTACCGTTCCTGACGAATGCCGCGCAGCATGTAGCCTGAACAGTTGCGCAACAACGGCGGCTGATACTGACGAATCAGAGGCTCGTATTCCTGCAGCAAAATATCGACTCGCTGAATCAGGTCAGCCCGGCGAGTGGCCGCGGTCATCGACGACAGCTTCAAGCCGTTGGCTCGCAAAGCCATATCCACCAGAGCCGCACCATCGGCATCGATTTCAACGACACGCGGATACGCGAGGTCCGGCGCTGACAAGGATTCTCGCCCCAGTTCCAGCCGTTGACCACCTGACAACACACATTCGATCGTTTCGACATGGTCGCGCGTGGAGCCACATCGGACGGCATGCGACCCGGCAGCATCTACGCCCAGCATTCCACCAATCGTCGTGATGCGACTGTTCGACGGGTCCGGTGCAAAATAGCGTCCGTGAGCCCGCAGGTCTCGGTTCAGCTGATCGCGAACGACCCCCGGCTGAACGCGAACGCGATCTCCGTCAATCGAGAGCACTCGATTCATATAGCGTGAAAAATCGACAACAATTCCGCCACCGATTGCCCCGCCAGTCAGTCCCGAACCGGCTCCACGCGGAATCAGCGGAATTCCATTCTCCGCCGAATACGCCGCAAGAACTTCCACATCCCGCGTCTGGCGGGGAAACAAAACAGCCAGCGGTTCGTGCTCATACAAACTGGCGTCGGATGAAAACGCAGCAGCCGCAGCACGATCGACTCGCAATTCGCCTTCGATCGCGTCGGTGAGATCCTCAACCAGTCTTCGACGCAGTTCTTCCACGGATGCCTTATCCAAACCTCATAGGTGAGAAAAAACCGGGGAGTTTACATGGCCCTGCAACGCTCCGGCGGTCATATTCTCTCCCGTTTGGTTTCTCATGTTGTGCTCAACGCGTCTGTTTAAGTTTCGCCATTGGCTTCAGGTCTGTTGTTTCCTGAGTTCCTGCTGACGATAACGTTCGGCAGTCTCAAGGTCGAACCTCGGGTGCTGTTCGTCCATCTTTGTTCGCCGATGCCGTGCGCCGCAGCGGTAGCAGACCAGCATGTCGCCCATAAACGAATAAAGTACCATGTCGATCAGGGCCGCCACCATCAGAATCCCGAGCGCCAGAACTTCTCGATAAGATGCATACGCAATACAACTGAGAATGGCTGCAGTCGCCACAAGTGCCAGCCCCAACGCAGGCGGAAAATCCTTCTGGCGCGACAAATCCTCACATCCACAGATTCGACAGCGCGTCAGGTTTCCGTCTGTGAAATCGCCTGCCCCTTCATTCCGGTTCCATTGACATTCATCGCAACTGACGGCTCCGGTTGCTGGTTCCGGGGAAGTCAGTCGCCGCTTCTGGCAGACAGGGCATTGGAAAATGATATGCGTGGCCATGGTGGAGGCTTCTGATTATTCGAACGATCACATCCGCGGACAATGGAAAACCCAAATTTGAAGCCCGTTGGTCAGTACGGAATCCCGAGATCTCGTTCCAGTAAAGCCGCGGTCATCTCTCCCATGAATACCAATATCAGCCCGGCGAACAGAACTCCCGTGGCTGACTGTGTATTCCTGTATCGTAGAATTCTTACCACCATCAGCGAGGTGACGATTGGAACCACAATTCCACCCATCAGACGCATGCTCAGCCACAGCACGTGGGTGGTATCAGACGCGGCCCAGCCGAACTTCCCAAGCGACAGGCCACTGACCGCCAGCCGCACCACCGCGGCGATCATCAGCGTGCGTCCAAACCAGGTCAGCGGCTGAATCGACATGGTGGGCGTTGTCAGATACCAGTGCCCCAGCAACATGCCGGTGAGCATTGCTCCCAGCACACCTGCAGACGAAAGGTCCGAAGCAACCTGGTGCAGCACGGAAGCCGCGGAGATCATTTTCACCGAGTGCAGAATCAACGCTGCGATGCAGAAGGCTCCCAGCAGAAAAATTGTGACTCGTCCCGGAAAACGACGCCCCAGTTTCCAAAAGATGTGTCCCGCATAGGCAGTGACGGCTCCGCCAATCAGCAGGCCTTTCAGGATCGAAATCGTCTGCTCAGCTTCGAGAGTTTCATTTTCACTGGCTGAGGTCTTGCCTGCAATCGACGATGCGTCAAGAGTCAGCACTGCAAGGACGCAAAGCCCCAGCGCGACGAGCATCTGAATTCGAAAGAATCCATCCGTGACTTCCTTCCGTGGCATCAACAGCCACATCAGGACAACGCCGGCGACCAGCTTCAAGACAAAAAATGCAACCATAAGAAAGCTTAACTGCCCATGAGCCAGGTGCTGACACGCATTCGAACAGAGTTTGATGCTGCAAATCGTGCAGACGAAGGTTTCAAATTTTACCTGCGCCTGCGGCTTGCCGTTAAACGGAAACGTTTAAGCCGTGACTGAAGCAACACTTGCGCAGCGGCCGAAGGTGGATCGATTTTGAAACGCTCCCCAATACGACTACTTTCCGTTGATTAAAGCCATTGCTTCCGCGCGGCTGCCAAGATTGTTCCTGAAGAGTCCTCGAACAGCGCTTGTCACCGTCAGCGCGCCCGGCTTTTTAACGCCCCGAATTGTCATGCAGGTGTGCTCGGCTTCGATGACAACGATGACTCCTTTGGGGGCCAGCTCGTCTTCAATCAGGTCGGCGACCATATGAGTCATTCGTTCCTGGACCTGTGGGCGGCGAGCAATCTCGTCGACCACGCGAGCCAGCTTGCTCAGACCGGTGACTTTTCCTCTCGGAATATATCCGACATGCGCTTTGCCCATGAACGGCAGCAGATGATGCTCACACATACTGTTGAACGTGATGTCTCTGACAAGCACCATCTCGTCGTACTGCTCTTCAAAGACCTTCTTCAGATGGCGACCGGGTTCCAGATGCAGGCCGCCAAAAATCTCGGCGTACATCCGACCGACTCGGGCTGGCGTTTCCTGCAGGCCATCACGATCCGGATCTTCGCCGACCGCCAGCAAAATTTCGCGAACTGCCGCCTGAATGCGAGGCTGATCGACGACACGGGCTTCGGGAGATATCGCTCCCCCCGCGAGAATATTGTTCATTTCAGACATAGATGCAGTGTTTTCATTTGTAAGCCACGGTCAAAACAAATCCTCTGGTCGCCTCGATTCCCGCAGACGGCTCATGGCCTGCCGGTGGTTGAGCAACGGTCGATTCTAGGACTCTGGTTCATTACGCAAACCCAAACGGGCCTGGTTTTGTCGGAACACCCAACATTTGCGCAGCAGAAACCACCAATTCCAACTCCTGGCAAGCTATGGATCGCCGCGGACGAGAAAATTGGGCCGCCGTTCGTTATCCTGCGCGATGGATTCTCCGCCATGGAGACAGTACGCAGGATTCCTTACCGAGGGTTGTTCCGTTGGCTGAGAAACGCGACTTTGATGAGTTCCTGGAAAAGTTTAACCGTCACCATGAAGTCATGGTCGAAGAACTGCATAAGGTCATTATTGGCCAGGACGCTGTCATCGATCAGATTCTGGCGGCCGTCTTTACCGGCGGTCACTGCCTGCTGGTCGGTGTTCCCGGACTGGCCAAAACTCTGGTCGTCAGCACAATCGCCAGATTGCTGGATGTGAAATTTCGACGAATCCAATTTACGCCCGACCTGATGCCGTCGGACATCACCGGCACCAATGTGCTCGAAGAAAGCGAATCCGGGCGACGCGAATTCCGTTTCGTGGAAGGCCCGGTCTTCACCAATATTCTGCTGGCGGACGAAATCAATCGAACGCCTCCCAAAACGCAGTCGGCTTTGCTGCAGGCGATGCAGGAAAAAGAAGTCACGGTTGGCCAAACCACATACAAGTTGCCCGAACCGTTTTTCGTGATTGCCACGCAGAACCCGATCGAACAGGAAGGGACGTACCCGCTTCCCGAAGCACAGCTTGACCGCTTCATGTTTAACGTGAAAGTGGATTACCCAAGCCTTGAGGAAGAAGAAAAAATCCTCGAAGCAACGACATCTGGCGAACGGGCCGAGGTGCGCAAAGTCCTGTCAGCGAAGTCGATTTTGTACCTTCAAAAACAGATCAGCCAGATCGTTGCCAGTCCGCTGATCATCAGTTACGTGACGCGACTTGTGCGCGCCACGCGACCCAAAGATGCGGCCGCACCCGACTTTATCAAGCGGTTGGTGGACTGGGGCGCTGGCCCACGTGCTGGTCAGTATTTGATCAACGGCGCAAAAGCTTTCGCCGCAATGGAAGGACGTCCCAACGTTGCTATCGCGGACGTGCGAAAAGTGGCCATCCCCGTGCTCCGCCATCGAATCGCGACAAACTTCCAGGCCCAGGCGGAAGGACTCGATATCGACGAGATCATCACCAAGCTCATCGCCGCCGTTCCCGAACCCAATATCCCCAAGTACGACCGCTAAGCCAGCAACGGCTTTCTGAGCCGCGAGGCGTTAGCCGCGAGGCGTTTTCGTCACAACCTGAGCCGCGAGGCGCTAACCCGACTTCCCCAGCTTGATCAAGAAAGACAATGTTTTCTGGGGTTTCAGGGTGAAAGTTTTCACTCCATTTGCTTTTGAATTATTTTTGAGGGCAGTCTGAGGTGGATTTTTTCCAGCAGGATTTGTTGATGGTCCGTGGGTTTTGAAATGCACCGAGTTCGGATCTCTGGGCCGGAGCGAGTCGGCAGGACGACATCCAGTGAGCGGATGTCAGAGAGTTCCGCCAACACGCGGGGAGGTTCGCTGCCAAGCCCCGCTTTGTCACAGAGCTGAGCCAGAGTTTTCCAAAGTACGTACGCGAGGAAACAGACGAAGATGTGAGCCAGCACACGCTCTTCTTTTTTATGCGAGATCGGGCGAATGGACAGATCGCGCTTGTGGATACGGAATGCGGCTTCTGCTTCTGCTTCTGCTTCTGCTTCTGTTAACGGGCGGATGTGAGGGGAGGCACAACAAACAGATCGAACCAGCAACGAAGATTGCCATGGCAGGATTGGCGCTGCAACGAAATGCTGCAGACGTCTTCACACAGCCTTAAACAGCGTTGGTGGTTCTAATTCGATCGTCGCTGCGAGTCACATTAGTTTCCAGCGACTCTTCAGCGTCGCGGCTACCATGTCGTGGGTCAGCATTAGCGTTGCCTGGTTCGCCCCTTCGCGGTCAATCAATTTCAAAAGTTCGTCGGCGTGGTTACCCGGCAGCGTGAGCTTTTGGAGGACAATCTCATTGAAGCCGTTGTGATCAGCGACACGTCGTAACGGCCCATGAAGACGAGGCTGAGAACACAATGCGGCGACGTTGCGGACGGGCTCGCCAGTTCTTCGCGGCTGCGATCAAAGCCAAACTGATTGACGAGAACCCGTTTGAAGGAATGTCGGTTACTGCCAACAGAAGCACGGACAAAGAGCGTTTTATCATTGAGGAAGAATCTCAGAAGATCCTGAAGGCTTGTCCGGATCTGCAATGGCGATTGATATTCTCACTCTGCCGATACGGTGGGCCAATTGAGATCAGTCCGGAGCTGCGGGCCGTGGTTGATGCGTGGCAGCTGAGACACACTTTCTTTCCGCCGTTGGGTTGACGCTTCATTCAGGAATGTTGTCAGAATTGACAACAATCAGTCGAGGGGTAGAATTAGCCTGTCAGCATAGCCGGAGTTTCTGAAATGGCGTGGTTCGAATTCGTGTGGTCCTTTGAAGCGGACGGGAACGTTGCGCATATCGCAGAACACGGACTGACACCAGACGATTTTGAGTCCGTGTTTTTGAACCACGAATCTGAAACAGTCAGCCGCTCAAGCGGCAGATCGATGAGGTTCGGAGAAGCCGAGGACGGCCGGAATGTCTGCATTATCTTTGAGTGGCTCGAAGATGGAATCACGGTCTATCCGGTAACGGCGTTCCAGGTCGATTGAAGCAAAGGGCAAGTGTTATGGCAGAAAAACCAGCGATTCGTCGCAGAACACCGACGGCAGCGGAGCAAGAGCGAATTCGTAAAGCGATCAAAGAAGAATCGCACCCGGAAGCGATGGAAGCCAATCGCGAACTTGGACGCAAAGTCCTGGCCAAAAAACGCGAAGCGGTTGCCGCTACCGCTGCTGTGTTGAAAACATTGCTGGACGAAAAGGAACGCCAGCAACTTTCCCTTGCTGATCTTGAAGCCAAAACCGGAATTGGTCGCAGCAATCTGTCGAGACTCTGGAATCAGAGTGAACCCGGCGTGACACTCGAAACCGTAGAACGCATCGCCGCCGCGCTGAATCTGCGAGTCACCCTGATTCCGCAGAAGTGATTTAATAAAAAAATTCGGGCTTTCATTGCCGTTGCCGAATGCCGTTGCCGCTAGTCGAATTGAAATGAAAGCCGTTGCAGAATGCCCGTTGAAGCCAAATCGCTGGGCGGACTTGACTTGATACTGATTGACGAAGGGCGACATTTATGAATTGGCTGATTCTTGCTGAAACGTACATTCTTCCGGACCGTCGCTCATCGCTATGGGTTGACATTGTCCCCCCCGCTAGTCCTATTGTTTCTACTCATCCCTACGGTCATCTGGCTGGTGCGAAGATTGCGGGCAGCGGCTGCTCAGACTTCGGCTATAATTTCCATCAATATCGAATTGATTCAAATCACGAAAGAACAGATGGAAGTTTCGCGTGAGACAAACAGGCTCCTTTCGAAATTGAATGAGACGTTGCGAAAGAAAGCCGATGGCCCTTAAAAACCATTTGGATTCAGACAATCCCGCAAACAACCGCAAGACAACCGCAAAGCCCCGAAACCCAACATAAACCACGAAGAATTCATCACCCGTTGGCGGCGAAGCGGCGGGGCGGAAATGGCGAATAGCCAATCGTTCCTGAAAGAACTCTGCCAGGTGCTGGAACGGCCAGAACCTGAACCCACCCAAGCCGACGAATCGCAAAACAACTACGTCTTTGAAAAGGCGTTGAACTTCAACAACGGCGACGGCACGTTCAGCGCGGGACGAGTCGATGCCATTCGATGTCCAAAGTTTCTCGCGGCTCAGCAGGAGCTTCGCCCTCCCGAATTACAAACACACAAACCAATGTTCACGAGAAACAGGCAGAGAACACGTCGCGGAGACGCTGCGGACGCGCTCGCCAGTTCTTCAAAGCTGCAATCAAGGCAAAGCTGATCGATGAAAACCCGTTTGACGGTGTCGGTTATAGCTCCGCAAGTCAGAACCTGCGGACCACGTTCAACAAGATCGTGAAGCGGGCCGGGTTGAAGCATTGGCCAAAGCCTTTTCAGAATCTGCGATCGACTCGAGAAACTGAGTTGATGGAAATTTATCCATCTCACGTTGTTGTTTCGTGGATCGGGCATTCTGAGAAAGTCGCCCGAAAGCATTATCTGCAGACGACAGACGCCCATTTTGAAAAGGCTGTTCAGTCAGGGTCTGCGGAAGTGGTGGCCATCCAGGTGGCCATTGAGAGACGCGAAACGATGCAAACAGACAAACCATCAAAAGCAAAAGACCGCAAAAAAACCAATGTTTTTCGCGGTCTTGCGACTGAATGCGCGTACCTTCCACCCGAACAGTTACCCCGCAGGGACTCGAACCCCGACTGTCAGTGCCAGAAACTGACGTGCTACCATTACACCACGGAGTAAATTTATCAGCTTTTCGAATTACTGATGCAGGAAATGTAGCACCGATTTCTGCTCCTGTAAAGCCGTTGTTCTGGGGAGATTCTGCGAGTCCGAAGAACCGGATTTTTAGTCGGTCGCCGATGTTTACTGTGCCCATTGCTGCGCGTCCTCCGGCCAGCTTTTGTGTTGCCGGCTGCGGGTGTTTTGTTTGCCAAGTTACCTCCGCCATGACGAGCATGAAGTGTTCTCCTGTGAGTGAGTGAGTGAGTGAGTGAGTGAGTGAGTGAGTGAGTGAGTGAGTGAGTGAGTGAGTGAGTGAGTGAGTGAGTGAGTGAGTGAGTGAGTGAGGAAACACTCACGATTTGCAGGTTTTCTAGTAGCGTGGACAGCATTCGAAGTGATCTGTTTTCACTTCAGGGGCTTTGCGAGCGAAGAAGAACTGATGGATCACATCGAAAAACTTAAACAACAGAAGTCATAATTCGTGGGGTGTGTCCGGCATCTTGTCCGCAGCCCATAACGCTGCGCCGGACGCCACCTTTACGCCCTCGTTCTTCGCGCTGCATTCGGTCACGGCGCCTAACAAACTCCGATCCGCACCCTGCCTCGGAGTGCGATCGCCGTGCCGAGCAGTATCGGACCTGACCCCTGATGTGTCGCTTTGGTATCGGGCCAGTAGCCCAACTGGGTCAAGGGCAATGCCCGTGTTGGTCGAATGTCGCCGATGGCATGGGAACTTCTCTCGGTTTTTGCACCAGTGCTGCGCAAGGATAATTGCCTGCCGTTAACGATTCCGCATCGAGCAGTGCTACCTGGATTCGGCGCTTCGGTAGGGCATCTTCAGGCCATCTCCATACCGCCGTTGATGCTGGCAAAATGCTCAATCGCGATGGGCGATTTGGCGTCTTCGATTCGCAGATCCGGACTGGCTTTGCTGTTGTAATCCAGCCAGCCACCAATTCCAATGATCCTGCAGACGGCTCCACGAAGGATCACCGTCTGAGTAAGGCGGTAGCTGCCTGGAAGGAAAACCGTTTTCGCTCCCAAATCAATCGCCTTCTGTAAGGCGGCTGCAGAATCCATGGACCCGGTTGGGTCAGCGCCGAAATTATCCACATTCGCCCACTCGCTTCTTCCACTGCAGAGTTCGACTGATCAGATACGTCCCCTTCGGCAGGTACACCAACATCCGTCGACCAGTGCAGTCATCAATCGCTCGCTGCATGGCATCAGTCACATCGGCGATCCCGTCACCTTTGGCTAAGCAACCTCAGCAGGCCGGCAAGTTTGCGATGCTTCAGGAATAATGCGGTCGTTGCGGCAATGGCGAGCTTCATGAGTTCAGCCAGAAATCCCGGAGGGATCGTAGGCTTGCGGCCCCGCGCTTTCAATGAGGGTCCGACGACATCCGCAGGCGTAGCGGCCTTACCGATTTTCAGGCGCGCTCGATCGCCCGCAGCCCACGACGTTCAAGTTCTGTGACAATTTGTCGAGAGGAAACGGGGTTTCAATCACGCTAATTGAGACGCCCTGTATCGCCGCAGTTATGGAAAATCAAGGACTACTGAGTCCTTCATAGTAACTGCTCATTTATGACCCCGCGAAGGTCCATTTCGTATTCGATCTCCTGAATCGGCGGGCGAGAATAATGCCAGGTGACGCCGTGGATTCCGGACGCCAGCATGCGTGCATTGACGATGCTGCGGATCGGCTCATCGGCCGGATGAATGGTGTACACATTCGTCCGAGTCACCGAATTCCATGAGGTTCCCAACCGCCGTAGTCGCTCTTCCATCAGGTCCATGACGAAGGCCGTTTTTCCTGCAATACCAGTGGGAGAAGCATCGCCCAGTCGTACGATGCCTTCGCGGTTCAACACGCCTTCGGGAAGTTCTCCGGCTCCGGCCACGACGAACGTCTTCGGCATGTCGACGTCACACGGTCGAGTGTACGCGAAGCCAAACAGAGATGGCACTTTCGGTGGCACAAGTTCAGGTGCGATGTGCGTGCGAGCCACGGGATTGACACCATCGACAAAGACACCCCACTCCTTCAGCACTGCAGCGTATTCACCGTTGAAGTCGGCAAATCCCTGAAATGTAAACGGCACCGGACAACGCAATGACATCGCACACAAAGCCGCTTTGGGCCGCCCGCATTGACTCAGGAATGCAGCAATCAGTTCAAAACCTTCTCGCCATGAAACCATATTCCGCAATGTGACATGCACAATCTCAAACCCCGGGTTGGAGATGACTCCGCAAGAATAAGGCGCGATCCCGGGTACGAACGAATAATCGCCGGACGGATGAACTTTCAACGTCATGAAGCTGGCCCTTGCAGAAAGTATTCGCTCGCGACATTGCAGGCGATGATGATTTCGATGCGATCGAGGACTTTATCCGGCCAATGTGTTCTCTGTCGACCAAAGTGCGATCTCAGTTTGCAATCCGGCGCCATAGCCACAAGAATGTTCACGTGACAGCGGTTCACCTTGGCCGCTTTTCCCGCCAGTGGAAGCAAAAAGGTGCCAGTCATAAAAGCTTAAAACGCCAACGACCGGGTGTCGTCGTAAGCCAGGCAAGGGCAGGAGCGATACTTATGCTTACGCTGAAGAGAACTGAATTGAACATTCAGAAATTCATCGCTATTGTCGCTGTGTGGGCGTGTTGCACAGACGCAGCACTTGCGGCTGAGGAATTCAAAATCTTGGTTCTCAGTCCGCAACCCTGGCAAGTGTTCCAGAGAACCGGGTTCGATTCTGTGACACCGAAAGCTGACCCGGGTCAGGTGACGGCGCGCGGTTCTGCGGATGTGAAAATCGCCCTGCAGTTGCCGCCGACGCTGGCAGAAGAAAGCGAACTGGCTTATCGACTGATCCTGGTGAAGGATAAATTTCCACTGGATGACCAATGGAAATCCGTCGCCCTGAAGCGGCAGGCGGAAAATTTTCACGCGACCATCAACGTTCCCGCAGGCGGATGGTACTCACTGGAATTTCGCGTCATCGAGCCGAAGTCGCAGGAACCTGTCACGGCTTCCACCGTCCCGTTTGGAGTCGGAGAAGTCTTTCTTGTCGCCGGTCAGTCTTACGCGACGAATACGAACGATGAGCGGCTGAAGGTCGAGGATGCTCAGCAGCGAGTGGTAGCGTACAACGTGTTCGCTGATTCGTGGGCCGTGGCGAATGATCCTCAGCCCGCCCCGGACGGCAGCGATGGGGGATCAATCTGGCCGGCACTCGGCGATCTGCTGGTTCGCGAACTGGACGTACCAGTCGCATTCGCCAACGTGGCCGTGGGAGCCACCGCGTCGGCTCAATGGCTGCCTGACGGCAAGCTGCACGCAGACTTGATCAAAGGCGGAACTTCGCTGGGAACATTTCGAGCTGTCTTATGGCAGCAGGGCGAATCGGATGTCATCGCTAAAACGACGAGCGAAACTTACATCGCCAATCTGCAAAAGATTCGCAGGGCAGCCGTTGAAGCGTGGGGATTTGAACCTGTCTGGCTGGCTGCAAAGTCGACCCACCATCCGACCGTTTACAACGACCCGGAAGGCGAAGGACGAATTCGCAATGCGATCGAACAACTGTCGAAGCTGCCGGGTTTTGGAGCAGGACCGGACACAGACACGCTCACCGGGGAAAATCGCGGCGATGCAAAATCACGACGTCACTTCAGCGCCATCGGCCAACGCCGCGCGGCTCAACTGTGGTACACAACGCTGATGGAACGGGTTCACCGAGTTGCCAGCAATTAAGCAAACAGCTCTTTCACGGCCTGACCTTTTCCGTCCTGAGTCACATAGAACGGTCGGCCTTCGATGTCAAAACCTGTTTGAGGGCTGATGCCCATCGCCGTCATGATCGTCGCATGCAGATCGGCAATCGACACAGGATTTTCGACCGCTATCAGCGGTCGTTCGTCGGCCGTCTTTCCGTAGACAAAGCCCTTCTTCATGCCACCACCGAACATCACGACGCTGGTGCCACCTGTGAAATGTCGATGCAGACCGTAGTGCTTCATTTCGGCAACGGCCTCAACTTTTTCCGTGGCCTGATCGGCTGCGTTGGAGCCCGGCACGCCTTCAATCAACGCATCACGACTGAACTCGGAAGCTATGACTACCAGAGTCCGATCCAGCATACCACGGAGTTCCAGATCGCGGATCAGTTGTGCGATCGGCTGATCCATTTCTGAATGCATCCGCACAAGCGTCTCGTGTCCGTTGGCATGAGTGTCCCAGTGCAGAAACGGAACGTATTCGGTTGTGACTTCGACAAAGCGAGCCCCCTTTTCGACCAGCCGACGAGCCAGCAAACAGCCGCGGCCGAAGCGACTGCTTTCGTAGACCTTCCGGCTTTCTTCTGGCTCAAGACTGATATCGAACGCCTCACGATCTTCCGAGCTGAGCAGTCGATAGGCGTTATCGAGCGACCGCAACATGGATTCCTGCTGATAGTCGCTCATGAATTCTCGCTGGGGACTCTGATCGACCAGCCGGCGAAACAGTTTATTCCGGTTGGCAAAGCGATCTCCTGTCATCGAACCTGGCGGACGAACGGACTGCGCGGCCTCCTCAGGGAACGGCAAATTCATCGGTCCGAATTCCGTCCCAAAGAACCCGGCCGTCGTGAATGCTTTCAGTTCTTCGCTTTCACCAACACCCTCCAACCGCTGGCCAATGTTGACAAACGTCGGCATCACGGGGTTCAAGGGCGGCAGCACTTTGGCGATCCAGGAACCCAGATGCGGACACGCCACAGTCTGCGGCGGGACGTAACCGGTGTGCCAGTGATACTGATGACGCGAATGAAGAATGCTGCCAAGATCGGGCTGCACGGCCGACCGAATCAGAGTCGCTCGATCCATGACCTGCGCGATGTGCTCAAGTCCCTCGCAGATTTTCAATCCGCTGACTGCGGTATCAATCGCCGGAAAGGTGCTGAGCATGTCCTTGACGGGCAGGCCGACTCGGAAGGGTTCGTAGCGCTTCGGGTCGAAAGTATCCGGAGCCGCCATGCCGCCGCCCATCCAGATCAGGATGCACGAATCGGCTGTCGCCGTCGGATGCAACACGTGCAACTTTTCCGCACCGCGCAGATCTCGCGGTGCAGACGCCGCCAGAGCTGCCGTTGAGGCCGCTGTCATTTGGCGCAGAAAGTCACGTCGAACAATTGATTTTGGTGAGGTCGGATGAAACTCAAAGTGCATGGCCGTCGTTCCTGGTCGGTCGTCGGATCTCGTGGGAAGTCGGTTCATTTTACGGAGATCCGTGACGCCACGCCACTACGCCGTTAAAATCCTGAGGCATGCGGATCGGGGTGCGGGCAGATCCATCGAATTGCGTGCGGGCGTTTTGCTGGGTTTATTATTTTGCGGATGATTTTCCGGTCGAGACTGCGTTGCGATGCCGTTACTGCAGGAAGTTACCGGGAAAAGATCAGCGAACAATTTCGAACCACAACGCAGCGTCGAAAACGTCTGAAAATTTATCGCAAGAGGAACGAGGATGAAACGAGTCGACTTTCTCAGCGCCGCCGCCAGGCTGGAAGACGCACTGAAACAGCTCGAAGCCTCATGGATGGCGACGAAAGAGCACTGGCACGATCCGATCAGCCAGAAGGTTGAAGACGAATTTCTGGTGGCGATTCACGGGCAGGTCCGGACCATGCTGGACGCCGTGGGCAAAATGTCGCTGGTGATGCGCAAGGCCGAGCAGGAATGCCTTCATCCCAGGGAACGCCGTGTGTCGCTCTAACCCGAACTTGAACACAACTGGAGGCAGTCATTTTGGGTGAAGTGAGTGTATTTTGCGGGACCCTGACGCGAACTTTCTGCAGCTCAAAAACAAGCTCACGCAGACGGTCACGCATGTGCCATTCGACATTGTTCGCAAGCATGCACAAAAACACGTGAGCTCGAATGCGATCATCGTTGAAGTGATAGATCGGACGTACTTTAAGATCGATCGACTGCATACTACGCAACGCGCATTCTACCTGAGGCAAGCTCGCGTAGGTTGATACGAGCTGCTTGGCGGTCATCGTCTCCTTCGTCACGCTCGAACGAAAAAGCCCACGAGCGAACTCGTGGGCTTTTAATATTCAAAACAGACCAACAAGCTTAGTTGTGGTCGGGCAATGCAAACGGATCTTTAGCGACTGGCTTCACGATTGCGCCGGACCGAATCAGGCTCACCGGCACACGTCGACGGACAACAACGCCGTTTTCAACGATCTGCACACGCTTCAGGTTACGGCGATACACTCGCTTCGTAATCCCGGTGGTCTTACGACCGTTACCGCCGAGGTACTTCGCTTTGCCGCGTTCAACCTTCTGGTTACCACGGCCCGGCTTCAGATCTCCGTACAGTTCAAGCACCGCGGCGCGTTTGATTCTCTTATTTTTCTTCAGCGTACTCATGGCAATAAGGCGTTTCTTTTGAAATTACGAAAACGACGGATTCCTCACCGTCACACTTCCCGGCCTCTGTGCAGGTTTCGGAAACACAATTCACCGGCGAAGCAGGATAATCGGTTCGACACCCGTCTTCAATTCAGTTTTCCCCTTCCCGGGCCGCTTCCAGGGGAGAATAACGAAAAAGAGCGAGATTTCCGTCCGAAAATCCCGCTCTCAGCGTTCAACAGCAGCAACGAACTCTACTTAGCAGCTTCGTTGGTGCCCGGTAGTTCGCCAGCCGTGATCAAATCGCCAAAGGTTTTGCCTTCGGTAGCGCTCTTTTCGCCTTCAGCCTTGGTCAGGGCTTCTTTGATCTTCGCTTCGTCAGTTTCGTTCTTCTTTTCCAGCTTTCCGCCCACTGCCGCAGCGTAGTTGTTGCGGATCTTCTTGTCCTTCTCTGGATGACAAAGAGCACAAGTCAGCTTGCCGTCCGTGCCATGCTTTTTCACAAGGTCTGGATAAGTCGCGTTGGCCACATTCAGGTACTTTGGGCGAGCCAAAGCTTCTGAACCAGTCACCACGAACATAGCCGCAGCTAAAGTACCAGCGACCAACAAATGAACCGAATTTTTCACAGTCAGCATTAAAACCTCCGGAAATCCCTGAAAATTTACGTCCGCCACCACGGAGCACAATATTCTTCGTGAGCGGATCAAAAAAATCAATCCCCCACGATGACCGGCCCGCGCCAAGAATCTTTTTAAAGCGGCAACGGGCTGTCTGTCAATCGACTGTCCAAAGCGCTTTTCCGCGAAATTCACACCAATGGATTCCCAACTTTACATGCTTGACTTGTCTCTGCAGACAGCGCAGAAGTAGCTTGGGTCGAAATTCGACGGCGAGTGTACGTGAATTTTGAAGCGTCTGACTGGAGTTTTACGCGCTGGCTCGCAGCGGTCCCAGCTGATGACTGGCCCGCAGATCATCAATCCGCTCAACCACACACTGCAGGGCGGCTGCAATAAGCTGCTGCTGCTGCACAATCTGTTCAAGCACGTTACAGATTTCTCCCAGACGCGTTTCCACCGTGGCGAGACGCACCTGAATCAGATCCTGATTCTCGGGGGATCGATCCATGGTTTCGGTTGATGCTGCTACGGGCGCGTAATCGGCGAATCGAATAGTCTGGGCAAACTGACAGGCTTCCACCGCCTGCTGGGCGGCCTTAAGCATGTCACCAAGGCGCTCTCTGGAATTGTCCTCGGAACTGATGAATCTCAGCTGGGACTCGATTCCTTCAACAATTTGTCGGGGACTCAATGACGCAGGCTCAACCGGGCCTTCTGAAACGACGGCCGCGGCTTCTTCACACAGGAAGAACGCAAGACTGACGTCACCAATTTCAATCAGGTCGCCGTGGTGCAACGTTGCCTTTTGCACGGCTTCTCCATTCAGGAGCAGCGGCGGCTCTGCGGCAATCTGAACGATCTCAGCCGAGTCCTTTCCCAACTGAATGGCCGTATGGATAGCGGCCATTTCTGCGGATCCAAGACGCAGGTCACAACCCGGCCCTTGTCCGATCAGAAATAGCTGGGATGAAATCGGGCGGAACGGGAATCGACGGTCTTCATCTGCAAGACGCAGGTAGGCGATCGTGTCTTCCGGCAGAAAAGGGGTAATGTCCTGCACGACAATACTCACTATGAGCTCAAGTTTGGACTTCGAACAAGTTCGAAGCGTTGTTCGTCTTTAATCTTCGATCGTCCATACCATGGCGAGTCGTGAATTTTGCATCGCAAATTCGGACGGGGTCTGCGGATTTGTGGAACCACAAGATGCAGTGTGTCGAGGAGCGGAAAGAACACGGTCAAAACTGCAGTTTTGTGCGGCCGGCCCGGCAGATTCTGCCTGTGCCTCGCGCGAGGTGGATTCAATCGATCGGGCGAAACGCGGGCTCGTTGATCGAGCTCCTATCGGTTGTTCCCTGCTGAGTGCCGTGATAGGTGAGCAGGTGAGTTTTCGCTCCAACAACGTCAGAATCGGCACAGTTTTACTGATCGGCCTGACACAGGCGGAAAAGGCAAAACAGGTGCTGCCTTCCTCACAGCTGGGCACGGACGCGGCCGAAATCTTCGTCACAGGCCTTTCAGGCTGTTTCACCGATTCGCTTCTGTCTGGACACGGGATCAGGGACGCTCTTCGTGGCTCATTTGCAGAAATCACAGGCACAATCATTCCTCCATGACCGGTCACGGTCTGGAATCGGTCGGCGTTTCTCACGTCACCTCCGGATGATCTGCCGACTATCCATGTTTCTCAGCATCACAGGTCTGAGCTTCATCGGCATGGGCCTCACGCTGAACCCTGCGATGGCAGAGTCTCCCGGTGCCCCATTCACTCTGCAAACAGCCCATTCCGTTTCGCGCAGCTGGCTGGATCCACTGCGAGAAGCTGCGAAGCCGCGAACCGCTGCGGCTTCAAACGGAGGCGATGATCGTGAGCGCATCGGCGATGACAAAGCTGACTTTGATCTTTCCGAATTTTCGGACGAACCCGATCGGAATCACACATCACACATCTCAGGAGTGCGTGCCTCGACAACTCCGGACGACGAAGAAGGACTTCACGAACCCGCGGATCCGCTTTCATTCTCAGTGTCCGACCTTGCCGCCAGCCAGTCCACTTCTGAATTCACAAATCGGCCGCTGACACCGGAGAACGTTTTCTCCGAATGCCCTCCTTTTCCACAGCAGCAGGATATTTGCTGGCAGATTCTGCCCAAAGGTCTGCTCTACAAAACCTACCTGGCCGGGGAGAAGGAACCGCGCATGCAGTTCCTCTCCATGTACGATACGAAGAACAAGCGCCAGGTCTGGGATGCGGTACTGGGCGGACGCGTCGGAATTCTGCGCAAGGGGAGTTCGGCAAATCCGCAGGCGGACGCATTTCAGCTTGATCTTGAGACCGCGGTGTTTGCCCGAGTTCTTCCGGAAGAACCCAGTTCCATGCTGGAGGGCTCAGATTATCGCGTCGGTCTTTACGGCACGTGGCGATCCGGTCGAACATCGTATCGAGCTGGCTACTACCACATCAGTTCTCACGTGGGCGACGAATACCTGCTGGCCAATCCTGGCTTTGAGCGAATCAACTACGTGAGAGATTCACTGCTAGCCGGAGTCTCCTACGAACTCACCGACGTGACTCGTATCTACACGGAACTTGGCGTGGCTCCGGGCACAGAAGGCGGTGCTAAGCCATTTGAATTGCAGCTTGGAACCGAATACACGCCAATTGCTCAAACGCCCGTTTCGGGAGCCCCATTCTTCGCGGTGAATGGACACTGGCGTCAAGAATTCGGTACCAGCACCGCCGTTAACATGGTCTCCGGCTGGGGCTGGCAGGGTGTCGAAACAAAACGCCGGTTACGACTCGGGCTCAACTGCTACAATGGTCCATCGCAGCAGTATGAATTCTTCGATCGTTGGGAGAATCTCGTCGGAGCCGGCATCTGGTTGGATTACTGAACTGAAGTTTCAGGATCAAACCCTTCCGCGGAGCTCGTCGGTGCGTTTGGATCTGAGGGCTTTGTGACCATGGCCTCACGCAATTCCGCGGCTTTCGCCACATCCGCATCTGCTTCCGCCACGGCCCCGGATTCACGTAATTTGGCCGCTCGCTTTTCGTAAGCTTCTGCGACCTGTCCATCGAATCGGCCGGCCAGTTCAAAATCGTTGACGGCCTGATCAGGGTTGTCCAGACGCAGCCAGATTTCGCCGCGAAGTGAGTACGCTTCTTTTGTTGGCTGAGCCACGAGTGACTCGTCACAGTCGACCATGGCCTTCTGGAGATCGCCTGTTCTGGCCCAGGCCACAGCTCGGTCGAACAGCGCTTCCGGGTTGCCTGGATTCACGACGAGTGCTCGCGTGAAATCCTGAATGGCGGCTCCATACTGCTGGCCGTTCATCAGGTGTTCGCCGCGGCCAATCCACGACCGGGGATCACGCACATTTCGATTGGCGTTCTGACTAAGTGCCGTCAGCTGATTCAGCCATTCAATCTTCTGAGCATCCTTCTGAGCCTCCGCGAACCGATTCTGTTTCAGCAGGGCGGCGCGATGATGATTGACCCATCGTGCGTCAACAGGATCAAGCTCGACAGCTCGTGCGAATGCTTTTTCGGCTTCTTCGAATTTTTCAAGCTGCATGGCGATCAGACCGCAGTTGTTCCACGCGGTGACATAATCATCTTTCAGCTGCAGAGCCACTTTAATATCCGCCATCGCGGGCTCGTACTGTTCCTGCTTCATGCGAGCAAACGCGCGGTTGTTCCACGCGTCGGAGAACTTACGATCAGATTCAATCGCCTGAGTAAAGTCGGCTTCAGCAGCCTTATAGTCCTTGGCTGTCAGCGACAGCAGGCCGCGATTATTTAAAGCGGCGGAGTATTTTGGATGAAGTTCAATGGCGTTGTCGAAGTCTTTAAGAGACTCCTCCATCAGGCCCTGAGACATCAGAAAATAGCCACGAAAATTGAGCAGATCAGGATTGCTCGGTGCCAGCCGGACCGCGGTGCTGAAGTCGGCTCGCGCATTGGCGTTTTCGCCCTGCAGAGTATAAACGTCGGCACGCATGCGAAACAAAACTGCGTCTTCGGGAGTAATCCCAATGGCCTGACTGAGTGATTCTATCGCAACACTGTTTCGCCCCGCGACAACCGCGGCATTGGCTTTTTGAATAAGCGACTGAACGGCTTCTGAGAACTGACTGACCGGGGCTGATTTGGTCGGCACAGAGTCGCCGGTTCCGCTGCTGTTTGGGATCGACAATTCAATCCCAGCAGATTTGGATCCCGCATTTTTTGAGTCGGAACCGCAGCCTGGAAGGGCCACAGCTGCCAGGAGTGCGATTGCAGTCAGACGCATTTTGTCGCTCCATCGAAGAAGAATATCCGAAACTTCTGAAGCTGTTCTGCTCCGTTGCGAGTTTCCGTCGGTCGCGCAAGTCCTTTTGCGAATTCCGACGAGTCGCGTTGTAATGGGAATCCGCTTTTTCTGTCAATTCGTCTTTTGCTGGCCGTCGTTTCCTGCGTCATGCCACGCGTTGTAAGTTTGCGGATGGTCCGCCGGCTCAGGTCGGGACAGACGGATCGCCAAACAGCATCCTGCAGGTAGTAGACGTCTCTATTTTCGACGACTGGTTGTTCACTCAGGGGGATATGAAAGCCAGTGAAAGTGAAACAGTTGCAGCAATGAGTTTTATGGAAAAACACGATTACTTGAGTTCATGGCTTATCCAGCGGAAAAATGCTGAAGGCTAAAAGATGCTTTTTGGAGTCTCGACGAGTAGAATGGCCGCGTGTTGGTGTCTCAGCATGGAAGACAGCAGCATCCAAACAAGTAAATTGGACGACTCGCTGGCAGGCAACCCTTTAAAGGGGGGCTGGCTGAAGAGTAGGCCGACGCGGTGAAACCTTTTCAGGGACTCTCCGCGCCGGCCTTTTTTTTTCAACGCCGCAGCCGAAGTGCGGTTGATGCCCTGATCTTGAAAGCTGTTGATCTGATGCAAGGCGGTGAAAAGTCACTTCGAGTTCTGATTGTCGACGATAACCGAGACGGCGCGGACTCCCTCGGCCTGCTGCTGGAAGAACTGGATCACCATGTGCATGTGACTTACGGTGGCCTTCAGGCTCTGGACGTCGCCGCAGCCTTTCGCCCCGATCTGGTGCTCGCTGATCTGATGATGCCGGGCATGGACGGGTACAGCCTGATCTCCAGACTGCGTCAGACGGACAGCCTCGCCCATTTAAAAATTGTGGCGATCACCGGTCAGAAAAGTGACCAGCACAAGCAGCAGGCCATGGACGCTGGCTGCGACCTGGTGCTGTACAAGCCGGTGACTCTGGCCGCCGTGCGAGTCGTCCTTACGAATCTCGGCCCCCACAACCACGACGAAAGTCAGCCGCCGGTTCGCCTGAGAATCGCAGCGCAAGCCGGGACAGAGAACCGGCTGTCCATTGGGGAAGCTCGGCGAATTCGCAGTGAACGACCTTCGCGAGCCCTGACGCAGGCCGAGATCGAAGCGGCGATCTGTGATGGAATCGTTTGTTTTCAGGATGAATTTCTTGGCTGGCGTTCGGATCGGATCCGCGCTCATTTGATTCGTGACCTGGTCGTGGTGCGAATCTTTGGCGTTCTGACGCTGGCCGAACGTCAGCTTGCCAGATCCGTTTCTCCAGAGAAAGGCAGGCACATTATCAAACAATCAAGAAAGCAGCTGCTGGAGGTGGCACGTCCTATGCTGGAGTCGTTGGTGTATGAAGCGTGTGGGGTCAAAGTCGGCAGCATGCACCATGACATCAGCACAATCACCGGAGAAGAGGTTGTCGTCTTCTCGCTGACGGATGTGCCAGAGGTGCAGTAGTCAGACCTGTCAAACAGCAGTCAGCCGGACGGCTCATAAGGAGCAGACTGCCAGATTCGTTCGTCTGGGTTTTCCGGACGACCAGAACAATGTCCGGCCCGACAGCCACCGTTGTCGTGGAATGTCTAAGAGGAGTAACAGTATGCCAATGCAGGAATTTCGTGACCGCTTTCTTCGTCTTTTTCCGTGGCGCAAAAGGTCCTGCAATAATGTGACGGAGGATCAGTTTGCGGAAGAATCGCCGGTCCGGGCCGAACTGCTGAATGCCGAGCAACTGGAACGACATGCGAAAATCATTGCCTCGTTCCATCAGGTCATCCCGGGGCGTCATCCCGACAGACTATTACCCCGTCTGATAGAAAACGAAGCAATTCTTGTGCGGACCTATGACATGATTTCCGCTGCGGCCTCGCGAAACTGGCGGATCGCGCCCGCGGCTGAATGGCTGCTCGATAATTTCTATCTGATTGAAGAACAGATCCGGTCGACTCGCCGCCTGCTGCCCGCATCCTACAGTATCAGCCTGCCGGGACTCTGCAGCGGCGCGAATAGCGGAATGCCGCGAGTCTATGGGCTGGCTCTGGAGCTGATTTCCCATACGGACGGCCGCGTCGATGCGACGACGCTGACCAGCTTCATGGCGGCGTATCAGACCGTAAGTCCTCTGAAGATCGGGGAGCTCTGGGCATTGCCGTTGATGCTGCGGTTGGCGCTGATTGAAAATCTGCGCCGCGTGGCCGTTCGGATCGCGCGAGGCCGGTTTGACCGCGATCAGGCGGTCAAATGGGCCGAGCGAATGATTCAGACGGTCGAAAAAGATCCGACAGATCTCGTGATCGTGCTGGCCGATATGGCCCGCGCGGGGACTCACCTTTCCGGCGCCTTTCTGGCCGAACTGACTCGGCACCTGCAGGGCCAGAATCCGAACTTCGCATTCACTCACAGCTGGCTGGAACATCGCCTGAGCGACCAGGGCCGGACCTCGGAACAACTCATTCAGCGGGACGGTCAGGAGCAGGCTGCCGATCATGTGTCCATTGCCAACAGTATCACCAGCCTGCGGTTTCTGAGCGTTCACGACTGGCGGACCTTCGTTGCCGAGCAAAGTGTTTTGGAGCAGACGCTGTGCGCCGACCCTGCCGGCGTCTACGCGAAGATGGATTTCGCCACTCGTGACCGCTATCGTCACAGCGTCGAAGCGATTGCCCGCCGATCGCGCCATTCCGAATATGATGTGGCTTATCGAGCCGTCCAGCTCGCTCAGTCAGAAGCCGGCAGCGGCAACGATCGTCGAATGACGCACGTCGGATATTTTCTGATTGATCGAGGTCGCTCGGCGCTTGAGCAGCTGGTCAATATGTACCTGACTTCCAGCGTGGCGCTGGAAAAACTTCGTCGCAGTTTTCCATTGTTTGTTTATCTTGGCGTCATCACCATTCTGACGGCCGGGGGAACGGCGATTGTGCTGGAATCCGCACGTGAGCAGACCGTTGCCAAACACGTTGTGTGGCTGTTGATGTTGCCATTGCTGATGTGTGCCGGTCAGCTGGGCGTCGCGTTAACCAACTGGCTGGCGTCTGTGGTTCTGCGTCCTCAGCCGCTTCCAAAACTGGATTTCGAACACGGCATTCCGCCCGAGTTTCGAACTCTCGTTGTGGTGCCAACGATGCTGACAAGCCCGTCGGCGGTTGACCATCTGCTGGAAGGTCTGGAGATCCGTTATCTGGGCAATCGCGATGCCTGTCTGCACTTTGCACTGCTGACCGATCTGGTGGATGCAGCCACGGAATCATTGCCCGGCGATGCGGAACTGGTGCAGCTGGCCTCGGGCGGAATCCAGCGTCTGAATGAAAAATATTCCGCCAGACGAAACGATATTTTTTTCCTGATGCATCGTAATCGTCAGTGGAACGCTCACGAAAAAATCTGGATGGGCTATGAGCGCAAGCGAGGAAAACTGGCCGACCTGAATGCAACCCTGCGTGATGCCTCGGACCGCTTCTCCGTCATCGTCGGAGAACGTTCGGTGCTCTCCCGTATTCAGTTCGTGATTACGCTCGACACAGACACTCAGCTGCCACGGGACGCGGCCCGCGAACTGGCCGGCGCGATGGCTCATCCTCTGAATCGACCGGTGTATGACGCGGAGAAGAAACGGATGGTGGACGGCTACACGATTCTGCAACCGCGTGTTGGAATTAGCCTGCCCAGTTCGTTTCGCTCATGGTATGTGCGACTGCATGGAGGCGATCCCGGTGTTGATCCTTACACGCGAGTTGTTTCCGACCTGTATCAGGATTTGTTTCATGAAGGCTCCTTCGTGGGCAAGGGAATTTATGATGTCGACGCCTTTGAAAAGCTCTGCAATGATTTTCCGGACAACACGATTCTCAGCCATGACCTGATTGAAAGCTGCTACAGTCGCTCGGGCCTGTTGAGTGACGTTGTTCTGTACGAAGATTATCCGTCCAGTTTTGCGACGGATGCCGATCGTCGTCACCGCTGGATGCGTGGGGACTGGCAGATCGCCGGCTGGCTGCTGCCGAATGTGCCAGGACGCTCTGGGGGAACCGTCAGAAATCCGACGTCCCTGCTCTCACGCTGGAAAATATTTGACAACCTGCGTCGCAGCCTTGTTCCTCCTGCGATGCTGGCCGTGCTGCTGCTTGTCTGGCTGCAGACTCCGACGCCGTTTGCGGCAGTGGTCACGTTGCTCGTGGTCAGCATCGCGGGTTTGACTCCGCTGCTGACGGCGGTCCTTGACGTTCTTCGCAAGCCAATCGATCTGCCCGTCAGGACTCATCTGGCCGCTTCGTTTGTCGCGATGGGAAAGCCGGCAGCGCAAGTGCTGCTGACGATGATAGTGATTCCGTTTGAAGCCTGGCTGAGTCTGGATGCGAGCGTCCGAACTCTCGTCCGCATGCACTGGACTCACCGCCGTTTGCTGGAATGGAAAACGTCCGGCGAAGCATCCGGATCTATAGCCTCCAATCTGTTCAGCTTCGGTCGATACATGGCAAGTGGCCCGGTGACGGCGATCATCGCTCTCGTGACGATCCTGCTGATCCGTCCGCAGAATCTGTCGCTTGCTTTGCCGTTTCTTCTCGCATGGTTTGTGTCGCCCGCTTTCGCGTGGTGGTTAAGTCGTCCGATCGTTCCGGCGCGAGTCAAGCTGACTCCTGTGCAGCTCGATTTTCTGCGGCGTCTGTCACGCCGAACTTGGAGATACTTCGAAACGTTTGTCACGGAGGAAGACAATTGGCTGCCTCCGGACAATGTGCAGTTCAATTCCGACCAGACCACTGTAGCATCACGCACAAGCCCGACCAATATCGGCATGTCACTCCTGGCCAATCTGTCTGCCTACGATTTTGGTTACTGCGCGTTAACGCGTCTCCTGCAGCGGACGGCCGATACATTTGAAACCATGTCCGGGATGGAACGTTTCCGTGGCCATTGGCTGAATTGGTACAGCACAATGACGCTGGAACCGCTGCTGCCCCGGTATGTTTCGACCGTTGACAGCGGCAATCTGGCCGGGCAGCTGCGAGTCCTCGCGAGCGGTTTTCGAGAACTGACTGATGCACCCATCGTGCCGCGTTCGGTCCTGCTGGGTTTGCGGGACACGCTTGGCATTATTCTGGAGGAGGCTCAGAGCATTCGACGATCGGCGGACGGAATTCCTCCGCGTCTGAATACCGGAGTCAGGCATTCTCTGGAATCCCAGCTGGATCAGCTGAGCCGTTGCCCGCTGACACTTTTGTCCGTCTTGTCTGTCCTGCCCGGCGTTCGATCGGCGGCCCGCGAACTGCGGAAACATTTTGCGGACGACTCAGAGATGTTATGGTGGGCCGATGCCCTCGAACGGACGTGCTCCGAACATCTGGAGGACCTGAAACATCTGGCCGCCTGGACCGCGACTCCGCAAATGTCGGACGAGCTTCTTCAGCTTGCGGCGCCGGACAATATGGCAGCCATTAAGGACGTTCTGCGGCAACTGGGCGATAAAACTTCGAACCCGACTTTGTCTGAAGTGGCTTCCCTGTCCCAACGCATTCATCCCCGGCTGGACGCTATTCTCGCGGAGCTTCACGCCACAAAACAGGAAGATGACCTGGAGACCTCTGCGGCGATCGACTGGCTGCTTGATCTGCGAAATTCGGTGGAGCAATCGTCAGACTTCGCCGCGAATCAGATTCAGCGGCTTGAAAATCTGGCGGACGAATCGACTTTGTTCGCGGAAATGGACTTCGACTTCCTGCACAACACCGCGCGAGATCTGTTTGCCATCGGGTTCAATGTCAGCGACAACCGACTCGACACCGGCTGCTACGATCTTCTGGCCTCCGAAGCACGGCTCGCCAGTTTCGTGCTGATTGCCCAGGGCCATTATGGACAGGAGCACTGGTTCGCGCTCGGCCGACTGTTGACAAACACCGGCGGGGCCGCAGCTCTGTTGAGCTGGAGCGGTTCGATGTTCGAATATCTGATGCCCCAGCTGGTAATGCCCAGCTATGAAAACACGCTGCTGGATCAGACCAGCCGAGCCGTTGTGCATCGTCAGATTGAGTACGGTCGTCAGCGCGGCGTTCCATGGGGCATCTCGGAATCCGGGTACAATGCCGTTGATCGAAATATGAACTACCAGTACCGCGCTTTCGGAGTCCCCGGACTGGGGCTCAAACGAGGACTCGCGGAAGACCTGGTCATCGCTCCTTACGCAACGGCGCTGGCGTTGATGGTGGCTCCTGAAGCGGCCTGCCGAAATCTGGAGCGACTGGTCGACGAAGAACGCGACGGCGGTTATGGCCTTTTTGAAGCGGTCGACTACACGCCGTCCCGTCTTCCGCCGGGAACAAATTCGATCACCGTTCGCCAGGTGATGGCTCACCACGCAGGTATGAGTTTGCTGGCATTGGCCTACACGCTGCTGAATAAACCCATGCAGCGCCGCTTTGCCGCGGATCCGGCGTTTCGCGCGGTTGATCTGTTGCTGCACGAAAGAGTCCCGCGCGCTTCGGTGCCCGTGTTTCCTCACGCAATCGAAGCCAGCGCCGTCCGGATCGTATCGGCGGAAGAAGCCGGCATGATGCGTGTGTTTACAAATCCCGCAGCGCCGGTGCCGGAGGTTCATCTGCTTTCCAACGGCCAGTATCACGTCGTCATTTCAAGTGCCGGTGGGGGCTACAGCCGTTGGAAGGATCTGGCGGTGACTCGCTGGCGAGAAGACATGACTCGCGATTGCTGGGGCACATTCTGCTATCTGCTTGACGTTGAAAAAGGGGCCCTTTGGTCAACCGCCTGGCAGCCGACGACCAGACCGCCGGAAATGTATGAAGCCATCTTCACTCAGGCCCGCGCGGAGTTCCGTCGCCAGGATGAGCAGATACATACGCACACGCAGATCAGCGTGTCGTCGGAAGAGGATCTGGAGTTGCGGCGAATCTCATTGACAAATCGCTCTGCGCGTCCTCGGATTATTGAAATTACCAGCTACGCGGAGGTGGTGCTGGCAACGCAGGCTCAGGATGAATCTCATCCGGCTTTCAGCAACCTGTTTGTGCAGACGGAAATCGTTGAGTCGCAGCATGCGATTTTCTGCACTCGTCGACCCCGAGCTGAGGACGAACAGCCGCCGTGGCTGATTCATATGATGCGCGTCCGTGGTACGATCACCAAAGAGCCTTCGTTCGAAACGGATCGAATGAAATTCATCGGTCGGGGAGGAACGCTGACGGCGCCGCGCGCCTTTGAAAAACGCGGACCACTCTCGAATACTCAGGGTTCAACTCTGGATCCTGTCGTTTGTATTCGTCACACCGTGCTGCTGCGACCAGGGGAGTCTGCAAATATTGACGTGGTCACCGGCGTCGCGGCGGCTCGGGCCGGCATTCAGGCCATGGCTGAAAAATACAGCGACGCAAGCCTGGCCGATCGCGTTTTTGAACTCGCATGGACTCGCGGACCAATTACGCTTCAACAGTTGAACGCAACGGAAACAGACGCTCAGGCCTACGGTCGCCTGGCCAGCAATATCGTGTATGCATCGTCGGCCCGCCGGGCTCGATCGAACATTCTGATCCGGAATCGCCGCGGCCAATCGGGACTGTGGGGATATGGAATTTCGGGCGACCTTCCGATCATGCTGGTTCGGATTCGCGACAGTGAAAAAATTGCGATCGTTCGGCAGGCCGTTCAGGCGCATGCGTATTGGCGCATGAAAGGTCTGCAGGTCGATCTGGTGATCTGGAACGAAGATGATTCGGTGTATCGCCAGTCCCTGCAGGATTCCATCATGGATCTGGTTTCGGCCAGCCCGGAAGCGGCGCTGCTGGATCGCCCTGGCGGCGTGTTTGTGCGCCGTGGTGATCAGATGTCGGATGAGGATCGCATTCTGCTGCAGACGGTGGCGCGTGTCGTCCTGCATGATGACGCCGGGTCGCTGCTGGAACAGGTGGAGCGGCGCAGTCGCAACGAAGTTCAGGTGCCCGCGTTTCGTCCGTCCAGAAGGCGAGTCGCTTCGGTGGCGGTCGCTGAACCACCGCACCGCGATCTGGCGCTGTTTAACAGCTTCGGCGGCTTCAGTCGGGATGGTCGTGAGTACGTGATTATTCTGCGAGCTGGAATGAACACTCCTGCTCCGTGGATTAACGTAATTGCAAATGCGGGGATCGGCACGGTCGTGTCAGAATGCGGCAGTGCGTATACGTGGGCCGAGAACAGCCATGAGTTCCGTTTAACACCGTGGTCGAATGATCCGGTTTCAGATCCCTGCAGTGAAGCCATTTATATTCGCGACGAAGAGACCGGCCGGTTCTGGTCGCCGTCTTCGTCACCTGCGCGAGGCTTCAATACTTACATCACGCGTCATGGATTCGGATACACAATTTTCGATTATTCAGAAGACGGCATCATTACAGAACTGTGTCTTTATGTGGCAGTGGATGCGTCGATAAAGTTTGCCCGGCTGAAGATTCAGAACCAAAGCGGTCGGCCGCGCCACCTTTCGATCACCGGTTATTGGGAATGGGTTCTGGGAGAAATTCGAAGTCGGTCGATGATGCACGTCACGACGACGATCGATCAGCTGACCGGCGCGATCTTCGCTCGAAATCCTTACAGCCCGGAGTTTGCCGATCGTGTCGCGTTTGTGGACTGCAGTGAGTTGACTCGCACATACACCGGCGACCGGACGGAATTTCTTGGAAGAAACGGAGCGGCTTCCAGCCCCGCCGCGATGGCACGCACTCGATTGTCCAATCGCACAGGAGCTGGCTTTGATCCATGCGCGGCGATCCAGACCCAGGTGATGCTTGAAAATCGTCAGGAAAAGATTGTCATCTTCACTATGGGTTCTGCCGTCGGCGAGAACGCGGCTCGTGAGCTTGTTCAGCGGTTTCACGGAGAACGAAATGCTCAGCAGGCATTGGAAGGCGTCTGGCATTACTGGAGCCAGACTCTGGGAACAGTCCATGTCGAGACCCCCGATTCTTCGGTCAATTTTCTAACCAACGGCTGGCTGATTTATCAGACTCTGGCCTGTCGCCTGTGGGCTCGCACTGGGTTTTATCAGTCTGGCGGAGCCTACGGATTTCGCGATCAGTTGCAGGACACGATGGCTTTGATTCACGCCGAGCCTGGGTTAGTGAGGGAACATCTGCTGCGTGCGTGTTCGCGCCAGTTTCGCGAAGGCGATGTCCAGCACTGGTGGCATCCGCCAGTCGGTCGCGGTGTGCGAACGCATTTCTCTGACGACTTCCTATGGTTGCCGCTGGCTCTGTGCCGTTATGTTCAAATGACGGGTGATACGGGAGTGATGGAAGAACGCGTCCCGTTTTTGACTTCAAGACCTTTGCATGCCCACGAAGAAGCCAACTACGACCTGCCGGCGGTATCGGATGATGTCGGGACTGTGTACGAACATGCCGTGCGAGCCATCGACAATGGGCTGCGTTTTGGTGTGCACGGGCTGCCGCTGATCGGTTGCGGAGACTGGAACGACGGGATGAATCTGATCGGCCAGCATGGTCAGGGCGAAAGTGTCTGGCTGGCATTTTTTCAGTACGAAGTGCTGACCCAGTTCAGCGGTCTGGCCGCCAGTCGCGGCGACAGCGGAACAGCCGATCGCTTTGTGATTGAAGCCGGTCGTCTGCGAGGCAACATCGAGCAAAATGCGTGGGACGGAGCCTGGTACCGCCGTGCCTATTTTGATGACGGAACGCCCCTCGGCTCCTCAGAAAATCAGGACTGCCAGATCGACTCGATCTCCCAAAGCTGGTCCGTCCTGTCCGGCGCGGGGCCTCGTGAAAGAACGCTGATGGCAATGGAGAGCGTTGAGCGTCGACTGGTGCGTCGGGATGCGCGTCTGATTCAACTGCTCGATCCACCATTTGATAAGTCGGACCTGAATCCCGGTTACATCAAGGGTTACGTTCCAGGAGTTCGTGAAAATGGCGGCCAGTACACTCATAGCGCTATCTGGACGATCATGGCCTATGCGGCAATGGGCGAAACGGAAAAGGCCTGGGAATTATTCAGCCTGATCAACCCGGTGAATCACGGAACTACGCCCGAATCGATCGCCGTGTACCGTGTCGAACCGTATGTCGTGGCGGCCGATGTTTACGGAGTCGCGCCTCACGTGGGTCGCGGAGGATGGACGTGGTACACGGGTTCTTCAGGGTGGATGTATCGCCTGATTACCGAATCCCTGCTGGGGCTGTATCGTGATGGTGACAAGTTGATCCTCAATCCGCGTCCTCCGCGTCATTGGCCTTCGTTCCGGATTCACTATCGCTTTCAAGAGACCTTCTATCACATCTCCGTCAACAACGGCGGAACCGGCACCAGCATCGGCTCACTTCGCATTGACAACATCGAGCAGCCAAATCCTTACGTGCCGCTCCATAACGACGGCGCGCATCACGAAGTCCTCATTCAGCTGGAATAGCGAGCCGAAGTCAGTTCATGGTGACTTCGAGCCGGCTGACTCGTCCGTTCCCTGAGTGGCCCGATCTTCTGACTGTGCATCGGGAGTTGCCTGCTTCAGCAGCGTTTGAATTTCCTCCGACAGCGACTGAAAGAAGGAGCTGTCAGGAGCCTGTTGGGGCGTACTCACCGACGCGTAGGCGTCCAGTCGATCAATCGTGAACGACAGCAGGGCCAGCAATCGAGGAATGTCTCGCTCGACTGTCTGAACCAGCTGAGACGCGCGTCCGTGGTATTCGTTGCCTTCATGAGTGGCCTCGGCATTCCAGCGTTTGACGTGAGGAATCTGCTTCTGAGCAAACTCCATCCCGTGCTGAGCTTTTTCAAGATCCTTCACTTCTTCGATACACGACGGTCGAAAGTCGCCCAGTTTCCGCATGCGACATTGATGCAGTCGGACGCGTGCGTCGGCGATCTCGCGCACGCAGTTCTCGATCTCCTGCTTCCAGAACATCGGGCGATCCCGCTCCAGCCAGAACAGGATCTGACGCAGCTGACCGTCCAGCACCGACAGGCACAGGCGAGCCTCTTCCTGGAAGGTAATGACGGCGGCGGCAAACTGCCGGATGGCGTCGATTGACGAGACATTGGCCGAACCACTCATGGCATTCGCTCACACATTCGGCGTCATTGTTGCTGCAGATACTCTTCTACCAGCTGCGCTTTTCGCAGCAGATACGGAATAAACTGCTCGTTCGATTCCACAAATCGTCCCAGCGATTTCATGTTGGCGACGAATTCTTCAGAGAATCGCAGCTGCTCCTGGTCTCGCCAGGTCTGCCCCAACAGATTCAACTGCCCCGCGACGGCCCCTGTTTTCTCATTCAGCTCTTCGTTAAACCGCCGAAGCATCTGAGCAAATCGGCGAAGCTCACTTGGATCCACGATCGCCTGAGTCATGACTGAATGTCCTTCTTCGCCGTCGAAAAATGAAAAGCGGCATCGTGACAAAACGTGATCAGCTATAACGCATCCGCCTAAAATCTCAAATTTGAAATCTCAAATTACGCGCCCTTTTCCTCAAGAATCTTCGGCACAACAAAGAACTGTCCGTCGGTTTTCGGGGCATTCGACAGTGCCGCTTCCCTCGGCAACGACGGACGGATCTCGTCAGCACGGAACACGTTTTCCGCAGGCACCGGATGCGTCATCGGCGTGACGTCGGCGATGTCGACTTCGTCCAGCAACTGCACGTACTCCAGAATCTTCGTCAACTGCTGACCCGTCGCCTGCAGCTCAGCATCGCTCAGGGACAATCTTGCCAACGAGGCGACTTTTCGGACGTCAGAAATTTCCATGATGACGAATCACTGCCTGGACAAAGAAATAAAATCAGACTGCCACGACTTCAAAAGGTCGTCAAAAAAAACCGTCCAAAGTTCGAGGCTCGGAATATTAGCGACTCAACCGCGCCATGTCATTCCGTGCCTGGCAGTTCCGTTTCGTCGCCGTACTCTTCATTCTCTTCCTCCAGCTGACGAATGTATTCCAGCGCTTCTTCGGCCGAACACACGATCCGCCCGGGCAGTCGCCCCTGGCGATCGCAGCTGGTGAGCAGATCGAGCGCATCACCGTCTTCTGCATTGGTTAAACGTCGGCGCGCCCGAGCCCCCGCGACGCCGTCACGGACTCGCTGTGCCAAGCCGTGATTTTCAATCAGCCATTTGGTGCGGTCGGAAATATGCCCTTCCAGCACCGCCAGTCCCGCAGTCACATGGTCCATCGGATCGATGCCTTTTCCCACATCATGCAACAGCGCGGCCAGCAGGAAATCTTCGTCCCACGGCCGCAGTTCCCGAGCCAGGTCGAAAACCTGCAGACTGTGGTAAAGGACGTCGCCTTCCGGATGAAGATCTCGATCCTGGCGAACGCGATCCAGGGGCAGAAGCAGAGACAGAAAGAAATGATACTTTCGATTTCCCTGGTCCGGGTCGTTGTCTGCCTTCGATTCTCCGTCTGCCGCCATCAGCTGCTGAAGCGACTGACGAATTTCAAAATCCGTCGGCAGAGCTTCGGGTGGAATGTAGCTGCGAGTGATCGCACGGGCGGCTCGCCATTTGGCCTGGCTGTAGTTGGATTCTCGCCGAGTGCTGAGCAACCGGGCTGCCTCGAAACAGATTTCACGTCGCAGACGGTCAATTTCCATCTTTATGTTTTTTCGCGCAGAGTTTCTTCTGCCAAAAAGGTTGAGCCTGAAGTGGAAGATTATGGCCAGCCAGCTTCTGATTTGCGAGCGATCTGAGCCTGGCTTCTCAATGCGAGATCCAAGACTACGGTGTGATAAGTTCCATGGTGCGAACCGCCAACTGACGTATTCGGCATTCATTGACATTCACGCCAAGACCAGGCCCCGTTAATCGCACACCTCGGCCACCGTAACGAAATGTCAGATCCTGTTCCGTTAGCGAATCCTTCACTAGAAATCGATCAAAGCTGCCTTCCAGATACCGAATGTCGGGAACGTTGCAGGCAAAGTGGCGACCGGCCGCGGAAAGGATTCCTGTTTCACCGACCTGGCAGCCCAGCTGATAGCCAATACCATGCCGCCGTGCGAGGGCAGCGAGCCGCACCGATCGAACAAGACCTCCGCACTTGGACAGACGAATGTTAAACAGATCGCACCATTCACCCGCGATCGCTCGTTCTGCGTCCTCCACACAACACAGCGACTCATCCAGCATGATCGGCGTCGTCAGTTCGGCACGCACATCTCGGAGCCCCGCGACGTCCGCATGTCGAACCGGCTGTTCCAGACTGGTCGGCTGATATTTCAGCAGCGGCTCCATCCGCGAACGGACTTCTTCACACCGCCAGGCTTCGTTGGCATCCAGCCGCAGGTCGACATTTTTCCCGACGATCGTGCGAATTCGACGGACACAATTCTCGTCATCAATGCCGTCAGCTCCGACTTTCACTTTGACCGTGCGAAACGCAAACAGGCGCATCTTCAGAGCCGACAGCCACTGCTTGCGTGGTGACATCGACGTCACAGCGCCACTGTAAAACGCTTCGTCAGAGGGCTTGATAAAATCAGACGCGTCAGGCAGGCGAGCCATCAAGTCTCCCAGCGAACAACCTTCCTCACGACACGCGGCATCAAGCACCGCCAATTCAATCGCACATCGAACAGCGTTTCCAAAGCATTCACGAACAACCAGGCCCGGATCAGCGCCGACAGTGGCCAGTGGAAAGCGGTCGACCGCCATGGCCGCAGCCAGAGCATCGTTCATTCGCTGTTCACGGAGTTCGTTGAAGTCAGTGGCCTCCAGATGCCGCCATGCCGACTCAATACTTTCTCCCGTGACATACGTGCGAGGCAGTCCTTCACCCCAGCCAGCGCAGCCATCATTCATCACACATCGCACGATCAATGTATCGTTGGAAAACCGCTCATGCGAAGCGTGTCGCACGGGGTTCTTAAGAGCAATGGGGACCTGAAAGACGGTCAGTCGGTGAATCTGCATCTTTGTAGAGTACGATCGACGCGTCCAAACGAAAAGAGATCCAGCGCGGATCCTTTTGGCGGCGAAGTTTTCGTGAAAGCACGCTTCCTCGAAACTCACCTGCAGCGGGGGAGCAACGTGGTCAGTTCACAATGCCTGATAGATAGCGTCGAGAACCAATGCAATGAGCGGCCAGGTTTCCCTGGCCGCTCATTGTCGCTGAAGATTTTGAGGCGGGCCATGACTCGGGTCTTCAACTCCTTCAATCACCTGCAACCGGCGTGCCACAGAACAGCCAGTGTTAGAAGAAAACGCCGAACCATGTGTTTTGACACGATTTTTCGACCCAGCACAGTCTCTTAAAATTCCAGTGATCGAATTCAACTGGTCCAACCTTCTAGCTGACAAGATCTGTGGTCGATTAACGGTCGCCTCAATGACGCATTTTGCGTCGGACTGTTTGGAACTGCAGCAGGCGGGTATTCTTCGCGAATTAGACGGTATCCGGGCTCAGAAAAGGGGTCAGGATCAATACTGTTCGGCACGGCGTTTGATGTGGTCGTGGCGAAATCCGGGGCAACATTTGTGTGCGCTCTTGCGCGCGTTCTGAAGTTGCCAGGCTTCACATATAGAAGAAGATGGCAATACACACTCAACGCCCACCGAGAAGACGAGGCTGACCGAAAAGGGATATCACCGGTCTGAAGTACTTCGATCAGATTGCGCCGCTACTAAAGCGGCTGCACGATGACGCGTGTGATCGCGACAAGGCAGGCAATCGCACGCTGCACTACGACCAGTACTGCATGTTGCTGCTGCTGTATTTCTTCAAGCCGATTGTCACATCACTGCGAGGATTGCTGCAAGCCAATTTGTGTGCGACTCAATCCTCACACATCTCGCAGCAAGTAAGCACCCACGCACAAGATATTGGGCATAATTCGTTTAACGGCGAGCCGGAGGCGTAGGCAAATTAACAGAAAACCGACGCCTTCGGCTTGCCGTTAAACGATTAAAATTACGCACGGGTGCTTATGCAGGCGGTTCGAGTGGAGTGGACAGCGACGGTATTCTTCGCATCGCCACAAACTTGCTGGACGTGCCAGCGGATGTCATTGCTTAAATATTTTCTTATCGTTGGGCGATTGAAATCTTTTTAAGATTTTTCAAGCATATGCTGGGATGCAAACACCTGCTGAGCCACAAACAGAATGGCATGGAGATTCAAACGTACTCAGCGATCATTGCCTGCATGCTGATTGCTTTGTGGACCGGCTGCAAGCCGACGAAGCGGACGTTTGAAATGATCTGTTTCTACTTCTGCGGCCTTGCCAGCGAAGAGGAACTGATGGCTCACATCGACAAGCTGAGAAAACAGACGTCATAATTCGCGGGGTGCGTTTCGCATCTCGTCCGCCGCCGTTTACGCTGCACGCACATTTCGCCGCACGCCACTCACGCTCCCTCGACACGCCCTGAATTTTCGCGTTTCATTCCATCGCGGCAATCTCCGCCACACGCGACACTTTCCGATCCGCTACACGCTTCGCGCTGCGATCGCCGTGCCGAACAGTATTGAGCCTGACCCTTGATGCTCCTTCACGCAACGAACCTTGCTGCACCTGTTGTGGCGGGACGTCCGGAGTAATTTCCGGTGCTGTCCGTCACGAAAGGCGAGAACGTTCCGCTAAACGTTTTCTGCTTTAAGCTTTTCATAATTCACCCATATCAGCTTTTGGCTTTTCTGGCCAGACGCCAGCAACGCGGACGCTTTGCTAAATCTTGATAATAAAGATGTGTTCCGCCGCAATTTGATCACCGGCAAGACGGAGCTGGTGAGCCATAATTATCACAATACAAAAGCCGCGTTCTTCGAATCTCGCAATATCAAATCGAATGGTGGCCCGTTGACCAGACTCGGCAGCTTCCCAATGGAGACGCAACTCACCATTTTCGGCGGCGGCGGTATAGAGTCAGTTCGAGTCGTGGGAACAAGCGGGAACGACTCGTTTTCGGTTGCGGAAACGGGTCTGGTGGTCAGAGGTGCTGTTCTGATTCTCGACGGCATTGAAAGTAGAACCATCGCTGGCGACGCGGGACAGGATTGGTACTTTCGGGCCGTCGATGATGTCATTCTCGACCTGTTTCAGGGGAATCAGTAGACCTGCTGTGACAAATGACGGCCAGAATAGAAATCGGTCAGGACAATCACCCATTCGTTCGGACGCTCCGACTCCACTTCGACGGTGAGCTTCTGGCCGGGAGATCCCTGCCACCTGGGATCGTTGAGCTTGCCCGTCTAGTATTCCCGATGATGCGGATTGTCTCCCGAAAGCGAATACCAGTCCGGCCATCCGTGTGAGAAGTCATCAATCACCGGATCGGCCCTGTCCGTCGTCTTCACTTTCGAACGCTTCAAGTCAGCCGGCGCAGCGGTGTGCATTCAGGAACTGAGCCAGTCAGGCTCGCAGGGTTGCCTCGAGTCCTGATTCACAAGCACCAATAATTCGTTGAATGACGGTTTCTACTTCATCCGCCGTAAGAGTTCGATCGGCTGCCATGAAGCGACAGGTGATCAAATACGATTTACGATCGGCGGCAATCTGCTTGCCTCGATACTGTCCGCCAAACGAAGTGCCCTGCAGCAGATCGCCGGCTGCCTGAGAAACTGCTGAAGACAGCTCGGCCCAAGTGACGGATTCGGGCAGGACAAAATTTAAGTCCCGCGAAACAGACGGGAACCGAGGCAGTGGCGTGTAGGTTCTAGAGGGCTCATAGAGTTCTTCAATCAGCGGCAATCGCAATTCGGCAATCGTGACCGCGTCCTGAAGATCTGACTTGTCCAGAACATCGCGATGCAGTTCACCAACCCAGCCCAAGTGAGTCCCATTCAGACTGACGCTGGCGCCGCGACCGGGCGTGTATTCGGTGCCGTGAACCGGAGCCGTGGTCAGCACCGAATGCGGAGCCAGACTGAGTGCCAGCGATTCGACAACGCCCAGCAGAACGGCAAACGGACGTCCGGACACAATCCCGATCGTCAACGGCTCAGCCACGTTTTCGGTCTTCCCCTGCCCGGCTGACAAGTAGACTCGGGCAACTTCAAACAGCTCGGCATTCGCGCTGCCATGACGCTCGTTTTGTCGGCGACACTGCAACAGACTGGGCACCAGACTCTGGCGCAACTGGTTTTCATGACTGCGGCTGGAATGATTCACCGCAACCGGCGGGATATCGCCTTCCGGGCGAAACAGCTGCCGCTGGTCTTCACTGACGAAAGACAATGTCAGCGCTTCTGAAAAACCGCTGGCGACGAGCTGATTTCTGACCGCATCGAGCACTCGTTCGCGACGAGTTCGGGCCGTGGAAACAACCGGCAGCGTCGCATCCGACGGGATGTTTTCGTAGCCGTGAATGCGAGCCACTTCTTCAATCAAGTCGACTTCACGCAGCAGATCTGGCCGCCAGCTCGGTGGTTCAAACGTTCCGGAGGCTTCATCGCGATTGACACATTTCAGACCCAGGTTTTCCAGAATTCTTCCGCTTGTGGCGACGGGAATTTCAATTCCCAGCAGACGAGAAATCTGAGCGAAGCGAACTCTGATGGCATCACGCTGCTCGGGCAACGAACTGCCAGCCACAACAGAACCGCTCAACAGTGTGCCGCCCGCCACGTTGAGAATCAGTTCGCAACATCGGCGCGAAGCCCAGTCCAGCGACTTACGGTCGACTTTGCGTTCAAAGCGGTAGGAAGAAGGACTGTGCAGCTTGAGTGAACGCGCCGTGGAACGTACTGATAATGAAGCGAAGGCTGCCGATTCGATCAGGACATTGGTGGTGCTGTCAGAAATCTCCGTGTCGAAGCCGCCCATGACCCCCGCGACGGCAACGGGTCGCTTCGCATCGGCAATCACACACACATCTTCGGCCAACACATACTGACGCTGATCGATGGCGGTGATCGTTTCGCCTTTTGTCGCGCGGCGAACAATAATGCGCCGGCCGTCCAGGCGATCGAGATCAAACGCGTGCAGAGGCTGTCCGCATTCCATCATCACAAAGTTTGTCACGTCGACCACGTTGTTGACGGAATTGATGCCGACAGCCGCGAGTCGGTCTTTCAACCATGCCGGGCTGGGACCAATCTTTACGCCACGAATGACGCGCGCATGATATTCGGGACAAAGATCGGGGGCTTCGATAGTGACAGACGTAGCTTCTGAAGCCTTCGCGCTGCTTTCCACAATCGTCGCGGCGGGAATTGTGAGCGGCGTCTGAAACAGCACGGAGATTTCGCGAGCCACTCCGATGTGGCCCAGACAGTCCGGTCGATTGCTGGTGACTTCGATATCAACAGCCACGTCCGGCCTCGTCAGCCCGTCGTGAACATCGTGAAACTCCTCAAGGTTCAAACCAGACATGGTCAAACGGTTGGTGAGTTCTTCCACACTTGTCGGCAGCGAAACATACTCCGCCAGCCAGTTCCTGCTCACAATCATGAATCACGCACTGCAGTAAAAACGCGGCCCGAACGTCTCGCATTGGTCCATTCCTCTGCGACGATATCGGAAAGCGCCAGAGTGTAGTCAAACACCAGCGAACTCAAAACCGCATTGCCCAGTTCCCTGCGAAAGGAGTTGACAGTTAATATCAACTCTATTAAAACTCCGACCGTCTGATCGCCGATGATCGGTATGACAGACGAATTTCCGGTCTTCGATTGTTTGCGAAGCCAACGGGTAGGGAAACCGTCTTTTGTAAATGCGTTGTTTCCGCTGAATTATGAATTTTGCCTGCTGTAAATGCGTCATTGGCTGACGGATTTCGCTGTGCAGCAGCAATCTGGAATACATTCCGCGGAGGTGACGATGGCAAATTCGGCGAGTTTCCATGTCTCCTTCAGCCGTTCGTGCCGAAACCATTCAGGCTTTGCGTCGACAGCTTGTTTCGTCGCAGAAAAGCGTCTCCGTCCAGAAATGCATTCCGACGGGCCTGTGTTCTCTGGATCATTTGCTGCCTGGCGGTGGTCTGCCGACGTCTTCGCTGATTGAATGGATCAGTGAAGATTCCGGTCAGGCGGCGGCATCGATTGCTTTGCGTTCTTTGAGCCCAATGCTTTCGCTCGCCGGCTGTTTGGCAGTGATTGACGAGCGTCATGATTTTCACGCCGATGCCGCGCGGGCTCAAGGAATTCCCTTGTCGCGTCTGCTGCTGATCCGTCCTGAAAAGCGAGCCGAAGCGGTCAGCTCCGGCGGTTCACGTTTTGTTCGTCGCACGTCAGCCAGCGAAAGTGAAGCTCTGTGGGCGCTGGAACAATCGGCTCGCTGTCCGGGTGTGCGAGCCATTCTTTGCTGGCTGGACCGAGCGTCGTCGGCCGTGATGCGTCGGCTGCAGCTGGCGATTGAACGCAGCGGCGTCACGATCGTGCTGATGCGATCGAGCGGCGCGTTGTCGCAGGCCTCCTTTGCCGATCTGCGTCTGCACGTTCAGGCGACGATTCATCCGGCCTCTTCTCAACGGCCGGTCCATCGAGCCAATCAGCAGAGAACTTTTTCGGTACGACTGTTGCGTTCACGTCACGGTCTGCAACACGATGGAACAGCCAGTTTGTATCAGGAACCGTGGACCGAACAGCTTCGATCCAACTGACGAACCCGTAGTCTTCATACGTCGCACTGTATCAATCCCGCCCGTTGGCAAGTCATGCGCAATCAGGCGAGCGGCAGAAACAAATTTACCGAACCCATTTGACTTGAGCCTGAGGAGCTCAAATCCGATCAGGGGGTCAATGGCGGAGCGTTGGTGTCCCAGGTCAGATTGGCAGGTCGATTGGCCTGGATCCACTGAGCCAGAGTCACAAGTTCGTCCTTGATGAACTTCGAATTAGGATCCAGCAACTTGAACGCCACGCTGGTGATGAAGGTGGAAGCCTCTGCGATCAACGTCGACTTGGGATCCCGATTCATCATGCCCTTGGCGTCCAGGACTGGCGATTTGGCTTCGGCCTGAGTGTTATGACGAAAGGCAAACAGCAGGTCAGCGCCGCACTCGGCCCACTTGGGATTCTTCGGCTGTCGCATAAATTCCAGCACAGTATCACCGGCAAGCTGTGTGATCTTCCATGCGAGCGGATCGAATTTCATTTGCAGATCGAAGGCCGCTCGTCCAATGCCACGAGCTGCATGACAACGAACTTCGACCGGTTTGCTGCGATCGTTAATCACTGCGGCGAGTACCTTGAAGACGGTTGGCTCGGGTGTTCCCACAGTCTTTCTGGGCTTGTTGATTTCAAAAACTGCGTCGATCAGCACCATCTGGAACGCGGCTTCTGAACACGGGCGAGCCAGTTCTTTGCCCAGCGCGTCGCAGATTCGAAACTGTTCAAGTTCCGGAACGTCACAGTTCATCAGCACGTTTCGCAGAGAACTGGCCGTCATAACTTTCACCGAGTCCGGTTGCTGAGGATCAGTGAGAACTGTCAGCAGGCCCGAAAGTGCATCCGGATGCATTCTTGGTTTTGGACCGTTCTGCACGCCCATCACGTCATACAGGGATTGCATGATTTTGACAGCGGCAAATCGCGAATCCAGATTGTTGTCCAGCAGCTGTTTGGTCACCTTCAGCACTTCAGCACAATACTTTTTGCGAGCGGCCGCCTGATTGTTAGCGTTGCCGATTCCCGAGCCAGCTCTGGCAATGTCGTCCTTCACGTCGCCGAGAAGGTTTTGCATGTTCTTTGAATTTTCGGCGAAGATCGGATCTGAAGCCTGCAGAATTGCCGAGGCCAAATAGTCCTGAATCACTTTTGTTTCGGCCGGTGTGCTGAAGCCAGCTGCCAGCAGAGTTGTGTAGGCTCGCTTGTCGACTTTTTCAGGACGAGCGAGTGGGTTGCGGATTTCTCTGACGGTGCGTGTCAGCTTTTGCTGAGCAATGATTTCCGCCATGCACCCTGTTGGCGCCGCTGCTCCTGGGACCTGAGCAGGAGCGGCCGCGGGTTCCGCTACGGGAACCGAAGGAGTCGCTTCAGTGGCCGGGACCGCTGCAGGAGTTGGCTCCTGAGCTGTTCCGGAACTGCCGATCATGCACAGAACTGCGAACGCCAGCAACGTGGGAACCACGCTGGCATAAACAAGGCCGCTTAGTATCTGAATGCTGCGGGCAACAACAGGCATAGGCTCACCAGGACAGGGAGACGTCGATGTCTCGTTCGTTTTTCAAGAATCCAGAACCGCATCATCGCAAAACAACAACAGCAGTGTGATCAGCGGACTGGAAACACCACGGGCCGATCCTGGCCCACCGGACTTGTCAGAAACACGCCGGAACTCCTGAATCCAGAATAAGAGAAAACCGGTAAACATGACAGGTTCAAGCATTCACGTCCAGAATCAGAACGTTCAGAACACAACAAATCAACAGTTTCGCTCAGACAATCCGGTTCTTCTGATAAGACAGTATGATTGTTTACCTCTGGCCGGATTACCAGCCTGCCCGTAATCTGATTATTTTCGCCTCACAATGCTTACAAAGATAATAATCAGAGGCCCTGCAAAAAGTCGCGAGCGTTCTTCACCAGCCGTTCGGCTTCCTGAACAGTTGACCCCAGTGCGGTCAGATGTCCCATTTTTCGACCGATTCTCGCCTCTGCTTTGCCGTACATATGCACATGGACCTGCGGCAGCTGAAATACGGTTTTCCACCGATCGGCCGTTGCGTTCATTAAATGATCGCCCAGCAGATTGGCCATCGCGGCCGGTGCCTGCATTTCCACGTTGCCGGATGCAAGTCCACAGACGGCTCGAAACTGCTGCTCAAACTGACTGCTGCGGCACGCATCAATCGTCAGATGCCCGCTGTTGTGAGGCCGCGGTGCGATTTCATTAACGAGCAGGCTTCCATCTTTCGTCGCAAACAATTCCACACACAGCACACCAATGACCTGGAAATGTTCCAGAATCGCGCGAGCAATCTCCATGGCTTCATGACAAAAGTTTTGAGGAATCTCGAGGGCCGGACTGACCGACAAGTCCAGAATATGATTCACATGATTATTTCGAACGGGCGCGTAAAACGCACAGGTGCCGTCCGAAAACCGCGACGCTACAATCGACAGCTCAAATGAGAAATCCACAATCTTTTCCAGGATCGCTTCGGTGACCGCAAACTTCTTCCAGACGGCTTCAAGATCGTCAGTGCTTAGAACGCGAGCCTGGCCTTTGCCGTCATAGCCCAGCGTCACTGTTTTCAGGATTGCATCGCCGCCGAAAAGCGCCACGGCCTCACGCAGTTCAGCGGCCGACTGGATACTTGCAAAATCAGCGGTCGGAATCCCGATGTTTCGCAGCGAATTTTTTTCCAGCAGTCGATGCTGAGAGGCACGCAGAAGCTCGGCCCCGGGATACACAGGCACGTGCTGCGTCAGAAACTCAACCGTCGGCACAGGAATATTCTCCTGTTCGTAGCTGACCACATCGACCTGTCTGGCGAATGACAGCAATGCGTCCTGATCATCAAACGCTGCAGGAAGACTGCGATCGCTCACCTGGCCAGCCGGGGAATCCACCGGATCGCCGAACACCATCACATGATAGCCGCGCTGGCGAGCCGCCAGGGCAAACATGCGTCCCAGTTGCCCACCACCAAGCATGCCAAGAGTTGAACCAGGAGCAAGAACACGCACAGACATGGAGATTTCTCGACAGGGAACTTCTTTTGGCGATTGCGGCCTGATCATCTTGACGCAAATATTTTCAGACACCCTGCGATCCGAAGCCATCTGCCCGGAGAATCAGGCGGACGAATTCTTCTGACACGCTGCCGCTAAGGCAGTGACAGATCGCAGTCCGCCATCACAGCCTCTGTCTGCTGCTGCTGAAATTCGTGAAGCTTTCGATTCAGATCTGCGTTGTTCGTTGCCAGAATCCGAACGGCCAGCAGGCCAGCATTCTTTGCCCCGGCGACTCCGATCGCAAGCGTTCCCACGGGAATTCCGCCCGGCATCTGCACAATGGAAAGCAGTGAATCCAGCCCGTTCAGCGCCTTGCTCTGAACGGGTACTCCCAATACCGGAAGGACCGTCTGTGAAGCGATCATGCCCGGCAGATGAGCGGCTCCGCCAGCACCGGCGATGATGACCTTCAATCCTCGTGACTCGGACTCGATGGCATACTGCGACATCCAGGCCGGCGTTCTGTGAGCCGACACGACTTTGCATTCGTACGGAACACCGAACTGCTGCAGAATCTGAGCCGCTGCGGACATGGTTTCCCAGTCGGATCGACTGCCCATCACAACACCGACAACAGGCGCTGAATCATTCATAAAGAGTGCCAGACACGGATGAAGACATTCCATAACTCCTGTCACCGACGGACAGGTGGCCGCAGATCTTAGCAGTGTCCGGAACGGCTGTTGATGATGTCGCCGGACAAAATCCCGGCTTTGTTTCTCTTTGCTGAAATCAGCCCGACAATGGGAACGTGTGCATTCGTCGCATAATCGACTCATTGATGACTCGACGGAATCGCCGGACGTTCTAAACTCTTTCGAAGTTTCGTTTAACGTCCGGAAAATTCGGCTTTAAGAGTCTGACATGAAATTCAGCGTGATCGGGACCAGCGGATCGGCCTTTGGACTGCTTCAGGAGATCGCAGCTTCGTCAGAACATTCACTGGCTCCTTCAGCCATTGCAGGTTCACTGGCCGAAGCCGTCACAGCCGCTCAACTGCCGCTGCGATTGGCGTCCAGTGCGGAAGATGCCATTCTTGAACCGGCAGTGGATGCCGTGATTGTGGCGGACGAGGACCTTGAAGAAATCCTGCGCCTGACACGAGCTGCGACTCAGGGTGGCAAGCATGTCGTGATCTTCCCACCGGCGATGTGTTCCCCAGCTTTCTCATTTGAACTGCATTTGATTCTTGATGAATCGCAGCAGTCGATTATTCCGATCACAGGTCGTACCACGTTGTCTGAACTGGGGGCTCAGCAGCAGAGCCTGAATCTAAGCCGCAGAGAGATTCAGCAGATTTCTCTGGAACTGCCAATCACCGCAGCAGCCGGGCGAGACCAGGCTTTGCTGAGAAACCGCGTCGTCCAGGGAATCGACGTTCTGGCGTCCAGCGGATTTCGGTACACGCAGGTGACCGCTCTGGAATCGCTCGCTCCGGATGGCAGTCTGTTGTCGTTGCTCATTACCTTAAATTCCCAGCCGAGCGCCGAGCAGGCTGAACCGCCAGCAACTTTGATGCTCAGGCCGACACCACGGCTCACCACGACAGACTCAAGCTTGCAAATTCATCATGCCACTGAAGGAAGGCGCGAACTTCCAGTGATCGATGCGGCTCCTGTGCTTCCGAGGATTCAATGGCTGTGCGATCATCGTGAGCTGTGTTCGGCCGGGATGGAATCCTTTTCCACCACACTGGAACTTGCAGAAGGCGTCACTCGCTCGCTCAAACGTCGTCGCACTGTCGACGTGCATTTTGATTCAGGCAGCGAACGGGGCGTTTTCAAAAGCCAGATGACAGCGATCGGCTGCGGCGTGCTGACCTTCATGATGTTTGGAATGGTCGCGTATCTCGTGGTGGCTCAACTGACCGATCTTCCCGACTGGGTTCTTCATCTGGGTAGAATCCTATGGATCGCACCGCTCGTGATTTTCCTGCTGTGCCAAATGCTGCTGCCCATCGCCAGAGATCGCGCCTCGGAAAAGTGAGAGATTTCCAATTGGAGATTTAAGATTGGAGATTTCAAAGCTCAGATCTGACCACTGCTATTTTCTCACGCACACTGCGGCTAATGTCTTCAATCAGCAGTTCCAGACTTCCCGCCGAGGTGGCGGCGATGACTTCCTGATAGATGCCGTAGCCGAACGTCGACGCGGGCGGAATGTAGCCGGGCTGCCAGTCGCCAGTGAGAGTCACCACGAAGACGGGGCGCGGCGCAAATCGGGCTCGCAGAGTTTGCTGAAAGATCTGATAGAGTTCACCCGGAACAAAGATCCACAGCCCATCGCCGACCTGCGCGATCGTGACCGGAACGGGACAGAGCTTGCCCGGGGCCAGTGCATTCAGTCGAGTCAACTGGCGAGTCATCTGTTCGCCGTTGGCTCGGCATTCTCGAATGCGTGCGACGTCGCCGGTGGCCTGAGCTTTCTGTTCTTCGCCCAGCCAGCGTTCGCGATTTTGAGTCGTCTCTTCAAGCGTAGGCAGATCGTGACGATACGGCAGCGACGCAATCATTGTATGCCACGCCCATGTCGTGTGAGCCACTGTAGCTGACTCTGAACACGGCCGATGCTGCCACGTGCCAATCCATGTTCCCGACAATGTTGGCCCGGCATACACATAGTCTGTCCCGGCCTGAGGCATTTCTTCCAGAGCCGACAGGACCGCATATCCCAGCTGTCGACCGTTTCGATCGGCAACGGCCGTGTCGCCGACGAAGCCTTCACGAGGCCCCAGGTCACCGGATGCCCCCTGAAGAAAAATGCAAAGCCCGCCGGCATGCTGTTCAACGGTTTCACGCATCGCGCCAATCCAGTCTGGGCTGAGCAGCGTGTTGTCCCATGCCAGCGTTGTCGGATGACACGCATAGTTCACAATCGTGGCCAGCGTTGATCCACATAAAGCGGACACACGTCCAATCAGAACCGTGTCGTCAGCCGCACCGGCCGGATTAAAACCGCAAACCGCATGACCTTTTGCTTCGTCATAAAAATCGCGATGAGCGGCGAGCGAACATCGCCCTTGACCATACACAATCGTAGCCGGTTCCAGAATCGATTTCGCGCTGACCGCCAATTCTCCCAGGCGTGGAAAAAGAGAATCAAGATAAGGTCCAATCAAGTCCCCGCCTGGAAACTCACGGCGTTTTCGCGACATCCAGCCCGACCCATGCGTATGTGTGACAGTCACATGAATGGCGTTCACAGGGACACCTGTTGCAGCGGCAATCGATGCACGAATGCTGTCCAACTCCGGCGTGTCCAGAATGCAATGATCCATCGAGACAATAATTTGATCGGCGGATTGTGACGAAGTCTCGCCGTCCGTTTTGGGATGATCTTCTGACGCGGCCAGCCAGAGCAGCGTGGCGGTCAGCGGTCGATGGATTCCCGTGGCTTTGTCATGCAGAGCGGCGCCCCACATACGATGATAGATTCCAACAGGTGGAGTGATGTCGCAGCGGACGACCGCGGCGCGGCAGCGAGATTGAGGGGTTGTGACCTGGTTCATGTGTGTGAGTTCCGCAAATCCAGCGAGTGAACAATTAAAGAGCGACCAATCATTGTCGTCTTTCGCTCCGCGAAAGTAGCGTTCTTTCGCGGAGCGAAAGGCAACGATCAGACACTTATTGATCGAGCGATCCTAACGAAGGCACAATCAGGAAAACAGAGGTTCTTTGGGGTTCAGAATGGCCCAACAGATGGCATCGACAGCCATGATGACTGCGAAGAAATAGAGGATCAGATTCCAGTTGCCGGTTTGATTGACCATCCAGCCGGCCGTGACCGGAAACAGCATGGCTCCGATGTTGCCGCACATATTCATCGTGCTGAAAACGGTTCCCGCTTTCTTTCCGCCGAATTCTATCGCGACCGTGTAACCGCTAACTCCGCCGAACATGGCGCAGAAGACCCCCAGCGAAATAATGGCCGTGCTCCAGTTCGTGTTGGCCACAAATGCGGAGGCCGTAATCAGAGCCGAACAACTGGCCATGCCGACGACGGCAATTCCCTGGCGGCTGAGACGTCGATTGCCTGTTTTGCTTAATAACCAGTCCGAGACTACTCCGCCCAGTAAACTGCCAATGACGCCGCCAATGCCAGCAAGTGATGTCAGGATTCCCGAATCTGTCAGCGAAACATCGCGCGTCTTTTGCAGAAATGTTGGGAACCATGTGAGAAAGAAAACCATCGCCGCAGCTCGAAAAAATTGTTGCGCACACAACAGGGCCAACGATCCGCTGGAGAACATCTTTGACCACATCACGCGGTCTGAACCAGACGCCGACGTGGGCTCGAAAGGAACAAAGGGCAATGTTTGAGGTCGGACGGTGAGCAGAAAAATAATTGACCACAGCAGGCCGGGGATCGCAAACAGAAACAGCAACAGCCGCCAGCGATAAATGTCCATGGAGCCAGCCAGAGGATCCAACCAGGCCAGAGTCTGGCCGGCGATCCAAGGGGCCACGGCGCCGCCGATGGCCATCCCGGCCGCAAGAATTCCCGACGCCCGTGCGCGCTGGCTCTCCGGAAAAATCTGGCCGATCGCTTTTGCCGCGCAGGGAAAGACTCCCGCCTGAGCTGCCCCCATCAGAAACCAGACCACAGTTAAGGAGGCCACATCGACGCTCAATCCTGTCAGGAAGGTGAAGCCCGACCAGAGGACACAAAGCCCAGCCAGAGTACGGCGACTTCCGAAGCGATCGGCCAGCCATCCACTGGGGATCTGCAGCAGTGCGTAACCCAGGTACCAGGCCGATTGAACCAATCCCATGGTGCTGGCGAATTCGGTTTTGGCCACGTTCAGGTTCGCTGCGATTTCCTGAGCTGGGACGCTGATCGCTGCGCGTTGGACGTATGCGATGCCGGCGACGACACACAGAAAAATCAGAATTTGCGTTCGCATGCGGCAGGTATTCCTGAAAGCGCGGAGGTGTGACGGCATGAGCAACCGTGCGAGGCCCCGCAACGTATTGGAATTCCGTCGAACTTGGAAATGCTCCACACGTACCCGCCCACCATTTTCACAGCCCCGCCTACAGTTCAGACGAATCGCCGCCACATCGTCACCACATCTCAACCGGCGCAATACCCGGCGACCCTGGCTACAGACAGGACCTCCCACCGTAGCAGAACGCGGCAGGCGTTTCGGCAATCACTTCTAAAAATAATTTGAGACGATATCATAAAAATTGGCCTGCTCTGGGCGTCGGCAAAACCTCGAACGAAAGTGTTTGAACCATGCAGAACCGATGTGCTGTTACGCTCGGACTGATAATCTTTTCTGTGATGCTACGTGAGCTGTCTGCTCAGGAATCGCCCAAAGCGAACTCCGTTGTCACTGCGGGGTTGGATGATCTTGCACAAACGTCGCCCTCTGTGACGACTGGGCCAATCATTGAGATTATGGCCCTGGATGCGGATGGGATGAATCTTCGCAACGTGGCTTCCATTCCGAATTACCCCATCATCAATTCGCCTGAAGTTTCACCGGACGGTGAATGGATTGGTGTCGATGGCTGGAAGCATGGCGAGGCGTTGACAGACGCACATTTGCTGCTCGTGCATCTCAAGACCGGCATCGTGTCAGACCTGGGATTGGGCGCGATGCCGACGTGGTCTGCCGATGGACGCTGGATTGCGTACTCGAGATATGGTGGTGGTGAAAGTCCCCGAGGTGTCTTCATCGGCAGGGTGAATCAGGAGCAGCAACGGCTGATTGATGAAAACGGATGGGGGATCACATGGTCCCCGGACGGTCAGACGCTCGCTTATGTCAAAGGCGGAGACCTGATCTTATACGACGTCCGCTCCGGGACGCGGCAAGAAGTCTTCGGCAAAGGGCAATCGCCGTATCGGCGCATCATGCACAATCCGGAATGGTCACCTGACAGCCGCCGGATATGCATAATCGGGCGACGCGCCAACGGCAACTCGGAATTCGCGACGGTTTCGGCGGAGGGCGATGGAGCGGATCTGCAAGTGTGCTGCGATGCGGAAGGTTTCAATCCTGACATCGGCTGGTCGAAAGATGGTCAGAGACTGACGTTTCCCGGAGTGCCAACCGAAAAAGGGCCGGGCCAACTTTGGGTCTACGACTTTGAAGCCAAAGGGGAACCAACTCTTCTTATTGGTCAGCCAACCGACCGCAACAATCTCGGCAACGACTGGTCCCCCGACGGCAGGACGCTGTATTTCGTGACCGTGAAGTAGTGCCATTCCCCCCGTCCTGATTCCACGTGAATGCCCCGAGGAAGATCGACTTCGCTCAGTCGCTCAAGTCTGCGATCAACCAGGCAAGACTCTGAAGCAACTTGTTAACCGTCCCAGGGACGAAACGTTTCGCCGACCAGGTCACGCAGGCCGCCTGAAAATACTGATGAATTGTACGTTCAGCATGGATTCCCGCTGCCCACTTACTGATCCACCGAATGACGATGCGGCATCCCATGCCTTACTTAAAAATCACGACGCTACGCCGCCCCGGACAGAAGAGATTCGCCGCTCGCATACGAGCGCTCCTGAGACGCCTCTCTGTGATCAAGTATTAATTATACCCATGACTTTTCGCGATGTTCAAAACGGCATCAGAGCACATCCATAACCTCGCCTCTCACAAGATCAGCGATCACATCGTCCACGGCATACAAAAACCAGTCAGTGCCGGCGTCGCCTCGCAGGGAGTCATCTTCGCCAGCGTCGTTAAGGACGTTGACCTTCGCCTTTAACGAGGCTTTCGTTGTGCCAACACCGAGTCGCAGCCTGCTGATGCGGGTCGCGTAAGTATTTATAGATAACCACTCTGTTCGCAGATCGATCAGTCTGGCAACAGATGCGTCACTCGTCGTGCGGCCGGCGATCAGGACATCTTCGCTGTCGCCACCGCTTAGGATATCGAGGCCGTTGCCACCGATCAGAATGTCCTTCCCCGCATTGCCATTCAGTACGTCGCGGCCACCGTTTCCGACGAGCACATCGTTTCCGCCGTTACCAATCAGGGTGTTGTTTCGTTCGTTGCCGATGAGAATGTCACTTCCGGAACCGCCAGTAATGTTCTCAATTCGATCCGCGCCATTGAGCTTCAGAGTGCGATTCGTGTGAATCGCCTGGACACGGGTAGAATTCAACAAAAGCGTGACGCCATTCGTTATTGAAGAAAAGTTCAGGGTATCAGTGCCAGAATTCAGGTATTCATTGATGATATCGGTTTCAGCCGCTGAAGCCGCGCCAAAGATGTAGTTGTCGTTTTTCGTTCCACCGTTAAGCGTATCATTTCCAGAACCACCGTTAAGCGTATCGTTTCCATCTCCGCCGTTGAGGGTATCATTTCCATCTCCGCCGTTGAGGGTATCATTTCCATCTCCGCCGTTGAGGGTATCATTTCCGACGTTACCGGTCAGCGTGTTGGCCCATATGTTGCCAGTCAGTTTGTCGCTGCCAACGCCGCCTTTTGCGTTTTCAAATGTGCTCACAAACTGAAGGTTCAGCTTTAGATTCGCATTGACTGTCTGTGCCGTCGCCGTTCCCAGATTCAATGTGACAGCCACAGCGGTGGCTGACAGATCAATTGTGTCCAGACCCCCACCAGTTTCATCGAGAATAAACGTTCCAAGAGGACTGTCTGCATCGAATTTGTAGGTGTCACTTCCTGCTCTTCCGGCAATTGTACGATTTTCAACACTGCTGAGCAAAATGTTTGCACCATTCACCGCGATACTGGTTGCCTTTCCACTGAAAGTGTCATTTCCTGGAGTTCCTAATACGCGAACAGAATCTGTGCCCCCAAGACCTTTGATCGGCAGGGGAAAAGTTGCCGGGAATGTTCCGATCGCCTGTGTCGGACCACCGTCTGTCGACACGGTGACTGCCACTTTTGCATCAGCGGAGACTCCGGAATATTTAAGGACAAATGAATCACTGCCGGCTGTTCCACGAGTCAAATCCTGAACAAACAACTCCTCGCCGGTCGTTGAAGAACTTGCTACGACGTAGACGAGATTGTTGGCCACGGTAATGAAAGACGGATTTCCACTAACAGAACCGGGCCAGAAATCCATAGCCAAGCCAGTCCCGGCAGCTGTGCCATTGGATTTCCACAGCTCTTCTCCATTCGTGCCGTCATCAGCAGTGAAATAGAGCGTGCCATTCACGTTCGTCAGGGAAGATGGATAAGAGTTCCCCCTTCCGCTTTGAATGTTTTTCACCATCACAGTCCCGGCAGCCGTCCCGTTGGATTTCCACAACTCTTTCCCATTCGTTCCGTCATCAGCAGTGAAATAAAGCGTGCCACTCACATTCCTCAGGGCCGACGAATAGGAGCTTCCCTCTCCACGTCGAATATCCTTCACCATGACAGTCCCGGCGACGGTCCCGTTGGATTTCCATAGTTCCTCTCCATTCGTTCCGTCATCAGCAGTGAAATAAAGCGTGCCATTCACATTCGTCAGGGACGACCCAGAATCGCTACTAGTTCTGCTTCCGATACCCTTCACGAGCACGGTCCCGGCGAGGGTGCCATCCGATTTCCACAACTCATACCCACTTGCGCCTCCTACAGTGAAATAGAGCGTGCCATTCACAATTGTCAGTTGCCTCGAAGACGAGCCATCGCTTCCGTTTCGAATATCCTTCACCATCATGGTCCCGGCGACGGTGCCATCCGATTTCCACAGTTCATCCCCATTCGTTCCGTCATCAGCAGTGAAATAAAGCGTGCCATTCAAGTTCGTCAGTTCCGTCGGCCTCGAACTATTCGGTCGCGTTTCATAGCTGCCTCCACCGTAGTAACCGTAGTTATTGTACTCGTAGCTTCCATTTCGAATATCCTTCACCAGCACAGTCCCGGCGACGGTCCCGTTGGATTTCCACAGCTCTTTCCCATTCGCTCCGTCATCAGCACTGAAATAGAGCGTGCCATTCACATTCGTCAGGGATGCCAGAGAAGAACTATTACTTCCGCTTCGAATATCCTTCACCAGTACGGTCCCGGCGGCGGTGCCGTTGGATTTCCACAGCTCTTCTCCATTCGTGCCATCATCAGCGGTGAAATAGAGCGTGCCGTTGATGTTCGTCAGGGAAGATGGATAAGAGTTCCCCCTTCCGCTTCGAATATCCTTTACCAGCAACGTCCCTGCGATGGTGCCATCCGATTTCCACAGCTCTTGTCCATTCGCTCCATTATCAGCGGTGAAATAAACCGCGCCATTCACATTCGTCAGGGACGACGGAGAAGATTTTCTACTTCCACTTCGAATATCCTTCACCATCACCGTCCCTGCGACGGCGCCATTGGATTTCCACAACTCTTGTCCATTCGTTCCATTGTCAGCAGCGAAATAGAGCGTGCCATTGAAGTTCGTTAGTTGTGTCGGTCTCGAACTGTTTGGTCGCGTCTCGAAGCTGCCTCCACCGTGATAACCATAATTATAGTATTCGTACGTTCCGCTTCGCATATCCTTCACCATCACGGTCCCTGCGACGGTCCCATTGGATTTCCACAGTTCTTGTCCATTCGTGCCATCATCGGCAGTGAAATAAAGCGTGCCATTAACATTCGTCAGGGACGACGGAGAAGAGCTATCACTTCCGCCTCGAATATCCTTCACCATCACGGTCCCTGCGACAGTGCCATCCGATTTCCACAGTTCTTGTCCATTTGTGCCATCATCGGCAGTGAAATAAAGCGTGCCATTAACATTCATCAGGCGCCAAGGAGAAGAGCCTGCACTTTCACTTCGAATATCCTTCACCATTACGGTCCCTGTGATGGTGCCATCCGACTTCCACAGTTCGTCTCCATTCGTGCCATCATCAGCAGTGAAATAGAGCGTGCCATTCACATTCGCGAGGTTCCTCGAATAAGAGCTTCTGCTCCCGCTGCGAATTTCCTTCACCATCACGGTCCCTGCGACGGTGCCATCCGATTTCCACAGCTCTTGTCCATTCTCTACCCCATTCGTGCCGTCGTCCGCAGTGAAATAGAGCGTGCCGTTGATGTTTGTCAGGAACGATGGAGAAGAGCTTCCTCCTCCACTACGAATGCTTTTCACCATCACAGTCCCGGCAGCGGTGCCGTTGGATTTCCACAGCTCTTCTCCATTCGTGCCATCATCAGCAGTGAAATAGAGCGTGCCGTTGATGTTCGTCAGGGAAGATGGATTAGACCTAAGACTTCCGCTTCGAATATCCTTCACCATTACAGTCCCGGCAGCGGTGCCGTTGGATTTCCACAACTCTTTGCCATTCGTTCCACCATCAGCGGTGAAATAGAGCGTGCCGTTGATGTTCGTCAGGGAAGATGGATAAGAGCCTTCGCGTCCGATTTGAATATTTTTCACCATTACCGTCCCGGCGGCGGTGCCGTTGGATTTCCACAGCTCTTTTCCGTTCGTTCCGTCATCAGAAGTGAAATAAAGCGTGCCATTCACATTCGTCAGGGACGACGGAGAAGAGCCTTCGCGTCCGATTTGAATATCCTTCACCAGTACGGTCCCGGTGACGGTCCCATCGGATTTCCACAGCTCTTCTCCATTCGCGTCGGTTGCGATGAACCACAAGACGGACCCAATGGTAACGAAATTGTCGGGATCGGAACTATGAGGATCGATTAGCGGATTAATATCCTTGACCAGCTGAAAGTCAGCGGCCAGTAATTGCCGCGCCTCGAGCGACTCAAGACGCCACGACCTTCGCCGCAGGCTTCGATTCGTGAACCTGGACGGGTTGACATAATGGCAAAGTTGAGTCAGGAACTCACGCATACTAATTTCTCCACATTGTTCATGCTGCCGATGACGCGACCTGGTGATTAAATACTGCAGTTGGGGTCGACTGCGAAATTCGCCTCAGAAACGAGGCGCGGAGTTGTCATCTGCTGATTGCGGCGACTCGTGTAATGCTGCATCTCGTGGGTGTCAAGCGGGGCGGATTCTGATTTTGTTAGGAGATATGCAATCGAAAGTGTTAACATTCGACACCCTGGCAAAAACAATGAGCCTACTGGGCCGCAATGCCGAGGGCGTCCACCTCGACGGACGATGACGATCAATCTTGGTGTTGTTTGCCTACGCAACATTTACAGAATGTTCAAGAGCTTTGTTGTGAGTTGACTGGCTACTCCTGTGTTATCCACCAACATAAAGTCAATCTGACGTTGTGCTTTGGATGCCGTTGAGCTCACACACTGAAAAGTGAGTGAACGCAGCAATGCCCTTATCGCCGGCTTATCCGCAGCTGACGTGCTGAACTGAATCACAAGAGGTGCTAGTCCTGACCCGCCAGAAAACGTGCCGATCTTTAATCCACCGAACAACACACTGCTGCCGTTGAGACCAATCTGTCCCGTCGCGGTGCCCTGGTGGGTGATTGTCAGGCGATCGAAAAGAGTTCCGTTGTTTCGAATCGTAACGGTTAGCCGTCCCATTCTGAACTCAGTACTGTCGTCATCCCTGACGTCGCCTGATGCTGCAAGTTTTACAGACGCTGTGTTCAGAGAGGTCGTTACAGTCCCGCCGAGAGACAGCATCGGGGGAGCAAGCACCTTTACAACAGCGGTTTCAACTTCGGCCCCTGCAGGAGAATTTGCTCCCAACGCCCCAGTGCGACTCAGGTCCACAACCCCGCCGATCGTACCGGCAGAACGATCCCACGCTCGATACTGAAGCGACGCACTGCCAAAATAACCAGAGTTTGGAAGAAATCGCAAACGGCTTTCGGCAGAAAGTAAACGAGACGAAGCAGCAGAACTGGTGCGTATCTCCGTCCAGGTCTCTCCGTTGTCCAGTGAAAACTGCCAAACACCATTTCGAGCGTCTGTCGAGACAACCGCGATGCCCTTCAGAGATCCGGCATCGGTATCGCGGAAAGCCGTGCCGAGCAGCTGGCCGACCGAGTCACCGGCATGCGAGTTGCTATTCCGGATAACCGATGTCAGCGCGGGGGCCGGAACAATATTCAGAACCGGCCTGCTGTTGATGTGAGAGACCGCGACCTGAACCTCTCGCACAGCCACTCCTCCATCCGCATCACGAAGCGTTACTTTCGCCACATATGTCCCCGGCCATGGCAACAGAATATTGCGGACGATGAATCGATGAGCCGAGATTTCCAGAGGGAAGTTCAATCCACTTCCAAATGAAATATCCCCCGTCCAGGAGTCTGCTCCTGGATCCACAAAGGTCCCTGCGGCGGTAAATGGCGCTCCCGCTTTTACACCAGATATCGGATCGATCACAATCTGCCGTGGGGCAACGTTATTTACGAGGACCGTCTTGTTTGTGACCGTCGTGGTGACTCCATCACTTACTGACAGCTTTACAAAGTAGGAGCCTTCTTCAAGCCCAGTCAGACTGAATCGTGGCACCGCGCCTGTCTTTGTGAGATTGCCTGTCACGGGGCTCACAACCTGTCCATTGTCCGAGACAACTTCCCAGCGATATTCCCACGGAGCATCAGTCCCAGGGTCCGAGAACACCGCGTCAATGGCTGCGGTACTGCCTTCGTTGATCTGCGCCGGTGCGGTGATCTTTACTAATGGAGCTGCATTGATACCGCGAATTACCCTGGTGTCAGTGGTTACACCGCCATCACCATCTCGGGCTGTCAGGGAAAGAGTGTAACTGCCGTTATTCGGAATGACTGGATTAAATACAGCAGTATTTGCGGAGCGAATCACGGTACCGGCAGAATTCTTTAATGCCCACTGATAAGTCAGCAGATCCATCGCGCCTGCAGCATCCGTGGCAAACGAATTTGCATTGAATGCTAAAGACTTGCCTTCGATAACGCTCTCGTCACTTCCCAGATTCACTTGTGGAGCCACATTCGCGATTGTCAGCGTTCGCCTGAGAAGTGCTGAGACTGCACCATCTTTGTCCTTCAGCCGCGCGGCGATAATGAACGTTCCATTGTCAGGATACGAATGACTGACAGTGCTTCCGGTTCCTTCAACAACGAACGTTGTACCATTGTAGCTGTAGTCCCATTGATAGATCAGTGAAGCCTTGTCTGCCTCGACATCACTGCCGACAAAAGAGAATGAGATTGGGTTTGCCTCTTTCAATACTCCGACAGACTTGATCGCTCCCGAAATCGTCGGCCGAGAATTCGTCACAGTGACGGGAATCGTCAAAGTGGAAGCCGGTGTCCCGTCTTCTGTGTCGCGCACAGAAACAACCAGATTAAACCGTCCGTTATCAGCATACCTGTGTGATAAGGAAATCCTTCTGCGACTGGGATTCGCAGGGTCCGGAGTACTCAGAACGGCTATTGGTGGAGAGCCATCACCGTAATTGACCGTGATCTTCCAGGCATCCAGCCCATCAAGGAATGTCAGGACGCGCGTGAACAGTGTTCCTTCTGCAATCGTCACGGGGGCCGAAGGCCCTTCCATCCTTGTCTGTTTCGCCACCTGCACGGTTGACTTCCGTGTGACAGCGACCCGGTCGTGCAGATCAGAGATCTCAATCGAGAGCGGATAGCTTCCGTCATCTCTGTACGTGTGAGTGAACGTAAAGCTTCGATTGGCGCCAGTGATATTAAAGATTTGATCGGGAGTCCCATCACCGTAGCTGACGTTCGCTCGCCATGCATCCGCGCCGGAATCCGTGAATGCCACTGTCTGAGTCAGAGACTGCCCTTCTTTCGCGGCGATGGTCGAAGGCAACGTAAATGCCGGAGCGACGACTTTTCCCTGCAGGCTCGTTGAGCTTGAATAAGTCAGTGCGCCTTCTCGCAAGACCAGCTTGACCGTGTACCAGCCATCATCCGTGGGTGTGAAATTATAGCGTGTCGAGAAAGCAATTCCTGAAAATGCCGTTCGTGTGGAGGATGCAAGGACCGTCGTCCCACTTAGTGCAGACCATTGCGATGTCCATCCTGCTGTTGTTCCGTCTGGCGAAATGACAGTGCCGACGAACGAGCCCCTTCTTCCTTCAAGTACAGACACTGCGGGACCAGCGTCGACGACGCGGATCTGATCAAAATTAATACCCAGATCCTGCGTCCCTGCCGCATTTGTTCTCAGTCGTTCACCGAGCGGAACTGGAACGATCTTGATTGAGCCATACTCCGTCATAACATGAAAACGGTCTCCGAGAACAATTCCGCTCGGTTCGTTGCTGAAGGTCTCCTGAGGAATAAACAGCCTGAGGTTGTAGTCCGTGCCGAAGAAGAAATCACTTACTTTATTCCCATACAAGTAGAGGCCTGGCTTCGGTGATCCATCAGGCTGCGCCCAGTAATAAACTCCCTGCGGACTATCACCAAGGATCGTAGGCGACCCGGAAGCCGAGCCCGAAGCAAGCCCTTCATCGATAAGTCGGGTGGTGGTCCCATCAAATTCACGCAACTCCCGGCCATCAGCCGCCGTTTGTGCAGTGAAGACCAGCTTTCCATTGGACTCCACGAAGTCGCCTGGATTTGAGCTGTTTGTTCCGGGATCGATATCAGACGCAAGCTGAGGCTGGTCATTGAACAGTCTGAAGAGTTCAGACCCCGTTGCTGGAGAGTACATTACAAAATGCAGGACACCGCCATAATTTGTAAGATTGTAAATGTAGTCTGTGATTGGGAGTGTCGTTGCGGTCGTCCCGTCGAACTTCACCAAAGTATTCTGCGAGGAGGTGAAGTAAAGATTTGTTCCAGCCACGACAACTTCATTCCAGTTGTACAATGCGTCTGACGAACTGGGACCTATATCTGTCACACGAACAACGTTCGTTCCATCCAGTCGATAAAGTTCGCGACCATTGCCATCGCCCGTATCGCCACTCATGTAGAGCTTGTTCTGGAATGCGGTCAGGTGATCCGGCAGAAAATCTCCCGAGGAATTGAAATCGCCAACCAGGGCCATCGTTGTCCCGTCGTAGCTGTACAATTCAATTCCCGTCGATGATCCATCGGTCCCTGCGAAGTAAAGTTTACCGTCAAAGACGACACCTTTAGAAGTCTGCCACGAATAAGGAAGTCCATCACCAGTTGGATTGAGGTCGGCAACCGGGCTGAACTTTTTGCCGTCGAATTTCCAAAGCTCGCGTCCTGTCCCATCAGCCCCGGTCACACTCATGTAGGCCGCGTTATTGAAATTCACAACCCAGTCCGGAGCCGACTGCCATGGTGCTGATTTCCTGAGGCCAACAACCGCTCTTCCCTGACTTGATGGGACGAGGAAGTCTGACGAGCGTTGCAGAGCAATGATGGAATCGGCACCAGAAGGCATACCCTGAAACAGGTACTGCCCATTTGCATCGGTGACTGTTGACCGTTCACCGGGATTCCGAACGCCGTCGGCATTGGCGTCGATGTAAACAACTCGTCCCTCAAGTCCCTGTTCACCTTCGTCCAACTGGAGGTTGCGGGTGGTATCGATGAAGACTTTGCCACTGTAATTTGTCTGGCCCACACTCACGGGGATGCGAATCTGAAGAGTTCGCCCGTCGAGTGCAGACGTTGTGGTGACCGCATCACTGACGGTCACGGTGATCGTGCCAAAACCCGTGAATCCATTGGCTGAACTGATTCGCAAATCACTTCCGACAATGGATCCAGTGATCTGGGGCGTATCACTGGTTACAGTGTACCTGAGCGTCTGAGTGTCCGTTGCGAGCGGGCTTAGCGGAATTGAAACCGTCTGACCTGCGGCGAGACTTTGTGGTCCCGGATCGGTTCCCAGGATAGGACTTTCGTTTGCGGTCGTCAAAATGCCTTCTGTCAGCGTAGTGGTTGCACTGAAATCCTTCACGGCACCATAGGTCACTTTGACTGGCTGCGTCCAGTTTCGCGGCCGTTCCATCGCAGGGATGATCGTGTCAAACGCGCGACTGTCGAGCGGATTATCTCTGAGATCCACCACAGAAAGTTTTGCCAGGACCGGCCGAGATAACCTCACGGCATCCGCGACAACCGTCCCCTGCCCATTGTTGATCACCTCAACTCGCACAGTACTGCCCGTCGATTCATCAACAGTGATTTGCTGAACAGACTGCCATGTCGTCGCTCCCAACGTTGGACCTGTGGGCGCCAGTTTCTGGTACACCAGATTTGGACTGGCATCGGGTGTCAGATACATGACCTGATTGTTTGTCAGGGTTCCCTGTTCCACCTGAATGTTGGCACCGCTGGCGTTCGGGGTTCCGCCGAACTGAAAGCGAGTTTCGGAAGAGGGAACGAGGGTCGCGTAGATCTGGTAGGCGCTCAGTTTCGTCAACAACTGATCTCCCGCGCCGCCATAGGTCGCATCGTTCTGCCAGCCACCCTGTAGCAATGGCTGCATGACGTTGCCCACACCCAGATGCGGTGCGACAAGATCGCGATTCGTCAGATTGACCATCAGAATCATGTCGTAGCCGACGTAGTCGTCGGAATAACCCACTGGTCCTAAGCCAACACGCAACAAGGCTGCAGTGGCATTGCTCGCTGACAACGGTTTGAGCACTTCGTCGGAGAAGACGCTTCGCGCATCGAGAGGCTTTTGCAATCCCGTGATGGCGTCGTACTCTCCGAGCAAGCCAAAAGCCTCAGCTCCACCATAAAGATCGATGATATTCGGTGTCAGCGGAACATTTGCCAGAAATGCATTGGCCGAACGTGTGCCCGTAAAGCTTTCCTGCCGTGTTCCGGTAAGAGACACTGCAGTAGATGTTGGCACATTAGAACCAACAATCCACCTCCCATTCCCACCGTTGTACGTAGATGTCGCTCCGTTTCCACCACGTGTGTCGATGGCTGATGTCCCAAGAGACAAATTGGATGCCACGAGTTTCACGGTCCCGCCAGCGCCGCCGCCACCGAAACTACCCGTGCCACCGACACCGCCTGTGCCTCCTTTGCCGCCTTTCCCCCCTGTGCCTACCAACCCGCCATTACCGCCATTGCCAGAATTGGTCCAACGTCCAGTGTCCACAGTTCCGTCATCGCCATTGCTGCCGGGATCTCCGCTGTCTCCTGCACCACCCTTTGACCCATGCCCACCTTTAGCAAAAAAGGTCGACTGTATAGTATGAATCATGCCCTGAGCGACGATCTGAAATGCCCCTCCACCTGCCCCACCATAGCCGCCGCTGCCGCCGTACCCTCCTTCGCCACCAGCTCGTCCGCGACCGCCATCGCCACCTACACTGTATCCGTCACTTGGATATCCACCTCCCCTTGAACCAGACGCAAACCCCCCTGGGCCAAGCAGATTCACGGCTGCACCTTGGCCACCACCGCCGCCGCCGCCGCCGCCACCACCTTGTCCGCCACTACCACCAGCCTGCCCGCCGCCGCCACCGCTGCCACCTGATCCTGCAGAGATGGATTGTCCCGTGACTAGATTTAAACCTGGACGCCCGGGACTTCCATCTGCCCCTTTGTTTCCCGTACCGCCAGTGCCTGTTGGAGCATTTCCACTGCTTCCATCATGGCCAGTGGATCCTTTTGGGTTAAAGCTAAGGGGGCTGGGAGTTTCCCCGGCCCGTCCTGGCCCGCCATCACCGCCAGTTCCACCGGAGCCAACGCCGCCTCCACCTCCAGCACCAGTTCCACCCGCAGCGATTGGCGCCTTGTAACTGTTGTTGTAGCCAGAGTATCCGTCATCCCCGTCATCCCCGTTTGGACCGGTGCGACCAGAGTATCCGTCTGTCCCGGAATCGCCACGCCCCCCTCCGCCGCTTGTCGGCGGGGCTTCATTCTGCCCCAACGATATTCCCGCATAACTACGGTAGCCTCGCGCTCCGGCTGCGCCTCCATTGAACTTTGTGTCGCTGGAGCCTCCATAACGAGTCGAACCGCCATAACCGTACCAAGCGCCACCTGGGCCAGGTGTTGATGGCCCCGAAGTCGAATTTACGGCCGAAGCGTCGATAGTTACACCAGTTCCCAGGTACAGATCATCCGTTAGCTCCAGAGAAAGAGGATTAGAGCCAGTGATCCTAATCGAGGTGTTATCTCCGATGTAAACGTCTCCCAGTACCGTGACGACACTAAGCCCCTCGGTATACTTCCAGATCATGGGCACACCAAAAAATGTTGCCGGATTGTCGTCGTCTCCCGTGATGGTCATCGCATTGGTATTGATCACGACCGTTTTCGCTGACAATATCGGCAATGTTGGTCCCGTCACAGTTCTCTCAATGAAAGGTCCGGAAACCAATGAGACGCTCTCGCCCCGGTCAACAGCATAAGTTGCACTGGCGGAATGACTGTTGCCCGACGTCCAGGTCGTCAGGATGTCATAGACACCGGGCGACAGATTCTTGAACTCGTAATACGCACGAGACGCCGGGTTGAGTCCTGACAGGAGGCGATAATCGTCCTCAAAGGCCTCCGTGTTCGAATTTCCAGTCCAATTCTGGCCAACTTCTCGGTAACCCGCGTCGAGGTTGTCAATTATGGTCTGGCCCAGCAGTGCATCAATATTGGCAATCTGATTTCCTCGCAGCTCCAGCCATTTGAGATCATCCAGAGTCGCAAGTGGTCGAATATCGCGGAAGCGATTTCCCGCTAGAGACAAATACTGCAGACTCGTCAGCCCCATGAGTGGCGCAAGCCCGTCGTCCAGTCTGCCAGCGTCCGGGGATGTGGCAAGAAAAAGATCAACGATGTCGTTGCCCACTATGCTCAACCATTTCAGATGATTCAGCGAACTCATGGCCGTCAAATCATAAGCCGTGCTAACCCCATTCAGACGATCGGCACTGACAAACTCAAGGTTCTCCAAAGAGGCCATCGCCCACAATGGACTTTGGACCTGTGGATACTGCTGGTTGAGACTGGTTGTCAATGGATTCATATCGACATCAATGAATCGCAGGCTCCGAAGTCCCAGTTCTCCCTGACGTTCACGATTAATATGAATGCCGCGCTCCAGCAGATTCAGGTTCTTGATCTTATTGTTAGACAGATTCAGGAATTGCAGATTTGTTGCATACTGAAGCCCTTCCGTCGCGAGTGTCGCCCCGTCTGTCAAGTTCAGATTGCTTGCGTCCAGCTCCACAAGGCGAGTCAAATCGGTGGCTCGCAGCGAACGAATCAGATGCAGTTGGTTGTCAGCATTCAGAGTCGTTAACCCAAGTTCCAGACCCACACGTGTTTCCAGCGACGCATCATTAAACACAACGTCGAAGTTCTGCGGCGATGCGACGATGGTGAATTCTTCACCGGAAACAGGATCGAGTCGTGATTCGGTCATACTGCTTGCGTCTGCGACATAGCCACGGAAGTCACGTACCTCAATCGATTCACCGGTGAACGTGTCATTTCCCTGCTCGCCAAAGAGTCGATCCAGGTATCCATTCCCGACAACGGTGTCGTCGCCAGTTCCCGCGTAAATTGCATCGCGATCACTGGGTGCATCAGCATCTCCCAGCTTCGGTGCCTCTATCTCCAGGGCAAACGCAAGAGGCTGAGTCCGTGTATAACCTGAGCTGTACAGACGATGCCCGTTCGACGCAAACGGATCGTAGACTCGCACCAGGAATTTTCCTGCATCGAAATCTCTCATGTCGACAATCGATACCCCGGAAGCAAGTCTTCGGCCATTCGCATCAAACACATCCGCCACAACCCCTGACCGAAGTTTATGCCCCAGTTGAAACACCGATGCGGAAGCTAGCCCGGGCTTGGCGATCAACAACGTTTCAGACAAATCTGCAGATCCCTCCAAAGCAATCATCAGGCGGGTTTTTCCCGCTTCAATCGCTTTGCGGATCGGGGCCAGCAGATTGAATGTAAGTACGCCTGTTCGGGGATTCCCAGGGTTGGCAATGGGAGTTGCGGTGGACTTTTGGCCGTCACTTTGACGAAAGCGAGTATCGCTCCAGGTACCATCGGCCCCTTCCACAACTCCATTACCTTCATCGTCCAGAACCGTCGCGATCACTTTGCCGGTCAATGTGAGCTCTGACATATATTCATAAGGGAGAGCGAGCGTGGAAAAATTCAGATCGTTCGGTGACTCGACGTAACTCAGAAATCGACTCAGGTCCACTTCGATAATTGAACGGTATTGGCCCGTGGTCGAACTATCGACTTTTAGTTGAGCGTCGGCTGTTGTGCTGAATCCGCTGGAAGTCTTAGTCAGCGTACTGCTGACCACAGGAATTTCCATCAAATTGCCGCCGCGCGCCGTATCGATCACACTCGACGAGTAGAGCCGGGCGGTCGCTGGACGCGAGATCGCCTCGTTGGAACCGTTAATCATTGACAGACGCAGCTGATCTGAGATCTGGCCATCGCCAAGTGTTGAAAACTGGAACCACTTCTCTGTTGTTCCCACGGGAAGATTGCTTGTTCGGCGGAACATCTGCCCATTCGCTTGTTCGATCACAAACGAGCCCAGGGCCGGAATATTCCTGTTCTCCAGGATCTCAATCGCAGACGGTGTCGGTGCCGAACTTCGTCCTTTGCCGTAGATGACATAGATGCGACCCGCCGAGACAAAACTGGTCGTGGTTCCTGACTTCACGGATACGTCAGGGGCACCAACAATTAAGTCCCCGAACCCGTCGCCATTGAGATCAAGGAACGGGGTCTGTGAGAGCGCACCGAACTTATGATTCAGTGTGACACCCTGTTCCACGGGACGGTCCTGAAGAACCGCGGACGCCTGAGAAACAGAGAATCTTCGCGAAGCAATCGTCGAGGTCGTGTTCAAAGCTACGTTGCCGCGGGAATAGAAGATATAGGTTCTGTTTGCAGTTGCGGCCGGCGTAATATCAGGAGTTACCGAACTTGAAGATCGAGTATCATCGGATAGTCCGGCAATCAGATCAACTTTGCCATCCCCATCAAGGTCTGAAGTGGTGATTTGCATGACGCCGTGTGCAAATTGTCCCACCGCTGGCCTGCGGCTGATTTCTGCGATCAGGAAGCTCGTCGCCGAGGCCGTCGCCGTATACACGTCCGTGATGTGCAAACTCACCTGAGCGGTGCGCTCGAGGTTTCTAGATCCGGCCAGTACAAAGGCGCTGCCCTGTAATGTGCCGCCTTCAACTGTGCGACTGAACCCAAAGTCATCATAACCGTCAAGATTGACATCGCCGACCCTATACACACCTCCGCCAAGCGCGTAATCGGACCAGGTAAAGTTTGCTGCGGCCAGTGAGATACCAGACTGACTTGGCGTACCACTGCGTCCCAGCACAAGATACACGCGCCCATAATCCGGAGAAGCATCGCCCGCGATATCGATATACCGCGAGTCGCCCAGCAAAATATCACCGAATCCGTCGCCATTCACATCACCGACCGCAGTGACGCTGAAACTGCCCGGAGTCTCGTTTACTGCAGTTAAGCCCGGTTTAATAACATTGAGTGGTATCTGGCGATCTCCTGCATCGTTTTGCAGGAGATACATTTCGTCAACCCCTTGTGTCAGGCTGTTCTTCGCTGCCAATGTGGCCCCGGCAAAGAGCAGCGCTACGTTTCCGCCGCGAACCGCACTGCTCGTGGAAACCAGAATGTCCTGTCGCTGGTCACCGTCAAAATCCAGCGTAGTGACTGACAGTTGAGATCGGTTAGTCGCGAACGACCCAGAGATCCTGATCGTCTTTATAAATGGAGCGTTCGCCGTCGCGGCCAACCAGGTGGAGTCGATTTCTCGTGGCAAGACAGCACCACCTGCGATAATTGTCACTTCATAGTATTTATCAACTTCATTGTCTTCACCAATTTGACGAATAAAAGTCAGGTCGCTGCGAGTCAATTTGTCGATGGTGTCCTTTGACGTGTTGAACAGATTCTGCGTGCCAACTGCAGGAATTCCGAGCACGCCGGTTGGCAGAATGACATCTGCGCGACCTACAACGCGATGAACCTGCATCGCCGTGTTGAGTTCATCTGCGGAGTTAATTCCAGCGGAGTTAATTCCAATGGTAAAGGAACCGTTCTGGAATCGAACACGCACGTCAGGGTGAAGCGAGTTCCCATCAAACTCCCCAACATTAGTGCGCCCCAGACTGTTGGAATTGATCGGGCCCAGGATCAAATAGCTGGCGACATTCCCGCTCGCAAGATAATCGGTGACTCCATCGCCGTTGATATCTCCCACGCTGTTAAACGACTTCAATTTCTCTTCTGCTGTCGCGCCTTCCAGTGCGAATGCGTTTGTGACGGACTGCGGTGCTGCGAATGTTCCGCGAATATCAACACCCAGCGATGAATCCGGCACGGTGATCGGGAACGCGAGTATGTCAGCTAAAATCCTGCGTGCCTTTGTCGCTGCGGCAGGCAGAACAGCACTGTCTGGAGTACCGTCTGTCAGAGTCGCAGGAAGGCTGCTCATTTCATTTCCGTACAGGAAATCATTCTCGGTGCCGCCAAGGATTCGATCATCTCCACCGTATCCTGCGATATAGTCGGTTTGCTCATCTCCTTCAAGAATGTCGTCCCCAACGCCACCGTAGAGAGTGTCTGATCCTTTGCCGCCACGGACTTCCAGTCTGGCGAAAGCGGATGCTCCAGCCTGTACATCTCCCCGACTGATTCCCCAGGTCTGATCCTGCAGAAGATAACCTGGGTCGGCATGGACGATATCGTTACCGGCGCGAGTATCAATGACCGTCTTCTCGATCCCAACGGCCTCGAAGAACGCAAACTTCTGGGTGTAGACACCACCACTTCTGACAAACTGCTGATTGGAATAGTCGTAATCCAGCGTCGTCACTCGATGTCTGCCAAGAAAGCGATCATAGCCTAAGGCCACAAAATCACGAATCGTCGGCGGTAATTGGCCAGTCCCAACGACATCCCCTCCCAGATAGAGAACCTGATCGATTCCCTCTCCTCCCACGAAAACGTCGGCTGAATTGGCGTCGAAAGACAGTCCCGTCAGTTCATCCTTCGGCAGGGAGTCGGTCATAATCTGGAAAATGTCGTCGCCCGGTCCACCAAACAAAAGATCACTGGCCTGCCGATCAAGTCCTCCGGTCAGAACATCGTTGCCTGTTCCACCAAAAATCCACTCCTCACCAGAACCGCCGGACAGGCGATCATTGCCAGCACCACCAATCAGCACATCGCGGCGTTCCTGAACCGGCCGACGGTACCGGGCATCCACAACAACGGGTGATAAACTAAGCGAACGTTTGGATGGGGAAACTCCGGCTGATGTCAGCTCGAAACTCACTGGATAGGTCGCTGCATCAGTCGTGGCATCGACGCTGACCCCGGTAATTCGTACGTGATACGTCCCCGGTGGCAATCCTTTTAAATCAATCGTCCCAGTGGGATCGTCGGGCGACGTCAAGCTGCTGAATAGAACTCGTCCTTCCTCATTCAGCAGAGCCAGTTGCAATACGGCATCAATTCTTGATGCGTCGAACTGTGCATCAGTGGCACGCACAATCAACCCCTGCCCAGGGCTTGCAGGTTCCGTCAGCGTAAAGTTGTACCACCGACTTTCATCAACGCTTGCCAGAGTTTGCTGAATCGCCGGCATTGAACCGAGTGATTCAATCTCGAAACTCTGGTCCATGCTTTCATTACCACTGACCTGAAACGGCGCAACCACCGCCTGTAATGAGTATTGTGTCAGACCCGTTGCCGAGACTTTGAGCCGATACGATCCTGCTGGGAAGCTGTTCAGAGACAGATTTCGAATGGCAGCTGTTGCCGATGTGGTCACTGTACGCAGAACAGCTCCTGTCCCATCGACCAATTCCAACTGGATCGGAAAGCCAGAGCCGGTCCCATTGAGCCGGATGAGGTCAGCGGCGGTCCCGGCTGAACGCAGATTAAAACTGAACCAGTCAACGTCCGTTGTCGTCGAAATTGTCATCCCCGAGATGAGATTCAGCTCATCGATATTGCCAAGCTGCGTGGCGGCACTCACAGAGTTATTGGGTTCAGCAAGATCCGAAGTCGATGCTTTTTTGAACTCAAGAACATACTCAGTCGGCGTTGCATCCGGAACGCCACCCTCCAGCCCCGGTTTAATGACCAGATAGTACTGCTGACCTGCGACCAAAGCAGCGGAGGACAGCGAAACAGTGTTTTGATTCTTCCCGCTCGAACTGGCTTCCACCAGTACTGTCTTGCGATCCGCGGCCAGTACCTGCAGGACGAGTCGTGCATTAATTCCGCTCGACGGCGTGACGGAGATAGATTCCCCCACCACACCATTCTTAGCGATCTTGAAAGCATAATAATCTATGTCGGGAGTCTCAGGCCGATTGCTGTCGAGAGTTAACCCCTGAAATATTCGGCTACCAGTGATAGTGCCAAGAGAGAATGCTTTTCCTGCGGTACCGCTGATTGCATCGTTCCGCTTTCCAAAACCATCCGTCAGGTCGGGCAGGAAAGACTTCTGCGGCTGAATCCGCAAGGTGTCGCCATCAGCACCGCCATCCACCCACACAGTTTTCTGCACGGTCTCGCCAACCGTCACTGTGTCACTGCCACCCAGAGCATCAATAATGATGGCATCAAAGTTAGCTTCGGCCCCCAATATTCTGGCGGCAATATCAGTTGCTGTCGCTCCAAAACTCTGAAAGACCTGGTAGGCATCCAGATCATTTCGAAGTTCGCCAGTTTCGCGATCCAGCAGCAGATTCTCGACATCAAAATTCTGCTCGACCTGGTTATGAACAGGCCCAGTGTTGTTGAACGCGCTAAAGCTGTCGAAGCCGTTGAATCTTGGATCGAAACTGCCCGAATTCCGAAACGTGACCAAATGCCGCCCGTAGAGTGGGTTGTAAGGATTGGTGACAAAATCGATCTGAATATCGTCCGCATTCTGCGAGCCGGAAAGATACCAGACATTTGTCTGCTTCTTCGCATACTCTTTCCAGCCATCATCCGCTGCAACATTTCCATCGCTGTTGGCGAATGCAGTTCCGGTGCGGGTAAAGAGCTGGTCCCCGGTTGTACCGCCGCCGCCATTTCCATACAGGAAGTCGAGGCCGGTGCCTCCATACAAGTTGTCTGCGCGCATCGAATTCTCACTGCCCAACATGCGGTTTAAACCTGTATCCTCAAGTTGGCCAATAACCTTAACGCCAAAAGGCTGGGTTTCGCTGACGATTAACTGGCGATTCGAATCAAAGAACTGTGTCACCTGTGTGCCATTGGGTGCCACTGGAGATTTGGGATGATACGACCATGCGAACAGGTTATTGGCCCCTTGACCACCGATAAGATCGTCGTTGCCGCTACCTGCAAACAGGGTGTCGATATCGTTGTTCTCGTCGCCGTCAAAGTAGTCACCCCACAGCCGATCATTACCGCCGAAGCCGAAGAGGAAGTCACTTCCAGGTCCACCGTTCATGCGATCTCGCCCCGGCGTACCGCTGAGAATATCATTCCCCGGACCGCCGCTGATCACCGTCGCAAAACCGGATCCCGGAAGTGATTCAAGCTGGTCAATAGTGCTCTGCAGCAGATTCACCTGAATGGTGTCGTTACCCATCAGGCCGGCGATCTGAATCTGTTCCACGAGCGGTTTCTGATTTGCCAGAGGAGTCGTTCCGGTGCCGGTTCTCCAGTCCACAATCATCTGCCGGGCGGGGGACGTTGCCGAAGTGGCTGTATAGTCAACCTTCAGCTTCCGTTTGCCGCTTTGCGTGAACTCCGTGATGCTGATGTTGTCGTCCAGGACAGCATTTTTTCCGACGTAAGTCTTGTCGCCTTCGATCAGCAGGATATCAGCATCAGCGGGGTCATCGGTGCCGGTCGTATCTTTAGGCTTGTTGCCGCCGTAGCCGTCAAAACTATCGGATTGAGCCGAGTATCGGGAATCGACGTCCAGCACCATAATGTCAACACCACTGCCTCCGAACGAGCGATCGTTGCCATCCATTCCCTCGAGGAAGTCGGCATCCTGGCCACCATACAAGTCATCATTGCCCCCGCCGCCGAACAACTGGTCCGAACCGCGCCCGCCAGCAAGTATGTCACCACCACCCAGTCTGCCTGCATCCGTTGAGCGTGCATAAAGCGGTCCGACGAGGTAGTCGCCATGAAGGAAGTCGGCTCCACTGATGTTCTCGGTCAGGCTGTCGCCGACCAGGAAATCTCTGCGCAGGTTTCCATAGAGCTGGTCGTTGCCACTGCCACCGATTAGCTCATCACCAATCAAAGTTCGTTCCGTAGAATTGTTGCTGGTGGCAGCAAATGCGTAGAGAGTATCCGCGCCTGGACCGCCCCACACCCGTTGACCTGCCTGCTTCCCGGTTGCATCGCCTGCATCGCCAAACAGAAGGTCGTCGCCGTCATCACCGTAAAGCTGGTCAATGCCGGTTCCGCCACGGACAACGTCATCATTCTTACCGCCGCGCAGTACGTCAGCATCATCCCCACCACGAACGGTGTCATGCCCCGAGCCGCCATCGACGTAGTCACTTCCTGCGCCACCTTCAAGAATATCTTCCTGACTGCCCCCAAAAATCCAGTCGGTGCCGTCGCCGCCATCAATCTGGTCCTGGCCGTCGCCCAGGATTCCTGTACTGACGCCGAGACCATCAACGCTTCGATTGACGAGGTCAACAGGCGTAATCAATGGAGCAGTAAATTTTGGGCGCGCAAACAACCCGGCGGCCGTGGTTTCAGCGGCCGCAAATCCAAGGGGCAGAACGAAGCTGGCTGTTTTCGTGACGTCGAACTTTGAAGACCACCATCCATAAGATCCTGTCAGGGTGGCCGTCCATGTGGAGTTGGCCGCTTCCGGCATTCCGCCCCAAACAGAGTCATTTCCCGCCTCCCCAAACAGGAGATCAGATCCCAATCCTCCGACGATCAGATCATTTCCCTCGCCGCCGTAGATGGTATCATCACCCTCCTGACCAAGGACGCGGTCATTACCTTCACCACTCTTGATCTCATCATTCCCACCACCAGCCACAATAAAGTCATTGCCAGCACCCGAATCAATGGTGTCGAGGCCATCACCCGTAACAATTGTGTCGCTGCCGTCGCCCGTCACAATCCTGTTATTGCCAGTGCCAGCGCGGACATCCTTGGGTCCGTTGCCCAGTGTGATCCGGTCGTTGCCGTCGAGCGTAATGACGGAATCGGTTCCGGTCCCCGATGTCACCACGTTATCCCCAGCACCCGCATTGATCGTATTATCTCCATCGCCGGCGCTGATCTGATCCAGTCCTTCGAGCGACGTGATGGTGTCATTACCGCTACCGGAATAAACGACGTTATTTCCAGCGCCGACGTCAATGGTGTTGTTGCCGTTCATGGCATCAACCCAGTCGTCACCGAAGCCTGTGATGATGGTATCAGAGCCCTGGTCGCCGTAAATACGGTCGGCATGATCATTGGGGACACCAGGCATCGGCCGAACGGTTTCAGTGTCACCGAAGATGGTGTTCAAATCGGTCAGGCCAGTGCCATTAGGACCCGTTGAGGCGTAAATAACGTCACGGCCCCAACCGCCGACGATTCTGTCGCTCCCGCCATTGCCATAAACGATGTCATCCCCAGTGGCCGCATAGAGCCGGTCTGCATCAACATCGCCATAGATGATGTCTGTGTGTTGTGACGCGGCACCACTCAACGCTGCATTGACATCCTCAAGATCCCCATACACCGTGTTTCGTTCACCTCGGACTCCACCGCCAGTACGTTCGGTGCCTGCATAAAGGGTATCTGCTCCGGTTCCGCCGATGACAGTGTCTGAACCCGCTCCGCCAAAAGCAGTATCATCTCCCGGCCCGGTATCAATGGTGTCATTTCCGAGACCGGCATCCACGAAGTCGTTCCCCTCCTGCGCAAAGACCGTATCGGATCCCGCACCAGCGTCGATTCGATCATTGCCACCGCCGCTGTCGATCACATCGTTTCCGCTACCGCCCTTAATCTCATCAGCGCCCAATCCGGTCAGAGCGGTGATCCGCAGCGTCGGGCCGATCTTGCCCGTGACCGTCGCATTGTCGCCGATGATGACATCATCTCCAAGATCCCCGTCGATATAGTCATTCCCGTCCTGCCCACGGAGCACATCGTTCCCTTCTTCGCCGAAGAGCTTGTCATCTCCTGCACCACCATCAAGAAAATCGGCACCTCGCCCGCCGTAAATTCTGTCGCTTGCACCGCCACCAACGAGGGTGTCATCACCCTCTTCGCCATAAATCAGATCCGCACCATCACCGCCATCAATCACATCAGCACCGAGGCCGCCGAATATGGTATCGTCACCATCGTTGCCAAAAATCCGATCCACCAGTGGGCCACCTGTAATCTGATCTTTTCCTCCTCCTCCGCTGATCACGGCACCCTTTAATCCGGCAGTCAGAATGTCATCTCCTTCACCGCCTTCCAGAGTTGCGTTCCCGCCTCCAGCTTTCAGCTTGTCCTTGCCTGCGCCACCCATAAGTGTCACAGGAATGGTGACAAGATCACTGATCGTGATGTCGTCATCACCGCCGCGGCCATCAAAAGTTATGCTGGTGACACCGCTATAGAGCTCTGATCGCCCCTGTGACTCCACCTTGACCTGACCAGCGGTATTTCCCGGAAGTATCAGGAAGTCGTCACGATTTTCAGTTGTTGCCAGTTTGAGTACGCCCGACTGAACAACGGCGAGCGGCCTGGGAGTGTTCACAGGACGTGGAACACTAAAGTCGAGCAATTTAACTTCCGCGAGTTCGTAGTCCTTGTCGAGAAGTGTCACGAAGCCGAGCGGGGAGTCAAAGCCAACCTTCACATAGGCAAACAGCTTGGCGGTCAATTGCCCTGAGACGTCGAATATGTGGATGGGACCAAGATTGAAGTTCGAGACGAGTTCCTGCACTCGAATCTTGCCGTCTCCGTCGTCATCATGCAGGTTAAAGAACACGTCAACAAAGATTCCGCCACCAACTCCAGCCCGGGCCACCACCACGTTCAGTTCCGCTGCTGCCGTGAGCGATCCATACAAAGTCACTTCCGGAACGTCCGGGCCTGTACCATCCACAGAGGCCGTATCGGAAATGAAGAAGCCCTCGAAGATTCTTCCCGGTTTAGTAAATCCACTATCCGCGAAGCTGCGCAGACCATAGGTGTCAAATCCAAAAGCGAAGTCAGCCTTGGCCCCGATCGTCCCTTCAATTCTTGCCCCGAGCGGGCCGATAATTGGGAAGAATTGACTGTAGGTAAACTCAAGCCCCATCTCCGGCATATCATAACCGAACAACGTAATATCACGTCCCAGCAGCAACGCCATTGCACTCGCTGGATTTTCAAGGATCGGAAACTTGAAGCCACCGCCGGTAACGGATTGAGACGAATTAAAGGCGGAACTTGCCGACGCTGACTGTTTATTAATCTGCGCCCGGATCTTATCGAAGCCGATGCTCTGAACTCCTTTTGGCATCAATGTGCCCAGAGCACTTCCGTTGCGAGAAAGGCGACCATCAACGGAGAATTCGCCAAGATCGATCCACATGTCGCCGGTACCAACGCCACTCAGCTTATTTGCCAGCTTATTAATATCGGCTACAGCAGCAATAAAGTCGGCTGCCTTGTTGTATCCGAAGATCCGGGCAATATCCAAAAGCGTCGTGGTGCCGGCCAGGTCTGAGATGACAGGCAGGGGCGCCGTCAGTACGTCAAGAATTGGCTGGACGGGCTTCAGTGCTTTCTGCACCTCTCCAACGATGGGGGCCAGGAAGTCACGCAGGAAACTGCCAAGGCTTAACTGGACCGTGTCGTACGTTAAAACTGGGGCTCCACCAAAGCTTGCGGAATCACCTCCTGTGGCGGCGTTAGCGAACTGCCAGTCGATGCCGAGATTCGTTCGCAAACGCGGAAACTTTGCGCTACCACCAAAGCTGGCGGTCAGCCCCAGATTCACGTCGACTGAGCCATTGAAAGCGGCGGTCGCCTTGATGCCTGAGGCACTGCCGAGACGGGACAGATAAACGATGCCGTCGTTCGGCACCTTGAGGTCAACTTTGAAACTTCCGCTAATCACGCTCGACTGGTTTGTGACATCCAGCTGCAGGAATCCCAATTTCCCCTTGAGCGTAGCCCGACTGAGTTCCGCGCGAACGCTCAGAGTGAGATCATCCGTTTTCGTCGGCGCAAAACGGAAATAGGCCCCGTCAGCTTTCGAAATACCAATGCTGATGTCGAATGAAAATGAAGAAGTCATCCGAATCTTTGCGTTGTCCAGACTCAATCCCAGACCCGGCAATGCCAGATCAAAGTTCATGTTGCTTCCGACAGCGATTGAGCCGCCAAGTCGCAGATCAAACTGTACGGCTCCCGTCGGCGTGGTGAGCCCAATATCATCGATGTTGATTGCCTTATCGCCATTGCGATCACCGAGGAAACCGGCACCATTCAGCGACTCAAAAAGTTCCTGCCGCAGAAATGCAGCAGCATTGGCTATCACTAATTTGCTCGGGGAATCTATGTCCGGATTATCTGACACGGAATTCCGAAGATCCGTAATGAACGAACGCAGTTCCTTCAGATTGCCTCCGATAACTGGCAGGTTGGTGGAAAAGACCTGAGCATCAAGAGTTGTTTCGAGGTACGTAAGCAAACCGTCCCAGCCGTCAAGGAATGCACCCAGATTCGATGTGACGTTCACGGACGACAGGAGCGAATTAAGCTTCGGCGGTGTGATCAACTGGGTTGATCCGGTGATGTTGGCCAGATTGTTAACTCTCAGGACGACCTGGTGGTCTGGAACACGATCGCTGTTACCGTCAGCCGTCGAACCGCCGACTGGCTTAGTGATCGTGGGAGCAAAAAGTGGCAGCGTTGTATTTGCCGACCCGCTGACCGATGACTTGAGGCTTGCCAGCGAGAACTGATCCAGATAAAGACGTCCGTTACCGGGATTATTCAGCGATATTGAGTAAGTTGCCGGCGCGGAACTCGTTGCGTTGGAAGCACCAAGCCGTGCTGAGCCGCCAACGACAAACACGCCCAGCGGGCCAATGGCCGATGTAAACGACATTGGTGCGGTATTGTCAACTCGCGCCGACAACGTCCAGTTCGTTTGGGCCGTATCTGTGTAAAGAAACGCCCTCGGCTGCTTCGGATTTGAGAGGTCGATACCCAGCGAAACCTTAAGGTCCGATCCCGCCTCGAATGTGAGAGGCGCACGAGCACGCAGGTCGATCAGGTTCCCGGGAATACTGCTGCCGAGATCAACCTCAAGCGTCTGCTGCCGTTTCTCCTGTGCCAGGGACACAGCTTGTCGAATATCAATCCTTAGCGCAGTTCCATCAAGGCGGAGAGAGACGAAACCAGCATCAAGGTTTAATCGCTGCTCGAGGAATACCTCCAGCTGCTGCAATGACTCCGCCGGATTCTGCTGCAGCGCGGAAAGTTTGTCAGCAAACTGCCCCGCAGCGCCAAGCGCGTCTTTCAAACTAAGATCAATCAGGGGCAAGGGGGCCTTCAGCAGGCTCTGCCCGACTTCAATCTGTGTCAGCACCCCAGCAAGCTGTTCAAGTGCACCGAGAACTCCACGAACGTAGATTCGTCTGCCCGAAATCTCGCCGTTTGCATTTGAGACTTTGCCGGAAAAACCCAGATCCTGAATTGCCGAAGAGCCATTCAGCGGTGTCAGTGCAAATGTTTCGGAGCCTGTAGAGAGGTCGGTGAACTGCAAGGAATCACTCAGCGCCGAAACTTCGAGCTTGACGTCGCCATCAGTCTTTACCCTGATCAGGTCGATCAAGTCTCCGACGGTTTTGGCGGATCCCAAAGAGACATCGATCGTTCTTCCGCTCCGGGTCCGAATCTTCAGATCGTTCTGACCGAAAACTCTGCGAATTCCCGCTCCATCGTTGAGTCTTGATAGATTCAGAGTAATAGTCATTCCGCTTGTTGACAGTTGTTCCAGACTTTTCAGCGGATTCAGGTTTGTTGTTGAGACCACCAAAGACGACGGCTGAGTAATATCAGGCCACGAGATTCCTATCCCGGGCGTGCCACTTAAACTCAGCCCGGAAACCGTCGTATTCAGCCGGACCGGCAGTTGCACATTCATTTTGCCCGTGACTGAAGCTTTTTGAATAACTCGGGACCAGTCAATGGGCGTGGATGCATTCGTCGTCCTGAGTGCGCGCGAAACTTCGCCCAGAAAGATTCGTCCATCACCACTGGTGGTCGCCGGATCTTTCAGAATCAAATCCGCAGAAGCACTTGCGCTACCATTTCCGTTGACAATGCCAACGTCCACGAAGCCAAACTTCGCGGTCGCGTCAATGTCGGGCGCAACGACATTCACAGTGCCTGTCAATGTGGTGGGGAGGATAAACGTGCGATCGGACAGCGATTCGCCGTGCAACGCATTTCCCAGCAATCTCCCGGTTGCATCGTCATCACGTATCTGAAGCCCAATGCCGAACAATGCGAGTGAATCGTTCGCCGACGCGATTTGAAATTTGACGGGATACGCGGCGGACGGGTTAGCCGCAAACACAAGATCCCGCACAATGAGTCGATCATTTGCAGAGTCCACGAAAACATCCACGCGAGCCTTACCGTCGGCCAGTTTTGAGGCTCCTTCAATCCTCGCGATCAGATCGTTGATTGTTGGCTGACCAGTCGCAGCGAGGTTTCGAAGGTCGACATTGAAGCTTTGATCGTTGCTCAAAGTGACTTTAAGGTGGCTGGTCTTATTGGTCTCGATCGTGACTCCAAGACCGGCCTTTAGCGCAGAAAGTTTCGTGGCTCCCGTCAGCTGAAAATCAGTGCCAAGCGGCTTAAGTACAAAGCCAAACACAAGCTTCTGACTGCTGAGACTGGTCTGTACGCTAACCCTGGAGTTGGTCTTTAAGGAAGCAAGATTTCTGGTGTCAAATTGAAAATCAATGTCCGCTGCCGTTGCCGCTGACTGTCGGAAAATTGACGGCAGCGTCAGCCTGAGCTCAAAGGTCGTGGGATTGTAATTGAGCAACACCGATGACTCGGAAACACCCAGGACTCGCGCCGCGAGGGTTCTCAATTGCTGAATACTGAGGAAATTCAGACTGTTTGTCTCCTCGGAGTCAGCAAAGCCCATCACGGAGCCTCCGGAGAGCTGCAGCGACGTGATCGATGCGGATCGCGAAGCCAGCGCGAGTCGCCCCTGATCCATAACAACCTGCACCAGACCCGCGAAATCGGTGTTCTTTAATGCTCGTGCAAGCGCTTCGCCCAGGTCGCCAGCCAGATCTGACAGCGATTCATTGCTGCTGGTTGTGACGGCGGACAACGAAACGTTGATCGCCGAATTTCCGTTCACAGAAAGCTTCAGGGCAGGATCATTGTTCAGACGGAATGAGGCTGGTGGCGAAACCGAGGCGCGCATCCGCACTCGTCCTAGATCATCAATCAGAGATTCCGTGAACATCTTTCCAAGATCCACGGTCTGACCAAATGATTGCGACAGCAGAGGCACATTGGGGTTGAAATCCGGAGCGTTTCTAAAGCCCGTCAGGATTGAGGCAAACTGATCCATCGCCCCTACAATCGCTTGCGGCGTCAGCAGATTAAACGCGTCAAACTGCGAGACAAAGCTGTCATTTGGTTTCAACAGCAGGGCACTTTGATTAAACAGGTTCTTGACATCGAACGTCCATTTTGCACCCTGCGAGGTCGTGAAAGTCCCGATCGTCGCCTGCGCAGGCAGTTCTCCGGCCAGTCGGCCCGTTGCAGTGAAGCTGACGAGTGCCGACGCAGACTTGGCGGCTAAGTCCTGAGTCGTAAGGACCTGCCCGGCGTTCAATGCGGTGCGCAAAGATGCCTGCAGGTTCAGTTTTCCTGAGGAGACGGAGGCTTCGACAAAGCCAATTTGGGCTGAGGCCTTAAGATTTGCAGCGGCACCATTAAGATCCATCTGAAGATTATGGATCTGTACAAAAAAGCCGTCCGCGTTTACCCCGAACGTGACTTCCACCGTCAACTCTGTTTTCAGCAACAGGTCCGCACCGGCTTTAAATACAATTCTGCTTTTGCTCTGCTCATCACCAAGATCGACGCGTACGCTTCGGGTCGCGCTGCTCTTGAGCTGCAATCGATAGGCAGTAGCCGACTCCGTGGACACACGGCTCACAGAGCCCGGCAAAATACGAGCATCGAAGCCCGAGGTCTTACTCTTGAATGTCTTGACGGCATTGAGAAGATCGTCAGGCGTGGTCAGTGAATTTGAGTTGAAAAAGTTTTTCAGCGGCTCAATCAGTGTCGAACGTACAACGCTGCCGATCTCAAAAAGATCGCCCGTCGTTATCGGAGTCTTCGAATCAGTACTCGAAACAATGCCCAGCAGCGGAGTGGCTGCAGGCCCGATTGTGCGAATCTCTTCCATCCTCGCAGCAGTCTGGTCAAGACCAGACAAGAGGCTGTCCCTCTGCGAAGAAGTCAGAGGCTTGATCGGGAATGGCGATACCGTCGTAATCCTCATTTCCGCTGAATGAGCGGAACTCAGAACTGCCAGTTTTCTGCCAAGGGCAGAATTAACGGCATTAACAATTTTGGAGTTCCCAAGCTGGACAGACTGAACGGCTGACCCGCCCGACGACTCTTTCGACAGACTTCGGATGAGTAACGCCCATTGACTCTCCGCTGCCGTCAATGCCGTTCCTGTGCTGGCCGTTTTAATGGAGGCAGGAATAATCACGCCGATGTCGATGCCCGCTTGATATCCGGTCGTAAACCCTGTCGCCGGGCCACCGGGCGCTTTGCTGATCCGGGTCACGACAATCGATGTGGCTGATGTCACTCCGGCTGCCCTTGCAGCTCTCACTCCTGTCCGAAAGAGATCAATCGTTCCGGATGTACCATACACCAGGGCGCCCGATTGAATCGAATAATCACCAGCCGTGGCAGGCCCGCCGAGCTTGGTCCAAGTGGGCGCATTGGGCGCATTGATCAGATCCACCGTCGCTGCTAACAGCTGAGCATCTACCGTGACATCACTTCCTGCAACACCGGCGTTGGCGAGACCAATTGCCCATTTCGTCAAAGGCCCTTTGATGCCATCGACAACCAGCGCCTTTGCAGCTCCGTCTGGAAACCCCAGATACCTGAGTCTTTGCTGAACTCGGGCAACATCCAGCAGATTGGCACTTTCCCTGACCGCCAGCGCACCGTCGCCGGACATTCCGAATTGAATTGTCAGTGGAACACGCCGAACCACACCGTCAACCAGGACCAGGACATCAATCTGCCCCTGAAACCCTCTTGCAGTCGCTGATGCGTCACCCGCTATTCCTCCGCCAGTACCGGGAGCAAAATAGAAGCGTCCCGATGTTTGAAACGGCTTTGCACCGGTATCGACACGATCTGAGAAGATCACATATCCAGCATCACCACCGTTGAGACTAAGGTCGCCGCGCTGCGGGTTAACCGCAAACGGAATTCCTGTCTCTGCGGTCTTCCCTACAGATTTGAATCCAACAATGGAAAAACTCTGCCCCGGGAACATGGCCGCGACATCGACAGGGAAAACGTCGCCAGTATTGCCACCGGCAACCCAGGCAAAGTTGTCCAGACGAACAATACTGTCAATTGCTGCACCACCTTTGATCAGCTCCACACGAAGCGTCGCGGTCGTTCCCCGCAACTGAGCGGGAACCGGGATGGTTTCAATCGTGTTTGTGGTGGCCGCAAGAGAAATATTGGCAAGAACGAGGCCGTTGCTGCTGATGCGAAGAACATCATCTGCACTGGCATCCACTCGGGACACTGCAACTGACAATGCCGCAACGCCCTCAGGAACGTACATCGCATTATGTGTTCGAGCGGTACCGGACGAAGACAACTGCAGCTGGAAGCCACTACCAACGGCAACAACGTTTGCGTTCCCACCACCACCATGGTGCGACCACCCCGGAACAATGTTAGAGGCTGAGCTACCCGTCAGACGCTTAATCTCGTCACCGGGGCCACTGAAATCCCCATTATCGATGGTCCACGAGTTCCACCGAGAGGCGTAGGCTGCGTTGGTGATTTCGAACTGCGCTGATTGCGAGATCACCGGCGTTCCGGAGGAATCGACCAGACCGGGCGAAGTCAGCTTGTGTTCCTGATCTTCAAAGAAGACAGGTTTACGTTGCGCGCGGACAGCATCACGCGATGTGAGATCTGGCGTGCCCAGTCGTGAAGTTCGATAACCCCAATTCTGACTACTCGGGTTCAAAATCGTTCCAGTATATGCGTTCTGCCAGATGGTGCTGTGAGGATTTCCCCCGCCGGGCTCCAGCGCAACGTTCCACGTGCCGGGAATGGGGCGACCATCGGGAATACCGGGAATCAGAGTCGTCTGGTAATATGTGTCAGCATAAGACACGTTGTCCCAGACAGTCGCACCATAATTGAAGCGAGCGTTTTGCTGGCTTGACGGAAGAACTTGTGGCATCCCCATTAGGTACTGCTGCTGTTCTCCGTCAACCGGTATCAGTGCCTGATCAACATCATGAGGATCCAGGTACGTGACCTGATCTACCTGAATCTCAAACTGTGCCAAACGCTCGACAGCTTCGCTGGTCACCGCAGCGCCAAAGCTGTGGCCAATGAAATGCAGTGGCACATTGGCCGACTGATTCTCCGGATCCACAACGCCCAGTCTGATGAGCGTCGTAAAGAGGGCATCACCCGCCGCCGAAGTCCAGCCAGACGAAGCCTCATTGGATTCAAACGCCCAGTCGAACAAAAGACGAGTTCCCCCTTGTTGGTTTTCTTGCTTCCAGAGGCGGGTAACTTTGATTGTGCGAGATCTATTCCGGCTGAAGCACCTTCGTCGGGGATGTCATAGTCAACCAGAAAAGCGTCGGGATCCGACGTTGATGTTGTTGTGTTGGCTCGCTTCCAGATTTCTTCCGCCATCGGCAACAGCGAATCTCCATCTGCTTCTGTGAGATCAATTGAATCCGGCCCCATCTGGAACCCATGAGTGATGATCGTGGCACCAGAAATTCGGCCATCAAGCAATGCCGCAACTTGTTCAATCTGAACGAGTTGTGAGCCGGAGGTGCCTGCCAAAAGGACTCGATCCTCGAGCACTTCCATTATTCGGATCGAAGGGCGACGAACACGCTTATTCGGTGTCTTCCTGCTACGTTTCATGAGCGTTGCCCTACTGCTGCAATTGTTAAACTGTGACTGATCTGCAAACACCAAACTGAGGCAAGCATTTGAGCAATACCCTGGATTGGGGGCGGTGGTAGCATATAGGACGAGAATTTTCAATCGCAGGCGTTTATTCTCCCGCCTGTCTCCCCACCAGCGTGCTGTTCCAAAAAAACAAAACAGCGCCTCCTTCTGACTCTGACAAAGCCTGTTGACTGATGTTCGCCGATGTCAGAAGTTGCAGTGTTTGTGGATCGATCAAGGAGTAAAATGGCGTGACTGATTCAAGATGTTGCCGATCCGCGAGTCGAGAATGCAAAGACTCACCGGGCCTTTCAGCCTCTGCATCCCGTCGCCGTCCCGACGGTGAAAACCGTTCCGGCGATCAAAGACCAGCGGCGGCCGCAGACGCCGGTCGATAATTTCATTCATTCGCGACTGGAAGCTGTCGGCCTTGCCCCTCAGCCAGAAGCCGAAGCCAGCCGCCGCGACAGACCGCAGCTCCGCGGTAGATTCCCTGGTGGATCGCTTGTTTGCCAGTCCGCATCAAGTCGAACGATGGGGTCGGCACTGGCTGGATGTGGCGCGTTACGCAGACAGCGACGGCCAGGAGAGTGACCGCCATCCAATCCACGATTGCTGTCGCCGAACAGGGCAGCGAAGATGGTGCTCAGGTCCACACCTCTGCAAGGCGGAAGGGACCAGCCCGGGAGAAATAAATTTCCACAGAAGTTGAAGTCGCTGCCGCCATTTATATGCTCAAGATTCGGGCCAACAGCTTTCCAGAACAGCAGCAGATATGCAGTCGTCCGTGCTGAAGGTCAGCAGCGAATTCAACGGCATAGCTCGCCAGACGTGGGAAGCGGTTGAGCTGTCGCAGTTCAGAATTCAGAGCCAGGAAAGGATGCACAGAGTCCTCGAAAGTGCTGGCCAGACGCTGCCGAATTAGTCCGCATGGTTGCTCCGCCACGCTGATGAACGTACCGTATACGCTCGGATTCCCACCCGAGTCCCTGTGAAGGTGCAGGCTCGTGCTAAATTTTTCCTTTACGGAGCAGTGAAAACGTGCGTCAGGTGAATCGCTGGATTTTGATAGTGGCTGCCATCCTGCAATGTGCGGCCGGATTAGATGTGATCGCTCAGGGACCATCAAAAGAGCTGGCAATCAAGCTCATGTCGCTTCCGCCGCGGCCCAGGCGTCCCGAGCTGCCGGCGAGCAAGTTGCCGCTGGAGTTCCTGAAAGGCGAACGCGTCGCGTTTCTTGGAAATTCATCTGCCGAACGCATGAATCTGTTCGGTCATTTCGAAACGCTGCTGCACACACGCTTCCCAGACAGTGAACTGGTCATTCGAAATTTTGCACGACCGGCCGAAGAAGTCGGCATTCAGCAGCGGTCAGCCGACTACACCGCGCTGGACGATCCGCAGCTGGCGTTTGGCGCAGATACCTATTTCTGCTTTTTCGGCTTCAACGAATCCTACAGGGGGCCGGAAGGTCTGGACGCTTTCAAGGAAAGTTACGGGCGTTATCTGGATACGATGGCCAGTCGCTATCCTCGTGATGACGAAAAGTCGCCGCCTCGATTTGTACTCGTTTCGCCGTTCGCGTTTGAACCGACCGGCGACCCGTTGCTGCCGGACGGGGCGAAAGAAAATGAGAATCTGAAATTGTATGCGGCTGCAGTCGCGGAAGTGGCTGCGGCTCGCAAGCTTGCGTTTGTCGACGTGTTTGCTGCGTCAGAAAAGCTTTTTTCGGCCGAGCCCGGCATGCAGCTGACGATCAATGGTTGCCATTTGAATGATAAAGGCGATCAGGAAGTGGCTCGTCTGATTGACGAAGCCACGTTTGGAGCCGCATCGCCAGCAAGCTTTGGGAGTGAGTCCTATGAAAAGCTGCGGGCGGCGATTAACGACAAGTCATGGGTTCATCTTCAGGACTATCGAATGCTCAACGGCTGGTACGTTTACGGCGGCCGGCGAACTTACGATACAGAAACATTTCCGCGTGAGTACCTCAAGATTCGCCACATGGCAGAAATGCGAGATCGCTTTGTGTGGGATCTGGCTCAGGGCAATTCGCCCGATGCAGTCGATGATTCAAAGACCGGGGAACTGTTTGAGCCAGCGACACGATTCGGCGAGCCTCGCCAGGATTATTCCGAAGCCGAGGAGCTTCGTTATCTGACGCCTCAGCAGCTGATCGAGCAGACGACTGTCCCGAAAGGCTTTCAGATTCAGGCGTTCGCGGATGAGACCATGTTTCCTGAGCTGGCCAAGCCTGTGCAGCTGAATTTTGATAACAAAGGTCGGCTGTGGGTCGCCTGTATGCCCACCTATCCGCAATGGAAACCGGGCGATCATAAGCCGGATGACCGTCTGATTATTCTTGAAGATTCAGACAATGACGGCAAAGCAGACGCCTGCAAAGTATTTTACGACAAACTGCATTGCCCAACCGGTTTTGAATTCTGGAACGGCGGAGTTCTGGTTGTTGACCAGCCACGACTGCTGTTTTTGAAGGACACCGACGGCGACGACAAAGCCGACGAGGTCGTGCATCTGATTGATGGCTGGGCCTCCGATGATACTCACCACACATGCGGTGCGTTTGAATGGAGCCACAGCGGCAAGCTTCATATGCTGGAAGGTATTGCCACCAGCACAACGCTGGAAACTCCCTGGGGACCTCATCGAAGTCAGGGCGCTGGCGGAGCGTATGTTCTTGACCCGCGAACAATGAAGATCCGCCAGTTTGCTCTGCCGGGTCAGTACAACATGTGGTGCTACGTCTTTAACGGCTGGGGCCAAGGAATTGTCGGCGACGGCACGACGGCAAATCACGCGTGGGACACGCCCTTGTCTGGCGCTCAGTTCGGAGGCCGCACGGGTCTGAATTTTGTGTTCAACAACGAAGGCATGCGACCTGCGCTGGGCAGTGAATTTCTCAGCAGTCGCCATTTTCCGGACGATGTCCAGGGACAGTTCACCTATGCCTGCGTGATCAACATGAACGGGATGCCACGGTTCACTGTGAACGACAATGGTGGCGGATATGCGGGAGCCCGGCTGAAGAATGCAGACGGCAGTCCCGATGACCTGATTCGTTCCTCGGACAAGCATTTCCGTCCAGCGGATCCGCAGATCGGACCAGACGGAGCGCTGTGGTTCGGCGACTGGGCGAACGCTTTGATTGGCCACATGCAGTACAGTCAACGCGACCCGAATCGCGATCATACTCGCGGTCGAATTTATCGACTTGTTTATCCGGAACGCCCGTTGGTTCAGCCCGTAACACAGTACGGAAAACCTGTGTCCGAGATCCTTGAACAGCTGCGCGAATATGAATGGCGAACTCGTTATCGTGCTCGTCGAGAACTGCATGGCCGGCCTGCAGAAGAAGTGCTGCCAGCTGTTGCCGCCTGGGTCAAGTCGCTGAAGTCAGACGATCCCGAATATGATCGTCTGCGAACCGAAGCGATCTGGATTCAGCAGTCTCACCACAAGCTGGATCATGAACTGATCACCGCAGTGATGAGCTGCAAAACAGCCGATGCCCGGGCTGCGGTTATTCGCATTGTGGCTGACGAACGCGAATCTCTGCCGGATGCGATTGCGATGCTTACAGCAGCTGCCAGAGATGAACATCCGAGAGTTCGTACAGAAGCCGCTCGCGGGTTGAGCTTCTTTGATACTCTGGAAGCTGCCGCAGCATTGCTGCAAATGACGAATTTCGACGCCGACTACTGGGTGGATTACACGGTTCAGCATGCTCTGGGGGCCAATGAGAAAGTCTGGCGTGGAGATTTCATCACGGGTAAATTCGCCGACGTGCCAGCGCGAGCCAGCGACATTGTGGCACAGCTGATGGCAGCCTCCAAATCGGGTGCAGCGGCCCTTCCGTTTTTGCAGACCTTGATGTCCCAGCAGCCGAAGCCGGAAGAAGAACGCAACAAGGCGATGACTGCTCTGTCGGGGCTTCAGGGCGATGCCAATCGAGGCCGTGAAGTGTTTGTTCGCAACTGTACCGCCTGTCATAAGGTGGGAAATGGCGAAGGCCGCGAGTTCGGACCGAATCTTGAGGGCGTTGCAAAACGAATGAACAAGGTCAAAATTGTTCAGTCAGTGATTGAGCCAAATGCCGATGTGGCAGAGAAATATCGCTCCACTCTGATTGTTACAACTGATGGCATGCCGACCGCCGGCCTGGTCGTTTCCGAAAACGACACCGAAGTGGAATTGTTCGACGGGAAAGCCGTGCGCAAGATCGCAAAGGCTGATATCGAAGAACGAGTCATTCAACAGCAGAGCAGCATGCCGGAAGGCGCCGCCTCAACCGTCGCGCCGTCTGAATTTATCGACCTGCTGGAATATCTGGCCGCTCAGAATCAGGACGTGGCTCCGGCCAAGTAGTCCCGGTACTGCGGTCTCGATTTGAGAGCCAACGCTTTCAGAGCAAACGGTCGATCCTCACGGATCGGCCGTTTTTTTTGTTCTGTGTTAGCTGGACATCGCCATGTTTGCAAGGTTGGGGATGCGCATCGGACGAAGGTTGCGGCCGACCGCAGGACAGGTCGGGCTGCAAGGAGACACCAGGACTGGGTATGAGAAGTTTGCGGAAGTGGGCTCACTGTTGCCGGAAAGAAGCAGGCTCTACAATCGTTGAAGTTCTTCGCGGCCTGTACGAGAACATTTTCCGCAGTTTGCATCTCAGATTTCGGACTCATGAAAAACGAATTCATAGCCATTCAGTTTGAACTTCTTGCCGATCTGCTGGAAATACAGGGCGCCAATCCGTTTCGCATTCGCGCCTATCGCAGCGCGGCACGAACGATCGCGTCTACGGCCGATTCGCTTTCTGACATGGTGGCGTCCGAACAGGATCTGACTCAGTTTGCGGGCATCGGAAAAGATCTGGCAAAGCAGATTCAGGAGATCGTGACCAAAGGCCAGCACTCGGCGCTGGAAGAGCTGCGCAAACAAATTCCCGGCGGCGTGCTCGACATGCTTCGGATTCAGGGGGTAGGTCCGAAGAAAGTGTCCATCTTCTTCAATGAACTGGGACTAAAGTCACTGGCGGATCTGAAGGCGGCCTGTGAGTCTGGGCGGTTGTCCGTACTCAAGGGATTTGGAAAGAAAACGGAAGAGGCCATTCTGAAAAACATCGACCTGGCGGCTGAACAGAGTCTCCGCATTTCGATTGCTGATGCTCGTGCTGCTGCGGAGTTGATTGTGGAAGACCTGAAGGCGTTGCCGGAAGTCGAGCAGGCGGCGGTGGCCGGAAGCTGCCGCCGTCGGCGGGAGACCTGCGGTGATCTGGATATCCTGGCGACCTGTTCCAACGCGGGGCCTCCAATGGATCTTCTGGCCACGCATCCGCTTGTGGAAGCTGTTTTGCAGCGAGGCGACACGAAGCAGAGAGTCCGTCTGAAAACGGGTGTCGAACTGGATCTGCGAGTCGTTCCGGAGAGTTCCTTTGGTGCGGCAATGCAATATTTTACAGGTTCGAAGGAGCACAATGTTGTCGTTCGTCAGCGGGCCAAAGATCTCGGTCTGAAAGTCAACGAGTACGGTGTTTTTCGCGGGGAAGAGCAGATTGCCGGACGAACTGAAGAGGAAGTCTATGCGGCCATTGGACTTCCGTGGTTCCCGCCCGAGCTGCGTGAAAATCGGCGCGAGTTCGAATGGGCGGATGCCGGAACGCTGCCGACTCTGCTGACGATTGAGGATATTCAGGGCGACCTGCATATGCACACGACCGCGTCTGACGGAGCGGCCACGATCGAACAGATGGCTCTTGCTGCTCGGGCACGAGGCCTGAAGTACATCGCGATCACGGACCACAGTAAACGGGTTTCGATGGCGAACGGTCTTGACGCGGAACGGTTGCGGAGACACTGGACGGAGATTCAGGCGGTCCGTTCGAGAATCTCAGGCATTGAAATTCTGTGCGGGATTGAATGCGACATCCTGGAAGATGCGACCATGGATCTTCCAGATGATGTGCTGGCCGAAGCGGACTGGGTAATCGCCGTTTTGCACTACGGACTGAGGCAGCCGGGAGATCAGATCATGAAGCGTCTGATGATGGCCGTCAAGAACCCTCACGTTGATATTATAGGTCACTGCACCGGTCGCATGATTGGTCGCCGCGAAGGAGCGGATGTTAATTTTTCCGAATTGTTTAAGGCGGCTGCCGATCATCAGGTCATGATGGAAATCAATGCGCACCCTAGCCGACTGGATCTGGATGACATCCATACGGCGGCCGCCAGGGATATGGGAATTCCGATCGTCATCAGCACGGATGCCCACAGCGTCAACGGTTTCGAAGTGCTCGAATACGGTGTCGATCAGGCTCGCCGGGCCGGGCTGAAAAAAGACGACGTTGCCAACACAAAATCGCTGGCTAACTTTCGCAAATTATTGAAGCAGTGAGAGTGGAATGAAAGCACGATTACAGATTAGACGCATTTCATTTTTCTGAATGGCATTACGTTTAACGGCAAGCCGCAGTCGCACGTAAAATTCGGACCCGTCGCCTGCGGCTTGCCGTTAAACGATTAAATCAACAGGTCCCTCGTACCCGGTTTATGCCGGGCAGACCTTAAAAAACTTGACGCCGGCGCGTTCCGGCTGATGACTTAAATCGCCGCGGCTAAGGATCGCTCGCCTAAGTGTCTGATCGTTGCCTTTCGCGGAGCGAAAGGCGACAAGTATTGATCGAACGAGATTATGTGTTAAACAGTCGATCGCCAGCGTCTCCGAGACCCGGGACAATATACTTTCGCTCGTTAAGGCAGCGGTCGATGGCAGCCGTGTAAATCCGCACCTCCGGAAAACGTCCGGTCACATGCTGAATGCCTTCCGGGGCCGCAATGATCGAGAGCATAATGATCTTCGGCACCTGCCAGCGCTGCAGTGCCTCGATGGCCATCACCGCGGAGCCTCCCGTGGCCAGCATTGGGTCCAGAACAAAGGCCACATCCGGCGGATTGCTTGCCGGCAATTTGTCATAGTAATGAACCGGCATTGCCGTGGCCTCATCACGATACAGCCCCAGATGCCAGACTTCAAGATCAGCGATCAGATCGGTCAGCGGGGTGACCATCCCCAGGCCGGCCCGCAAAATTGGAATCGCTGCGATGCGTCCTTTCAATTCATGGCACTCAGTCGTCTCTATGGGCGTCTCTACAGCCACCGAACGCACTTCCAGGTCTCGCGTGGCTTCCATGACCAGCAGAGTCGAAAGGACTCGCACGTGCTCACGAAATTCGGCCGGCCGTGTCAGCATGTTTCGAAGTCGACTGAGATGATGCTGGACCAGCGAATGCCTGAGTTCGATCACGCGTTGATGTTTCATGCTGATGACTTCTGTCGGGTTCTTTTTGTGTGTCGACGAACTGACCGGCAACTGCCGGTTCAGGCGATTCCGCTGAGCAGTCGCAGAATTGATTTCGCATGGCAGGAAGATGTAGCAGATCGCCGCCGGAAGTTCTCGTGCTGCGGTATGGATTGGCGAGGTTGAGGCTGCACCGCTCGCCGAAGAACAAGAACATGGCGCGGTACGGCGGACGGCACATGGAATGTGCCTGCTACTTTTCGAAAGGCATTGGCTTTGAGGGCCTGGAAAGCCCGACCTGTTCAGAAATCCATGCGAGGCAGTTTGGCATCGGATCTTTGGATCCTTCTGTTTGAAATCGCGCCGAAAAACCCAAACAGGAGGAATGGGCAGCTTAGTAGCATTTCTGATTGTTAGTCCGGGGACAATGCGTCGAGTTTAAGGCCGCCCCGGCGATGAAATCCAGGACTGATCTAGCAGCGGTTGAGTATCGCCGGGAAAATTTTTGCAAAGCGTCTGGAACGGGGCGTCCGATAGTCGATCTACAGAATGCAAGACGTTGCCCTTCTGGCTTTTTGCCAGAACCAGCGACCCTCTAAGAACAGGAATATCTCATGTCAGAAGACACGCCGATCCGTCTTACACATTCAGAAGAATATGAAGAGATCAGCAGCGAGGAAGTGGACCGCGTTGTGGAAGCTCTGGATCGCCTGATTGAAGGCGTTCAAAGCGAAAACATCAAACACTATCTGGAAGAAGCTGCGAGCAACATCTACTACCTCGTCTACGAAGAAGAAGAGCACCACTCGGACGATTCGTTTGAACAGGCAGCCTGAGAATTCTCAGGATGAAGTCTTCGTTCGTCTAAACGCGCAACGAGCCCGGCAAATTTTTGCCGGGCTTTTTTGCGTTGCTGCTGCTGCGGCCGGATGGTTTGAGCTCCAGAGCCGGCTTAGACGTTGCCGATGGGCCGTTCACTAATGCGCATGGTCTGTATGATCCGCGTGCTCAATCGTCCCGGCGTACGGTTTTCCATTGATCGTCAGACTGAGTTTGGCCGTCGTGGATTCGTCATGCAGTGCGTCCAGCAGTTCTTTGCTGGCCAGCGAGTACTCCGAATTGTTTCCAGAGGCCTGTCCTTCGGTCGTCTTTGCCGTCAGCGTATACTGCTCGGGCTTGTCACCGTTTTTCAGGTTGATCGAGATCTCCGTGGCTTCTGAAAATGCCGCTTCTTTTGCGGTGGAATCCAGTAGATAAACGGTCACTGCACCCGCGTCATCGTCATGCACCACTTCCGCATGAAATTCCTCGGCTCCCAGTTCAACGAGGACTCCATGATGAGGCCCCTCGGCCGGATGAGCGTGTTCCTCATGCCCGTCCGCCGCGTGATCATGATCAGCATGCGAGGCCGCGTTGGTCGGTGGCGTTGCTGAGTCACCGCAACCGACTGTTCCCACGACGGCTGCGAGCGCTGCGGATACGAACCATTTTGATTGAATACGAACCATTGTAATCTCCATAAATGAACAACGAAATTCAAGATTAATTACGAATGCTCTTCGGTCAACTGCACCGCAACGCGCGATTCAGTGACAACGCGTTCTGCAGCGTTCAAGCCAAACAGCCAGAACAGCGCCGGATGCACGAAGAAATCCAGCAGTGTTGAACTTATGACACCGCCAAGAATCACCGTCGCGACCGGGTAGAGGATTTCTTTTCCCGGCTGATCAGCGGCCAGCACCAGTGGAATCAGGCCAATCCCGGCCGTGAGAGCCGTCATCAGCACCGGGGCCAGACGTTCAAGACCGGCCCGGACAATCATTTCCTTCGTCCACGTTTCGCCCTCGTATTTGACAAGGTGCAGGTAGTGGTTCAAAAGCAGAATTCCATTTCTGGACGCGATGCCGGCAAGTGAAATGAATCCGACCATGGCGGCGATGGTCAGCGTCTGATGAGTCAGCACGAGGGCCGCGACGGAACCAATAAACGCCATCGGCAGCGCGGCCATCACCTGCAGCGAAAGATTGACCGATCGAAACATTGTGAACAGCACCAGAAAGACTCCCAGCATGGCCACTATAAACAGCAGGCCCAGCATTCTGGAGGCCTTCTGCTGACTTTCGAACTGCCCGGCGAACTCCACGTAATAACCCTGCGGTAGAGATTCCTGGACCGACTTCAACCGTGCCTGAATTTCCTGAACCACATCGACAAGGCCTCGATCGGCCACATTGCATTGAACCACAATTCGGCGTCGCACTTTTTCGCGGTTGATCGTATTGGGACCGCCGGATTCGTAGATACGGGCCACGGCTTCGAGAGGAACCTGTCCGCCTTCCGGCAAATCTATGGCAAGCCGTCGCAGGGTATCCAGATTCTCACGGGCGTCTTCTTCCAGCCGCAGCACGAGATCAAAAGAACGCTGGCCCTGCAGGATTTCAGTCACACTATGGCCGTTCATTGCCGTCTCGATGAATTCATTCACATCGGCTGCGCGGAGACCGTACTGCAAAAGCCGGTCTCGGTTGAGTTCAATACGCAGCTGAGGCACGATGGTCTGTTGTTCAACAATCAGATCCTTCACGCCCGGAACTTCTGAAATCACAGACTGAATTTCACTCGCCTTTCGACGCAGCACTTCCAGATCGTCACCAAAGATCTTAATCCCGATCTGCGCTTTCACTCCGGAGAGCATATGAGAAATCAGATGGGAGATCGGTTGTTCGACCGCGGTAACAATTCCCGGAATATCGGCCATGGCTTCGCGTAGTTCTTCCAACTGCTGGTCGCGGCTGCGAGGCGACTCTGGATCCATTTCCAAAATGTATTCACTGGCACTCACCGGTTCAGCGTGCTCATCAAGTTCGGCGCGACCGGTTCGTCGAACGATGGAGATCACATCAGAAACGGCCTTCACTCGCTGTTCGACTGTGCCGTTGATCTGATTGCTCGTAGCAAGCGAAGTTCCCGGAGGCAGAAGCACATTCAGCTGCACGGCTCCTTCATTGAACGGAGGCAGAAAGTCCCGGTCCAGCGTTGAAACGGCGAAACCAGCGATCGCAACGGCCACAACCACAACGGCCAGATTCAGTCGCGGGAAGGCAAGGCTGAAGCGAATCACCTTGTCGGCGATCCATTTCAGCCGTCGCAACAGAGGCCCATCTTTTTCCTGATGTCCGCTTGTGGATCGGCCAAGCAGCCAGAGCGAAAGCACGGGAGTGACCGTCAGCGATACGATCAGCGAGGAAAAGATGGAGACGACGTACGCAATGCCAAGCGGCGTAAACAGTCGGCCTTCCATACCTTCCAGAGCGAACAGCGGGACAAATACCAGGCACACAATCAGCGTGCTGAACACAATCGAATTGCGAACTTCCGTGCTGGCTCGATAAACCACCAGCAACGGCGGCAGTGGATTGGCAAGTTCACGATTTTCACGCAGTCGCCGGAAAATATTCTCCACATCCACGATGGCATCATCAACCAGCTCACCAATGGCCACGGCCAGTCCACCGAGCGTCATTGTGTTGATCGACATCCCCGTGATTTTGAAAACAATGACGGTCATCACCAATGACAGTGGGATGGCCGTCAGTGAAATAAATGTCGTGCGGAAGTTCATGAGGAACAGGAATAAAATGATGACGACAAGGATGCCGCCGTCTCTCAGGGCTTCCATCACATTGTGGATGGCACGGTCGATGAACGATTCCTGGGAATACATCGGTTCAATTCGAAAATCCGCCGGCAACGTCGTTCGAAGCTCCGCGACGGCCGCCAGAATCTGCTGCGTGATGGCTCGCGTATCAGCTCCCGGTTGCTTACTGATCGTCAACACGACAGCCGGACCGCCGTCGAACGGGTCAGCCGAACTTTCTTCCACGCGCTGCCCGTCAATCGTCCGTGTGCCGGGCTTTCGGATGAAGGCGCTGCTGTCTCCGCGTTTCGCCTGTGGAGCTTCGACGACACGAGCGACCTGAGCCAGTGCGACGGGGCGTCCATCACGAATTGTGATCACGACCTTTTGCAGGTCTTCAATGGTTTGAATGCGTCCTAGTCCGCGGACCAGCAATTCGTTGGGCCCCTGTTGATCGAGATATCCGCCGGTAGCGTTTTGATTGCTGTGCAGCAGAGCTTCGCGAATCTGGCTGAGCGTCACGCCATAGTGCTGCAGCGATGATGGTTCTACCAGCACGTGAAACTGCTTGCGGCCGCCTCCCATGGTGAAAACCTGAGCCACGCCGGGGATCGTCAACAGCCGCTGGCCGATGACCCAGTCGGCCTGGGTTCGGATCTCGACGGGATCGGTTTTTCCGTTGGAACTCCAGATGCCAAGCACAAGGATCTGTCCCATGATCGACGAGACAGGGCCCAGTTGCGGTCTGATGCCCGGCGGCATTCGTCCACTGACAGCGGCCAGGCGTTCGTTGACGATTTGCCGATCGACATAAATATCAGTGCCAAAGTCGAACTCAACATTGATGATCGAAAGTCCAATTCCCGAAACACTGCGAACGGCCTGAACGCCTTGCGCACCGTTCAATGCGGTTTCCAGCGGAAACGTGACCTGGGTCTCGACTTCCTCGGGAGCAAGCCCGGCCGCTTCGGTCATCACAACAACTCGCGGCCGATCGAGATCTGGAAACACGTCGATCGGCATTTCCAGTGCCACCCATGAACCATACCCCAACAGGAACACGGCCACCGCAATGGTGAGCAATCTCTGGTGCAAAGCAAATCTGATGATGGCGTTAAGCATGGCGGAAGTCGTGAGGCTGAATTGGCAAAGGGCAGTTGGCAGACGCGGGAATTACACGAGGATCAATGGTTGTGGCCTGCGTGAGGGTCAACAGCCCCGCCGGCTTTGTTGCGGACAGCCATCTGCATCTGATGGGCATTGCGAAGCGCGACGATATCGCCAGGAAAAAGAGTTCCGTCGTTGGCGATGACGACGCTCGACTGATCACGATGCAGGACATGCACAGAGATGCGGTCAAAATGGCTTCCGTTCTGCTGAAAGACGAAGAACTCGGCCCCTTCCTGAGCCACGGCATCGACAGGCAAAACGATCTGATCCTTCCACTCTTCAACGGGAATCAAAAGTTGCAGACGCTGGCCTGGTTTATATTTCCATGACAAAAACCGATATCCGTCCGCGTCAGTATTGTCCCGCAGGATTTTATTCTGCAGATCCACGTAGAAACGAAGAGTTCTTGCCTCTTCGTCGATCTCACTGGACACAAATGCAATCGGCAGATCGGCGATTGTCTGGCCATCAGTAAACAGAGCAGTCACCTTCCAGTCGCGAGAGGCAGCAGAACCAATGATGTTTGAATCCTGCTCAAATGCCCGGCCTTCGATATACAAACGGCTGTAGTCAGTCAGGGAACACAAACGGCCTCCCTGTTCAATCGCCTGACCGCGCTGCACATCCAGGGATTCCACCACCAGCGTCGTTCCTGCGTCGTCCGCGGACTTTTCCTTCGGCGTTTCATGATTCGCCGCAGCGAGGTCGTGGGACACTGGCTGGAAATGAGATCGTCCGGTTAACTTCAACTCCGCGGGTGCCTGTTCATGCGATGGCACCATCACACTGAGCTCACTCAACAGCCGCCGCTTTTCTTCAATCTGGCTCACCTGCCGTTCGGAGAGTCCATGCAATCGCAACGCCTCGCGCTGCGCGATCAACAGCGCCTCCAACTTTTCTTTGGCATACTGGCGTTCCAAAACAGAACGAGGCGGAATGACGCCGCTGTCCACGCCAGCCTGGAGTCGTTTGAGTTCGCGATTCTCGACATCCAGTTCCCCCAGCGCCCGAACGAAGTCCGTCTGCGAAGCCACCAGTTCCTCATGAGTCAGACGAATCTGAAACAGCATGGCTCCGGACTGCACGGCTGAGCCCTGCACGGCTGACACATTGGTGATGACGCCTGTCATCGGAGTGGAGACCTGAATCACCGAACGACCGGGTCGCTCGACAATCATCGCGGGAACCGAGATCGTTTTGAAGTAGGCGGAGGTTGTGATCGGCTGAAGGTACTCGGCCGTTAATCCCAGGTTTTTCATTGCCTGAGCGGACAATTCCAGCGACTCGTTCTTCGCCTCACCGCCGTGCGCTACATGGTCATCGTGACCAGGAGCGTCCTGCGCGTGGTCATCCGGATCGATGACGGCAGATTTTCCCGTAAGACGCTGGGTTAGGGAATTCACAGCCGGAGACCATGCATTTCGAAACACAAACGCAGCGGATATGGCGATAGCGCAAACGGCCACAGCAACAAGACGGACTGGACGAGCAGCAGCAAAAAGAATCACGGGGGCACTCCTTCGGGCACAACAATGCCGCGAGAAACGATCCGAGGAGAAGATGGCAGCGCGAGGATCTCCAGCCAAAAAGGCGAAATCCTTTGTGACAGAACGCTGCGACTCAGCCAAAAAAGCGAGCCCACAGAGAACGTATCAAGTCCGCCAGGTCTGTAGTTCAGCGCATAACGCGAGCGCACTGGAAGGAACTGAGTCCAGAGACTCGACGGCCGAACGAGCCTGAAAAGTCGACGTCAACGCACAGGCATCGGATCCATCTCTGACGAAGGCGAACACCGCCAGAAATAGTGGCGGCACAACGGACTCGGCCGACACAAAACTGCAGACTGAATGATCGCAGTCCAACGTATGCTGTTGATGAGGAGTGGGGCTCTCATTCTTCAGCGGCTGCGACTCGCCAGACTGACTGACGCGTGACGGGAAATGTGAATGATGACATCCGCTGTGAGAATGATGATCAGAGGCCGCTGTTTTCTCGCACGGTTGTCCCAGAGAGACGCATCCGTCAGAACACTGATGAGCGTGATGCCATACGCATCCAAAGACGCTGTGCAACAGCATCGTCAGCAGCATGAGACATCGAATCAGGATCGTCACGAACGAACTCCGGGGGAGCAATCACCAACAACCAAGGCTATGGCAAGTTTATCTTAAGATCGCGGCTGTCGGTAGATGAAGATGCTTTTTTCCAACAATCTGTCGATTCGCAAGGGAATCCGGCTCTCTGAAAGTGAAGTGCGACCGCCCCGGCCGTAAATGGCGTGTCCTGGTCGGCTCGTTGCCGCAAACAGTTGTGTCGGCCGGACCGAGCGCAGCGAGCGGAGCGAGTTCCGGCAATAAGCGACGAAGCCGGAACTCGCTCCGCTCGGTCCGGCCTACCTCCATCAGAACATTGCTGTCAGACCACCAGTATCGCCATTCGCTCCACGAATGCTGCCTGCTTGCGATGATGGCGAAGTTCGGTTACGCGACGCCCTGAAATCCCATGGCGGTGAAACGAGCCATCTCAATCGCATCGAGGATCTTAAGAGCGATGATGGATTCGAAGCTGATAATGACGCGGCGTGAGCCCATCGCATCCGGTGTCTTGCGCTCAATCAAAATCAGATCGCCGGACAGCATGTAGCTTACAAACTGAATTTGCTCGCCAAACGTTGTCACGATCAGGCCGGTGCGAGGGATGCTGGCTGGCCACTCGGCAAAGATCCGTCGCATATCCTTCATACCTGTCGCTCCCATAAAATTGCCTTCGTGTAAAATTGCGAGTTGCTTTGCGGGGTTAATTCGGTTCTCACAACATTGGCACTGAAACCCAAGCCCTCATTGCTGCTTCCGCGCCGGACAGTATTCGCGGAAAGACTGGCCTGATCGATACAATCGGCGGAGCAAGAGAAATCCCTGGTATCTTGACCTTCGGACCTACGGACTACTCGTATTCGGCAAGTTTTCACCGGCACTTTCGATAACCGGGAGAACAAGGGAGTCCCTGCGGGCTGTTGCTTTAATTTTCGTTGTCTCCGACCGCATGACTTAGTGGATTACCGTGGCCTCCACAGCTTCTTCTTTTGACTGGAAAGCACTGAGTGCCAGTTCCGTAGCGTCAGTGAAAGCCGATTTGCTTCCGACGTCCGCAGAACTGCCTGCGCTGCCGCACGCCGTCACAGAATTCGTGCAGAAGTCTGCGAATCCCAATTTCAACGTGACAGAGCTCGCGAAGATCGTTGAGAAGGATTCAGCGCTGACCGTCGAACTGCTGAAGCACGTGAACTCATCGATTTACGCGATGAAGCAGCCGGTTCGAAGCGTCAAAGATGCCATCATTCACATCGGGATTAATCCCGCGCGGCTGCATCTGCTGGCCGTCGGAATGAAAGCCGCCACTCGGGCTTTGAAAACAAAACTCATCAATCAACGAAACTTCTGGAATGAGTCTCTTCAGAAGGCACTGTTCGCCCGCGAGATTGCGAGGCTGATGCGACTCGATCAGGGACTCGCGTTTCTCGGCGGACTGCTGCAGGATTTTATCCTTCCTGTGCTGACCAACATGTACGACAAACAGTATCTGGAATTTCTGGACGCGTCGCAGGGATCCAGTGGAGAACTGGTGGATTGGGAACGTCAGGTTTTCGGCTGGGATCATTCTTCAGCCGGCGCTTACTTCGCGGCTCAGTGGCACTTTCCGGACGACCTTCTGTGTGCAATCTTCTTTCATCACTCCCTGCAGTCGACTCTGCAGGAACCGAATGCCGAATTTTTTAAGCTCTTCCCGGTCGCGCTGGCCTCGCTGCTTCCCGATCAGCTGCGTCAGTCTCCGCAGGGATTTGAAACACTCATCAAAGTGGCCCGCCATTGCAGTGCCATTGATCTGCACGCCGTCTGCAAGAAGGTGGATGAAGAACAAATGCTGCTGGCGGAAGGTTATGAGATTCCCAATCACCTGACACAGCTCTTGATTCAATCCGAACGCACGATGGAAAAGTCGAACGAGTGATTCTTCCTGAACGGTTATTAATCGATCATTAATGAAGTGCGCGTCATGGAATCCAAGGAATGATTCGGTGAAGACGAACTGAGTCCAGATTGGCACGTCAATAACTTTGGAAGTGTCGATGGGAAACAGATCTGAACCGCGAATGGACGCGAATGAACGCGAATAAAGTCAAAAAGCCGGAAAAACCAGTTGTTCTCGTGCCCTGACTTTAGAGCGCGGAACGGTTGAAGCATGATTCGAACCGACCACACACTGTATTACTGCAGCCATTCGCGTGAATTCGGGTCCATTCGCGGTCTAAACACCAGTCCTCCTTCGCGCACTTCATTTGTCGTTGAACCGTAAAATGAGCCGCGTTGAACGGCCGCGTTGAACGGCCGCGTTGAACGGCCGCGTTACACGGCGAGGCGATACAGAACTCCGGCCGCGACGCAGGCTGTCAGAGTTACCGCGAGGCCTCGATGAAAGACAAACACCAAAGCAAACGCCAGCAGTGAAATCAGGCATGCAGCTGGCTGCACGGTCGGCCAGACCGGCACTGAAATGTTTCCCCAGAGAAACGGAATCGTTGCCTGAGCGGAAAACAATGTGGTCAGTGCAAAGTTAAGTCCAAGAGTCGCAATGACTCCCACAACGGATGCCGTGATGGCCGTCAGCGCCGAGGCCAGCCAGGGCTTGTGCAATAACTTTTCGATGTACGGCGCCCCGAGGAATATCCAGTAGAAGCATGGGACAAAAGTCACCCAGGTTGTCAGCAAGGCACCAGCAGTTCCAGCCATGAGAGGCGGCAGTCCCGTTCCGTGACGCCACGCGGCCAGAAATCCGACAAACTGAACGACCATGATGAGTGGACCGGGCGTGGTCTCCGCCATACCGAGCCCGTCGACCATCTCACCTTTCTTCAGCCACTGATAACGATCGACGGCCTGTTGATCCACATAGCTGAGCACCGAATATGCTCCGCCAAAAGTTACCACTGCAGCCTTGCTGAAGAATACGGACGACTGCGTATAAACGCTGTCCTTGCCGGTGATTTTCGCAGCCAGCAGGATGGGTGCGAACCAAAGCGTAAGGCAGACAAAACTCACCAGAAGAACTCGCCCGGTTTCCTCTGCAAAACCGCGCCGAGGCGCGGCGGGATAAAGATCATCGCCCAGCGGTGTCAGATTGCTGCGAAAAATTACAGGTGCCAGTCGATGCCCGACAGCCCCGACGATTGCCGCGATGCCAATCACCGCGGGGAATGGTAAAAGCTTCATCGACAGAGTCAGGAAAGAAATCACGGAAATGAAAACCAGCGCCCGGTTCTTAAGCACTCGTCGACTGACTCGCAGAACGGCTTCCGCGACAACGGCCAGCACGGCACACTTCAGTCCGAAAAACAACGACTGCACCGGAGCTGAATCCTGAAAACTAACATAGATCAGGCTGAGAGCCAGGATGGAAACGAAACCTGGCAGAATGAACAACAGGCCGGCCATCAGACCGCCACGAATTCCGTGCATCAGCCAGCCGATGTAGGTCGCCAGTTGCTGAGCTTCCGGGCCGGGTAACAGCATGCAAAAATTCAGAGCGTGCAAAAACCGGCGTTCATCCAGCCACTTCTTTTCATCCACAATGATGCGATGCATCACAGCAATCTGAGCCGCCGGGCCTCCAAAGCTCAGCAGAGAAATTCGCAGCCAAGCACCAAAAGATTCGCGTAGAGTCACCGGCGCATCGGCCTGTGAAATCTCAGGCTCCGCTGCCGTTGCAGCAGAAGGGTCGTCGCTCACAAATTTTCTTTCGGATTTGTGACCACTTCATCTGGCAGCAGATGTCCCATCTTTGCACGCTTGGCGGCCATGTAATTCGTGCGACATTTATGAGGCGGAGCGACGATCGCCACCTGCTCAACAACGATAAGATCAACACCTGAATAGACAAATGCATCCGTCTTTTTGGGATTGTTGGTCAGAAGACGCACGCGGTTCAGTCCAAGGTCTTTCAGAATCTGCAGGCCCACCATGTAGTCCCGCATGTCGGCTTTGAATCCGAGCCGATGATTGGCTTCAACGGTGTCCAGCCCTTCATCCTGCAGCTGATAGGCTCGCAGCTTCGCCAGCAGACCAATGCCACGACCTTCCTGTGGCAGATAGACGACAGCGCCCGTGCCTTCGTCGTGGATCATCTTCATGGCCATTCGCAACTGATCGCCGCAGTCGCAGCGGAGAGAATTCAAAACGTCGCCTGTAAAGCAGGACGAATGCATTCGGACCAGCGGAGCTTCGGCTTTTGTCAGATCGCCCCAGACCAATGCCAGCGGTTCCTGACTTTCATGAGTCACCTGATAGCCAACAACCATGGGAGTTCCCAGCTCTGCGGTTGGCATGGGGACGGACACGATTCGCGTCACAAGTTGTTCGCGAGTCCGTCGATAACGAATCAGTTCCTCTATGGAAATGATCGGGATTGTATACTGCTTTGCCAGCGCCTGCAGCTCGTCATAGTCCGCCATGCCGTGACTGGTCTGACTGCAGATTTCGATGAGCGCGCCTGCGGGCCGCTTTCCGGCCAGACGCATCAGGTCGGTCGTCGCTTCTGTGTGCCCGGCGCGGCGCAACACGCCGCCGTCCATGGCCATCAGCGGATTGACGTGGCCAGGCTGAAGAAAATCATCTGCAATTGCTGCGGGATCCGACAGAGCGCGAATGGTGCGGGCTCGATTGATGGCACTGACGCCGGTCCCTGCCGAAACATGATCGACCGCCCGAAGAAAGGCAGTCTTGTTGGGAGCTGTGTTGCTGGATTCTTCGACGACCGGTTTCAATTTCAGACGTGCGGCGTCGTCGGCAATGATTGGAACACAGAGAGTTCCGCGACCAACTCGCAGCATGAAATCGACCTGTTCGGGAGTGATGGACTCCGCCGCACAGACGAAATCGCCTTCATTTTCTCGATCCTCGTCATCAACCACGATGACCATGCCACCGGACTTAATGGCGTCAATTGCCTGCTGGATAGACTGCAACGGCACGGCATTGTTTTCTTTGCTGAAGTGTTTACTAAGCCGGAATGGTTTGCCCACTCGCGGATTGTAGCCATGTCCCGTCGGAATGAGTAGCCGTTCCGAATTATGAAGACGTTCAGTCGATCTTCAATAACGATCGGTTTTCGTCGTTCGGGAGGAGTGGCTTTCCACGGTCCACCATGCTTCTCTGCCGACCTGGGAGCGTCTTGCAGGGGCCGAACTTCTGTCTCTCCGGAGCTGGTCTGGCCTGATGCGACAACATCGGCGACCGATAAATTGCCGCGGCTGATCTCTGACTGAATCACGGGCAGACCAGCCCCTGACTGCGTGGAAACTGAGGCCGTCGAAGATGTCAGGTCTGGCAAAGCTGCTGCGTCTGTGTCAGGAAGAAACGCGTTGCCTCGTTCGGGAAGGTTAATGGAAGTTGATTTCAACGGCACGGGCGCAACTTGAATGCCACTGCCTCCCGACGGCGGATCCATCTGTTCGCCGGAGATCACTGGTTTTGCAGCTCCGTGAGTGGAAGGCCGGATCACAATTGTTGGGGAGACGCTCGTACTAAGCACTTGGCTATATGACAAGTTGTGCATACGGATTGGCACGGGTGATGATGGCGCAGCGGAAACCGGTTCTGTTGGAGTCGGCATTGGCGGTGACGGTGAAGACAGCGGTGACGGTAAAGTTACAGGCGGAGTCGGCATGGGTTCTGATGGATCAGGTAGCGGGATCTGTTTCAGCGGGCTTGGAGAAGTCGTGGCTGGAGCCGCCTTGGTGTCCGTCTTCGAATCCGCTCCGGGGCCAGCCGCAGGTGCGATGCCGTTAGGCATTGCGGGCTCCACCGGTTGCGGAGTTTTTCCCGGAGCAGGCATCGCGTCGACGGCGGGGGGGGGCGACCCTGCATCTCCGCCTGAAGCCGGAGTCTCCGTTTTGACATCATTGGAACTGGCGATTGTTCGAGTGTTCGGTGCCTGCTGAGCCACTGGCTGAGGAGCCGGCGCGACTCGTTCAAGATAAATGGTCAACGCATCGGTTGCATGGTAGAGGGGTGAGCAGCTGACATAGGCTTTTCGATTGTTCATCAGATCCCTGGCAGTCGCCTCGATCGCCCGGCGCACCCATTGTTCCTTCAGGCGTTCCTGTGGAAGTGCCATCATCAGAAACTCGAGCACGTGGCCGCTGCTGGCCATTCGCTTGTCAAAATCCTGTTTGTATTCTTTGCCCTTGAAGAAGCTTGAGGACAGCGACCCATTGGGATTCTGATTGACTCGTGCGATTTCAGTGTACTTCTGAATCTTCTGTTCCGCTTCCAGCCAGACGCCTCGCAATGGCTTCCCGCTGCGCAGATAAACGTTGCGAGCACGAGCGAGTGCAAACAGTCCATGAGTTCCGCCGCACGGTGATGTCGGGCCGCCGACTTTCTTCCCGGTCTCAATCCGAACCAACCGTTCGATGCTCCACGTTTCGCCCTTTGCGTTGACCCATTCGGCATCGGAAGGAAGGTACGTACACAGAGCCCACAGGGTCCACGTGACTTCGTCTTTTTCATTGGCCGTCATCTGCGCATTCTTCAGCATGTCGCGCATTGTGACTGGGCCCTGGGGAGTCCCGAACTGGGTTTCCAGCGGAACATTGCACATCGAAAGAATGGCGAGCGACTGATTAATATGGCCTTCAAACCAATACGGTTTATTGAAGGGATGAGCGCGTCCGCCGAACGCTGTTTTTTCGAACCATGATTCATTCTGGTAGAACGGACCTGTCTTGATCCATTCCAACCCGTTGATGGCTTCGCCGTTGTGACTGATCAGGAAGTCCTGCCGAAGTCCAAGCAGACCATGCATCATCTGCCACGGAGTATGATCCGACGTGGAAAGCAGTCGCTGACGCTGGACTTCGCGAGTGTCGTAAACCAGTTTGACGAGCGGATCTGTCGACTGCTGAACAGCACCGGACGCCGGGCGAATGGGGACGCGTGAAGGATTTTCCGGGATCACAACCTGCGGTTCGTCGATCGGCGAATTCAGTTCATTCGGAAACTTTTCCTGAGCGCTGCAAACTCCACCTGCGAGTATGCTGACTGCTGCAAGGAGTGGCAGAATCTGCCTGTAGTCAGATTGCGTACTCAATCGCCTCATTGGGACAACTCCCTCAACACAGTTGCAGATCATGGTGGTGCAAAGTTCAACGTCGCTCATTGGACCCCCTGACTCTATTCGACCAATCTTGCAGTGCTCTTCAATCCATCATATTCAGCAAAATCAGAATTCATCTCCCCTGGGACAAAGATCGCGGCGACGTGCTCAAACTGCCCACGGGAATACCCACCTCCCCTTTTTCTGCGAGTTCAAGCGGCGTGTCTGAAATCATTCTGGCCAGTACTTCCGTTTACCGGCGTGAACTTGTCCGCCGCCTTTTGCCCGATGTTTCCTGCATGGCTCCCGGTTTAGACGAAGACGCATTTTATGAGGCATCGATCACACCCGACCAGCTCGCGACGCGGCTGGCGTATGAAAAGGCGAATGCGATTGCGACTCGGAATCCGCACGCCGTTGTCATTGGTTCTGATCAGCTTGTAGATCTGGACGGTCGTGTGCTTGGAAAACCGGGAACTGCCGCGGCCGCTGTGTCACAATTGCTGGCGATGTCTGGGCGCGCCCATCGATTGCTGACTGCGGTCTGTGTCATTGGGTTCGGTAGAAAAATCGAATTCCTGAATGAGACGCAGCTGCACATGCGAGCAGTGTCACAAGAAGAAGCGACACGATATGTTGAACGCGACTCACCGCTCGACTGCGCCGGAAGTTATCGTATTGAAAGCTTGGGCATCTCGTTGTTTGATCGGATTCAGACCGACGACTTTACCGCCATCATGGGGCTCCCGTTGTTGCGACTGTCTCAAGTACTGCGTGAGTTGGGCGTGGCCATTCCGTGACCTTCGCACTTTTATCAACAACAGTGGGCAACATGTGCCCTGCGAAAGAGAAAGAAACAGCCTGCCGTCAATGTTTAAGCGTAATCGGAATCGCGAAGCACAGCCTACTGGCTAGTCAGCTTCCGATTTTGGGGTTCATCATTCCCGCGCAGGCGGGAATCCCGATCGCAGCACTGGCTTCCCGCCTGCGCGGGAATGACGGACAACCCCAATGTCAAGCCTTGACAAAGCACCTACAGCCCAGGCTTTGGCGGTTTGACAGCCGCCTTCCACGAATCGACGCCAGTAGCCTTCAGTCGCCGGCGATAGACACTGTCTCCGCAGGTGACGTAAAGAAGGTCGCGATTCGGACCTGCAAAAGTCGCATTGGAAAGCCACAAGGCTTTGGGTTTGGCAATAATAAAGTTGACTCGTCCCAGCTGGTCGAGAATCTGTACGCCAACCGCGGAGGTCACATAGATGCGTCCTTCCGTGTCGAGGGCAAGTCCATCGGCGCCCGACTGTAGATGGTCAGTCACATGCAGCCATCCGTATTCCTGCTTAGACGCCAGAGTTCCGTCCGGCTGAATCTGAAACGAATAACAGAAGCGGCCGCGCGTGTTGGCAACTGTCAGCAGCGTCTGATCGGGAGATGTGACGAGGCCGTTGGGAAATTCGATGCCGCTATCCACCAGCTTCTTTTCGCCCGCCGTGGTGAAATGCCAGACCTTCTTGTTGTCCGGGTCAGTGCAATATCCCTGACCGTTTGGCAGCAGCAGCAGATCGTTGCCCTGAATTCCGTCGACGACCATGGTCATCTGGCCTTCCATCGTGTAACGCACGATTTGTCCGTCCGCGTGGCGGCAGGCGTAAAGCATACCGTCCGGACCCATGGTCAATCCGTTCGCGGCTCCTGAATTTTCGGTGAAGACACTCACCGTTCCATCAGCCGCCACTTTATGAATTCGATTGTTCGGAATGTCCGTGAAGAACAGTTCGCCCGCATCAGTCGCGGTAGGACCTTCAGTGAACTTATGCCCGCTGCTGACCAGTTTCCAGTCTTCGTCATCAATCAGCACGTCGACTCGTCGTTCTTTCGCCTTGCCGGGTTTCAAAGGCTCCGGATAATCACGCCACAGCCATCTCAGCGCTTCCGGAACAATCGCGGCTCCGTGCTTGTTGTTATGACCGCCCTCGCCCCACACGTGCTGGACGTCGTATCCGGAATACTGCAGCGCCGAAAGCATGGCCTGGTTGGCATGCCACCAGCTGCCCGCGTAAATATCCAGATCGTTACTTCCATCCTGCAGAAAAATTCGCAGCGGCTTGTTCTCTGTCTTGCGGACCAGTGCCGGAAAAACATCTGCGCCGCGCAAAGACACATAGGTTCCGATCGTACTGAGAACTCGCCGAAACGCATCCGGCCGTTCCCACGCCGCATTGAATGCGCAGATCGCGCCAGAACTTGAACCTGCGAGACACCGATCGTCCGGGTTGTCGCTGAACTTCCAGCGGATCGCAACTTCGGGAAGCAGTTCTTCAATTAAAAACCGCGCGTACTGGTCTCCGAGGCCATCGTATTCATAGCTGCGGTTGAAGCGAGGCTGGGCATTCTCATTGGCGGCCGGAACGCTGCCGTGGCCGACAAAAAGTCCGAACTGGACGGGGATTTCACCCGAGTGAATCATGTTGTCCAGAACTGTAGGCAACGCCCAGTTTTTTGCCAGCCCGAGGCCGTCCTGCACAATCATCAATGCCGGTGGCTGAGCGGGGTCGTATTGCGCCGGAACATAAATCCAGTATTCACGAACGGTGCCCGGAAAAATATTACTGCGAAATTCAAAGGGGCCTTCCGTTTTTCCCTGAGGAACACCATCCTTCTGGATTGCCTCGGGAGGGATCGGATATTCGTCGGCCTGGCCGTTTACCGAAACAGGGCAGGACAGCAGGCTGACGCAAATCACTGCGGCAGTGGATAACGATCGAGACATGATAACTCCGAGTGCCTGGTGGTATTGGAAGGCGTTCAGGAAGGCAATCCAGGTGCCTGACGGCAGTATAGCCGTAAAATCTTCTTGAGACAGTTTCAGCCGGGTTCTGCTCTGAATGCCTCGGGATGCTTCTCAGATCGGTTTCGTCTGGTAATACTTTCCTCCGGTAACATTGATCGAGTTTCGCGCCGGCACCGGTCGGGCAACGGATCGAAGACAGATTTCATTATTCAGCAGAGGACACTCGGAAATGGGTCAGGGGAAAGCGACTGACGTGCGAGTCAAAGAAGTCAGTGTGTCGTTTGAGCCGGTGCAGTTCCGTGCTCCGCTGAAGTTTGGAGGACGCGTTGTTAGTTCATCGTATCTGATCAATGCAGAGGTATCCGTCGAGTCTCGGAATGGTAAACATGCAACCGGACACGGCAGCATGCCCGTCGGAAATGTGTGGGCCTGGCCCTCCGGAACTCTGGAACCGCCGGACACCGAACAACTGCTGATCGCCTACGCGAAGACGGTCGCCGACTTGTTTGATGCTTATCCCGGGTATGGGCATCCCCTGGAAATCGAATTCGAAGTTTCGTCTGAATATGAGCACCAGGCAAAGCGTCTGATGGAATCAAAGGGGCTGAAGGAAACAATTCCTCCTTTGGCCCGAATGGTCTGCGCCAGCCCGATCGACGCTGCCGTTCATGATGCGTACGGCCGAATGCTCAAATTGAACAGCTTCAATGTGCTTTCAAAGGAATTCTGCAAAACAGACCTCGGTGAGTTCCTGGATGACCAGTTCGCCGGCGAGTATCTCGACAAGTACACGCTTCGCGAACCTGTGGCCACTTTGCCTCTTTATCATCTGGTCGGAGCGATCGACCCTTTGACGGAAGCGGACGTCAGGGATCGTCCGGCTGACAAACTTCCCGTCACTCTGGGCGAATGGATCAAGGCTGATTCTCTGACGCACCTGAAGATCAAGCTGGCCGGCGATCAGCTGGAATGGGACATCGACCGTGTGCTGTCCATCGAAAAGGTGGCCGCAGCGGCTCAGGCAGAACGAGGCTGCTCGAACTGGTTCTATTCGTGTGACTTCAACGAAAAGTGTGAGTCCGCTGAATACGTTATCGATTTCCTGAAGCGAATCCAGCAATCCAGTCCTGCTGCGTTCGACCGAATTCAATATATCGAGCAACCGACCAGTCGAAATTTGGAGGCCGAAAACGCGCCAAAGATGCATTCCGTCGCCGCGATTAAACCGGTCGTGATTGATGAAGCACTGGTCTCCTATGAATCGCTGCTGCAGGCGCGCGATCTCGGATATTCGGGAATTGCTTTAAAAGCCTGCAAAGGCCAGACGGAATCTCTGCTGATGGCCGCGGCGGCTCAGAAATTCCAGATGTTTCTCTGCGTTCAGGATCTGACCTGTCCGGGCGCGTCATTTTTGCACTCCTGCAGCCTTGCGGCCCGAATTCCGGGCGTAGCGGCCATCGAAGGAAATGCTCGCCAGTACTGCCCATCCGCCAATCAGAAGTGGGCGAAGAAATTGCCCACACTTTTCACCATCAAAAATGGCACAATTGATACAGGACGGCTGGCCGGGCCAGGTTTAGGCTTCCAATAGGTCAATTTCCCCAAAATATGGCGGCGGCCGTCCGTTTTGAAGATTTGACGAACCTGCCTGTCACACCGGAAGTTTTCCCGAACCCTGTACTTTAAGCGACTTCACATCTGGAGTTCGCTTTTCCGTGTCTGGTACCATGGCCGATCTGATTGATCAGACGGCGTTCAGAATTGTCGCAGCGGCGCGCAAACGCAGGACAGCGGCTCGGCAGGTTCAGTGTTCCGGAAATTCAGTGTTTTCTCCTTTGCCTTCGCATGTACTCGGCGGAATTGCGGACAATGACTCATTCGCTCCGAAAACGTTTGCTTTCAACTGCAGCCCTGCTGGGGTTCCTGTCCACGATGCCCTGCGTTCGTGCGTGGGACGAAGCGGCGCCGGCCGACGCAGACAATCTGCCTGGCGTGCTGCCGGAGGTCGATGAAACCGACGGGAAGATCATTTACAACGTCCCGACCCTGAAGCAGCTCTGGGAATCGCAGGCGGTCATCAATGCCAGCCGCGACAAAGTTGCTCATATTGCTCTGGATGAAGAAGTTGTTTTCGTCCAGTCGACTGCCGGCGTGGTGACTGCGATGAATGCGGAAAGCGGTCGTCGCTTTTGGGCGTCGCAGGTCGGAAGAAACGACGAAGTGGCGATGAAGGGCTCCACTGACAGTCAGATGGTGGTGATTGTCGTCGGCCCCGTGATTCACGCCTTTGATAAGTTCAGCGGAAACAAGCTGTTCTCATTTCGTTTGCCGAATCCGCCGTCTGCCGCTCCCCTGTTGACGAAGCGTGAAGTCACGACAGGAAATCGTACGGAAGTCACTCGCAGCATTTTTGTTCCGCTGGCCGATCGGTCGATCGTGGCCTACGACGTTGACACTCTGCAGTATCAGGCAAGTCGCGGGACTTTCCCTCCAGGAGTTTTGAGAGCTCTCGACTGGCGTTTTGCTGCCGGTGAAATTATTCGGTTTGCCCCTGTTGCCGGTCAGGAACGTCTGGCCTTTGCAACGGACGTTGGCAACATTCATGTTGTGGACATGCTGGGCATCGCCAAGGGCAAGACTCGCTTTCAGTTCCTGATGAATAGTCCCACAACAGCCCCGCTGGCGGTTGTAAATCGGGAAGATCAGGAACTGCTGCTGGCCGCCTGCGACAATAACCGATTGTTCTGCATCAATCTGAAAACTGACGGAAGTATGCTGTGGACCGTGCCGATGGCTCGTCCGGTTTATGAGCCGATTACCGTTGTAGGGAACGAGGTTTTTGTTGTGTCCGATGATGACGAGTTAAGGAAGTTCGATCTGCGAACCGGATTGCCGGTCAAAGTTTTCGACGGCGTCAGTGCGGTGGCCAGTCGAACGGAAGGTGATGGCGGTGAGCTGCCAGCTTATGGCGCGGCTGTTGAATTGCGTTGCCGAGGCCTGCTGGGTTTTGAACCGATCACTGTCATTAATCGTTCGACCGGCCAGGCTGTGAATTCGCTGGTCGTCGATCTTTCAACCGCGCTTTCAGGGGCTTCCTTCGCCGCGAATGAACTCGAAGAAGCAATGATTCGGATTTCCGATGACAGTCGTAAATCGGCTGGTGTGCAGAATGTGAAACTCAGTGCAGACCGGAAGCAGCTGACAATTGAGTTTTCAGACTTCAACCCGAACGTGACATTTGACTTCTACGTGGATCTGGAACACGACGACGTTCCGTTCTGGAAGCTGACTCATAATGAACTTGTCGGTGCTGATGTCAAGGCTCGCGTGTCCCCGGTCCGTGCCTCGGTCGTCGCTACCGCAGCCGTCAATCGTCGCGTCGAACCCTTTCCGCCTCGGACCGTGCTTGGCCGATTCCGCGAGGTGTCTGAACCGTGGTTTGTGTCCGGCGTGAAATCGCTTGTGGCCGTTTCGGAAAATGCAGCGTACTACGTCGACAAGAATGACCGCGTCGTCGGGGTCAGTCGTCTCAATGCAGGAAATCCGGTCGTGACGCCGACTCGGGATTTCACGATCCACGTCAACAATACATTGACGGATCGCGTGTATCTCAGCACCGCCAGCGGCCGTGTGGCGTGCTTCACGGAATCCAGAATTCAGGTCGGCGCATTGCCTGTTCCGTTTTTCGCTGGTTTGAGCTGGGTGGTTTACCCGGAGGCAGAACTGTCTCCGGATTTTGCTCGGTATCACCGAAACCCGGGGGCCCGGCCGATCATGCCCGACGTCCCGAAGGTGGATCAACCGCTGCCTTCGGCTGATGCCGACGCTGCGACACAAATGCCGTAAAACTCGGCATAAAGAGAGTTTCCGGTTCACAATTCAAATGTCCTGTGTTAAACCTCAGCCTTCAGGCACTTCCTGACAAGGCAATCCCTGAGGCAAGGACGTTTGGGACATGGAATCTTTAATTCTCTTTATTTTTGGCTGCATCGCGAGCCTCATGTTTCTTGGGATGCTTTACGGCGACCGCCTGAACATGATCGGGCTGTTCGATGGCGAATGGTTATCGCCGGTCAGCAGCATCATCGCGGGATTGTGGACCTCCGTTTGTGAAGGTGTGGATCGCGGCATCGAATTTGTCCTCGCCCATCTGTCCTGGGTAGTGGCTGCTGTTTCAGGAACCGCCGGATTAACTTTGGTGGCGTTTATCCTGGGCGGTGGTCTCGCAGTGGATGCCGAGGCCTACCACCGCGACACATTGACGCCGCTGAAGTCCGGTGGCGTGATCGATAAAGTCGACGTGGTGTCCACCAGGGCCGCACAGGGCCAGATCATTCTGGCCAAAGCCGATCGGGATGATTCTAACCTGGTTTCTCAGACGAAGTCGGCCGATTACTTCGTGTTTGGTCGTCCGGAATATTCTCCGATCCGCCCGCGACCGCGCCGTCCGATCGATGGTTCGATCAACATCCCGCCGACGATCACCGAACGACCGCTGCTGGATGTCACTTTTCGCAGGCTCAGTTCTTCGGTGATCGAGACGGAACATAATCCTGACGTCATCACTCGGGGCCGGCTGGTGGATTCGTTGCCTAATCCTTTCTTTGTGGACCGCATCCTGGCTCGACTGAGTCGCGACAATTGGCGGGAATCGCTCGGGTTGCCGCGCGGCGAAGATGGCTTGCCGCAGGACGATTTGCCGGAATCACCTTTAGCGGACGTGAAGGATCTGGAATCCCCGGTTCGCGTGACGCCGGGGACCTATGTATCAAAGCGTGATCTGCGAGTTGAAAAGACTGTGCCCCAGTTTTCTGCTTCAGGCGATCTCACGATTCAGATCTCAGTGACAAATCTCGGCGACAAGACAATCGATGGTTTACTCGTCCGCGAACTGCTGCCGATTCAAACACGAGTGCGCGGGGCGATTCCGGATGGCGTTCTGCGTCAGGATACACTCACCTGGCTGGTGGATAATCTTCGCCCGGCCCAGGAATATGTGCTTCGGTTTACCGTGATTCCTGCCGAAGGTCTGGCTTCAACGCGTCGTCGTGATTCGCTCTTTGAATCAACAACGGAAGTGTCCGCTGTGACGGCCGTGACCAGCTTAACGCGAGTCGACGCTAAACTGCCACCCGTGGATCCGTTTCCTGCTGACCTTCGTCGGCGCAACACGCGTCCTCCACCGGAACTCGTGACTCCCGAACTTGTAGGAGCCCCGGATCTGCGGCTTGAGGTTGAAGAACCGCTCGAAGCTGCTCGCGTTGGCGAGTGGACTCGGATCTTATTCACGTTGTCGAATCAGGGAACAGCTGAGGCACGCTTTATCCGGCTGCGACTTACTCTGGATAATGCTTTGGACCATTCTGACCTGCTCAATCGGCCGCGATCTGACCGACAGGTTTTTGTCGATGTCGATCGAGTGGCAGCTGGCCAGTCACGTCGTTTTCGCCTGGAGGTTCGTCCGACTCTTGGAGGTGAAGCGTCGTCCATGGCCGAAGTCCTTTTGAACGGAAGCCGTGTTGATCGAAAAATGTTTCGGCTTGTAGCCAACGAGAGTTCTGATCCTGTGCGACCGTCTGAAAGTCTCATTCGCTGACACAAGTTACCTGCTGAGGAGGCTTCCGTTGTGTTGTAAAACGTGTGCGACAAAATATCAGTCTCCCAGGAAGCAGCTTCAAACGAGCATGGCAGGCATTGCACAGAACCACGCGGACTTAAAATCTCCATGACTGTCTCAGCCAGCGAACGTCTCTCTGCTCCGGTCATTGATGTTCAGGACCTCATCAAGGTGTTTCCTTCGGCTGCCGGTGACGTTCTGGCGGTCAACGGAGTGACTCTAAAGATTTCCTCCGGCGAAGTCTTCGGACTGCTCGGTGCCAACGGTGCCGGAAAAACAACAACTCTGCGGATGATGCTCGGGCTGCTGAAGCCGACGTCCGGAAGCGTCACCATTGCTGGCTTTGATGTGGCCCGCCAGGCCGAAGATGTCAAACGCAACATCGCTCTTGTTTCCGCCAGCGCCGGCCTTTATCAGTGGCTGACACCTCGTGAGCTGATGCACTACTTCGCCGATCTGTACGACGTGCCTCCGGAGGCTGCAGCTAAACGCGTCGACCTGTTGGCCGATCTGTTTGATCTGCGTAAGTTCATAGATCGCCAGTGCGCCGGCATGAGCACCGGCCAGCAACAGCGAATCAATCTGGCGCGATCATTGATGCACGATCCGCCGGTTGTTCTGATGGATGAACCGACCCGCGGGCTGGACATCGTCGGCAGCAAGCGGATCTTTGATTTCACATCGCACCTGAAAGAAATCGGCAAGGCCGTGATTTTCTGCACGCATCGCCTTGAGGAAGCTCAACGCCTGTGCGACCGTTTCGGTCTTATGTTTCGCGGCCGGCTGCAGCTGGAAGGCAATCTGGCCGCGCTCCGGCAGGCCACCGGCCTCGAATCGCTGACCGATATGTTTCTTGACCTCATGGCCCGGGAACAGCGGATTGATCGTGGCGAACGGGCGACGATTGACAGTCTGAACACTTCTGACGGAAAGTCGTGAACGAGTGGAAGTTGATCAGAACACAGGCCGCCTGGATGTCGCAGCAAATGTGGTCAAAGCGTCGCCCGGTCTTCGACACACTGTAAGGCGGATCTCCCGACTAGCTCACAAGGAACTTCGAGAATCTCTGCGCGATCGACGGACGCTCGCCACTTTGATCATGATGCCGCTGATTGTGTATCCGCTGCTGGGTTCGGTCGTGCAGAAGTTTGCTATTTCCCGAATTGATCCTGACACTCCTGCGGCCGTTGTGATTTTTGAAATCAGCCTTTCGCCGGAACTGCAGGCACTGTTCCCGGAACCTGTCCCGACGCCTGACGAATCAGGCAATCCTGCACCTCCGGCATCTGCACCGAATCCACCGTCGGCGGCGAATGGCGTCACAGACGCTGGTTCGAATAATCCGCTGGAAGCACTGACGAAGCAGCTGCTGAACGGCCAACCGCCGATGAACCCTGCCGAGATTTCTGTTCGGCTGGAACGATATCCGCAGCCGATGGGAAAAAATCTGGAGCTGCTGATCCAAAGTGGCGCTGCAGACGTGGCCCTTCGCGAAATTCGCCCCGAGAAGGACTCGTCGACCGGTGTCCTGCGGCCAGGTGCGTTTCAGATTCTCAGCCGCCAGGGCGACGCGTTCGGCAACCGAGCCGCTGCGGAAGTGGAGCGCCGTGTTTCGGCATTCCGCGACAGCGTCGTGCGTTCGCTGCTGGATCAGACGCCGGTCGGAGGTGCTGCGATGCCTTTCATTTCGCGAGTTCCCGTCAAAACATCGGGCCCGGCCGAATCGCCTCTGAGTGCTTTCGTGCCGCTCATGCTGGTGCTGATGACGATGACAGGCGCTGTTTACCCGGCGATCGATCTGACCGCTGGTGAACGCGAACGGGGCACTCTGGAAATGCTCATCGCAGCTCCAGTCCCGAAACGTGATCTGCTCATCGGAAAGTTCGTCGCCGTTTTTACCGTGGCTGTCCTCACCGCGGTGATTAACCTGACAGCAATGATCCTGACTTTGTATGGAACCGGATTTGATCGCGTCATTCTGGGGGAAGGCGCAACGATCACGATGTTCCTGCAGGTGCTCGCCCTGCTGATCGTCTTCGCGTCGTTCTTTTCTGCGGTGCTGCTGAGCATCACCAGTTTCGCTCGCAGTTTTCGCGAAGCTCAGGCGTGGCTGATCCCCTTGATGCTGCTGTCACTGGCTCCAGGAATACTAAGCCTGATGCCGGGAGTCCGCCTGACGGTGATGCTGTCTCTGATCCCGCTCGTGAATATTGTGCTGCTGGGAAAGGAGTTGTTTCAGGGAATCGCGGAACCGCCGTTGTTTGTCCTGACCCTGGCGGCCACGTCTACGTATACAGTTCTGGCACTTCGAATCGCGTCAGGAATTTTTGGCAGCGATATGGTTCTGTTTGGCGGCAATGCCAGCATGAGCGGTCTCAGCAGGCGACCAGCGGAGATGGTCAATCAGGTGCCGTTTCGGCTGGGAGTTGGCTGTCTGCTCTTTCTGATTCCGACTTTCATTGTGGTGGCCGGTCTTCGCGGTCGACTTGTGGCCCCGGACAATCTGCCTGGGCAGCTTGTGTTGTCGGGCATCATTACCATCCTGCTGTTTGCCATTCTGCCCCTGCTGCTGACGACCTGGAATCGAGTTCGCTTTGCTTCGGCATTTGCCTTTCGTGGTTTTCCCTGGATTGCATTGCCGGGTGCGATTTTGCTCGGCAGCACTCTGTGGACGATTATGTATGAAGCCCTGCTGATTGGAAAAAGCACGTCCGGCTGGGCGAAGTTGATGAGCAATCCAGCGTTGCAGGAACTTGCGCAGAGGCTAACGAATGAAACTCCTCTGCTGCTGCGATTGTTGACTCTGGCGGCTATCCCGGCCGTGTGTGAAGAACTGTTCTTTCGCGGCTTCCTGCTGAGCGCTTTGCAGTCACGTTCTGTGAAGTGGAAGTCGGCCTGGCTGATGAGTTCATTTCTGTTTGCCGCGTTTCACGTCATCGTGGATCAGTCGCTGACACTGGAACGCTTTCCGGCGACGTTTGTGCTTGGCCTGGTGCTCGGCTGGATCCGGATTTCCACAGGCAGCGTAATCCCAGGAATTGTCATGCACATCGTCAGCAACGGGCTGCTGCTGTCCCTGACAGAATTACAGCCCGTGCTGCAGAAGCTGGGTCTGGATCTGGCCGTCAAGAACGAAGCCCATCTGCCAGCCTGGTTCCTTGCATCCGCAACGGGTCTCGCCATTGTCGGCGCCCTTTGCATTCGCTCAGCGGCTGCGAGACGAATAGACGCAGCTTCGGCAGAGCCGACCACTTAAACTGGCCCAACGAGCGCCGTAACGTTTACAAGCTCGAAGCGCCAGCGAGTGGCCCTTCCGGGAACACAGCCCGCTCGCCGGCGATTTGAGTTTGCTTGGTTCCCTTTGCGACAGCGGGCGAACTGGATCCGCAAGCAGGTCACAGGCCTTTCAGCGTTAGCCTTCTGTCTCGTCGTCATCCTCGTCGAGATCGTCGTCGTTGTCATCGAAGTCATCATCGTCATCAAAGTCCGCATCCGGGTGGAGAGGATCATTTGGTGAGAAAAAGAAGTCGCCCAGACCCATGGGCACGTTGTTCCCGCCCAGCGACTGACTGCGTTTGTCAGCGAGCGATTTCAGGTCCACGGCATCCTGCCCCAGGCACTTCTCCAGCGATTCTCTCCACGCATCGTCGCGAGCCAGCGGATGTGCGGGATCCTGAGCAATTCGCTTGAGCGCAAATCGCAGGATGTTAATCCCGTCACGCGTCGAGAAGTCCAGATTCAGCGAATGCGATTCCTGTAGAAAGTCGACGGTCAGATTCAGCATCTGGTCGTCCGCAAATGGCAGGTGATATTTCAAAATTGCCAGCTCATCTTCGCGAGCCGGATGTCCCAGCGTCAGCGTTGGTTGAAGACGGCTGAGAATGTAATCGGGAATCTCGAATGTCGATTCGTCTTCATTCATCGTCACAGCACATCGGAAATCCGGATGCGCGGGAATAGAGATGCCGGCCACGATGGATTCGACGTAGCGTCGATGATCGAGCAGCGGGGCAAGGCTGGCCCATGATTTTTCGTTCATGCGGTTGCCTTCGTCCAGAATGCAGATGCCGCCGCGAAGCATAGCGGTCACCAGCGGTGACGCGTGGTAGGCAATCTTGCCGCTCTCGGCAAGAACCGGAGTCACCAGCAAATCTTCAGGCCGAGTGTCGGCGGTGCATTGATAAATGTAAAGTTCCTGGCCGCGCTGCCGAGCGCCGGAAATCGCCAAAGTTGTCTTGCCAATGCCCGGCGTGCCCACCAGCCGCGGAGTGAGCGGAAGGTCGCGAGGGTCCACAACCAGCCAGCAGGCCAGAAGTTGTCTGAGTACATCGCGCTGCCCAATCCATTCTCCCTCCGTAGGATCCGGACGTCCCAGGTGCAGCGTAATTCCATCGATCGAGTGAGTTCGGCTCATGTATTTCTGCAGTTATCCATTTAACGTTGCCAGCCACGGCATCAAGGCCGCGCGTCCTAAAAACGAATGAGCGCGAATCTGATCCCGCTTGTCAACTCAGCAGCCTGTTTCATTCGCCGCTGGAATCAAACCCTGCCCAAAGCCCATGCTGCTGAAGTCCCCATTGGAACTTTTGAAAAGGATTCAATCGGGCATGAGCAGATCGGAATCACGGAGAAACCGGACGTCGCTTTTGCTGGCGTCGTCAGCTCGGTTTCGCGGGGCAAGGCTGGCTTCGTTCAGGCCGTCATCGTCCAGCATCGGAACCATTTCGGTCGGACCGGCGAGGGACACTTTTCCGCCAACTGGTTTATCTGGGCCCAGATGAATCTTGAAGCTGATCCCCGAAAGCGACAGCTGGTCGCCGGGTAACAGAGCTCCGCGAATGACTCGCTGACCGTTGACTCGCGTTCCGTTGGTACTGCCAAGGTCCCGCAGATAGATCAGGCCGTCAGTCTTCACAAGAATACAATGCTGCTTCGACACATTGACGTGATCAATCACGAGGTCACACAACTTTGAACTGCGACCAATCACAGTGATCGCGCGTGTCAGCGTGATGGGCGGACCACCTTGTTTGGGAATCAGTTGAGCCAGCATCTTCAGAATGTCTGTCTGCGCGGATTTTGCATCGGAAACAACCACCTTGCGAATCTATCGTCCGAACAGAACGACGGCAATCATCGGTTTGAACGAGTGACCGAAAATATAAAAAACGGCCGCACGCTATCCTTAATCACTGCTACGCCCCGTGTTTCACTTTCATCACGTCCTTCTCCCCCGTGGGGGAGAAGGACAATACCAGGGCCAGCGAACGCTCTCGCGGGTCATTTGGTTTCCGCGACTGGCAAATACGGATGCAGGGCATCGGACCAGATTTTGTAGCCTTTTTCGGTCATGTGCAGGCCGTCGATTAGCAGCATCTCCGAGTTCGGTAGACCGTCTGCACCAAGCATCGGAGCCCAAACGTCGACGAACTGCAGGCGGGGATTTGCATCACAGGTGGCTTTGACCAGGGCATTGGTCTTTTGGATCTGATCGGCCATCGCCCAACGTCGCGTGCTTGGCTTGATCGAGATGTAAAGCAGCTTGCCGCAGTCGGGAACTTTTTTTACCACCAGGGCCACGAAGTTCACAAAATCGCTGTGAACCGTTTCAGGAGATTTTCCGGAGGCGATATCGTTGTCTCCCGCGTAGATCACGATCGTGGTTGGATTTATGGGAACCACGATCCGATCGAAGTACTCGACTGAATCAGAAAGCAGCGAGCCGCCGAAGCCATGGTTCGCGGCTTTCAGATCGGGAAATGATTTCGCAAGATCCCACAAACGAATGCTGGAACTGCCAACGAAGAGTGCGGAATGCTTCGGTGACGAACCGTCAGCGATTCGCTTCTCGATCGCCACGATCTCGCTTTCCCAGCGTGAGACTGCTTTTTCCTCGGCGGCCAGAAAACTGTTGCCGCCTAAAGCCGTCAGCAAAATGAGTAACAATCTGGCGGATGAAACTGAACGGGGCATGGTATAGCATTCCTCAGTCGTGTTGAATTTCGTACTACCGGGATCAGCATACGCATGAACTCCGCTTCATACCATCTCCGGGGATTTCGTTTTCATGACCAGCCCTGCTTCGCACCGTCGACTGATGGTGATCAATGTCGTGGGACTTACCAGCCAGATGCTGGGACCAGACACACCCAACATCAGTCGTCTGCTCAACACCGGATTTGCGCGGCCGATGCAGACGGTTCTCCCTGCGGTCACATGTTCCGTTCAGGCCACTCTTCTGACCGGCCTGATGCCATCACAGCACGGAATCGTCGGCAACGGCTGGTATTTTCGCGACCTGTCGGAAGTCATGTTCTGGAGGCAGTCCAATCACCTTGTGAAGGGAGACAAGCTTTACGAATCCGCTCGACTTCGCGACGCATCGCACACGACGGCCAAGATGTTCTGGTGGTACAACATGTATTCCGCGGCCAACTGGGCCGTCACACCACGGCCCTCGTATCCGGCCGACGGTCGCAAAGTGCCGGACATCTACAGCGAACCAGCCGAGCTGCGGGATACTCTTCAGCAGACGCTTGGCAAGTTTCCTCTCTTCAATTTTTGGGGACCCACTGCCGACATTAAAAGCACGACGTGGATTGCCGATGCCAGCATCGATATCTTCAATCGTTACCAGCCCTCGCTGATGCTCGTGTATCTGCCGCACCTGGACTACAACCTCCAGCGGCTCGGGCCGAACGATCCTGCGATTGCCGAAGACATCCGGCTGGTGGATCGCGAAGCTGGTAATCTGATTGATGCGGCTCAACAGGCCGGGGCGGATATTGTGGTTTTGTCTGAGTACGGAATTACGGAAGTCAGCCGGCCTGTTTCCATCAACCGCGTTCTGAGAGAAGCCGGGCTGTTGACAGTCCGACGCGAGACGCTGGGCTGGGAGACTCTGGATTGCGGTGCTTCGCGTGCGTTTGCGGTTGCCGATCACCAGGTCGCTCATGTTTATGTGCGGCGTGCGGCGGATGTGGAACGAGTCCGGCAGATACTGGAACGAGTCGACGGGATTGAGCAGGTGCTGGATTCCACCCAGCAAAAGGCTGTCGGGATTGATCATGAACGCAGCGGGGAACTGGTATGCGTCAGCAGTCGCGACGCATGGTTTACGTATTATTTCTGGATGGACGATCAGCTGGCTCCGGATTATGCCAGAACCGTCGACATTCACCGGAAACCGGGTTACGACCCCGTGGAGCTGTTCGTCGATCCCAAAATTCGCTTGCCAAAGCTGCGAGTCGCCTGTCGACTGGCTCGCAAAATGCTGGGATTTCGTTACTACATGGACATGATTGGGCTGGATGGCTCCATCGTGAAAGGCAGCCACGGACGCGTCCCGAAGGCTCATCAGCTGGAACAGGACGGACCGGTGTTTATTTGTTCCTCGAAACGAATTGAACGTGACGACTTGCACGCTCAGGACGTTCGAAATCTGCTGTTGGAACTTCAATTTGGCGTTTGATGCTGGAGGATCGCTCGGAAGGAAGCCAAAATGCGCGTCCGGGACCCTCCCTCGACGGCGAACCGGGCGACTCGGCTGATGGCTCGCGAATTTTCGGTTCTGGCGGGCAAAGGCCCGATCAAGTTTAAGAACTGGGGTTCCCGACAAGGTGTTTTGGTGCGAGAAGACCCACCGGTCTCGCCTACTTCAGCCGGTTTGCTGGCTGTTGTCACTGAACATCACTGGCTCAATCATCAGGCTGTGACAAATATCAGGCTGTGACAAACTTAATTCACTGAGGACTTGAAAAGATGGCTGGCCCAGCAAAACCAGATCCAAAAAAGGCAGATGCGGGAAAGAAGCCGGCGGAAGGAACTGAGGAGCAGCCGGATGTGGAGCAGGTGCTTTTTCAGGGGCCGCTGTTTGGGCGCGAAGCCAATCTGAAGGCCAATGCAAAGCTTGTCCAGGCGGCTCTGGTGCCAGTGAAGCAGATGATGTCTGATGCTCTTGGCCGTCGCGCGCACACGGTGCTGATGGAACCTCGCGAAGGTCGACTGTCCATTCGTTTTGTCATCGATGGTGTTCCCTATCCGGCAGCGGCCGTTCCTGGTCAGAAGGGCGTCGCGATGGTTCAGATGCTCAAGCTGCTGGCGGGGCTCGATCCCAATGAACGCAAGATCGCTCAGCACGGCGGAATCAAGGCGGAGTTCGACAAGTTGCCGTATCATCTGATGATCGAATCCGTACCTGCCGGTGGCGGCGCAGAACGGGTTCGCGTGAAAATCGACAACCGGAAAGTGCTTCGACAAAAACCGCAGGAGGTTGGACTTCCCGACCATCTGAAGCTGAAGATTCGAGATTTCACTTCGGCTCGTACGGGTGTCATTCTCGTCTGCGGTCCGCCGGATTCTGGTGTGACGACACTGTCGATCGTTGTGCTGCACACCGTCGACCCGTACCTGTATTCGGTCTACAACCTTGCTGACATGCAGGGGAAGGAACTGATAAACGTCACGGAATTTAAGCCTGAACCCGGGCACGATCTGGAACTGACGTTCGACCGAATTCAGCGCCGTGAAGCGGACGTCATCTTTTTGAATCCCCTGAAGTCGCCGCAGGACGCGCAGACCATTTTTCAGTACGCTGATCGCATGTCGTTCATAATGGAGATCCCTGCCAACACGCCGATTGAAGCCATTAGCAAGCTGATCGAATGGGTGGGAGTTGATGAGGTTATCAAGGGCTTAAAATGCGTGATCAGTCAGAAGTTGATTCGCAAGCTTTGTGATGACTGCAAGCAGGCGTTCCGGCCCAATCCATTACTGCTGAAGAAACTCGGCCTGCCGCCGGAAACCTCTGTGCTGTATCGAGCCCCATCTCCGCCGCCGCCGGAGGATCCGAAGGCACAAACGATCGAAGAGTTGTGTGCCGACTGCGATGGAGTTCCGTACCATGGTCGCGTGGCCGCATTTGAAATGCTCGAGATGACGGACACAATGAAAGAAGTTTTCGCGGCCGGGGCGGCGCCAGAAGCCATTCGTCGTCAGATGACGACGGATGGACAAACGACACTGCAGAAGGATGCCATTCGCCTGGTCGCTGAAGGCAAGACGTCGCTCGAAGAAATTCAACGCACCTTCAATCCGGGTGGTCCCAAGAAAAAGCCCATGAAGGCTCGACCCAAACCGCCGGGACAGGGCTGATGCCGAGCCGGCAATAGCTCACCGGGGATGCTGATCAAGAACGAGCATCGCCGCCGCATTAATGACAAGTCAGGACAGGTCTCTTTTTTGAAAGTCTGGATCTCATGCTGAGATCGATCTCTCTGTTTTGGTTCAGCCTGCTCATGATCCCGACGATTGCGATCGGGCAGGACACGCCAGGAATTTCAAAGGAAAAGCCCGCGGATGGCCCCTCTGTTCAGACCGAGCAGGGCTGGATGGTTCCTTATGAAGCGAAGATCCCCGGCACGGATGTGACGTTTCGCATGATTCCGATTCCTGGCGGCGAATACTTGATGGGAAGCCCGGCGACGGAAGTCGGCCACAATGATGACGAAGGCCCGCAACGCAAAGTTGTGGTCGAGCCGTTCTGGATGGGCGAGTGCGAAGTGACGTGGTCTGAGTACACTCGTTATATGGAGCTGTATCGTTCTCTGAAGGAATTTGAATCTCGTCGACTTCGCAAAGTGACTGACGCAAATCGGATTGATGCCATCACGGCACCGACGCCTCTTTATCAGCCCGACTTCACATTTGAGTTCGGGGATGATCCAAAGCAGCCGGCCGTCTCGATGACGCAGTACGCTGCAAAGCAGTATACAAAATGGGTCTCGGCAATCACGACGCAGCAGTACCGTCTGCCAACCGAGGCGGAATGGGAATATGCGTGCCGTGCGGGCAGTAGCACCGCGTTTTCTTTCGGCGACGACCCCGCGATGTTCGATGAATTCGGTTGGTTCCAGGACAACACGAATGAAGAGGGAACTCGTCCTGTTCGTCAGAAGAAGCCTAACGCCTGGGGACTGTACGATATGCACGGCAACGTTGCGGAATGGGTGATCGACGGCTACGCGCCGTATGAGTCGAAGGATCAGCCGATCGCGGCCGCTGCTGATTGGGTTCGTACCGACAAGCCGGATCCTCGTGTTGTCCGTGGCGGTTCGTGGGCGTTTCCGGCTGCCGAATGTCGAGCGTCATCACGGCTTGGATCCGATGATGAAGCGTGGAAAGAGTACGATCCAAACCTGCCTCGCAGCCCGTGGTGGTACACGACCGATCCTGCGCGAGGAGTCGGCTTTCGGCTGTTGCGTGCTCTGAAGCCTCTGCCACGTGAAAAGATTGAGGACTTCTGGAAAATCGATTCTGAAGATATCCAGTTTGACGTGGGCGACCGACTCAGTGAGGGTCGAGGCGTCTTTGGTCTGGCTGATAAGGATCTGCCTCAGGCGGTCCTTGATCTGCAGAAAAAGAAATAGAACAAATTTTTGACATCCAAAGGATATTTTCATGAGTGCTCAAGTTGTTCGTCCTCAAGTCCGTGCTGGCATGGTCGGGATGGGCATGATCTTTGATGAGACGTACCGACCGTTCTTCGAAAATGTGCATGCGAAGGGTCTTTACGATCGTCGATTCGGCGACGTCGATGTAACGGTGGTTGCTGTGGCGTCTAAGACCGGACAGCGTGCTGATCGTTATCTGGCTCAGTCGGCGGGAAAAATCCCGGCATTCAAAAGTTTCCGCGGCGACGACGCCGTTGAGCAGATGCTGAGCGAGAAGCCGACTTTTGCCTGCGTTGCGACGCCTGACGATCGCCACTTCGATGCGTCGAAGACCATTCTGGAGGCCGGCGTTCATCTTCTGGTGGAAAAGCCATCTGTGCTTTCGCTGGAAGAGATCGATGAGTTGAATTCGATCGCCCAGGCCAAAGGCGTTCTCGCCCGCGTGGTTTATCACAAACTGCTCGACCCCGACCACAAAAAGCTGCGAACTCTGGTTCACGACAACATCCTTCAGCACGTGAACAACGGCTACTGCTCACTGCTGGAACCGCGCCAGATTTCCGGAAGCCAGTTTTCAGAGTGGATCACCGGAAGGAACCCGGGAACCTACGTGGCCGTACATTATATCAAGCTGATCGATTTTACTTTTGGCGGCCGATTGAAGACCGTCACCTGCACTGGCCAGCGAGGGCTCGTGGGACCCAAAGATGGAACAACATGGGACAGTGTTCAACTGCGACTGATCTATGAATATGACTCCGGACGTGAAGCCGCATTTGATATTCACACTTCGTGGGTCACGCCCGACAATTTCCCAGGCTACGTGGAGCAGGAAGTTCAGTTCCGTTTTGACAATGGAAACTGGAACGGTCATTCGCGGAAACGAGGCGTCGAATTGACCGTTGAGAATCTGACGCCGCTCAAGATGAAGAATACGATCAACAATCATTACAACGGCAGTTTTGTCGAACCATGGGGCGAACGTTCGCAGCGCGGTTACGGAATTGAAGTCATCGAACGTTTCGCTCGGGAAGTGGCCATCGTGGAACACGGCGGGCCGGCGGCGGAACGCTCGTCGCGACTGGCCGACATTCGAAAGCTCGACTACGCAGACCTGTCCGCCGACCGCCAGGTTGTTGCGGCCGTTCAGGCGATGGAGATGATTCTGGACCAGCAGGCCAAAGGCCACCCGGACCGAGTCGCCCGTTACGATGGTCAATTCGTGACTCTTCATTAACCCAACTTCCCCAAAAAAGTGGAACAACCTGCGATCAGCAAAAACAAGTTTGCTGCGTTTTGGAATCTGAAATTCGAAAACAGCCGTGTATTGAAATCTGAAACGCGATGTAGTGAGAAGAAGATATTTGGCGGGCTTGAAAACGGGATATAAGATCCCGGCCATGTGGATCTGACACTACTTCAAAGAAGAAAACGGGCAGAGCACGGCCTGCGGGGCGATCGCCGAGTCTTATTGAGTAAAGCGAGGGCCGCGGCAGCGGGTTTGGGACGTCAGTTCGCTGGTGGGGTTATGGCTGGTTCAGTTGTTTACGGTGCAGGAACAAATCAAGGTGGAACGACCACCGGACGGTTCAAGCGTATCGCTGAGCTTAGCGGTCATCCAAAACGCGATGGACATGTGCCACGAAGATGCGTTCAACGGTCGCGTTCTGAATCGTCAGCTGAGCGAAGTGGTTAAGGATGCCTGTCTGCAAACCAACGGCAAGTCGGCGCGCTATAAACCAAACCTTAAAGACAAACGTTCGGCAACTCAGCCCACCCCAATCAAAGCAACAGAGCAACAAAAATAAACTGCCGGAAAACTCAAACGTCAGCCGCCTGCAATGCCTGAAGATGATTGGAACCCAAGCCCAGCATCCCGTTCGCACCCGCCTGAACAGCGGTCCGACGTGTCACGCGCGGATGGAGGAGATTTTTCGGCGGCTCATGGACTCACTCCTTCAGGGGGCGTGTTGGATCAGCAGTGGAACTTAACAACTCGAAAATCTCAAATCGAAAATCAAAAATCTCAAACCAGTTCCTTCACAATCGACTGATGGTCCAGCAGATACTGAGGACGGCCGCTGTTGTCGGGTATGGTTGCGGTACGCACATCAATCCCAAGCTGATGATAAAGCGTGGCGAAAACTTCCTGATAGTGAATCGGCCGGTCCTGAGGCACTTCGCCCAGTCGGTTTGTCGAACCGATTACCTGCCCCATTCGCATGCCGCCTCCGGCCAGCAGCGCACAGGAAGCCTGTGGCCAGTGGTCTCGTCCGCCGCCCGCATTGATTCTTGGCGTTCGTCCGAATTCACCCCATGCTACGACGCTGACGTCCTGATCGAGGCCACGAATATGCAAGTCCTCGACCAGAGCCGTAATGCCCTGATCGAACTTCGCCAACTGTTCGGGCAGACGTTCAAAATTTCCGCCGTGACGATCCCAGCTTCCGAATGACAGCGTCACACAACGCACTCCCGCTTCGACAAGACGGCGGGCCATCAGAAACTGGTCCATCCAGTGCGGTCCGGCATCTTCGCCAAACGCCGGCGTTGCCGCCCCACGACCATAACGATCTCGAAGAGATGCGTCTTCCTTTTCCAGATCGAGAGCTTCTACGAGCCGGCTGGAGGTCAAAACGTCGAACGCTTTGCGAGTATTAGAATCCATGCCCTGCATGTTGGCACTGGCTTCGGCGTAGCGCCGGAATTCATCAAAGCTCGTCAGCAGAGCTTCACGGTCACGCAGTCGATCCAGCGTAATATTGTTCAGCCGCATGTTGGCCATGCCTTCGCTTTCCGGCTGAAACGGAGCGTATGCGGAACCAAGAAATCCGGGCAGACCCGGATTGGAGTACGGCGCGTGACCGGTCTTCGTCGTGAGTCCCACAAACGGCGGAACAGCACGATCCACGGCACCATGCATGCGTGACAACACAGAACCCAGTGACGGACGATTGTCCTGACGACCGCGAGCCCCAATCGGAAAGCCGCTCAGACAAGTATCCGAAGCATGCTGATCGGGCGAACCGTACAGCGATCGAATAATAGCAAACTTGTCCATCATCTGCGCCAGGCGGGGCATGTGTTCACAGATCTCAATGCCCGGCACGTTGGTGTGAATCGGCTTGAAGGAGCCCCGGATTTCCAAGGGTGCGTCCATCTTAAGGTCGTACATATCCTGATGCGATGGACCGCCCGAAAGATAAATCATAATGACCGCCTTGTGCGGCAGCTTCTTTCCGACGGGAGCAAAAGAAGTCTCTTCAGCCTTGAGGATCTGAGGCAGGTTCATCCCACCGAGAGCCAGTCCACCGATCTTAAGAAAATGCCGACGCGAATGTCCGTCACAAGCAGACGAAAGACGTTGTCCAGTAATTGATAGCATGGTAGGCAGACCTTGGGCGAGATTACTCGGGCGACATTGGGGCGGGGCTGAAGGATAGGTCCCCAAACCGGCAATTGGCAAGCTGCTTGAAATGAAAACCGTGTTTCCGCGCGCCCAACGGCTGATTGTTCGGCATATTCCTCAACATTCGACAGGAACGGCGCCACATCTTGTCATCCAGCAACGACGCCGAGCGCATGCACGGCTAACCATTCGGCTTCGGTGACCGGCTGAATTGACAGGCGACTGCCTTTCTTCAACACCATCATTTGAGCACAAACAGGGTCGTCTGCGAGTGCAGCACGAGTCACCGGCTGTCGGAAAATCTGCTTCAGCTTGATGTCGACCATGTACCACACGGGCTTTTCCGGCGAGGTCGATTCGTCGAAGTACTTGTGATCCGGCTGCCAGGCAAAGTGATCCGGATAGCCGCCTTTCGCAACTTCAGCGGAGCCCGCAATGATCATGGGATCTGCGTTACTGTGGTAAAACAGAACGCCGTCTCCCATTTTGATGTCATCCCGCAGCATATTGCGAGCCTGATAGTTGCGAACTCCTTCCCACGACGTCTGCTTTCCTTTGCTGGCTGCCAGATCATGGATCGAGAAAACTTCGGGTTCAGACTTGAACAGCCAGTAACGGCGCATGCATTCGTCCTGCGTCACATAAAGATGTTGAAAGCATTTGAGAACAACAATCACCGGTCAGTCACGGGATTTCACAACGCACAGTCCCTATGACGGGTTACAACCCTGCACTTTACAACATGCCGAAAAGACCGCCATCGCTGACGCTTATCGAACGATGGAAGTTGGTCAATTCGCGACGAATGATGCGCAACTGATCACCAGTAACGGCTGCCGTGAATCAGTCAGCGTTAACTCAGTGCATTTGCTGAGAACGTTGCAGAGTCCAGAAGTCGGCCGGCAGCATCGAACGGAAACCTTCCGGCTTCAGTGCCATAACAGAACACGACAGCTCGGGCAGCAGACGCTCAACGGTGCTCCCGGGCAACAACCCCGAAGCCCCTGTCTTTGATGAGGTGCCGATCACCAGCACGTCCGCGCTGTTGTCCTGCACGGCTTTCAGAATGCACTGATCGGCGTCGCCTTGGGTCACGGAAACTTTCACGCCGAACGGAAGCGTTCGATAATCGGTTGCCGCCAGTTGCTGGTACACAATCGCTTCGGCCTGCTTGAGAGCGTCAGGATTTCTGTTGGCCGAATCGACCGCATGAACCACATGCAGACGGCCATTGAGCGACTTTGCCAGCAGCACCGCTGTCAGCAAAACGTCAGCACCAACAGGACCACCGTCCGTTGCGGCTACGATATCCACGGAATCATTGTCCTCCGTTTTGGGCTTCAGAATCCAGACAGTGCCTGGAGCCAGACGAAGGAGTTTCAGGCCGGTGCTGCCGAACAGCACGCGGCGGATCGAGCTGTGGTCACGTGTTCCGCAGACAATTAAACAGTCAGGACGATTTCCGGCGATGCGAATCAGTTCTTCCCAGGCGTCACCGTGGACTACCAACATTTCTGAGGGAACAACGGCAGCGGCATCGCCATACTGCTGACGCAGTTCCTTCAGGACTGCCAGAGCGGAAACGTTGTCGGCTGCAAGCGTTCGATCGGCTTCCTCGGGCGAGCTGAACCACCCACCTGCGGCCTTTGGAAGGACCGACACGAGCGTCACCGGAGTTCTCACCGAATTCGCGGCACCAAACGCCTGTTCAACCGCCAGGCGACAGGGATTGGAGAGATCCGCTGCCTTCCAGGGACGAGCGTTCGGCATCTCCACTCCAACAACCACCCGTCTAAAAAACGCCATAGAAAGCTCCTGAGCAGTTCTTTGAACGTGGAATGGACGGACCCGAAAACCATCCGAAAACCACCTGCAAACATTTCCTGCGCGCTGTGAATCATGCGTGACTGGTCGCAAGACTCTGGCGGCAGACAGTGAACAAAATGCATCTTAACAGCTGGAACCCCGATTTCACGCAGTTTCTGAGGCGTTGGCGGACTGGTAACCCCTGCAGGATATTCTATGATAGCCAGCGGACGACATTCTTTGATCTTAAGGCAAACTGGTAAATGGAAACTGTGTACCTGCTTCTGGCAGTGCTTCTTGTCCTGTTGAACGGATTCTTTGTACTTGCGGAGTTCGCCGCCGTTAAGATGCGGCCCTCCCGAGTTCGTGAGCTTCTGGACGACAAAGTCAGTGGCTCTCTCGCCGCCAAGCATGTTCAGGATCATCTCGATGAATACCTTTCGGTTTGCCAGGTCGGGATCACTTTCACCTCGATCGGGCTGGGGTTTGTTGCCGAACCGGCCGTTGTGCGTTTTGTCGAACCTGTCGTGAAATTTACCGGACTGTTCAGTGAGAACAAAGACGTCGCGTTACTCACGACGCACGGTGTTGCATTTGCGATCAGTTATCTGCTGGTCAGCTATGCTCATATTCTGGTGGGTGAACTGATTCCCAAGTCAATCGCCATTCGTCGGACTGACCGATCTGCGATACTGACAGCGCCGACTCTGCGAGTCTTCAGAACTCTGTTTTTGCTTCCTCTCCTGGTTCTGAATGGTTCCGCCAATTATCTGCTCACTCTCATGGGGCTTGGAAAATCGAAGCAGCATGACAGTCACAGCGAAGATGAACTGCGAATTCTCCTGAATCAGTCGCAGTCAACTGGACTGATGACTTTTCGCCGACTGCTTTTCCTGGAAAACGTTTTCGATTTGGGGGAACTGCTGGTCCGCGATGCGATGCGGCCGCGATCTCAGGTGCGATGCATGAATACGTCGAATTCGTGGGACGAGAATCTGCAGATCGCCAGACGTTACCGGTTCAGCCGCTATCCGTTGTTCATCGGTTCCGAAAGTGTTCCAACCGGGATCGTGCATCTGAAGGACCTGTTTTTGACAGGTGGCACCGAAACAGACTTGCAGAGCCTGCTCCGGCCAGTGATTACGGTGGACGAAACTACGCTTCTGGAAACAGTTCTTGCCGAAATGCAGAAGAAACGAATTCACGCGGCGCTTGTAAAAGATTCCAAGGGCGGATGGTCCGGATTTTTGACGCTCGAGGACGTGATCGAAGAAATCGTCGGCACGATTCGCGACGAATTCGAAGACGAAGAGCCCGTGCATCTGGCGGACGCATTGCTCGAAGATCGTATTCATCTGGATATCGAAGCGGACAGCACAATTGAAGCCGTGCGTCAGGCACTATTTCGAATGCAGCCCGAGTCTCTGCCGATTCCACGCGATGAAGTCGTTCGAGCCGTTGAGGAACGTGAACGCCTGATCGAAACTTATCTCGGCCGTCATCTGGGAATGCCGCACGCGCGACTGCAGGGCTTGCAGAAGGCGATCGTTCTGGTAATTCGCTCGCAGAAGGGCATTCCGTATCGCGGCACCACGGAGCGGGCGCATTTGCTGTTCGTTCTGCTGACTCCAACCGGCCAGCCGCGAGTTCATCAGCGACTTCAGGCGGTGATTGCCACGCTGCTGGACGAAAGTGCGTTCATCCCCGAACGGCTGCAAACAGCCACAACCGCCTCCGAAGTGCTCGATATCCTCCGCACCGGCGAACAAGCGACGCTTGATTAGTGCTTTGTCAGGCGAACAGCGGAATGGAAAGTACCCTCTGAGCCTGAGGCGCTAGCCGATTCGAGAGCACGAATTCGGCTAGCGCCTCAGGCTCAATTCAATGGGTTCGGTACGGTGGTTTCCGCCGCTCGCTTTACAGACACGTTTTGCAGTCGTCTCCGCCAGGCCCTCATCCGGCCTGTCGGCCACCTTCTCCCCCGCGGGGGAGAAGGGGCGGAAGTGCCGCTTCTCAAACTGAGCATGATTTAAAGCCGTGGTGGGGCGATATGCGATCTCCGGGCCTCGTCAGTAGCTCGCGGCGGCCTTTGTTTCGCCGAGTTTCAGCAGCACGGACTTCATGCCGTAGAGATTTTGCTGCAGACTCTCTTCGGCGTCCAGTTGTTCGCGATGGTCGATAATCCCGACAGGACCTTTGTAACCCGAACGACGAATCAGCCCGATCAGCTCGACATCATGCTGACCGTCGCCGATCGGCAGGATCTTGGGATTGGCGTTGTCATTCATCCCGTTCAGATTCAGACAAAGCAGATATGGCTGCAGCAATGCTAGTTGCGCGGCGAAGTCGGCAATGTGCTCATGACCATGGTGCAGGTTGTAAACGATCCCAACATGATCAGCTTGATGATGAGTCCGCAGATATTCGCAGACCGCGACCATGTTTTTTGGCTCGCCGCTCCAGCCACCGTGATTGTAAAGCGCCAGTTTCAATTTGTATTGGCGAGTCTTCTCGACCAAAGGCAGCAGGCCTTCCGCAGCCGCTTTCACTTTTTCTTCTTCCGTTCCCTCACTCGGCGCTCCGAACATGATCCAGATCTGAGGATGAATGGCGTGCTTTTCAATCAGCGGCTCAAAGGCCTCGTGCCAGCCCCAGAAGGCGAAGAATTCGATGTTGTGCTTTTTGTACTGCACAATTTCCTCTTCAAAGGTCGGCACATGCACGTCGCGCCAGTCGTAGGCCACGCGAGTCATCCCAAGCCCCTGAACCATTTCCGCCCGCGCCGCCGGTCCTCGCTGTTTGGCATCGAAAGGCACAATGCACCACGCCACCAGGCGATCTCGATTAAAATTGTCGGACGCTTCTTTGGCGTCGTCCGCAGCCCACGCAAACGGATCACAACTGGGAACCAGGACGATGCACAGCAAAACAGAAAGGAGTCGGATCATGTTTCACCACTGTTCCGGATGGGTAGAATCAGGAGGTCAGGAAATGCGGCAGCGGAGCCGACTGAACCGTGACAGTTCGGAAATGTAGAATATCAGGTCGGCAAGTGTCAGGAGGAATTCAGGCGGTCAAACCTTGCCTGAATGAGACCATAACCGGGTCAGGAAATCAAACTTTAAACATCTGCCGGTTCTCAGCCGAGTATTCTCGTCGCCAGTTCTCCGGAGATTGTGCCGTCCTTTCTTTCCTGCGGATTGACAGGCTTCTATACTCCGCCCCTTCAACGAAACAGTGGAGGCCAATTTTTGGACTCTGCAAGATCGCCGGCCCGCTGTTTCCACTGAACTTTCACATGTCCACTTTCGTTTTCTTCGGATCCCATTCCTGTGCACAGAACTCATAACTGCGGCGAACTCCGTCGCGAACACGCTGGTCAGATTGTCACGCTGGCAGGCTGGGTGAACAGCTATCGCGAACAGGGCAAAGAACTCGTTTTTGTCGATATGCGTGACCGTTACGGTAAGACGCAGGTTGTTTTCATGACAGAAGAAGACAGCAAAATCGACTCCATCGCCCGCAAGCTGCGACGCGAGGACGTTGTGAAAGTAGTCGGTGAAGTTCGCTATCGAGGCGACGGACTGGTCAATTCAAAACTGGTCACAGGCGACATCGAAATCCGCGCGATTCAGCTGACGGTTCTCTCGCGAAGCAAGACGCCGCCGTTTGAAATTGAAGGTGGAGATCTTCCAAACGAAGAACTGCGTTTGAAGTATCGCTTCATCGACCTGCGTCGTCCGGAACTGCAAAAAAGCATCATCCTTCGACACAATCTGGTGCAGGCCGTTCGTGAGTTCTTCAATACTCGTGACTTTCTGGAAATCGAAACCCCAATGCTGGGACGCAGCACTCCCGAAGGTGCGCGCGATTATCTTGTCCCCAGTCGAGTTCATCCGGGCAGCTTCTATGCGTTGCCGCAGTCGCCACAGATTTACAAGCAGATTCTGATGGTGGCCGGTTATGACCGGTACTATCAGATTGCGCGCTGCTTCCGCGATGAAGATTTGCGAGCTGACCGACAGCCGGAGTTCACACAGATCGACGTCGAAATGGCTTTCGTTGAACGTGACGACATTCTCAACACCATCGACGGACTTGTGTCGTTTGTGATGCAGAAAGTACGTGGCCTGACCATGCAGACGCCACTGCCGCGTTACACGTATGCTGACGTTATGGAGCGTTTTGGCTGTGACAAGCCGGACGTGCGGTTTGCGATGGAGATCATGGATGTTGGCGACATCGCAGCTGCCAGCGGCTTCGGCGTTTTTAAGACCGTGACAGCTTCAGGTGGTCGAGTTCGTGGTCTGAATGTGAAGGGCGCTGCCGAGAAGTACAGTCGACGTCTGCTGGATGTCGACCTGAAAAACTTTGTAGGCGACTTCGGGGCCAAAGGTCTGGCCTACATGAAAGTCGTGGGCGGGAAGCTGGAATCCACGATTGCCAAGTTCTTTGCGGATGAACATCAGCAGCAGATTATTGAACGAATGGGCGGCGAAGACGGAGACCTTCTGCTGTTTGTCGCGGATACTCCGAAGGTCACAAACTCCGCGCTGGCCGCGCTTCGCAACCGTCTGGGTAAAGAACTGAATCTTTACGACCCAAATGAATTCAGTTGCATCTGGGTCCTGGACTTCCCGCTGCTGACATGGAATCCGGAAGAAGGTCGTTTCGATGCCGAACATCATCCGTTTTGTCAGCCTAACCCGGAAGACGCCGAGTATCTGAAAACTGACCCGGGCAAGGTGCGAGCCGACAGTTATGACTTGGTTGTGAATGGTTATGAAGCGGCGAGCGGAAGTGTGCGAATTCACGATTCGGAGACTCAGCAGATGGTCTTCGATCTCCTGAATATCAATGCAGAAGAAGCAGAACGCCGCTTCGGATTTCTGCTGGAAGCACTGCGTTACGGAGCACCTCCGCACGCCGGTGTCGCGCTTGGCCTGGACCGCTGGGTGATGCTGCTGGCAGGTGATGAGAACATCCGAGACGTGATTGCGTTCCCGAAGACTCAGAAGGCGGCTGACATGCTGACGGGCGCTCCTTCACCTGTCGACGATCGCCAGCTGAAGGACCTGAATATCGAGGTCTCGGAGTTGCCGCAGAAAAAGTAGTCTGTTTATTGGGCATAATTCGTTTAACGGCGAGCCGGAGGCGTAGGCAAATTAATAGAAAACCGACGCCTTCGGCTTGCCGTTAAACGAAGAAACGTATGCACGGGTGCTTACTCCAGCAGGAATGATTCGCCATGCGAAAACAACAGGGTCGTTTCGGGAAGACATGGATATTGCTGGTTGCTGTGAGCCTCGCCGCTCTGTCGCTCGCCCGTGCAGCAGATCCGTCTGCCGATGACAGCAAGGGTCCACAAGCCGCGACAGGGAATATTGTTCCAGTGTCCGCAGAGCCGCGTGCGTCGGTCTCTGTCGCCGTCGCGCGAGACCGCGCTCAGACGATGTACCAGATTTACTCGTCAACGCTGGACGTGCTGCACGACCATTACTTTCACGCCAATCGAGCTGTGCTGCCAGCCCGAGCCATGGAAGACATCTTCAGTGATGGGGAAGCTCAGTCAGGCGTGAAGACTCGCTGGATCGCCGTAAACGCAAAGGCGATGAGTGTCGATCATGAGCCGTCGAATGAATTTGAAAAAGAGGCTTCGCGGCAAATTGCAGCTGGCGAAAAATCTCTCGAGCAGATCGACGGGAAGACGTACCGTTTTGCCGGCTCAATTCCGCTGCACGAGAATTGTGTTCAGTGTCACATGGGCACATTTACGGCACCTTCAAAGAAGCCTCGTTTCGCAGGACTTGTGATCAGCATTCCGGTGGACGCTGACTAGGCCTCTTCTGCCGTTGGCTGATGAAGCGAGACCGACCGCTACACAAGGCGGAAATGCTCTGAAGGCGGCTTCGGAGCCTGCCGGTCGCGATTTCCTGAGAGCCACCAAGTCCACTTCTGGAGCACGCGATAATGAACAGACTCCCCGTCCTGATTCTGCCCGCAGTAATTTGTGGAATGCTGGCTTTAACGAGCCACCTTGTTTCGACGGCCTTTGCCGATGAGCAACCCGTCGAGAAGGCAATCACGGCCAATGATCCGTCGTCGCAAACGCCGGCCGACACTGCTTTGCCTGCTAGAGCTGAGTCGCGTGAGCGAGCTGAAATGTTGCACGAGATTGTCAATCACACGTTGCTGGCTGTGCATGATAATTACTACCGGGAAGACGAAGGAATCATCATCCCCGCGACGACGCTCCGTCGCGTCTTCGACCGCTTTAAAGAGGGTCGCAACATCGAACTGCGCTGGTTGGCGGTGGACGCGGAACCTATGAACGTCGAGCACACGCCCCGCAGCGATTTTGAGCGAGAAGCAGTCAAAGCTCTGAAATCTGGCCAAACGGCTTATGATGAACTCACAGCAGATCAATACCGCTATGCGGGCCCCATCCGTCTGACGTCAGATTGTCTCAAGTGCCACGTCCCGAATCGAACCAGCACCCGAACTCGGCTGGCTGCCCTCGTCGTGACAATGCCACGCGCTGTCCCCGCAGCAGACAGTTCACTTCCGTGAATCAACTGGCGGTGGCGACAAAAATATTCTCTCCAGTCAATTGAGCAATCCGCCTGGCATTGGTCAAATCCACCCACTGACCTTGTGTTTCCCGCGCTGAAGTCGTCTGGAGGAATCCCGCCGTGAACTGTTTGAATCTTGCCGCCCGCTGCATGGCTGCCACTTTCGCTCTCACCGTTGCTGCGCAGACGCTGCACGCAGCGGAATCGCCAAAGCCTGTCGTTTCTACCCCGATCGTCACATCGGAGACTCCTGAACATGCAGTGAAGATTGAGGCCGATCTTAAAGGCGCAAAGAATCTTTACCTGGTCGTCACCGATGCAGGCAACGGCTACGGCAGCGACTGGGCGGACTGGGCCGAACCGAAGCTGATCGGCAGCAAAGGCGAACTGAAGCTGACGGATCTGAAGTGGAAGTCCGCAGCCACCGGTTGGGGCGAAATCGGCATCAACAAGAACGTCGGTGGCGGCAACCTTTCCATCAACGGCAAGCCCGTGACTTTCGGAATTGGCACCCACGCGAACTCCATCATTCATTTTGAAGTGCCCGAAGGCTACGACAAGTTCGTCGCACGAGCCGGGATCGACAACGGTGGCAGTGATCAGGGCATGGGCTCCAGCGTACAGTTCTTTGTCTATACCGAAGCTCCCGGACCGATAGGCCAGGACGCTCCCGTCGATCGGACGCCTGACAGTGCTGTGGCTGGCCTGGATGTTGCCGACGGTGTGGAACTCAAGCTGTTCGCGGCCGAACCGATGCTGCTCAGCCCGTCGAACATTGACATCGATCATCTGGGACGAGTCTGGGTGTGCGAAGTCGTCAACTATCGACGCTTCGCCAACGGCAATAACAAGGAACGACCAGAAGGCGACCGAATTCTGATTCTCGAAGACACCAACAACGACGGCATGGCCGACAAGGAAACTGTCTTCTACCAGGGCCGCGATATTGATTCGGCTCACGGCGTCTGTGTGCTGGGCAATCGAGTCATCGTGTCGGCTGGCGACAGCGTATTCAGCTTCTACGACGACAACGGCGATTCAAAGGCTGATCGCAAGGAAGTTCTATTCACCGGTATCAAGGGGACTCAACACGACCACGGGATTCATAGCTTCACGTTCGGTCCTGACGGTCGGCTGTACTTCAACTTCGGCAACGCGGGCGAAGAGCTGCACAATCCGGACGGATCGATTGTCGTCGACGTGGCTGGCAATGAAGTCCGAGCCGCTCGCAAGCCGTATCAGGAAGGCATGGCGTTTCGTTGCGAACTGGACGGAAGCAAAGTCGATACGCTCGGCTGGAACTTCCGCAACAACTGGGAACTGTGCGTCGACAGCTTCGGGACCGTCTGGCAATCTGACAACGACGACGACGGCAACAAAGGCGTCCGTATCAACTACGTGATGGAATACGGCAACTACGGCTATAAGGACGAAATCACCGGAGCCGGCTGGCAGACGCCCCGTACGAATATGGAAGAAGAGATTCCTCACCGCCACTGGCATTTGAACGATCCGGGCGTTGTTCCCAATCTGCTGCAAACCGGAGCCGGTTCACCGACCGGCATTCTGATCTACGAAGGCGACAAACTGCCCGAACGATTCATCAATCAGTTGATTCACTGCGACGCGGGTCCAAACGTCGTTCGCAGCTACGCCGTGACCGATGACGGTGCCGGTTACAAGGCCGAAATCAACGACATCCTGAACGGGACTCGCGATCAGTGGTTCCGTCCGTCCGATGTCTGCGTGGCTCCGGATGGATCATTGATTGTTGCTGACTGGTACGACCCAGGTGTCGGTGGTCATCGTCAGGGTGACACCGATCGCGGCCGCTTGTTCCGAGTTTCAATGCCCGGTCAGAAGTATTCTGTTCCGAAACACGACTTTTCCACCGTCGAAGGTGCCGCAGAAGCTTTGAAGAGCCCCAACACGGCGACTCGTTATCTGGCCTTCACCAAGCTGAAAGAATCCGGTGCCGCCGCGGAAGCTGTATTGGCGAAGATGTTCGAGTCCGATCCCAATCCCCGTTTCCGTTCACGAGCGTTGTGGCTGCTGGGCCAGATCGAAGGGAAGACTCAGAACTATGTGGACCTCGCGATTGGTGATAAGGACAAGGACATTCGAATTGCAGGAATTCGATTGGCTCGACGAATGGGGCTGGATGTGATCCCGGTCGTCGAGAAGCTGGTGAAGGATGAGTCGTCTCAGGTGCGACGTGAGTGTGCGATTGCACTCCGGCATGTCCGTTCCGAGATAAAGGTAAAGCTGTGGACAGCGCTGGCAGCGAATTCTCCACAAGGCGATATGCGGTATCTGGACCGTTGGTATTTGGAAGCATTGGGAATTGCGCTGGATAACGACTCGAAGAGCGGCTGGGATCAGAATCTCGCGGTATTGGCCAATACAACGAAGATTGGAAATATTTTAAATATCATTTGGCGTTCGCGTGGCCAGGTTGGAGCTGCGATGAAAATCGCTGTGATCGCAACGGAGGCAAACAAAGAGAATCCAAAGACCAATGAAGCAAGAATTCTGCAGTTCTTTCGAAGTCAGGATTTTGAAGATCGAGCGGTTGTCTCTCGATACTGTGCTACACTGCTTGCACCTGATTCCCTCTCCAAAATGAGCGATCAGGCAGCCAAACTCGCAGTCGTCGAGGCGCTGTCGCGTTTGACAGGCGCCGATGCGAACAGTTCTGATGCAAAATTGTCGCTGGCAAAAGCATTGAAAGCGGCAGAAGGAACCACAGAGTTTGTTAAATTGGTTCGGCGGTTTCAGTCTGAACCGCATTACTCAGAATTGCTGCATTTTTCACAACTGCACCCTGCAGAACAACTCGGCGTCGAAGCCATTTCTGCTCTGCTTGAACTCAAACAATGGGACCTTCTCAGCAAAGCATTGAATGGCGACGACACCGTTGCCGCGATTGCAACAGCCGAAGTTCTGGGCAATTCTTCAAGTGGAGCGATCAGCGGGCTTCTATTGCCGGTGATCAAGAACGCCGACGTCAACATCGACGTCCGTCGAGCTGCGGTGAAGGCGGCATCGAAAGTCAACAATTCAGCGGCAGAGCTGGTGAAGATGGCAGACGAAAAGTCGCTCGATCCTGAACTGGAACAATCCGTCGCCGCGGCGTTGCATAGCTCGCCGTCAGGGCAGGCTCGCGAGGCAGCTCAACGATTGTTTCCATTGCCGCCGTCCAAGGACAACATGCCAACGCCGCCGATCAGCGAACTCACAAAGCTCAAGGGCGATCTGGCGAATGGTCGTATGGTATTCTTTTCAACCGGCACCTGTCACAAGTGTCATGTCGTTGACAACATGGGCCGCGAGATCGGGCCGAACCTGACTGAAATCGGCAGCAAGCTCAGCCGCGAAGCCATGTTCGAATCCGTCCTCTACCCAAGTGCCGGCATCAGCCACAACTTCGAACTTTGGACCGTCGTCAAAACTGACGGCACGACTCTGAACGGTATTCTCGTCAGCAACACCGACGCCGAAGTCAGCATCAAGGGCGACGATGCGCTCGTGCGAGCGATCCCCAAAGCAGACATCGAAGAACTGGTCAAACAAAAGATCAGCCTGATGCCGGCCGACCTGCAGAAGACCATGACGACTCAGGAACTGGCCGACGTCACGGAATACATGCAGTCGCTGAAGAAAAAGTAGACAACAACTGGCGAGCGGTGTGGCGTCAGCCCACCGGTACGACTGCGATTCTGCCATCATCAACATCGCCCGCATCGCAATGAACCGGCAGGCTGACACCTGCCGCTCACCGGGTGAGTTATCGGTTGGCGAGCGGTGCGGCGTCAGCCCACCGGTACGGCTGCGATTCTGCCATCATCAATGTTGCATGTTTAATCTACCGGCGCAACGTACCGGCAGGCTGACACCTGCCGCTCACCAACGCGATGTACCGGGGCTGATGCTACCGTCCGCCGTAATCGATCAGCCGCGCCAGTTCCGAACGCATTTCCGATCGATGCACGATGCGATCAACAAAACCGTGCTTCAGCAAAAATTCGCTCGTCTGAAATCCATCCGGCAAATCGATCTTACAGGTCGCCTGCACAACGCGAGGACCAGCGAATCCCACCAGAGCACGAGGTTCGGCGATGATAATATCGCCCAATGACGCAAAGCTGGCAGCAACGCCACCCATCGTTGGATCTGTCATCACGGAAATGAACAAACCATTCGCCCGGCGAAATCGAGCCAGCGCGGCAGAGACTTTGCCCATCTGCATCAAAGAAACTATGCCTTCGTGCATTCGAGCACCACCGCCGGAACCGCTGATAATAATCAATGGCAGTGAAAGCTCAGTCGCTTTCTCAACAGCCCGTGTCAGCTTTTCGCCAACAACGGACCCCATACTGCCCATGATGAATGCGGAATCGGTCATCGCGAAGACCAGCGGACGACCACGCATATAACCGCGGCCCACCGTGCAGGCATCCTTCATGCCTGTTTTCTTCTGCTCGTCGATAATGCGATCTTTGTAGCTCTTGCGATCGGAGAACTCCAAAGGGTCGCCGGATGTCATATCGGCATACCACTCTTCAAAGCTGTCTGGGTCCAGCAACTGACGAATTCTCATCGCCGTTGGGACATAGAAGTGATGTTCACATTCCGGGCAGACATTCTGATTCTGCTCAACCTGCTTACGAAACACAGTCGCACTGCAACCATCGCAACGCAGCCATAGTCCGTCGGGGACTCCACGTTTTTCTCGCTTCACCACTGGCCTCGCCGCTGTGTCAGTATTTTCAACCGCGCTCATTATGATAACTCCTGGCTACCGACAATCTGTGCGGAATCGCAGACGGAACTGTCGTCTCCAACCATAAAGCTGGCGGATTCAAAAGTGTTGCACTGGATAATCTGTATCAGATCGTTGGATTCTTCGCCACACAAACACGCCGCTTTGCTCGGCCGACGATGCTGCAGTGTACATCGAATCACAGTCGCCAGCGGCTCCGGAGCAACAACGGCAAAGACCTTGTACTTACGAATCGCCTTGCACAACACGCGTTCCAGCCGCTGGCAGGCATCAGAAAGAGTCTCACCTTCCGGTGGACAGATTTCCGATGAATCTTCTTTGCTCGCCCTGAACAGACGAGGAAATCGCTTGCGGATGTCTGATTCCGGCAGCCCCTGCCATAATCCCAGATTCACATTCCGCAACTCATCCAGCTCTTTCACTTTTGAGCCCGGCTGCGAAGTGGCAATGCCATGAGCCGTCGCGCTCGCTGGATCCTCCGGCGAAGTCAGCACAGCCTCGACCTTGATCCCGCTGGCATGAAGTTGTCGCACAACTTCACGAATCTGCTCCTGACCGCGTTCATTCAGGGGCATATCCAGCGTGCCAAGGACACGATGCTGATCATCATAATCCGTGCAGCCAGCTCGAATAAGAACAACCGTAGACATAGAATTCAATCCCACAGCAACAAGGCTACGTTCCGCGCGCAGTCCGTTGAAGTTCGGCAATCGCGGTGGTGTAACAAGATTCATCAAACACGGAACTGCCTGCGACAAAAACATCGCAGCCAGCCTGAGCACACTGAGCGATCGTCGATCGTCCGATGCCCCCATCGACCGAAATAATCAGATCATCACCCGCCAGTGCTCGGGCATCACTGATTTTGGAAACAACATCAGGAATAAACTTCTGACCGCCAAACCCCGGATGCACGCTCATGACAAGAAACAAGTCGCACTCTTTAAGAAACGGTGCCGCCGCCGAAAACGACGTTCCCGGATTGATCGCCAGCCCGGCCACCACGCCTTTACTGCGAATCTCACGCAGCAACGATACTGGCTGAGGAACTGCTTCCAGATGAAACGTAATCGCTTCGCAGCCGGCTTTGATGTATTCGTCCAGATATTTCGTAGGATCTGAGATCATCAGATGCGCTTCAAACGGAGTCTTGGTCAGCGATCGAGCTCGCTCAATCACCATCGCACCGTAGGACAGATTGGGGACGAAATGACCATCCATCACGTCCCAGTGCAACAGCGACGCTTCCGCAGAATCGAGCAATTCGATTTCACGATGCAGGTTGCCGAAGTCGCACTTAAGCATTGAGGGAGCCGCTACCGGCCGCCGAGCTTTCAGATGGCTCAGCATCTCATCACGTTTTAACATCAAATACTGCCGCTAACAGGAATGGAGCGTCTGACAGAAAAGTTTCAGACAGGAACCGCAAAACACGATGCTTGCGGGAGACGCTCCCGAACGTTCCTGTTGGAAGCCTCAATTGTCTGGTTATCGAGTTTTCATGTCCAGCGAAACGTTTTGATTCCAGTCATCCCGAAACTAAAACTATCCATATGAACACTAACATAATAGTCAAGGCGCAGGTTTTGCCAAATGGAAGGATTTTAACGCTGACATAACTGAACAATTGAACCGTTTCCTGCAGAGCCTCAATTTCGCAGAAATCTATAGGGTGTGTGCAGCGGAGCGAAACACACCACAACGGCAATTGTCGCAAATCAAACCCGGGCTCGAAACATCACACGCCAGAACATGGTGCGTTACGCGTTGCTTCACGCACCCTACATCGCGCGAAGCGTCTCAAGGAACTCAGGCTTGAAGCCAGCGACCTCGAACTGTCCGTCGCGATAGTCGATTGCTTTGATCTTCAGGCCGTGAAACAAGTTACCGGTCTTTTCTTGTCTCACCCAGACGAAGCCACCTGCGATGAGTCCTAGGGTTACAGCAAAGAAGGATGCCAGGAAAATGCTCTTCCCGTTGAATCCATCGCTCCAAACAATCAAACTTCCACCAAATGCGATGACCGCCACGAGCACGCCGGCGGCAAGTGCGTTGAGTTTGTATCTGCGAATTCGCTGCTGAACGCTGATGTGAATGAAGGCTGTCAAGTTGCCTCTTGGGCTGAGAAAAATCCCAAGGAACATTGCACCTTCCCACGCGAAGATCCAAGCGATTAGCAACCACTTCGTACTCATTATCCGTTTCAGAATCTCGTTTGAGCTTTCACTGAAGTATATCCTTAAGATCACGCTGCCGATTGAACCAATCAACATAAACAGCAATGAGCCGAACAAGATGACTCTGGCCGTTAGAGGCGTCCAAATGAACCCAACAGCACGTGGCACAAGGTTGTCGGTTCTGCCTGTCACAAGACAGATCTTCGGAAGTTCAAGTCCCTTCCGACAGAGAACCCCTTTATCTGTCACATGAAATTCATGATGCTTTTTCCCCGCCTTCTGGGGCGGTTCCAAGGTCGGCGCTGCGTATGGATTGTCGTTTGTATTCGTCATTGCCTTACCAAGCATCCGCTGGAGCTGCTGTTCTGGAATACAGATTGTTGCACGAATCATCGAACAAGCCGACTTGATTCCATGGAGCAATTGCGGACTTCAGCCATGCTTCGAAGTAAGCTTCACCGGTCGCTCGATCTCCGACTTCAGTATGCCGAGCATCTCCTAATCGTTGTCTGGCCTCGCGCAGCATTTCGCGAAGCGCGACGTCGTTCGCGCGAAGAAAACTGACATCGCCAATCTTCTCTGCTGGCATCTGCTCCATACTCGTCGCAGCCGCAAAGTACAACATGCCCCACTGGCACCAGAGCTGAAAAGAGGGAATCGCTTCGTAACACCCTTCCACCAGTTCATCCACAAATCGAAGTTCAGCAATCAAATTGTTCGAGTATTCATTCAGCTGTTTCGTACGAGTCGCCAGGTCGCTGCCGGACAACATTATATCGGCCAATCGCGACACGCTGAATAACGTATGAGCGATCCCGGTACTGTGCAGCGGATCGATAAAGCCAACCGTGTTGGCAATCGCCGCCCAATTGTAACCAGCCCCCTGCCCTGCCAGTCGCTGAATGCGTTTCGTGCTCTGCAACCCGGATTCCGGCCGTACGATCTTTGCGTTTTCGAACTGTCGCGACAGAAACGGCGATCTTGCAATCCGCCGATCCCATTCTTTCTGCGGTGTTGCGAATGTTGATGAATTACAATCTGAGTCCGGACGTTCATCGATCATAAATCCGGCACTCAACGTGTCATCATCAAATCGAAGTTGCCACATCCAGCCGTCTGGGAGAACCTGATGCACGGCTGCGTCATCGCAATGATACGGAAACGTATCCACGTCGATTGAACGCGAACGCAGTAGTTGTTCGCAGGTTACGGCCGATTCAAAATGAGCAAAGATCGATCTGGAATTTGTCTTCAACAGATGCGTCTGATCCGGAACATTCAGGAACTGAAGCACACCGTTTGGCGAACCAGTGGCGTCGATCAGAAATGAAGCCTGTATATTGATTGACTGTTGATCGGAAGCGAATGCCCGTCGGCGGAGCGATGGGTCTACGTCACCAGCCGCGGATCCCTGAAGAGTCCATTGGGCGTCTTGCCGGCCCAAAGTATACTGAAATTGTTCAAAAGTCAGGACACCAGCATCCTTCGCGAGCTGAAACACATACTGATCAACATCGCTCCGCAACCAGTGAGTATCTGAATGCTCATCATCCACACTGGCCGACACCAGCAATCGCCGAGCGTCAATATTTTCCGCCGTCAAATCTTCGCCGGTTGTCTGATCGAAATATGTAAATCCTCGCTTCTTCCCGCACAGCAGTTGCGCCCGTTCACGCTTCCACGATCCCCAGTGACATAGCGGTCGCAGCTCAGGAATTCCGTATTCGTCTGCTATCTGAGCCAGCGTACGATCGGCCAGCGGCGTCGAAGATTCTCCAATCGCAAATTTCGGATGCCGACTGCGATCCACCATCGCCACCGACTTCCCCGCCCGTGCCAGAATCAATGCCAGCAAGCTGCCGCCAAAGCCGGAACCAAGGATAACGATGTCGGTTGTTAATTCAGGCATTGCTTCAGATTCATTGCTTCAAGTCGGGCGATTTGTAAATCGGCCTCAGCCAGATCATCTGCGAATTGTCGCGCATCCCACAGATCGGCAAACACACGTCCACGATTCCACGACAGCGTTTCCTGCATCACAGTTTCCAGCGATGATAAACGCGGCGGCGAAAAGATTCCAACTTCGCCCAGCTGATCCATGATTCCGTTCCCTGGTCGCACGGGAATCACGGCACAGCAACTCACACCACAATCAAACGCAAATCGCACAGATTCAATCGCTCGCTCAACGCCCTGCTCTTCCGTCGTCCACGGCGGCTTCAGCAGGATAAACGCCCGAATACGAATCTGCGATTTCATGAGCAAGTTGCAGGCGCGAGCGAAATCCATCACTGTCAATTGTTTGTTCATTTTCGCCAGAGTCGCCGGATGAGATGTCTCAAGACCCAACGCAATTTCCAGTTGCGTCCCCAGCAGATTCTGAAAATCTCCGCAGCGACTATCACAAAGTCGAGGATGATTTTCGACGATCACAGTTTGAAAATGCCGCACACGATCCGCTATGTTCGGTAAATCGGCAGGCGGAATCGCTTGTGCATCAAAAAAGTTGCCGCTGTTGTAGAGCTTCACATGCTTTGCTGGTGGAAGACGCGACAATGCGAAATCAATCTGTGCCGGGATCGCACCGAGCGGCACGGTGCTGGTAGTTGTATTCTTCCAAAGATCGCACATGAGGCATCGAAATGGACATTCACGATTCGTCAGAAAAATCGTCGAAACATCTTCCACAACGCCCGCCGCTGAGTATTCCGACTCATTGAGAAAATGATAAGGAGTCCATGGATCGACATCGTTGCGCGCACCGCGTGCATTGAGGATTGAGCGATCTGAAATGGGCGTTTCGTGATTCATGATTCTCAGTTCCGGCGGAAGCTACGGGTTTTATCGCCGACCATTACACTTCGTCCATGCACTGGTTCACTTTGAGTTTACTTTCAGCAGGCTTCCTTGGATTCTATGAAATTGCCAAGAAAGTTTCCGTTCGCGAAAACGCCGTCCCGCCGGTATTGTTCTTCAACGTGATGACATCGGCTTTGCTCTGGCTGCCGTTTGTAATCTGGTCGAAAGCAGCGGGGGAGACAATTCCATTCGAAATGCTTCGTGTTGCCTCGCTCACAGGGACCGCACACAGTCAACTGTTTCTCAAGGCCATCATCGCGGGAAGTTCATGGATCTTTGCATCCTTCGCGCTCAAGCATTTGCCGATGTCCATCGCGGCACCGATCCGAGCCAGTAGTCCGCTGTGGACGATTCTGATCGCAACGCTGTTTATGCAGGAACGTCCCAGTCCCCTGCAATGGCTGGGAATTGCCATCATTCTGGTTTCGTTCTGGGCGTTTTCGCTGGTCGGCCGACGCGAAGGAATTCAATTTCACCGTGATCGTTGGGTTGGTTTCATGCTCTTGGCGACGCTGCTGGGTTCCCTCAGCGCGCTTTATGACAAGTACCTTTTGCAAAACAAAAACATGACACCCTCAACGGTGCAGGCATGGTTCTCAATTTACCTTGTCGTTTTCATGGCACCCCTTATGATGCACTGGACCGTGCGACGCAGAAAACTTGAACGATTTCAATGGCGCTGGGCGATTCCAATGATCGCTATCCTGCTTCTGGTTTCAGACTTCCTGTACTTCTCCGCAATTTCCGACAAGGACGCGATGATCTCATTAATATCACCGCTACGAAGAACGTCCGTCGTCATTGCTTTTGTCGCTGGCATCTTGATGTACAAAGAAAAGAACTGGCGATCCAAAGCGGTCTGCATTGTCACAATGCTGACTGGTGTTTACGTATTGAGTTTTTCCAAATCATGACCCGCGCTGGGTTCCTGATTTCTTTAACGACGTCAGTGAGTCTTCAGGTATTGCCGCTCTTGAGTCGTCGGAGTTCTTCTTCCAACTCAAACACTCGATTTTCTGCGGCGAGACGAGCGACGTGTTCCTGAGTTCTGCCCTGCTCGGCTTTCTCCCGAGCGGATTCTTCTGAGTCCGCTCGGGTGAGTTGTTCGATTCCGGTTTCAGAATCTACAATCACCAAATCAAGATCGTTCAGAAACAGATCGACACCCAGCGTATTGCAGCGGATTCGTCCGCCCGTCGTTGGAATCGCGCGAAGGTCGCCATTGGTCAAACGGTAACCCTGAAGTGGCGGGTCCAGATAATCGGCTGTCGGGTCGTAGAGGAAATACTCCTGAACGCCCATCTGTTCATAAATCGTCAGTTTGTCGATGTAATCGACCGAACTTGTGCTTCGTGACGTGACTTCAAACACAACATCCGGCACACGTCCTTCTTTCCACGTCTGAAAAGTGCGGCGGCGTTGAGGATTGCAGTTCAGAACGACGAAGCAATCCGGCACGACATACTTTGTTGGTGTGCCTTCGACAAAATAGAGCAGCAGGTCACTTGCGATATAAACCTGCTGCCCGGCATATCGCTGCCGAAAAATCTCCAGCAGACCAACCATCCAGTCACGATGCAGATCAGTCTCGCCCATGGGCTTCCCATTGGATTCAGGGTATTCGATTTCATTCTGGATCGATACCGAACTCATCATAGACACCTTCGAAGGGAACACGGATCTCCGGAATTCTAGCCGCTCCGCGTACCGATGTCATTATCCAACCTGAAAATCGCAGCCAGCAGCATGAATCATATTTGCCGCCACGTTGGGATTCGTTGGTATGGCCACGATGCTTCGCGAACAAAGTTGCGCCGTCGCATGGACGGCGCAACTTTTGCCAAGGGTCAGTGATGATTTAACGCTCGGATGGCAGCATCCATCAGCGGTTGAGGCACCGCGAACAACACAAGCGTCGCCACCGCACAGACACAGCCTGCGATCCAGGCAGCAGGCTGACGCGAAGGACCACGCACGACAGTGGATTGTTCGAAATACATGGCTGAGATCATTCGCAGGTAATAGGTGGCTGCAATCACCGCGTTGACGGCAAGCACGATGGCCAGCAGACGACCGTCGGAACTGCCTTCTGACCATGCCGCGACGAATAGATTCAGCTTCGCCAGAAAACCGCCTGTTGGTGGCAGGCCGCTGAGTCCGATCAGGCAGATGGCCATCATCAGTGCAATCGACGGATGACTTTTACTCAGCCCCGCCAGATCTGACAGTGATCGCAGTGGCCGGGCGAACGAACCAGCGGCGGTAATCAGAGCGAACAAGCCGATGGTCATGATTCCGTACATCGAAAGATAGAACAGCAATGAGGCAACACCACTGTTTTCCGCTGCGTTGCCGACGGTCAAGCCGACGAGCATGTAACCCGCATGCGCGATGCTTGAATAGGCCAGCAGTCGCATGATGTTCGTCTGTCGCAACGCCATCAGATTGCCGACGAACATCGTCAGAATGGCGAGGACCACCAACACGATGCGGATAGCACCTACGGGCATCCAGTCGGTGAAGTTTGCGGAGCCAAAGCAAACCGGCAGCAGTCTGAGCAACGCGGTAAAGCCAACAACTTTTGGCACGAACGACAACATCGCAGCGGAGGATGTGGTCACGCCCTGAAACACGTCCGGAGCGTAAAAGTGAAATGGTACGGCCGTGATTCGAAAACTCAGACCAGCGATAATCAAAACCATCGCCAGACGAAACATGCCGAGATTCGACGTGGCAGGGGCGGCCACGATTCGTTCTGTGATCGCCGTGAGATTGGTGGTTCCCGCAATCCCGAACACCCAGCTCAAACCGTAAAGCACGAACGCCGACGAAAAGATGCTCAGCAAGAAGTATTTGACGGTCGCTTCATTTGTCATCCAGTCGCGCCGAGCCAGATAGAGCAGGATGTAGGTCGGAATGCTGACCATCTCCAGTCCCAGAAATACGCCGACCAGATCGTTTGCCAGCGCGACGAAATTGGCACCTGCAAGAATGGCGAGCAAACAGGCATGAGCTTCCGCAGCGTGTCCATCGTCGATCTGATCCCAGAGCACAAGTGTCAGCAACATGCCGAATACCAATGAGATGCCGCGCACAAACCATACGAATTCATCCGGGCGAAACGGACCTGCTCCAGCATCCATGATGGGAGCCTTCACCCACGCAAACATGGCAGCGGCCAGCGCCAGCAGCGACAAAATTCCCCAGCGATGCCGGAGACCTTCCGGTGCCTTGCCAGTTTCGCTGACAAGAAACGGCCCGGCAAGAAACATGATGCAGACGGTCGCCAGCAGAATGATCTCAGGAATAATCAGACCAGCGGCCTGATTGATAGCTTGATATGGAGGCACGGGACAAATCCCTGGATGAACTTAGACTATGACAAATTAACGTTTTGACATTTCAATCGTGTTACTTTCGACCAAAGCAACACTGGGACTTATCCTCTGTACGTCGAACAAACCGGCAACAGCTTTGATATCCGGTTCGATGATCTCAATCAAGCCTGCCGGACGAACACCGATCCACAGGCATAGCACAATCAGCGGAGCCAGTGCGAGGAACTCGCGAGGATTCATGTCCATAATTTCGTCGTCGCCATGACCGTGCTGATGTGGTTCTTTGAGCGTCCCAAAGAATACATTCTGCACGGCCGTCAGCAGATACCAAGCCCCCAGCACGACACCGGTTGTGGCAAGTGCTGCGTACAGCGGGTTGGCTTTGAACATACCGGCCAGCGAAAGAAACTCGCCAATGAAACCATTCAAACCTGGCAGGCCGATACTGGCCATGGAAATAAACACCATGCTGCAGGCAATCATGGGCAGCCTCGTCGCAAGGCCGCTCAGATCATCCATCATGCGTGTGTGATAGCGTTCGTAAATCATGCCCACGATGATAAACAATGCGCCTGTTGACAACCCGTGATTGATCATCTGCAGGACGCTGCCAGTAATGCCTTCCACATTGAGAGCGAACATGCCCAGCATGCAGAACCCTAAATGCGCGACTGAGCTGTAGGCGACAAGCTTTTTAATATCCCGTTGAGCCAACGCACACAGAGAACCGTAGATAATACCAATGACCGACAGTAGCCCGATCACTGGCAGTCCCGTCTGGAGACAGGCCACAGGGAACAACGGCAAACAGATTCGCAGAAAACCGTAGCTCCCGAGTTTCAACAGGACTCCGGCAAGCATCACACTGCCTGCCGTTGGAGCTTCAACGTGAGCCAGCGGCAACCATGTGTGAAATGGAAACACGGGCACCTTGATCAGAAAGCCAGCCGCAACCGCAATAAACAGCGTTAGCTGCATGGCATCAGGTAGTGGATGTGATGCCAGCCATGCAGACAAAGCGGGAAGCGATGTCGGATTGGCCAGACCTTCCTTTGAGACATGTAAGACGACATAGATCAAACCCGACAACGTCACCAGACTTCCGGCTAAGGTGTACAGGAAAAACTTAATCGCCGCCCAACGCCGTTCTGATCCGCCCCAAATGGCGATCAGAAAGAACAGCGGAATCAGAGTCATTTCGAAGAACACGTAGAACAGAACAAGGTCAAACGAACAGAAGACGCCAATGAGCCCAGTCTCCAGAATCAGTAATGCCGCGTAGAATTCCGATGTTCGATCTTTGATGGCTTCCCATGAAATCAACACGCTGCAAAACGTGAGCAACGTGGTCAGCGCGATCATGGCCACGCTGATTCCGTCGAGACCGAAATACATTTCCAATTGCATGTGTTCGCCGGTTTTCAGCCACGGCTGGCGGAATTCAATACGCGGCTGAATGGCGGAGGCTGCATCAACACTGGATTCAACTGGCATGACGCCTGCTTCCAGCGGGCGCACAAACTGCGTTCGATACTGAACAAGCAGCAGAATGGAAAACAACATCGCTGCGACGCTTCCACAGCAAGCGATCCAGCGAGCATTGGACTGATTGAGAGACGTCCGAAACAGCATCAGCAGCAACGCCGTTGCCGCCGGAATCGCAAGTGAGATAAAGAGAAGAGCGATCATAGATACTCAGCAATTTGTAGGACGGCCTTCTCAGACCATCCGTTTGGATTGACCACCTCGACTTCGCGTCGGGGGCGTCAAAATCAACCGAACCTTCACCACCTGGACATCATCAACATGCCAACCACTTTGTACCGGAGGGCTGACGCCACTCCGCTCGCCGAGGTTCATTCAAAACATCGTCAACACCAGGACCGCTGCCGTCACAACCCCTACCCACATCACACTGGCGTAGTTCGACACAACGCCACCATGAAATTGCTGGGGTATAAGGCTCAACGCCCTGGGAATTTTCCCCGCCGTATCCACAATCCCGTCAATCAAATACTGATCAACCAATGTGGCAATTTTTGCAATCACAATCAGTGGCACAACGATCAGTCCTTTAAAGATTTCATCAAGGAAAAACTTGCCCTGCGAAATCGCATACAGCGGCTTCATCGCCCTGGCAATACCTGCCGGAATCGCTGGTGATGCCACATAGAACATCCACGCAAAGCCGATGCCAGCGATTGCGATGATGCTGCTCATGATCATGACCGGCCAGTGCAGATGGTGTTCGTGAACTGGCGTCAGCCCCATTGTCTTTTCCAGATAACTGGCGAACAAATGAGTCGGCCCGACAACCAATCCAATGCCCGCGGCACAGACTGCAAGAATTCGCAGCGGCCAAGCCATGATTGGTGTGGCTTCATGCGGATGATGCCCAGCTTCTTCAGGGAATTTCTCTGGTCCCCAAAACGTCATGAAGTAGGCCCGGAAGGTATAGAACGCAGTCAGGAACGCGGCGCTGACAGCTACTGCCCAGATCGCTCCAAAGAACACTCTATACTTTACATTTCCGTTCTTAGCAGCCTCGCCCAGCACGGCGATGATATCATCCTTACTCCAGAAACCGGCCAGCAACGGGAAGCCTGCCAACGCGGCCGCCCCGACAAGAAACGTCCAGTGCGTGATCGGCAGAGCATGCCTCAATCCGCTGAAGCGGCGCATGTCGATCACATTGCCCATCGCGTGCATCACGCTACCGGCAGCAAGGAACAATAAAGCTTTGAAGAAGGCATGAGTAAACAGATGAAACATTCCCGCCGTCACGGCCGGTGTCACCAGCTCTGCACTCGCCGCCCCACAACCGAGGGCCATGAACATAAAGCCTAACTGGCTGACGGTCGAATAAGCGAGGACTCGTTTCAGGTCTGTCTGCGTTAAAGCGGTGAGTGCGGCAATGGCGGCCGTTATGGCACCGATGCCGGTTACCGTCATCTGAGCATACGGCGCCATGACAAACAGCGGCGTACATCGGGCGACAAGGTAAATCCCCGCCGTGACCATAGTTGCTGCGTGAATGAGCGCGCTGACGGGCGTTGGTCCTTCCATTGCATCAGGAAGCCAGACCTGCAATGGAAACTGAGCCGACTTACCCATCGCTCCGAGGAACAGACAGAAGCAAATCAGTTGAATGACACCCGGCTTGGCGGCTTCAACAGCGGCGATGCGAGCGGAATCACCCAGGACACTCACGAAATCCAGTGATCCAAAATTTGTCCAGATTAGAAAAATCCCTATGATCAGACCGAAGTCGCCAATTCGATTGACAACAAACGCCTTCTTCGCAGCCGCTGCAGCCGCTGGTTTTTGGAACCAGAAACCAATCAGCAAGTAACTGCAAAGTCCCACAGCTTCCCAGAACACAAACAACTGAATAAAGCTGCCAGACAGCAGCAGCATGCACATCGAAAACACGAACAGCGAGACTGCGGCAAAGAATCGCGGATAGCCTGGATCGTGGCTCATGTAACCGGAACCAAAGATCGAAACTAACAGACTCACCCCCGTCACCATGGTCAGCATAATGGCAGTGATCGCGTCAGCCCGAAGTTCGATATTGGCGTGCAGTGAACCAACTGAGAACCATTCGTAGCCGGTGGCAATGACTTGCGGGACGGTTGCAGAATGTCCGTCGTGAGACGTATGGGATTTATGAGAAGCATGAGCGGCAACCACTTGAGGAGCGGCGGCTGAATGAGTGTCTGCCGCTTGGCTTTCCGCAGCAACGACACCATCAACAGACGCGGCAACATGCCCAACCGATGGTAAAATTTTCAGCAGCAGAATCAACGAGCAAACAAACGATACAGCAATCGCCGACCAGCACGGAAGGTGACTCTTATAGCACAGCAGCTTTGGCCCCAGCAACGCGGTGATGATCGCGGAGATCAGCGGAGCCGCCGGAATCAGCCACAGGATAATTTGTTGGACGTCTTCAGACATAAGTTGGAACTCAAACGACGGTGTCGGTTTTGAAACGCAGGACAGGCTTCCAGCCTGTCTATTCGTGAGTGACAGGCTGGAAGCCTGTCCTGACTAATCCTAAGTCCTCGTCGACGTTGCGGCGGACGTCGCCGTTGTTCTGGGCTGATCCTTTGGAACAATACCAGCTGGTGTTAGCTTTGGAATGTCTTCGTATGATGACGTTGGTTCATCACTCAATGTGCGAATCTCAAGCTTTGGTCCTGCCATGTCGGTCTCGCGAAGTTCTGACCACAGCTGAATATCCAGAGAATGCGACTTGCGATACAGCGACAACACCAGCGACAATGCCAGCCCTGCTTCACACGCGGCGACAGTGAGCGTGAAAATCGTGAAGGCTTGTCCTTCGTTGGTCTGATGCATGCGACCAAACGTGACCAGCGTCAGTGAGACGCCGTGCAACATCAGTTCCGCCGACAGCACCATCAAGATCAAGTTGCGACGTGTCATGAAACCGATTGCACCAAGCACAAACAGCCCGGCCCCGACCAGTAAAAATCTTTGTTCATCGGGTATCATAGGGTCCCCTGCTCTCTTCGCGGTGCGATGGCAATCGCGCCAATACTGGCGACCAGCAACAATGTTCCCGCAAGTTCGACCGCAAATAAATAATCACCAAACAGTGACTTTCCAAGGCCCTTCATGTTGCCAACCGGGTGTTCGGCGTCGGCTTTGCTTAATAGATTGCCAGCCAGTGCTGCCTTTTCAACAAGATCAGTCCGATTCGTCTGATCCGACCGATCTTTCGCTTCGTTCGAAACAGCAACGGGAATCACCGGGCGTTCAATATCAATCTTTTCTGACAGCAGCGTCACGGACAAAGCCCCTAACAACACGAACGCGGAAATCGTCGCCAGCAGGGATTGGCTGGACTTTTGGTCATACCCTGCCGCTCCGCTTTGCTGAGCCAGCATGATGACAAACAGGAACGTCACAATCACAGCACCTGCATAAACGATGATTGTTGCCGCCGCCAAAAATGGAGCGTGTTGCAACAGAAACAATCCACAGGTACTTAACGTCGCCAGAGCGAACCACAACGCGGCATACACCGGGTTGCGCGCTGTAATCATCAATACGCCACTCATCAACGCCCCGATGCCGAAGGTCCAGAACATAACGTCATCCGCCAGTTCAGAATTGGCTTTCCCACACGACAGGCAAAACGTCACAAGGCCGACAGCCGTGATCAGAACACCAATCATGTGAGGTCGCGGCTTCGTTGCATTCTTGCCAGGCATGAGCCACAGAATGCCAATCATCCACAGTACCAGTCCAACGATTGTCATTGGATGCTGTTGAATCCAACCCATCATGAGTGCGTCTCCATGTTGCCGTGAATCACGCCAGCGGTTGGATTCTTTGCAGATCGTTCAGTTGCCGGAACCGAAGTCGCCGGGCCCAGAGTCGGCAATGAACCAAACTCAGCCGCCGGACCAAGAATCCCGCGTTTCGTACGAACCGGATCGCGAGGATTGTCTTTGGTCTTGTCGTAAACGCTCAGCAATTTGTCCATGTCGAACAACAATGCGTCACGCGTTTCGCCGGTCAGGTCGTAGATGTGGGTGAGTTCAATGGCATCGACCGGACACGCTTCTTCACACATCCCGCAATAGATGCAACGCAGTTCATCCAGCACGAATGACTTCGGAAACTTATCTCGATCAGGCCATTCCGGCGGTGCAGCCTGCGCTTCGATCGAAATACAGTTTGCCGGACACGCCGTCGCACACATCATGCAGGCTACACATTTGACACGATCTTTTTCGTCGCGATTCAGACGATGAACGCCACGGTAGTGCAGCGGAAGATCGGGTTTCACTTCGGGATACTGCTGCGTCACAGTTTTGCGATCGGTGACATGCTTCAGAGTCGTCTTCAGACCCTTCAAGATCGCTGGGACGAACGTGGATTCCCAGAAGCCCATTTCCGGCTCCTCGACCCACGTAATCGTCTTCTTCGGTTTTGTTGTTGTTTCAGTCATATGTAGATAGTTTTCGGTGTTCAGTGTCTGCCGTTTAACCCGTGGCCGTAGGCCAGGATTTGACGGTCTAACCTTCGGCCACGGGTTAAACGTGATGGATTTTCAAATCTAATGATGCCCTGCTGCATGACCGTGAGTCGCAGCCGCCGCAACAACCTTTTTCCGCTTCACATACCCTGGCCGTTCCGCCAGTTCCGCCTCTCGCAACTTTGCACTGATCGTGCCCCAGGCGGCGAACAATGCCAAGGATCCCACCAGCAGCCACCACTGACTGAATTCGAAATGCTTGCAGAACATCACCATCACAAGATTTGCAAGTGACAGAGGAATCATCACCTTCCATGCCAGCTCCATGAGCTGGTCAAAACGAAAGCGAGGAATCGTCCAGCGAAGCATGATCATCACGCAGATAAAGAAAAATGCTTTGCCACAAAGAATCAGCAGCTTCACAAGCCACAAACCCGGATATGCACTCGTGGCTTCTGCGATAAACGGGAAGCTCCAACCACCCAAAAACAGAATCGCCGTCAGGAAACTGATCGTGATCATATGCGTGTATTCTCCAAGGAAAAACAACGCCCACTTCAATGCACTGTATTCCGTATGCCAACCACCAATGAGTTCCTGTTCGCATTCTGCAAGGTCAAAAGGTAATCGATTTGCCTCGGCCAGCGATGCGGTAAAAAACATCAACGCGGCCAGCGGCTGAAACCAGATATTCCAGCTCATCAAACCGCCGTCGGTCTGAATCTGCATGATCTTTTCGAGATTCAGCGTGCCCGACAGCAACGCGATCCCCAACACCGACATACCCAGCGGTATTTCATAGCTCACCACTTGGGCACTCGCTCGCATCGCTCCCAACGCACTGTACTTGTTGTTTGAAGCCCAGCCACCAAGCACGACGCCATAGACGCCAAGACTTCCGATCGCGAAAATGAAGATCAGCCCAATGTCGATATTCGGCGCAATAATAAATCGGATAAACGACGGCACTGTCGGATCATTCACAGGCCCGAATGGCACAACAGCAAACGCCAGCATCGCGGTCAGGACAGAAATTGCCGGAGCGATCAAAAACAAAACTTTATCGACATGCGGCGGGATCACGTCTTCCTTCAGCAACAGCTTGATGCCATCCGCTAAAGGCTGAAACAATCCCATCGGCCCAACGCGGTTCGGCCCAATACGGTCCTGCATCCATGCCGACAGTTTACGTTCGAGCAGAATCAGATAGTTGCAGACGCCCGGTATCGCCCCGACGACGACAGCGATTGTTAAAAGAGTTATCAGGATCTCTGGCATAAATCTAACCTCATTCGGCGAGCGGAGCGGCGTCAGCCCTCCGGTACCACGTTCTTTTAACCGCGAGCTGAATAACGTCCGTTCTTCGCTACCACGTTTTCGTACCGGCAGGCTGACACCTGCCGCTCACCTATAAAGTTGCAGCTATCGCCTCTTCCAATAACACGCCCTGCCCTTTGAGTTCCGGGCTTGCGATTGCCGCCAGTGCCGGAATTGTCGCGGCAATTTCTTTTCGCAACGCTTCCATCTGAATTAATCCCCGACGTTCAGCAAGTTCCCACAACAAACGTCCATCCGGGCGAGTCCCATCGGGGCCACGCACGGAACGATGAATCAACTGAGCCAGTCCTTTGTGGTTCACGAACACTCCTTCACGTTCCACAAATGTTCCAGACGGCAACACGTGTGTCGCATGTTTCAAAACCGGTGACGACAGAATGTCCTGCACGATGACTGTTTCAACCTTGCTGAACGCTTCAGCATGAATGTCGGTCATCCAGCCATCAGGATCACCGCCAACCAGATAAACCGCACTGAACTTACTGGCTGATGACAATCGCAGCAACTCTTCAAACGGCATCACATCGCCGGCGAAATGAGTCAGCACAGCGTCCACACCAGCGCGGTTCGGGCACTTCTCAGCTCGAATTGTGAACTTCACCGGCTCAACAACATTACCCTTGATATCTTTCGGGAACTGATCGTCCTGACCTTCGACCCGCACCGGTCCCATCGCCAGCGTCACATCCGCCGCGATGCTCTTGAGACAACTCGCGAGCAAGTACGCTTCTTCAACCGTCATCCACGGTGAAAGCACAGCCGCGATTTTGCCTGGTCCACTCTGAGCAGCCTTCACCAAAGCAGTTCGCGCGGAACTTAATACAGCGTCGAAATCAGTCGATGTCACCTGGCCACTGGTTCTGGTTTCCGGGAACATCAGACGCTGATCGGAATGTGTGTACTTCCAACCAAAACGACCGGCATCGCACATGAAGCTCCCCTGAGCTTTCTCATTCGGACGCGGATGAAGTCGGTAAACTCGTTCTTCATTCTGATCCACCGTGATGCTGCAACCAGTACTGCAACCCGGACAAACCGACGACGCACTCTTGAGCCACCAAACTCGCTGTTGATACAAGAAGTCTTTGCTGCACAGCGCTCCAACCGGACACAGATCAACAACGTTGCCAGCCAACGGATTGTTCACAGGATAACCGGGAAAAATATCAATCTCTTCATGTGAACCACGACTGACAACCTGCAGCTCCGCCGATCCACTGATCTCGCGAGTGAATCGCACACAGCGAGTACACATGATACATCGATCTGTGAAGAGCGTGATCTGATCGCCGATGTAAGTCTTATCCGGCTTGATATTCTTCGGTTCGTTCAGACGGCTGTAGCCACGCCCATAGTTGAAGCTGTAGTCCTGCAGGTAACATTCGCCCGCCTGATCACACGTTGGGCAATCGAGCGGATGATTCAGCAGCAGATATTCCAGAGTCGCTTTGCGAGCGTCTTTCACCTTTTGGCTGTCGGAGATAATGACAGTGCCGTCCTTGGCTGGTGTCTGACAACCTGGAACCAATTTAGGCTGCATCGCGACTGTGCCGTCCGGCTTTTTGTCGCCGACTTCAACCAGGCACATGCGGCAGCTTGCAACAACTGACAATTCCGGATGCCAGCAATACGCCGGGATTTCAACACCGACCTTTGCCGCCGCCTCGATACAGTTCAGCCGCTCACTCGCGCCGATTTCGATGTCTTTACCGTTGACTGTAACTATTGCCATGCCGTTACCTGATCCATTGATTCAAATCTGAAATCGAAAATCTCAAATCTTCAATTTTTAATGCACTTCCATCAGCGTCTGAGCCGACGTCACTGTCGCCCGCTTACTGTTGATGTATTCTTCAAAGTCACCACGGAACTTGCTGATCGCATTCTTCACCGGCCAGGCGGCTCCATCAGAAAGTCCGCAGATGGTTGTGCCCGGAATAATGCCCATCGAGCCCGCAACTTCCGTCAGTAGATCCAAGTCTTCCAATCGCCCCTGCCCTTCGCGAATACGAGTCAAAATCTTTGTCATCCACGCCGTGCCTTCACGACACGGAGTACATTGACCACAGGATTCGTGGGACATAAATCGACAGCAGTTGAACAGGACATCCACCATACTTGTCTGATCATCAATGACAACAACTGCCGCCGTCCCCAGTCCAAGACAGCCGACCTTGCCAGGACCTGCGAAGTCCAGCTTCGTATCGAGTTCCTTATCCGACAGAAATCCCATGCTGATTCCACCCGGAACCACAGCCTTGGCCTTGCGACCTTTCCAAACTCCCCCGCGTGTTCTTCAATGA
>Ga0209390_10000059_pt1 | contig 163744 bp, 117 predicted proteins | sample BON01_FD_187212 | JGI IMG/M metagenome (GOLD analysis project Ga0209390, IMG submission 187212) | Freshwater microbial communities from Lake Bonney liftoff mats and glacier meltwater in Antarctica - BON-01 (SPAdes) (version 2) | ecosystem: Environmental > Aquatic > Freshwater > Ice > Glacier... | reverse complement strand
GATCGCGATTTTCACCGACAGCACGCAGATTTCATCCCCGACGGATGCAAATCACAGCTACGACAACCATCCAATGTCAGAATGGGGCATACAGGAAGACTCCTGATTCAGCCACCGGGAACTGCTGGTAAAAATCGTAAAAACCCTGCAGAATTCGGTCTGGAAGGAGCTCAAACGCAAACCGAAAACGGCGAACAAAACAAAAACGGCGCGAGCCATACGCCCCAATTTCAAAGCAGCATTCGTCATTAAAAATGCTATATCAGAACAAGATTCCGGAACAGGAGTTCGTCGCGGAATTCGACTACAGCCCAACCGCCTGCAGCAACATTTATCGCATAATCTTGCTACAAAAACAGGTGACGGTGGTGCAGGAGCAGCAGACACTGTTTGGTGATTCGCCTTAATAATTTCACATCACGAACCTGTCGAAGAAGATGACGCCAGCGAAGATCGTCTTCGAAGCCCACAGCCGCGGCGACCAGGAAAACATCATCGCGCAGGTAAGGGCGATGGCAGCTCTCGCCGCGCCGCTGAACAACCTCGTGAGCAACTGGGCGTATATGGTGATGGGGATGCTGGCAAGGAACTGAAAGTACCGGCTGAGTCTGCCGCTCAAAGAAGCGGGCAACGCTGCGGCTTGCGAAAAACGTCGCGAACAAAAACGCAAACTGCTCCGCATGGACTTCAGCACATGATTCTAATCCCGCCGCAAATCGTGAAAAGCGGTCGCCCGTTGATCTATCGCATGCTGGCCTGGACGTCGTCACTGGAGACGCTGTTTACTGTTCACGACTGCGTGAGCCAACGACTGCTGAACTGACGCCGGTCTCACACGAAGCCGAAGGCCGGACGCTTCGCTACCGCCGGGCTTTTTAGTTAGCGTCAGCTTTTTGCCAGCTGTGACGTCTGGCCTTCCTGGCGAGTTTCGTCAGCGACAGCCTTAGGCTGGCCGACTTACTGGAGTTTTACAGTGGAGTCGAGTGATTATCGGGAGTACAGAGCGTTCGTATCAGGCCGCTTGGGTTTTGTCGCCGCTGTGCCGTTTTGAGGCTTATTCATGAATGAACCGGTTGACATGACGAGCAGCACGGAGATTCACTTTTTTAAACTTCATGGTCGACAGGCACGCAGCGTTGGCGAGTCTGGCAACTGCGGGAAGATTACTTACCGGCGTTTCGCGTCTGCCTGAAACTGGATTACGAATGCTCAAAAATTGTGTTGCTGTGCGGCGATCAGGCCACCTGCTTTACTCGCCAACCTGCGGCTCGTACGATGGCAGCCAATCCGCTGGTGACGACAGCGACGGCAACTTTTCAAACATCTTTGCGACAGGAACTATCTATGCGACTCGTTTTTTTGGGATGCATTCAGGCACTCGTGATTAGTGCGCTGACATGCGTCGGCGGCACTTCAGCTTCCGCAGCAGACGAATATGATTATGACCTCGTGCATTCTTCGGTTAGTTTTAAGGCGCGGCATCTTGATATCAGCTGGATTCATGGCCGCTTCAACGAAGTGTCCGGAAAGTTTTCACTGGACCGAGAAGAACCAACTAAGTCGACGTTTGCACTGACAATCAAAGTCGACAGTGTTGATACAGCCAATGCCGCACGTGATGAGCATCTGCGACAGCCGGACTACTTTGATACAAAGCAGTTCCCAACGATCGAATTCAAAAGCACAAGCACTAAAGTTATTGACGGTGGCTACGAAGTGACGGGTGATTTCACCATGCACGGAACCACCCAGCAGATTACGCTTGTGTTGATGGGCGGTAAGGAACACGATTTCAAGGGCACCAAGCGAGTAGCGTTTTCTACGGAACTGGCACTGAAACGCAGCGACTATGGTTTCGATAAAAAAGCGATCGGCCCGATCGGCGATAAAGCTTTGATTATGATCGACTGCGAAGGCGTTCATAAATAGCCGATGCCCGATCCACTGCTATACCTAACGGCTATGAGTGCCGCGGCCATCGTCAGCGTTTTACTTGTGCTGACGATGGTCGCCGGGCGGCGGATGGCACACCGCGCCTGGCTGAATTCGGCGAGTGTAGCTGCGATTGGCCTGGGCCTTGCGGTTGGTTATTCATGGATGTCACTGCAACCTGCGTGGCCCCCCGCAAATGGACTTGATCGGTTGTTGGCGTTGGTTATCCCAGTGGCCCTTGGCATCGAACTGATCGCTGGTCTCCACATCGCACCAAATTGGATGGTGTGGCTGTTGCGAATCAGTCTGGCCGCCACTATTCCGCGAATTCTGCTGCACTCTTCTGTTTATCTAAGCAGTACCGATTCTGACTGGACAGCCTGGCAGGCAGTTAGCGTTCTGGCATTGAGCGGCGCACTTCTGGCAGCAGTTTGGTTTGCGCTGGCTGAACTTACCCGTCGCAAACCGGGCGTTTCCATTTCGTTCGCTCTATGTCTCACGCTCCAATGCGCCGGCGCAACAATCATGATGGCGGGGTACATCAAAGGCGGCGCGGCTGCCTTTCCTTTGGTGGCCAGTCTTGCCGCCGTTACTCTAACCACGATGGCCCTTCCAAAAAACATCCGCGAAGGTTCTGACTTCAGTGCGGAGTCTGTTTTGGGAATTGCGATGATTGGCCTGTTCGGCCTATTGTTCATTGGGAAGTTCTTTGGCCGACTTTCAACTTGCAGCGCGCTGGGGATGCTGTTCGCTCCTCTGCTGTGCTGGGTAACCGAGTTGCCGTATCTGCGTCGACGAAGTTCTTGGGTAATCGGGTCGCTGAGACTGTTATTGGTGTCGATTCCGCTATTGGTGGTGCTAATGCTTGCGAAGCGGGATTTTGATCGGGACATGGCCCCGTTGTTAACCAATGCGTCGAGCATTCGGGCTACATCTCTGTCACAGACCGAATCAGAAACGAGGCCTCTTACGCGAGTCGGGTTAAACGGACGCTCGTTTCGCGACAGTTTCTCGGTGAAATAGTTATTCGATTTATCGAAACCCGGAATACTGGCGACGGTCATAGAACTTTCGTGCGGCCAGGCACTGAGGCTGTTTGTTCGTTTATGATTGCGATGTTTGCCGGTCCACGTTCAGAATGCTGGTCGTTCGATACAACATTATTAAGATGCCTGCAAAGAGCGGACCCGTTGAGGGTGTCGCGATTCAGTTCACAATTCGCCCATGGATCAGAATAGAAAACCAAATTCGATATGAAACAGCACATCGGACGTTCCATTGGTTTTGTGAAGGCGACTGCGATTGGGGGAGTGCTGTTTTTGTTACCCCTGGCGGCCGTTGTAGGACTGCTTGGCTACGTCTATAGTTTTGTGGTCGTGATTTACGAACCCATGAAAGAACGGATTCCGGTGCAGACAGCCGCCGGAATTGCCATGTTGTTCGCTCTGGCCATTGCAGTGATTCTGCTTGCCTGCTTCGCAGCAGGATTGGTGGCTCACCGAGCGATTGGTCGTCGGTGTGCTCGATTTATCGAAAAATACCTGACGACGTTTTTCCCAAAGTATGTGATCTACAAAGATCTGTTGGCGGGAAACATTGGCGGCACTCGCGACGTACCGACTTTAAAACCGGTGCTTGTTGTTACGGCCGAATGTCGGCGGATTGCGTTTGAATCGGATCGACTGCCGGACGGATCTGTGGCCGTGTTTTTTCCGGGAGCTCCCGACACCTGGATCGGTACTGTTGGGCTTGTTGCGCCAGAGAATGTTGAGCCGCTGGCCATCCCATTTAACGAAGTCGTTGGCATATTGGAGCAGTTGGGGCGAGATTCGGGAAAGTGGTTCGCGACGGCTCGCTGAACACAGCTATTCTCTTTGCAAATTATTGCGAGTCGCGGCAGCATGTTGCTGGCTGTAGGCTTTCCGTCGAAGCATGTTCAGTCCAGGTGTCTTCAGTCGCCCATTAATCTGAATGTTCAGAAGCAGCCGTCATTGAATGAAAATTGCAATCGCCTCAGACCACGCGGGATTCGTATACAAACAGCGAATTATTGAATACCTGCAAAGTCTTCACCATGAAGTCACAGACTTTGGGACGGATTCTGTGACGTCGTGTGATTACCCGGATTTCGTTCATCCGGCGGCCGCGGCGGTTGCGAGCGGACAGTACGAGCGAGGAATTGTTTTAGGCGGTTCAGGAAATGGTGAAGCGATGGCCGCCAATCACCACCCGGGCATTCGATGTGCGTTGTGCTGGAACGAAGAAACCTCGCGACTTTGTCGACAACACAACGACGCCAATATGATTTCCATCGGCGAACGCATGGTGGATTCTGCGACAGCCATTTTGATTATTCAAACTTGGTTGGACACAGATTTTGAAGGCGGTCGCCATATTAATCGCATCAACAAAATTGATTTGGCTCACAATATCTGAAACAGCCGAAGACGGCGAGAAACTGAAACCATGTACGTTGTTTGGTGGCCGATTTCACCAAACAGGCCGGCGGGCAAGTCATTGGCAGTGCCATTAAGAGGGCAGTCGCAGGTTTGGGCGTTTGCAGATCAAGCCGAGATTCTACGGGCAATTGCTGGTCTGTGGGGGCCGACCGCTGCCAGGTTTCCTTCCGCCTGCTACAGTGTGGACTGTTAAGGAATGTTTATGCGACGGGCCGGCTGTTAATGCGGTTTCCGTCTGGCTGGCCTTTACCTGCGTTGATCGTCAATGTTTCACCTGCGTGTTTTCGCGACATTCTTTCGCAACTCGTTGATCCGCGAGATGATGTTTCAGGGCAACTTCCTGATTCAGATCATCACTCGTGGCTTCTGGTTTTTTGCTCAGATCGCTTTATTCAAAGTGATCTTTGAAAAGGTGCCCAGCATTAATGGCTGGACTCAGGACCAGTACTTTGCCTTTATGGCAACCGGCATGCTGATCAACGGAATTGTCGAAACGTTCTTCATGCCCAACTGCGCTAATTTAAGCGAACAGATTCGCACCGGACGACTGGACTTTGCTTTGCTTAAGCCCATTGATACGCAGTTTCTGGTATCACTGGAACGAGTCAACATGGCGATGATCAGTCAGGTCATGCTGGCTCTGGGTTTGCTGATTCATTCGCTATGGCGGATTGGCGAACCTGTTTCGCTCGGGCAATTGCTGATCTACTCGTTTTATGTCGGCACAGGCGTACTGTTCTTTTATTCGATGATGATTGTCACAGCCTGCAGCAGTATTTTCATGGGTCGCAATCAGGGGTTATATGACTTCTGGTTTTACATCACCGTGTTCGCTCGATACCCGCGAAGCATTTACGATGGACGCGACGCGAACAGCATTGAAGGCGGCGAAGTTCTGCAGTTTGGCTTTTCCTACATCATGCCGATTCTGCTGGTCATCACCGTGCCAGCTCGAGTCATCGTGAATACGCTCGACCAAACACACTGGGCGGCCGTTTCACTCCTGGCCGCTCTTGTTGGGCTGGCGATTGCTCGCGTCGTGTTTAAGTGGTCACTGAATCATTATCGAAGTGCCAGCAGCTAGAGCGTCTTACGAAATAACGTAGCGAAACTGGTGTACAGTTTCGGCCGGTAAAACCACAGACGCTGCCGAAACTTCTGACGACGTTCGCAACGAGTGATTGCGCCTTTTCGTAACTTGCTCTAATTGCAGTTGCCCCGCCGGTTTTGTGTCTGCTCGGCAATTACGTTCAGCCGATTAGTCCGGCAACGACGCTGACAAGCTCAGCAGTTGGCACTTCCAGCTGCGAACCATCGGCCAGTCCTTTTACCTGCCACATGCCGAAAGCAAATTCGTCGGCACCAGCAATTAGAGCGACTCGAAAGCCCTTCTTGTCAGCGTACTTCATCTGCTTGCCGATACCTTTGGCTTCGGGATAAACTTCGGCACCAATTCCTGCTGAGCGAAGCATTCTGGCAACCTGCATGTAGTCGACCATGCGATCGCGTTCGAACATGGTCACCAAAACGGGGGCCGGAGTTGTGGCCTTCTTTGTCATGCCAAGTTCGTCCATCGCCGCCAGCATGCGGTCGAGACCCAAGCTTGCTCCGACACCCGGCAACTGTTGCGATGTGAACAGTTCGGCCAGATTATCGTAGCGTCCGCCGGAACAGACGCTACCGATGCCGGGTAAGTCGCCCAGCAGAGTTTCGTAAATGGTGCCGGTGTAATAATCAAGACCTCGGGCTATTGAAACATCCAGCGATACTCGACCTTCGGGAATACCGCAGGCCTTTGCCGTGGCAAATAGTTCCTGAAGGTGGCTAAGTCCAACTTCGCCGTTTTCGCTGCCCGCCAGCATGCCTTCCAGAGATGCCATGATTTGTTCCGGAGTTCCCTGCAGCTGAGCCATGTCCAAAACACTGTTGGCCTGTTCTGCCGTGATACCCACTTTGTCGACCATTTCTTCGACCACTTTGTCGCGGCCAATTTTATCGAGCTTGTCCAGGCATCTTAGGATTCCGACCGCGTGTTCCAGTACTCCGTTCTTTTCCAGCAGGCCGTTCAGGACCTTGCGATTGTTGACGCGGACCGTGAAACGTTCGATGCCCATTTTTTCGAACAGATCATTGATGACCATCAACGTTTCAATATCGGTGGCATTGCTGGTGCTGCCGATGGTGTCGAAATCACACTGCATGAATTCGCGAAAGCGTCCTCGAGCAGGCCGCTCGCCTCGCCAGACCGGCGCAATGTGGTAACGCCGAAACGGGATGCCGAGTTCCTGAATGTGTTGAGCTGAATATCGCGCAAGAGGCACAGTCAGGTCAAAACGCATGGCCACGTCTCGATCCCCCTGATCTGTAAATCGAAACACCTGCTTGTCTGATTCTTCGCCCCCTTTGCCAAGCAGCACTTCAGCATATTCAAGAGCGGGCGTGTCGATCGGAGCGAAGCCATAGCTGCGGTAGACCTCGCGAGCCGTGTTAATCAGATGTTCGCGAGCCATCATTTGGTCGGGCAGAAAATCACGAAATCCTCGCAATGTCTGAGGTTTAATTTTCGGCCTGGGTGTGGTCTTCTCGGACATGACTTATGGCTAATCAGTAAATACCTGGTGAACGGGCAATTCCAGACAACGACAGCCGAATGGGAACAAAGTTCGCCGAAATGGCGGGACCTTCGCTCGCAGACACGGCTGGCTGGGCGGTCTTCTGCTGCAAGCACAGTAGAGATACGCAGACGAAATTTCCACGACGACTGCGGCGACTTCTGAAGTTGGCTGGCAATTTGGCTTTCGATTGGTCGCCGGCTAATATGTTCTAACCTTCCATTGATGTGGCAGGCCAATCGTCAGTAGTTTCGCCTGCAATGTTTTTATCGCGTGAGGTTTGCAATTACTGGTTTTTGAAACTGATTTGCATGAATCTCGACCGCTGGAACATGAAATGCCACCAATTCAAAAAACATCATCACGTCGGCGATTTCTTAAAAGCGGTGCGGTGGGCGCGCTTGCAGCGTGCGGTGTTGTTGGCGTTCCAGCGTTTCTGAATGCGACGGACAAAGCCGGAACGAAGAATCCGATCGTTGGGGAAGGAGCATACCAGTACGAATGCCTGCATGACTGGGACCGAACGCATCTGCCGAGCGATCATGTCTACGGCAACGCGTCGCATGGAGTTGCCGTAGATTTACACGGTCTGATTTATATTACTCATCAGGGCAATCCGGGTTCGATCTTTGTCTTTGATCACACCGGGCAATTCGTGCGTTCAATGGGCGACGTGCACAACACGGGAACAGCCAAGGGCCATGGCATTGATATTCGAACAGAAGGCAGCGAAGAATTCATCTACCTGTCACCGAGTGACTCGAAACTGTTTTTCACAAAGATGACGCTCAAGGGCGAAGAAGTGTGGCGGAAGGGAAAGGCTGAACTGGACAAAGATTCTGGTGGCGTTCTGGAAAAAGCCAAACGCTACCGTCCGACCAACACCAGTTTTCGACCGGACGGCGGATACTATCTTGGTGACGGTTACGGCAGCAATTATGTGTTTGAATACAACCGCGACGATAAGTTTGTACGAACATTGGGTGGTCCCGGTAAGGTCGATGGAAAGTTTCAGACACCGCACGGTCAATGGCTGGATGATCGCGATGGCATTGCCAAACTGGTTGTCGCCGATCGAGCCAACGAAAGATTGCAGTGGTTTGACCTGGCTGGAAATCATTTAAAAACCATGGGTGGTTTTCTGTTTCCGGCTGACATCGATGTGCGGGGAGATTTGATGCTTGTGCCGGATTTGTACACTCGTATTTCAATGTTGGATAAAGACAACAACGTGGTGGTTCAGTTGGGTGAAGACGAAGCCTGGCGAAAAAGCGTGCTCGCCGACAAAGGCACCCGAAACAAGAACGAACTTTGGAAACCGGGATTGTTTGTACACCCCCACGACGCCTGTTTTGATGCGAACGGCGATATTTTTGTTGTGGAGTGGGTGAAGACAGGGCGAGTCTCGAAACTTGTGAAGTTAGTTTAATTTGGACCGTCTGTTCGCCGTGTGATTGGTCGGAGGTTGCCGAATCTCCAACCGGGCTATAGCAGGGTTAGGGACCAATTTGCCGACTTTGACTGTTTTGTCATCGCGATGTGTCAGATCGCGTATCAGAAGCCGTCTGTGGTGACGTTCGCGTTGCGACCGTAAGTTTTGGTTGTTATAAGTCGACGGCGACTGCGTCTGTGAAAACACACGCAGTGGCGCGTATCAAGTCAGGAATCGAGCCAATGGCAATAAAGAAAATCAGGAGAAAAAACGTGAGCGACGAAGAGACCAAAAAAACCACTCCAGCCAGCGCACCTGCAGGTGCTGCGCCTCAGCAGACTCAGGAAGTCATTGTTGATGACAGTGGAGCAAACGCCGGCTACGCCAACTTCTGCCGCGTTTCAAGCACACCGGAAGAATTAATTTTGGACCTGGGCCTGAACCCAACTCCATATGCAACAGGCAAGGTCGACGTGAAAGTCAATCAGCGAATCATCCTGAATCACTTCACAGCCAAGCGTCTGTGGAGTGCTCTTTCAATGGCGCTGCAACGCCACGAGCAGGCTTTCGGCGTTCTGGAAACAGACGTTCGCAAGCGAGTAAAAGCACCAGTAGTTGACGGCCCTGCGTCGTAACCCTGAGTGTTTCAACAGATAACCGAAAAAGGTCGATGCTTCCAGCATCGACCTTTTTTCATGCGCTGTAGACGGGAGTTAACAAGGAGCGATGGATTGAGTCTGCGAATTAGAGATCATGTCCGTTTTGCATTTTCTCAGACGCCATCGCAGCATCAATCGACTGTATCCATAAAAATCCGGTAAAGCGTGGACGGTGCTGTGGCGCTGTTGATTTCAAATAATGGAGCTCGCTTCGTCTCAGGCCGTCAATGTATTGGGGCTGTCACGATTTTTCATCGTGAAGATCGCCAGCGTTTCATGGTGCAGCCTGTCAGTTCGAATTCACACAACACTGGCAGAGCCCGAACTGGCACACAGTAAGTGAATTTGACTCGCTTAACGTATTGAAAAATCGCCGCGGCATCCACTCTGTATTGCCGTGAATATTCCGTGAATCGCAGTTATTGTTGCCAGCCGTTCTTAGTTCACTGCAGGGCGATGTTTGCTTACACTCGCCAACTTGAAGCCGAGGCAGATTCGCGAGCTCGACGCGAACGCGGGTCGTTTCCGTGAAACCTGTATGCGCATAGCAAGGAAGTCTAATGGCAATTTATGGAACGGCGTTGCTTTCGCTGTGCCTGTTGGTCGGAATGATAGTCGGCAAGCTGCTGGGGCTGGCGATGGGCATTAATGCAAACGTTGGTGGCGTGGGTATTGCCATGTTGCTGCTGATTATCATTTCGGGACGCCTGCAGGCAGCGGGCCGCATGTTGCCTCCAACTAAGAATGGCGTGCTGTTCTGGAGTGCTATTTATATTCCAGTCGTTGTAGCGATGTCTGCCAGTCAGAACGTTCTGGCTGCAGTGAACGGGGGCGCAGTAGCGATTGCGGCGGGTTTTGTTGTCGTGATCGTCAGTTTTGCGATGGTACCGCTGGTAAGTCGTATTGGACGCTCAACAGGTGTGGATTCGCTGGTTGAAACTGAAGACGCCGCTTCGAAAGGCTTCGACGTATGACGGATTTTCTTGGCGCCGTGGAATCCGTGTTGGTTAAGTATTCGCTTGTGACAGCCTTCGCGTTTGTGGGTACCATTGTGTGGTTGTCTTATGTGGCTTCACAACGAATCACGAAGGGACGACTGCATGGGTCGGCGATTGCGATTCTGATCGGATTGCTGCTGGCTTATGTTGGTGGAAAAGTGAGTGGAGGCGAAAAAGGGCTGGCCGATATCCCCTGTCTTGCCGGCCTTGGGGTTATGGGCGGCGCGATGTTGCGAGATCTGGCGATTGTTGCCACGGCTTTTGGTGTGCGACTGGACGAATTTTTGAAGACCGGGATCAGCGGGGTTGTTTCGTTGCTGGCCGGAGTTCTGGTTTCATTTTTCGTGGGAGCGATTGTGGCCTATGGATTTGGCTATCGTGACGCTATCAGCATGACCACCATCGGAGGCGGTGCGGCCACGTACATTGTTGGGCCGGTGACAGGTGCCGCTCTGGGCGCATCCAGCGAAGTGAAGGCGTTGAGCATCGCCGCGGGTTTGATAAAGTCTATTCTTGTAATGACACTGACACCGCTTGCGGCAAAGTGGATCGGGCTTGACAATCCTCGGTCTGCGTTGATTTTTGGCGGCCTGATGGGAACCACAAGCGGCGTTGCGGGCGGACTGGCCGCCACTGATGAACGGCTTGTTCCGTACGGAGCCATGACAGCGACGTTCTATACGGGGCTCGGCTGTTTGCTGGGGCCTTCTCTGGTATTTTTTGTGATTCGCATGATTGTTGAATAGCGTCAAAGAGTGTTGGTCGTGTCGGTGACAACTAAAGAATTCTTCGGACGGGAAAACGATAGGCTGATGAAACAAATCCCACTGATCCAGCACGCCATCGAGCATGCTGACCGAATAGCCATTCGTTCGGAATCTCAACAACACACCTATGCTGACATCGTGCTGCGTTCAGAAACCCTGGCGGGGGTATTGCTAAGTGGCAGCGACGATCTTGATGAAGCTCGAGTTGTCTATCTGGTGCCAGCCGGTGTTGACTACGTCGCAACTCAGTGGGGCATTTGGCGAGCGGGCGGTGTGGCCGTACCGCTAAGTCTTTCTGCGATTGAGAAAGAACTTGAATATGCGATTACCGATTCGCAGGCCGCGATTATTGTTACCACGACTGAATTGTCTTCAAAGTTTGCTGCGTTTCGTGATGCTAATTCGTTGCGGCTGGTGATGGTTGACGAGCTTGACAAGTCCGCCGTGAAAACGACACTGCCGGAAGTTGAGCTTAGTCGCCGGGCGATGATGTTGTACACCAGTGGTACCACCAGCAAACCGAAGGGCGTTGTGACGACTCATACATGTGTTCAGGCGCAGATTGAAGCGTTGGTGGAAGCCTGGCAATGGCACCCCGATGATCGTATTCCCCTGTTTCTGCCGTTGCATCACATTCACGGCATTATCAACGTGATGTCGTGTGCTTTGTGGTGTGGAGCTGAAGTTGAAGCGTTTGTGAGATTCGATCGCGATACGATTCTGCAACGCGTTGTTGAAAACGCGTACTCTGTCTTTATGGCTGTTCCAACGATTTATGTAAAGCTGATTGAAGCGATTGAGTGTCTGCCGGATTTGCAGCGACAGCCGATTGTGAATGGCTTCGCGCAGATGCGGCTGATGGTTTCCGGTTCTGCAGCGCTACCGGCCAGCGTTCATGACACGTGGACTGCACTGACGGGGCAAAAACTGTTGGAGCGGTACGGGATGACGGAAATCGGCATGGCACTTTCGAATTCATATAACGGCGAACGGCGCCCCGGGGCGGTTGGACGACCTTTGCCCGGAGTCGAAGTGCGACTGCAATCAGAAGATGACGTGACAATTACGGAAGAAAATACTGCGGGTGAGATTCAGGTGCGTGGGCCAAATGTGTTTTTGGAATACTGGAATCGCCAGGAAACAATGGATGGTTCATTTCAGGACGGATGGTTTCGGACGGGTGACATCGCTGTGTTGGAAGGCGGCTATTATCGAATCATGGGGCGAAGCAGCGTCGATATTATCAAGAGCGGTGGCTACAAGCTGTCGGCTCTGGAGATAGAGGCGACTCTATTGGATCATCCGGCCATCGTGGAATGCGCGGTTGTTGGAATCGCCGATAATACGTGGGGCGAAAGTGTGGCGGCCGCCGTTGTGCTGCGGAACAATCAGACTCTGCAACTGGACTCGTTGCGTTTGTGGGCGAAAGAGAAAATGTCGCCTTACAAAATTCCGCACCGACTGCTGACGGTGGAACAGTTGCCTCGCAATTCGATGGGCAAGGTCACAAAGCCGGATGTTTCGAAGTTGTTTCTGCAGGTTGTGTCGGGGGCTGAAGTGTCCTAAGTGGCTGGAAATGCGATGAAGTAAATCGCCCGAATGTTGTCGCGCGGCATGCATTTATTGTAGGTTGGCCGCCGGTTCTTTGTTTCGTCGGATAACGTGATAACGGAGTCTGTTTCTATGTTGCGTCTCTGGTTTTTTCTGGTGTTGGCGTTGTCTCAGATTGTGCAGTCGTCAGAGCCTCAGCGTGTATTTGTATGGCCGGATCTTGCGCCCGGAGAAACGAAACTTGATGAAGGAGTGGCTCAGCCAGCACGAGCTGATGAAAATCCGCCAGTGACGCGATTGGTTGAAATTCGTCGACCGAGCTTAGATATTTTTCTGGCACAGAAGCCAAACGGTCCTGCGGTATTAATTTTGCCCGGCGGCGGCTTCGGCAAGGTCGTGCCCGACAAAGAAGGTTCTGAAGCGGCGGGCTGGCTGAATGAACTGGGAATTTCCGTGTTCGTGTTGAGGTATCGAACGAATGAGGAAACGCCAAAAACCGAAGAAGCATGGCGGCGTCCTTTGCAGGATGCTGAACGATCGCTGCGTCTGATCCGGAAGAACGCGGATCAGTGGAAAGTTGACGTTAACAAGGTTGGAGTTCTCGGTTTTTCAGCCGGAGGACAAGTAGCTGCAATCCTGCATACTCGCGACGGCGCTGCAGACTACTCGTCCATTGATGACGCCGATGTGTTGAGTGCGAAACCCGATTTTTCATTGCTGATTTATCCCTGGCAGATTCTGGATTCATCAGGGCAGCAACTGCTTGCAGAAATTCGCCCTGCTAAAACTTCACCTCCAGCGTTTATCGTGCATACCCATGACGACCGTTCATCTTCGCTGGGCAGCGTTTTTGTTTATGCCGGCTTGAAACAGAACGGTGTGCCGGCTGAACTTCATATCTATGCAAACGGAGGCCACGGGTACGGTATGCGGCCCGTGGCTGGATCGGAAATTGGCACGTGGCCGGATCGAGCGACCGTGTGGCTGCGGTTGCAGGGAATCGCAAACAGGTGATCGTGTCGACGTCGCCGGTTACTTGCTCGTGTTTTTTGATGTGTTAGCTTTCGTTAACAATGGCCGTTGAATCAGCTTTGGCTGAGGGATTCGACCGTTGCTAACTACAGACAACCGAATACACGATTTCTCGCGATCGCGAGATCAGGATATGGGTAGACCATGACTTCATTCAAGATAACGCCCGGCGAAACAAAAATCGGATGGATTGGCACTGGTGTCATGGGGGCCAGTATGTGCGGCCATCTGATGGACGCAGGGTTTTCAGCGACTATCTACAACAGAACGAAAGCTAAGGCTCAGATGCTACTGGACCGCGGTGCAGTGTGGGGTGAATCGCCTGCAGTTGTGGCCGCGAAGTCTGACGTGATTTTTTCGATCGTCGGGTTTCCCCAGGATGTGCGTTCTGTTTTGTTGGGCAATAATGGAGCGTTGTCGTCCGCAAAGCCGGGTAGCGTGTTAGTTGACATGACAACCAGTCAGCCATCGCTGGCGGTCGAGATCTACGAGTCAGCGAAAGCAAAGGGAGTGGCCAGTGTTGATGCCCCGGTTTCCGGTGGAGACATCGGCGCGAAGAATGGTACATTGTCCATTATGATTGGTGGCGACGCCAATGTTGTGGAAGCTCTGCAGCCATGCTGGGATGCGATGGGGAAAACCGTTGTACATCAGGGGCCAGCCGGAGCTGGTCAGCACACAAAAATGGTGAATCAAACACTGATTGCCACGGGCATGATCGGCGTATGTGAGGCTTTGCTGTACGGCTACAAAGCGGGGTTGAATCTTGAAACGGTGATGAAGTCTGTTTCCAGTGGCGCGGCGGGAAGCTGGTCCCTGTCGAATCTGGGGCCACGCATTATTCAGAACAACTTTGATCCCGGGTTCTTTGTTGAGCACTTTATTAAGGATATGGGAATCGTTCTGGAAGAATCGAAGAAAATGGGTCTGTCGATGCCGGGACTTGCGTTGGGGCATCAGTTGTATTTGTCGGTGCAGGCGAAGGGGCATGGTCGTAGTGGGACTCACGCTTTGCAGTTGGCATTGGCGGCAATGTCTGACATCGAGTGGGAAAAACGCTAAGCCGCATTACGCAGCCAGGTGGGCAGCAACATCGCGTTTTGTTTTGTGACCTTCGTTTCCTGCGAGCCCGGGAACGGGCATGCGTTTCCGTGAAATGCCACAGGCAGTCTCAGGCACTAATACCAGGGCTTGAATTACCGGTGTTGAGCGGCTTCTGAGGTCTCGTTTTTGAGTAATCGCCGCGGAATCCGTCGATTGGTAGAAGCCGCATCGGCGGTTGCACGCTGTTTTGCTATTCTTTTCGGCACGGCAGGTCGCTCACGTTGCGGCTATTCATTGCTTCCGAAATCCTCATTAAGTGAACGTGATCCAAGATGAAATATGATGTGTTCGGCGTCGGCAACGCTTTGGTGGATATTCAGGCCCAGGTCAGCGATGCATTGTTGGCTGAATCCGGATTCGATAAGGGCATCATGACACTGGTCGACGATGCTCAGCAGAAAGCCGTGATTGCAAAACTATCGGGTCTGCCATTGAATCGATGTGCCGGCGGGTCTGCGGCGAACACAATTGTTGGCGTTGCCGATTTTGGTGGCAAGGCCGCCTATGTTGGGAAGGTTGCTGCTGACGAAGTAGGCAAATTCTTCCTGAAAGACATGCGAGAAATGGGTGTCACCATTGAAGTGAACCCGGCGTCGGAAGGTCAGACGGGAACGTGTGGCGTGTTAATTACCGACGACGCTCAACGCACGATGTTGACCAACCTTGGCGTGTCGGCAACTTTGACTGAAGCGGATATTGATGAAAACGAATTGAAGCAGGCAAAGTACGTGTACATCGAAGGTTACCTGTTGACCGGCGAGTCCACGAAAGCAGCAGCTTACAAAGCCATTGAACTGGCAAAGAAGCACGGAGTGAAGGTTGCCTTTACGGCGTCGGATCCGTTTCTTGTAAACATGCTGCGAGATGAAATCTGGAGCTTGGTAGAAGGGCCTGTAGACTTGTTCTTTTGTAATGAAGAAGAAGCAAAGAGTCTGACCGGCAAAGATAATCCTATTGACTGTGCGGCAGAAATTCACAAGCACGCAGAAAACGTCGCGATGACTCTGGGGCCGAATGGATCGCTGATCATGCATGACGGCAAAGCGATTGCGATTGAAGGTGTCACAGTGTCTGCCATCGACACGACGGGAGCTGGTGACATGTACGCCGGTGGTTTGCTGTACGGAGTCACAAACGGCATGACATGGAAACAGGCCGGGCACCTTGGTTCTCACGCAGCCGCCCGGATTGTCAGCCAACTGGGTGCCAGAATGCAGCGTCGATTTACGGCAGAAGAAGTTCAACAGCTGATTGGCTGAAGAGTGTGATGCCGGTCTGGACTTACGGCAAATGTAAATTTGCGGAGTGGCGGAGACTTGGCAAAACAGCGGTAATTGGTTCCAACGATCGGTGGCCTTTCAGCGTATGAAGTGCTGAAAGGCCCGAGAAATGCTAAAAATGAGCGAATCGGACGCGAATTTTGGTTCGTCCGGGGCAGAAATGGAATCTGATGATTCCATGGTGTCTCAGGGGACTGATGCGCGGCTTGTCGAACAGGCACGCCGTGGCGATACCGATGCGTTTGGCCAGCTTGCTCAACGGTATGAACGTCGTGTGATCAAAGTTATTCGACGTTTTATGCCGGATCAGGATCTGGCACTCGATCTTGCTCAGGAATCGTTTTTGAAGGCGTTCGATCGTCTTGACCAGTTCGATCCGTCGCGACGTTTTGGTCCGTGGCTGTTTCGGATTGCGGTGAATACGACTTACGATTATCTGAGGAAGATAAAGCGCAAGGGCCGGTGGGCGTTATTTAGTGAAGCGGGTGAAGATCGCGTTCCGGATCCAGCAGCTGCCGATCCACGTGGTGATCTGGACCTGTCTCAGGAAGTTCACATTGTTCTGGCAGACATTCCGGAAGCCTACCGCACGGTTTTGGTGCTGCGAGACCTGGAAGGTTTCTCAACATCAGAAGTTGCAGCGGTAACCGAACGCAGCGAAGCGACGATTCGCTGGCGACTGGCGGAAGCTCGCCGAATGTTCAAAGACGCCTGGGAACGCCGTGATCGAAGTATTGAAGAAGAATCGTTAGGTTAGAAGGACGTTGATATGCAAAAGCAAAGTCTTAACTGCGCGGATGCTCGCCATCTGGTTCATCTTGCTGTGGGTGACGATACACTGCCGGAAGAAGAACTGCGTCTGACCGATCATCTGCATGTGTGTTCAGACTGCCGCGCGTATCATGCGGGCATGGTTGATGCCATGCACGTAATTGAGCGGGTTCGCGACAATGACTGTGATGAGATTCCTATGGGATCCGTTTGGCCAGCTTTAGCGGATAAGCTGAAGGCTCGTCAAAGTCGAGTTTATGTGCCTCAGGGCCGTAGATTTAATGGTGCTGTTGCAGCATTGTGTGCGTGCTCTTTGTTGCTGGCATTTGTAACGGCCGTGCAAAACCTGCCGTCCAATTATCCGGATGCGATTAGCGGATTCTCGCCGGTATCAGCCGTCAACGTGAAGTTGCAGAACAATGGAGGTTCAGCTCAGAATCACCAACGCCAATTGGTACAGATGGCTGGCCCCAACGGAACAATTCTGTGGGTTGACCCGTTGACCGGGCAGGCATATGTGCCAAACATTATGCAGGCACTGGACGACGGTAAGTCGAATCTGAATTTCTAAGCATCATGTTTTCATTGCACGGCGTTACGTAGCGGAACAGCCAGAGGCGGTCCGAAAACTAAAAATCTGCAAGCACTCCGCGCAAACAAGTGAATCCAGACATTACCAGATGCATTCGCTGGCGCGTCGTGCTTGTATTGGAAAAGTTAGCCGGAACGGTTTCCGGACGCATCTGGCGTAGCAATGGGAAGAAATTGGCTCGCCTTGTCTCAATTCGTGCTCTGCAGGCACCATCGCGGTCAAACACTCGCAATTTCGCACGAACGAGATATTACATGCGAAAGCTTTCATCCATGGCTTTGGACTGGCGGTTCTGGCAAACAGAAAAGTCAGAATACCAAGGAAAGCATTCTCAGTTTACTTCACAATCCGATCTTCAATAAATTCAATCAACTGTTCGGCAATTCGTGTTTTGGGTCCGCGGAATTCCGCGACCGTTTCGGCATCGGGCGAAAGAATTTCTACCTGATTGTCCATTGATGAGATGGCAGATGTGTCGTTTAACACAATGCAGTCGCAGTTTTTCATGTGAAGTTTCCGCATGGCGTTCGTGCGAGGATCCTGAGATTCAAGTGCAAACCCAACAACCCAGCGATGAGCTTTTTGTTCGCCGAGTTCTGCCAGCACGTCAGACGTCTCCACCAGTTCCAAAACAATCGGTGCGCCGGTTTTCGTCATCTTGCCGTGGACACGTTGACGGGGTCGATAGTCGCAAACTGCAGCAGTCGCGATGATTCCGTCGCAGGATGGAAATAATTCCAGACATGATTTGCGAAGTTCATCCGTGGTTTCAATGTGCGCAACCTGCACCCCATCCGGAACGGGCAGGTCGACAGGACCAGTCACCAACACAACTTCGTGTCCGGCGCGAACTGCGGCTTCGGCGATGGAATAGCCCATGCGACCGCTGCTGGCGTTGGATAAGAATCGGACATCGTCTACGTATTCGCGAGTCGGCCCCGCGGTAATCAGGATTCGCATTCAACTAGTTTCCGTGGCGTTCCAGGGCGGTGATAATCGTGTCGGGCGAAGCCATGCGTCCCGAACCAATCTGACCACAGCTAAGCCAGCCTTCTTCCGGGTCAATTACGACGTAACCATCCGACGCCAACTGTGCCACGTTACGCTGGACAGAAGCCTTGGCCCACATGTCGCAGTTCATGGCTGGCGCGACAAAAACTTTTGCCGTTGTGGCCAGCAGTGTCGTGGACAACAGGTCACCGGCAAAGCCATGAGCAATTCTGGCAATGCTGTTGGCGGTGGCAGGAGCGACAACAACAAGGTCCGCTCGGCGAGCCAGACCGATATGTTCACCCTGAAAATACTCATTCGCATCAAACGGGTTCGTGTTGACCGGCCGATTGGTGAGTGCTTCAAATGTTGTCGCGCCGATAAAGCGGTGAGCTGATTCGGTCATAATCACAGACACCCGAGCCCCCTTCTGAACAAGGCGACTGCATAAATCGGCGGCTTTGTAGGCAGCAATTCCGCCGGTAACTCCGAGCAGGATTTCTCGTTTTGCAAGTGCGGACATTTCCCGCCGTTCTCTGATTTGTCGTGAATATTTATGGCAAAATGCCACTAAGACATCTTAACGATCGGCGTATGGCGAAACAGAGAACGACCCCCAAATACCCGGCAGACCGTCGAGTCTCCGAGGGCAGGGCGGACGTTCCTGAGGAATCGTTTGATTCCCTCAACTGAGTGAATCGCGTAAATAAGGCGGTCCAACGGGACAATTTACGGCTCATCGCCACTTTTGCGACGTGGTGAAGTTGCAGGTCTGTCGTGGTTTGCTGTACTACATCAAAAATTGCCTGTTTTTTTGCCGGACCATCATTTTCGACCGTGCACAGGTGTTTTTTCAAACGCCCGGTAAGTCGGGTCCTTTCTTTTCAATACGGAAATGCGGAAAGCTGAAATGGAACGTGTCTTTATCTCAGGTCTCGGCTTTGCCACCTGTCTGGGAAACGATCGCCAAACGTTCTGGAAGAATCTGACCTCAGGGGTCTGCGGGCTGGACACCCTGGCGATTCACGATACCACCGATCTGCCTGTGAACATCGGCGGTGAAGTTGTCGACATGGATATGTCGCGAGTGAACGTGAATGACCTTGTGTCCGCTAAGAAGATGGACCGAGCGAGTCAATTCGCCGTTCTTGCTGCCCATGAAGCTCTGGAAGATGCCGGACTTCCGCTCACAGACATCGGAGACCGAGCCGCCGTAATTCTGGGAGCGGGCCTTGCTGGTCTGGAAACGTACGAATTCCAGATGGAGCGACTGCTTACAAAAGGGCCGTCACGAGTCAGTCCGTTTACCATTCCAATGCTGATGCCCAATGCGCCTCCGAGCAACATCAGCCTGGCATTTGGCATTCAAGGTACCGCATACACCACCAGCAGCGCGTGTTCATCTTCCGGACATGCGATGATTGATGCAATCGAACTGCTTCGTCGCGGTGAAGCAGATTTTGTAGTGACTGGTGGAACAGAAGCGTCACTCACACGGTTGGGCATTGCTTCGTTTTCAAACATGAAGGCCATGTGTCGCAATCGAAACGACGAACCCAAGAAATCCATGCGGCCGTTTGATTCAGATCGCTCGGGCTTCATCATGGCCGAAGGATCTTCGGTTCTGATCTTCGAAACCGAATCGCACCTGCGTAAACGAGGCGGCAAGGCATGGGCGGAAGTTCTGAGTGGTGCGTCCACCAGCGATTCTTATCACCTGGTGCAGCCTGATCCGGAAGGTCGCAAAGCTGTTACGGCTATCAAAAAAGCATTGGCCGCGGCTGGCCTGAACCCGGCAGAAATCGCCGACCAAACCTATGTCAGCGCGCATGGAACCAGCACCAAATTCAATGACAATATGGAAACGGTCGCCCTGAAACAGGTCTTCGGTGACGACGCAGGCAAGCTGCACATCAGTTCAATCAAAAGCATGCTTGGGCACATGATCGGCGCCGCGTGTGCTGTCGAAATGTCAGCGTGCTGCATGGCGTTAACTCATGGGATTCTGCCACCGACCATTAATCTGGAAAACCCGGATCCCGAATGCGACCTAAACTACATTCCAAACCATGCGATTGAAAACGAAGTAAAATACATCATTAACAACAGCTTCGGTTTCGGCGGGCATAACGTTTCGCTTGTGGCTCAAAAGATTGAGGACCCAGACCTAAAACGCGTTTGACGGATCTTGAAACGTCCACACGAGTGACTAAAACCGGTTACGGGAGTGCCGCGAAGGCGGTTTAACATGCCGTAACCGGTTTTTCTGTGACTAAGATTAAAACGTGCGTTCACGGTCGATTTTCTGACCAGGCTGTTAAAACACGGCATCAAAAGGTTCGTAAACTATGTCCACATCCATCACATCATCACCCAGCCCGATTAAAACCGTGGCCATTAGCGGTGCAAGTGGGTTGGTCGGCACAGCGCTGACGGCGCTTCTGCACGCAGAAGGCAAATCTGTCCTGGCGATGACCCGCAAAGACGGCGGGTCTTACCAAGATTCCATTCGCTGGGACCCCGCTACCGGACTAACCAACCCGACTCGACTGGAATCCGTCGACGCCGTCGTCCATTTGGCTGGCGAAAGTATCGCCGCGGGACGATGGAATTCTGCGATGAAGAGCAAAATCCGTACCAGCCGAATCGAGGGAACTCGCAGTCTGGTGAAATCGATCGCCGCCGTCGAAAAACGTCCGAAGGTTCTTGTGTGTGCTTCGGCCATTGGTTTCTATGGCGATCGAGGTGCGGCGGAACTGGAGGAATCATCAGCGGCTGGCACTGGTTTTCTTCCTGACGTGTGTCGCGAATGGGAAGCTGAAGCCAATGCGGCAAAAGATCTGGGAGTCCGCGTTGTCAACGTTCGCATCGGTGTAGTTTTGAGCCCGAAGGGTGGAGCACTGGCCAAAATGATATTGCCATTCAAGCTTGGGCTGGGAGGCATTGTCGGTCCCGGAACTCAGTACTGGAGCTGGATCGGCTTAAGTGACCTGGTGCGGGTGATTGCCTTTTGCATGAATAACGAATCTGTGGCAGGCCCTGTAAATGCGGTCAGCCCGACGCCGCTGACGAACAAAGAGTTCACAAAAGAAATCGGCAAAGCGCTGAAACGCCCCACCGTCTTTCCGCTGCCAGCCTTCATGGCCAAAATTGTGCTGGGCGAAATGGCGGACGCTCTGCTGCTCAGCAGTGCCCGCGTATTGCCCAAAGCTCTGCAGAAGTCTGGTTTTGAATTCCAGCACCCCGACCTTGCAGAATGCCTGAAGCACGAACTCAATGCCTGATGAACGACTCATCAATCACCTCGGTGCCTTCGCCGAAACCCGTCACATGGCATAAGTATGTGCTGCTGGCGTCATGCGTGCATTCAGGTGTCTGGGGAATTTTCATCATCGCACTGCCAAGGGTATCAGCACAGATCTACGGATTTTCTGAAACGCCACATGATATTCATCTGTGGCAGGGAACCGGCCTGTTCATATCGCTGCTTGCTGTTGGCTACGGGCTGGCGTTCACCAACCCGGTTCAGCACTGGGGTGTTGTAATGATAGGACTCCTGGCCAAGGTGCTGGGTGCCATTGGAATGTTTGGGGCCGTTTTACAGGGCCAGGTTTCAAGACAGGTGTTGTGGCTGATTCCCACTAATGATCTGGTTTGGTGGATCCCATTTGGGATGATCGTCCGGCACGGCTTTCTGAGTAGTCGAAAGACACACGTGTAACATAGGCCGCGTTAGTAATCATCGCGGCATCAGGCGACGCTTTACGCCAGCTCTGTGCAAATCGCATGAAGGATCACTCATTGAACGTGGTTACTGATGCTACGATCCGATTTCATTCGAATTCCTTCACAACCGGACCTTAGAAGTGCCCAGCCCTGATTCGACGCCAGCAATGATCTCCGACGCCGAGCACAAAAACACGGGGCATGCTGACAGAGTTCGCCGTGGAATTATTCTGGGGATAATTTCTGCCGTCTGTTACTCCGCTGCCAATCTCGCACTGCGAGGACTTTCCGGGCGCGATGATGGATTTGCCTGGGCAGTGTGGGTGTCTGCCGTGAAGGCGGTGCCGACTTTTGTTTTGGCATCAGTATTGTTGATCAGGCGCTATTCGCAAGGGCAGATTCTGTACCCAACACTCAGGCCGATACCCGCATTGATTACGGCCGGGCTGGTGATGCAGTTTGGAGGCAACCTAGGCTTTCAGATGGCGCTGGTGCAGATCGGATTAGCAATTTCGGTTCCCCTGGTGTTTGCATTTATCATCCTTGCCGGAGCAGTGTTGGGCAGGACGTTTCTTGGAGATCTGATTTCTCCGCGAACCGTGTTGTCGATGGTGATTATGACGTTTTCGATCATCCTGTTGTCCTATGCAGCAACACTTAACGAAGCAGATTCTGCGGCTGTTGTTACTGGTGGTATCTGGCTGGGAATCGGGATGGCCGTTATTTCGGGACTTTCGTACGGAGTGAACGGCGTCGTCATTCGGCGCATTGCTCAGAAAACCCTGCCGGTCGAATCAATACTGGTTATTTACAGCCTGACAGGCTTAGCCTGCCTAGGTCCGCTTGGGTTTTCTCTGATGGGATCTGAACGTATTGCGGCGATTCAAACGGAAGAATGGCAAATGATGTTGTTCGCAGGAATCTTCAATGCGATCGCTTTTTTCTGTATCACAAATGCTCTGAAGCTGATGAATATCAGCCACGTCAATGTCATCAACGCTTCTCAAAATGCAATGTGCGCACTCGGAGCGGTACTGATGTTCGCTGAACCTCCGTCAGTCCCAATGGTGGCCGGAATTCTGTTATCAATCTGCGGACTGATCGTCCTGGATCGAAAACAGACAGGCATGGCGAACAACGATTGAACCAAACACCCGCGGATCCGAGTTGCCCATCATAAACGGGACTTACTTTCCACGGTTTTCGGCCTGGCTTCTGGTCGCGAACACTTCGCTGCATCCAGTGGTTGCTTTTTACCACAAGCCAGCAACCAACACGTGTTTCTGCCGGTAGCTTTAATCGGCCAGTCCGTGTTTCTTCAGCTTACTGTAGAACGTACTGCGAGGCATCTCGAGTGCTCGAGCGGCCTGAGCTTTGTTGCCGTTAGCTGATTCCAAAGCTGAAACCATCAGAGCCTTTTCCGCAGAAATGCTTTGTCGACTGAACGATCGAGTATCCCGGCGGACTTCGCGTTTGGCAGGGTTGTGGCTTGAACTCGTACGCCGTGTGTCAACCACAGTCTTGCTCTGTTCACCAGTGTTCCGGTCGGCGTACCAAGTCCAGTCCTCGACGACTGGCTGACTGCTTTCTGCAAACACGGGAGTGGCGGCAGCACGCATTTCTTCAGGCAGATCTTTCAGCGTGATTGTTTCGCCATCGGCCAGCACCACAGCTCGTTCAATCACGTTTTCCAGTTCTCGTATGTTTCCAGGCCAGCGATGCTGTTCAATAACAGCCAGGGCGTCGGGCTCGATGTGATGAATTCGTTTGTCTGTTTTCTGAACTGCGCGGTTCAGGAAAAAGAAAACCAGTTCAATCAGATCTTCACGACGATCTCGCAGAGGCGGTAGGGTGACACTAACCACATTGAGTCGATAGTACAGGTCCTCCCGAAATTCGCCCGAAGCAATCATCGCTTCCAGATCGCGGTTGGTTGCGGCAATCATACGGACGTCGACTCGAACAGTATCGTTGGTCCCGACTGGTTCAAAGCAACGTTCCTGCAATACTCGTAGAAGCTTGACCTGTGTTTCCAGCGAAATATCGCCGATTTCATCCAGAAACAGAGTACCTCCGTTGGCCGCCTGAAACCTACCAGCTTTATCAGAACCAGCTCCGGTAAAGGCGCCACGCACGTGACCAAACAGCTCGCTCTCCAGTAGCGACGGCGCCAAGGCAGCACAGTTAACGCTAACCAGAGGCTTATCTGCCCGATCACTGTTTCGATGAACGACGCGAGCCAACAACTCTTTCCCGGTTCCGCTTTCGCCTCGAATCAGCACCGTTGCGGTGCTTGCCGCGGCCTTGCGAACAAGATGAAGGACATCCAATATCGCACCGCTGTTGCCGCGAATCTCGCCACGATCGAGGCCTTTGGTGGAATCCTGCTGACGCTCTTCACCATCCGCATGCTGCAGAGAAGTCAGTTCCGCACGAAGGATGGCCAACTGTCGCTGCTGTTCTGCAATGCGATCCACCTTCACTTTGAATTCAGAATTCAATCTCGCCAGGTTCTGGTTAGCTCGAGAACTATGCAGAGCAAGAACCGTCATTTGCCCCATTGCCTGCAGAAAGGCAATGTCTTCGGGAGAATACGGCACACCGTTGTTACGTTTCCCCAAAATGATCAGGCCATCGACACCCTGTTCGCTTCGCAAAAAACAGATCAATTCGGCGGGAAGGTCGTGAAGCAACTGCTGCACGGGCAACATCTTGTCGCGACTGAGAGACGGAATTCGGCGAATCACCTGCTCCGACTGCCCAGCGTTCTTGAGCACTTCCGGTGACAGACTTGTGGGAACATTCGACGACTGGTCTGCCCCAATCAGTCGCAGCGTTCCCGATGCCTCTCGAACAAACATTGCCGACGTCGATGCATCCATGACGTCTCGGCACGAAACCAGGGTAATCTGCGCCAGCGCCGACGGGTCGGCCAAATAACCGCTGGCCTGATTCAATTGCTTCAGTGTTTTGTCGAGCTGGTATTTCTCAGAGAAGAACCGTTGGTCAACCACAGATTGAATTCGATCCCGAGCCCACAGAACGAATGCTGTGGCGATCACAAGGATCAGAAACAGCGACAGCTGCAACAACAAAGATGATTCCTGAGGAAGACCGTAAACACGAGTTAACGCAGCTCCCGCCGCCAAAAGAACAGCACTCGCAACAGTGACTAACCCGGATATCAGAAAATACTGCCGCCCGCGTTTTAACAGCTCATCCGCCAGAATCAGGCGATGTTTCATCATGCCGTGCGCATACGCCGCCATAAACGAACCGCTGGCAACAAACATCGGCAACTGAGCCTGACCAAGGGCAAAGTCAGTTTTTCGATAGAATGCCAAGTACAACGTATACAGAATCGGAATCGTTGAAAACAGCGATGCAATCAGAATCCCAGACGCCTGTCGACGCTCCACAGGATTCTGAGTTCGCAGCAGACTCATAGAAAGCGTTAGCACCGTCAGCGCGAAGTAGACGGAACTTAAGCCGATGGCCGCATACACAAGATTCCGGAGCAGGTACAACAGATAGGCACATACTTCAGCGCTGTGAAAACTCAGACCACCATCACGAGTCAGGCCACTGGCGACGGCAACTAGCTTTTGAAACAACGAAAAACTATCGGGCGTATCAAACTGCCCATTCAGAATATATGCGCTCCAGTACACAAAGCCAACCAGCAAAGCCATTCCAGTGGCAGGGCCATAAATCAATGCCAAAGCCAAATTGTGATTTTTCTTTAGCAGCGGACTTTCACGAGGAAACTTAAAGAAGAAGTGCAGGGTAACCGCTGGCAGAAGACAGGCGGCAAAAATAAAGGGCAGATTCAACAACGGGCTGGCTACGATAATCCACCAGTGAAACCCACCCACGAACGCTGGCATTGACGTGCAACACATCAGGCAAAAAACGCGAACAACCTGATCCGAAGGACGTTGCCACCACGCGGTTAATGCAACAAGCAGAATTCCCAGTTGGCACAGAAACCACATGATCGTGAGCAAGAAATCACGTGAACGGATCGGCTTCACGGCCACATAAGTTCGCGTGGTCAGATTTGGCGCCTGTGAATCCGGCTGACGAATGACCAATTCCAGCATTCGTCCGGAGGCCGAAGTTTCGTTATGTGGCGATCGTGAAATCTCGACCAGCGCCGGAACACGACTTTCAGGAACCTCGGATGGGTCAGAACCAGGATTTAACTGGCCTCCAGGTGGAATTGTGGCACCACGAAGTCCGGCCAATGTCTGCGAGAACAAAAGAAAATTGTTCGCCGGAAATCGGCCCGCCCTGATTAGCTTATCACCGGGCGAAAGTATCGTTGGAAGACAATCAGCTTCAGCATTTGCGAACTGGACAATCTCCAACTCCTGCTCATTTGGAGTATTTGGCAACAGGCATCGAACACCAATATCGGGGAACGTGGCAACATACCAAAGTACAACCAAGCAATAAGTCACCGACGCACTGATGGCGCATGTGCCGCCAAGTCGCCCATATTTTTCTGAATAATTGTTGATATTCCGTTGATTCAAAGTTCGGCGCCCATGTTGTGTTAGGTCACAATATGCGTCAGGCGCCGAACTATCAATAGTGTCGACATGTGTTTCGGCGCTTTCGGCGCTTTCTTTTTTGCGGTGATTGATCCATTTATCCAGCGTTTTTTGATGCCCCGTAATTTTATGAAGTTTGGCACGCAGCGTGCAAATTGAATTAGTCTCCCAGCCAGCCCTTCGGCAATGCTGAAACGTGTTGAACAAGATTGTCCTCCGACAGGTAGTCACCCAGCCGCCTCAGGATTCCCCAAAATCTTTCTTGTTCATTCCCCACACGCTCAGCAGCCAAGGGCTTTTTTTATGCGCCACAGGCCAAAGACTCGCGGCACGAAAGTTCACACCTAGAAGTACGAGGCCGATTGATCGATAACCATTGAGGCTTTGACTTCGCCTAGCGCGGAGAGATTGGCTGCTGAAGGTGAGAGGTGATTCGAACGGCGATGGTTCGAATCAGGGCGCGATCAGGCTAAGCTTACAAGCCTTTGTTCAACAATCGTAAATATCGAAACGTTCGGTTTGGAGCGATCGCGTTAATTACCTGAACGCTGCCTTCGCCCGTTCGCAGCATTCACCAAAAATATCCACGTTGGCTGCCGCAGGTCGACTCAACGCTCATCCGACGCCATAATATGGTTCATGCTGCGTTCTGGTTTATCGCAGAACCTGGCATTCACACATCGCATCCACACATCGCAAGTAAAGGTCGGCGAATGTCGCTTCCTGTCGTCACTCCGGACAGCCAAGACGTCTACGAGGATCCCCTGGATCTAATGGACGAAATTGAAGAGCTTAAGAAGGAAAAGGACGCGTCTATTCTGGCGCACTTTTACGTCGACGGCGACATTCAGGATATTGCGGACTACACGGGCGACAGCCTGAAACTGGCTCGCGATGCCACGCAGGTAAAGACTTCAACCATTGTCTTTTCGGGCGTGCATTTCATGGGCGAATCCGCCAAGATTATGAATCCGGAAAAGCGGGTGTTGATTCCCGACATGCTGGCCGGATGTTCACTCGCCGACAGTTGCCCTGCGGATCAGTTAGGCGCGTTTCAGGAAGAACTGCGATCCAGCGGACGAAAATTCGAAACGGTTGCCTACATCAATACGACCGCTGCCGTAAAAAGCCTATGCGACTGGATAGTTACCAGCGGCAATGCTCAGGAAATCATCGGGCGTGTTTCGGCAGACAAGGAAATCCTGTTTGTTCCGGACCAACATCTGGGGCGATACTTAATGGAAGTCACAGGTCGCAAGATGATTCTGTGGCCAGGCTCGTGCATGGTGCATGAAGTGTTCAGCATTCGGGACTTGATTCGAGCGAAACGGAATACACCGGGCAGTGTTGTGATCGCTCATCCCGAGTGTCCTCAAAACATCCTCGAACTAACTGACTTCATCGGTGGCACTGAGAAAATGCGGCAGTACGTCATGTCGGTTCAGAAGCCCACTACTTTTCTGGTGGCGACCGAATCCGCCATGATCCACGCTTTTGAGAAGTCGGCTCCTCAACACAAGTTTATTCCTGTCCCAGGAATCATGGCATCGACGGGAGAAACCTGCGCCTGCAATCGCTGCCCTCATATGGCTCGCAACACCCTGCAGAAAGTTCGTGATTGCCTCAAGAACGAATCCCCTGAGATCGAATGGAAAGACTACTTCCAACAGGCTCGCGCTGTCCTGGACAAGAGTCTTCTGAAGTAACCAGCCGGAGTGGCGGGCGAAATGCGGGATAACGAATGGCAGCAATTGCCCCGGATCGGTTGCCGTTTGATTGCATCGCCGCCGAGATACAGTGTTTCACCACACAACGTCTTCAAACCAAAACAAATCACTGCTGAGCAGTGCGATATCCCAACGAAATATGTTGTAGCCGCATCCTGCCTCGGCTCGCCTGAGCTGACAATAACGTGAATGCTGCAATGGCCGAGGCCACAAATGTACTTTGGCTGCAGCCAGGTAGTGCTGCGACCCGTTTGCAGGATTACCGCTGCGAGCGGGCCCGGCCAAAAACGAACTCGGCGCTGCGGCACTGTTCAACATATCCCCAAGCCGTTGCCCGCCGGGGCTACCCGGCAACCGGTTTATGAGACTTTTTGCCAGTGTTCATCGAGTTTTGCGCCGGAGACTTTTATCGCGGTACCAAGTTTTTGCGAAAACAGGCTAACCCGAAATTCTTCCAGCATCCAGCGATAATGATCCAGCATAGGGTCGATATGACTTTGCCTTGCGTGTTCCTGTCGCCGTTCGACGTACCGCAGGTGGTATCGAGCAAAATCCTGCACCATGCCCTGTTCTTTATTGAGGCCGCCGGAATTAAGCCGATCCAGACGCATTCTCATGCACGTGATATAGCGTGGAAGTTGAATCAACCATGGCCAGGGCGTCGTTTCCAGAAAGCGTGGATGCACCAGTTCGGTTAACTGTTGCTGCATTCCCCCGACGATTCCCGACCACATCGGATTTATTTCAGCTTCAAGGTTTCGACGAGTCTGGTGATGATGTTTCAGTAAGCCCGGCACCAGTTGGACGATTTCCTGCACAACAACACCAATGCGTTTTCTACCCATCGTCAGAAATGAATCGAATTCAGCCTTTGTTCGAGGTACTTCCTTTGGCGAAAGATAAGCACGCTCAACCAGCAGCAGTTGCAGCTGTGCCGTCACATTAAATCCTTTGATTGCCAACGCCAGCATTCTGATCTGATTCAGGTCTGGCAGATGTTCGATCTGTCGCTGAATCCGTTGCTGGTCGATCAGCAGCACCAGGCGTCGCAGACCTTTTCGGTGAACGGCCTGAGCTTCCGCTGCAGATTGACACAGCGTCAGGGCCACGAATCTGTTGTCGTCCCGAATGGCCGGAAATGACTGCAGAGTCATTCCAGCGCGCTGAATTGTTATGCTGACTGGCACATCGTTAAACGCCCAGTCTTTGAACCCCGTTCGTCGCCACTGTTGTTCTTCGGGGGACGGCGCGGCTGTCGGAACGGTGTTCTGTTCGATCTTTTTCAGCAGGTTCTTACGTAGCGTGTCGATGTTGCGACTTTCCGCAACCGGTTTGCCATCGTTGTCGATCAACCGAACGTTGACGCTTAAATGATCCGGCAGCGAGGACACATCGAAGTCTTCAGATCGCAATTGTTCGCCAGCGATTTTCGATAGTTTTTCCGCCACAGCCGCCAGCATGTTGCCTTTTCCAAATTCCAGCTGGCCCATGATCTGTCGAGCCGTATCCGGTGCTGGAACAAAGTTGCGACGAAGGTTTTTGGGAAGCGATCGTATCAGAGCCGTAACTTTTTGTTCGAGCAGTCCGGGGACCAGCCAGCTTAGTCGACTTTGATCCAGTTGAGACAACGCTTCTGCTGGAACGGTCACGGTAACTCCATCAGCATCGCGACCGGGATCCAGCTGATAAGTCAGCGGAAGATCCATAGTGCCAATCCGAATTGAAGCGGGAAACTCGGCTGAACTTTCCTGTCGGATCTGGTGATTGGTGAATTGGTTTTCGTCGAACAGCAACAGCCCGGGATTCGTCTTGCTGGTTCTTTGATACCAGTGCCGCAATCGATCGCGATCTGTAACATCTGCCGGAATCTGATGATCGTAAAATTCGAACAGTACGTCTTCACTTGGCAGCAGATCGTGACGACGTGTTCTGGCCTGAAGTTCCTTCACGTGCTGAAGCACATCGACGTTGTGTTGAAGAAACGGAAATTCTCGGCCCCAGCCCTGTCCCTTCTTTGCTGCTGCTGATCGAAACGCGTCAGAAGCGGGATTGGCTAGGGTAGACTTTCCGGGCGTTATACGACTTCGACTGCCGCCAGAGAGTGCGTTTTCTTCTTCGGCAAATTCAGATTCGCGTTCGTCCTCCGTTCTTCCATACAGCAGAGCAAGTTCAACGAGTCCGAACTGAATCAGTAGCTCCCGCGACTTTGCCGGATCGACCTTAGAGTAAGTGGTTTTGCGGCGAGGAATAACCGGTAGTCCCCACAGCGAAACTTTCTCAAAACACATCACGTTGCCCGCTTTGGAGTCCCAATGCGGTTCTGAGAATTCGCGTTTCACCAGGTGACCGGCCAATGGCTCAATCCATTCCGGCTGAATTCTGGCCAGCGTGCGGGCAAACCGTTGTGACGTCTCGATCAGTTCTGCTGCCACAAACCATTTCGGCCCCTTTGAGGAAAGCGATGATCCGGGCCAAAGAGCCAGTTTATTGCCGCCCGCTCCGGTGTATTCCCGTTCAGCCGATTTGTAGCCAAGGTTGGCCAGCAAGCCTGTCATCAATGAACGATGAATCGCAGCGAAGTCGTTTTTTCGATCCTTGACAGGATTAAGTGCGGCCGCTTTCTGCAGCGTCTTATCATCACTTTCTCGCAGCAGGTCTCGCAGTTGTCGATGAACGTCAATCCATTCTTTCATTCGCAGCCATGATACGAAATTCTGCTGAGCCCATTTTCGCAACTGACTGTTGGAAAGTTTCTGTTTGCGTTCGTGCCAGATATCCCAGAGATTCAGGTAGGACAAGAAGTCACTATCTTCGTTCAGAAACTGCTTATGAGCTTCATCTGCCGCCTGTTGCTTGTCCATTGGGCGATCACGTGGATCCTGAGATTCCAGTGCGGATGCGATGATCATCACTTCCGGAATTGCGTGTTCGTCGATCGCGGCCAGAATCATACGACTGATGCGAGGATCAACCGGCAGCCGAGCCATTCGCCGACCGGTTTCTGTCAGCACATAGTCGTCGTCGGACGCGATTGTGTTGGAACCACTGGACACAGAAGGACGCATTTCAATCGCGCCGAGTTCTTCCAGTGTCTTATAGCCTTCTCGCACTGACGTCGGGCGTGGTGGATCGAGAAACGGAAACTCATCTAACCGACCAAGCTTCAGATTCATCGTGCGAAGAATGACGGCCGCTAGATTGGTACGCTGAATTTCCGGAGCCGTAAATGCTTCTCGACCGCTGAAGTCTGCTTCTGAATACAACCGAATACAAACGCCCGGCGCTATTCGACCGCAACGCCCGGCTCGCTGATTGGCCGAAGCCTGAGACACCGGTTCAATGGGTAATCGCTGCATGCGTGACCGAGCGGAATAGCGGCTGATTCGTGCGGTGCCAGTATCAATGACGTAACGAATTCCCGGTACGGTCAGCGAAGATTCCGCAACGTTTGTAGCCAGCACAATGCGTCGATACTGATACGGCTGAAAAACCTTCGCCTGATCCGCCATTGAAAGACGACCAAACAGCGGCACAATCTGCGTAGGTGACTGTGATGAATCGCCAGCAAACTTTCGGCCGCTCAAGACCTTGTCGGCTTCTCGAATATCTCGTTCTGTCGGAAGAAAAACGAGAATGTGGCCACTGTCTTTTTCTGCCAGTTCCTCAATCGCATCAGCAACCCCATCCAGCCAGTCCCGATCTTTATTGTTGCTGGAGGAATCGGTTGCGTTGGCAATGCCAGCCTTTGAAGTCGACTCGACGGGCTGAACCAACGGGCGATAGCGAGTTTCAACCGGATACGTACGACCTTCCACCAGCATCACTGGTGCAGGCTTTCCGCCGCTGTCAAAGTGAGCAGCAAATCTTTCCGCGTCAATCGTTGCCGACGTAATAATGACTCGAAGGTCTCTGCGTCGGGGCAGCAATCGCTTTAGATACCCCAGAAGAAAATCGATGTTCAGTGAACGTTCGTGAGCTTCGTCGACAATGATCGTATCGTACTGGTCCAGAAAGCGATCGGTTTGAGTTTCCGCCAGCATGATTCCATCGGTCATCAGGCGAATCAAGGTGCCTGGACCAGACGCGTCATTGAAGCGAATGCGATATCCAACCTGCTGCCCGAGTGGGCAGTTCAGTTCTTCAGCTAATCGCGTTGCAATTGAACGAGCGGCAATTCTGCGAGGTTGGGTGTGCCCGATCACTCCGCCAGCGCCGCGGCCCAGTTCCAAAGCAATTTTCGGCAACTGCGTCGACTTGCCGGACCCGGTTTCTCCACAGACAACAACCACCTGGTTGTCTCGAATTATGTTTGCGATTTCTTCGCGACGGGCAACAACGGGCAGGTCAGACGGATAGGTAATACTTGGAACGGAGGCCGCTCGCTGTTCACGTCGCTGGACGGAATGTTGCAGTTCCTGTTGGAACTTCTGCAGATTACGATCAAACGGCCTGTTCGATTGCTGTGCATTCCGGATTGCTTTAGCGAGTCGGCGCAGCGAAAACTGATCGGTTCGCATGGCCGCGGAGATCGAGTTGTCTAATTCATTCAGCGATGTCATGTCACACTTCAGCCGTGTCTTTATTCAGACAGAACAATTCTTAGCCAGGTTAGTCTACATCGGAAGCGACCACGGTAATGTGGCAAGCAGCTTCAGGGATTGTTTCCGGAAAATCGCTTCGCAAATGGACGCCGCGGCTTTCTTCTCGCGCAAGTGCCGCAGTAGCCATAACACGACCAATCAGCATCATGTTCTGCAATTCCCAGCCAGCAGGTTCGGAAAGGTCGCGACGGCAGACGTAGTTCGCCCAAAACTCCATTTGCCGGCGTGCTGCGGTAAGGTCTTTTTCGTTTCGACTAATGCCTACATTACGCCACATTAGACTGCGAAGCGAATTTCGAATATCCGCCAGGTCAAGGGCTTCGTCGCCTTGGTGAGGAATTTCGGATAGCGAAACTAATGGTGGCGCAGTGAAACTGTCCGCCTGAGCCAGCGCGGCGTTCGACGCATTCTGACCACACCGCAGACCAAACACGACTCCTTCCAGAAGACTGTTGCTGGCCAGACGGTTGGCCCCGTGCAGTCCTGTCGATGTCGCTTCCCCCGCTGCCCAAAATCCGGGCAGGGACGTGCGGCCTTCTGTATCCGTCGTGACTCCGCCCACCATGTAATGGGCTCCAGGACGCACGGGAACTTTGTCTTTTGTGAGATCCAGCCCGAATTCCCTGCAGACTTTTCCAATGTGAGGAAATCGGCGACGAATCTTATCCGGCTCAATCGGCGAAAGGTCCAGATAAACACAGGGATGAGACGTCTTCGCCATTTGCAGCGTGATCGCCTGACTGACAACGTCACGTGGAGCCAGTTCCATGGCTTCGTTATAGTCGGCCATAAAGCGATAGCCGTTTACATCAACCAGATGCGCCCCTTCGCCCCGAACAGCTTCTGAAATCAGATGCCGCGAACTTCCCGCGATGTACAACACCGTAGGATGAAACTGCATAAATTCCATATCCCTGAGTTCGCAGCCAGCTCGAAAAGCCAGAGCATGCCCATCCGCTGTGGCGATTGACGGATTTGTGGTTTCTCGATATAGCGCTCCAGCGCCACCCGTGCACAGAATCGTTTGTTTGGCCCAGACAAACGTGCGCCCATGATTGGGGTTCCACACCAAAGCTCCCTGACAGCGTCCATCTCGAGTCAGCAGGTCGATGGTGAATGTACGCTGCCAGATGTCGATATTCTCTGAATCATAAGCACGCTGGTGCATGGCCCGCATGACTTCTTTGCCCGTCGCGTCTCCCAACGCATGGGCGACGCGAGCATGACTGTGGCCACCTTCCAGCGTCAAAGCCAGTTCACCTTCGAACTTGTCGAAGTCGGCTCCAAACTTAATGAGCTCACGAATGCGTTCCGGAGCTTCTCGAATGACAAGTTCAACCACTTCCTTGTGACACATGCCCTTGCCAGCGGCCAGCGTATCGTTGACATGATTGGCGAAATTATCCAACGGGTCCAGAACACCCGCGATTCCTCCCTGAGCCCACGCGCTGTTGGATTGGGAAATTTGATCTTTCGTAACGACAATCGTCCGCAGAGAAGGATCGACCTCAAGGGCAGCCCGGGTTCCCGCAATACCGGCGCCAATGATCAGTACGTCTGCAAATAAATGAGGCACCCGTTTGGGATCAAACGGAACCAGATACCTGCGGAGCGTTGGGACTTCAATTCGTTCGGGCTGCATGAACACTTCCAAGAGACGTCTATTCGATCTGGTATTGATCCGAGTTTACGAGAATTGCAGGACGAAAGTGAGCATTTGAGCCGTTTCCGTAAGAAAATCGCAACTGCGATTGTTGCCAGTACGGATTCTGAGCTGTGCCTTTACGCTTCGGACACAACCACGGCGTGTGTTCAGGTTTTCGTGTTGGTTTCGTAGCTTTCAGGGCGGTCGGCTCTCGGTTTCTGTATGACTCAAGTTACCATTCCTTCACAGAAACGCTGATGTGTTTCATACCGTGATCTTACAGCCAGTCTCTGCATCGCTAACTCAGGAATTTCCGCAATGAGCTCCAATGTCTTCACCGGTTGCGTTCCGGCATTGATGACACCTTGTAACGCCGATCGAACTCCAAACTTTGACGCTCTCGTGAAAAAGGGAAAGCAAATGATGGAAGTCGGCATGAACGCCGTCGTGTACTGTGGTTCGATGGGCGACTGGCCGTTGTTGACCGACGGGCAGCGTCAGGAAGGCGTAAAACGACTGGTTGGAGGCGGCGTTCGCGTTATCGTCGGCACCGGTTCGCAAAATTCAGCCATTGCAGCAGACCACGCAACCCATGCGCAAAAAGTTGGTGCCCACGGCCTGATGGTGATTCCTCGCGTCCTTTCGCGCGGCACGTCCGCGACGGCTCAGCGGCACCATTTTGCTCGCATCCTGAGTGCGGCCCCGAACATTCCAGCCGTCATTTACAACAGTCCGTATTACGGGTTCGAAACCAAAGCTGAGCTGTTCTTCGACCTGCGCCGTGAATTTCCCTCACTGGTCGGATTTAAAGAATTCGGCGGAGCGGCTTCTCTAAGTTATGCGGCCGAACACATCACATCCGCAAACGACGACGTAATACTGATGGCGGGCGTCGACACTCAGGTGTTTCATGGATTTGTTCACTGCGGAGCCGTCGGAGCAATTACGGGCATCGGCAATTGCCTGCCGGAACAGGTTTTACACTTGGTATCACTGTGCCAGAAAGCCGCAGCTGGCGATGTGGAAGCACGTCGCCTTGCGAAAGAACTGGACAATGCATTGATTGTGTTGTCAACGTACGACGAAGGCCCGGATCTTGTCCTGTTCTACAAGTACCTTCTGGTTCTTCTGGGCGATAACGATTACGCGGTGCACTTCAACGAAACGGATACTCTAAGCCCCAGTCAGACGGGCTTTGCGGAAGCTCAGCTGAATCTGTTTCTCGACTGGTGGAACAACTGGCCCGGAAAAGACTACGGAGCTTAGTCGGCGCAGCCTTCACCTTCGGTGTAGTCGACCAGCGTTTGATCTGGCCTGTGGCATTGGCCAGATCAAACTATGTCACTTCGATTCGCAATGCGGAACTCCAGGCACTGAACAGCCCAGCCATACTGCTCGAGCGAACCCAGATTATGTAGTTACCAGGAGCGAATTTAACAGTCGACGTGTAAGACGTAACGGTCAGATTTATTTCGCGTACAAGTCGATTGGTTACAACGTTGTGGTTAATCCGGATTTCCGTAGTTGCCGTGCTGGCATCTTGAGTCGACGCAAACGTTGCAGTTCTATCGTTGGTGGCTGCGGCGGGCGACGGCAGTCGGCTCTACCAGCTTTTCTCGATGGCTACGGAAATACGATGAGCCAGATACTCTGCTTCTTTACACAGAGCAGTTGGCCGAGCTGGATCCGTGGAAGTGGGCATAGACGGAGGAAACAGATTCGGATTGATCGTCGAATCAATCTATTCAGCGGCCCTTAATACGTTGGTCCAGTACATCAGATTGTAGACCACGGAAAATCGCCGACCGTCTTTCGCTTCAAACCCAAGTGCGCATTCCAATGACGGAACGCCAGAAAATCTAATGCGATGCCACCATCCGGAATTCTTACTTTGAGCGTAAAACTCGCCGTCTGTAACCGTCGTGATTCCGCCTGAAGTGACTCCCGTTTGGCCGCGGACATCCAGTTCCTGCCGCGTGGCTTCGACCGAAACGTTCAGGCCCAGATCAAGTGACAATCCCCGAGGTGGCTTTCGAGTACGCAGTCCGATTTCGCCGCCGAGAAAACTTTTTCCGTCTTGAACGAATCCAGAATCCGAAACTGATTTTCAGACGCCACACCTGCCAGAGACTCGTCGGCCAGCGACGTATCATCTAGATGCTAAAAGCGAGGGCCCAGCTTGAGCCCCAGGACCGTATCGTTGCGGCGATCACAACGGTTTCGACCGCGACTGTTCTGAGTCAGCTTGCCGCAGTTATTGCAGCAGCAGTCACAGGTGTCCTCAACAAGTTCCGCCCACTAGTTCAAGCCGATCGAATACAGCCTAGTTTCTGGGTTGAATTTCAAGGAACCCGATAACAAACCTGGATAGGCTATTAGCTGAGCGTCTTTGACGCTCAGCTAAAGCATTTGTGAACGGCTTTCCGATTATTGGATCGCCATCTGAACTGGCGCCAAAATCATCACCGCGGGCACCGAGCCTAAAGAACTCTGCCTGCCATCCGCTGCCGTCATTCTTTTCGAACCAATGACCGCCGCGAACGCGAAATCCCCCCTGTGCAAAGTCGTACAGATCATCTCCGCTAAACACCATACCTGTAGCAGGCTGTCCCAGAACGCCAGCCTGCAGACCAAGCGTAAACAGCGGACTGGTTGTCGCAATCACAGGCGTGTCAACGTGGCTGGTCCACCACAACAGAGCCTCGGCGCTAAACCAGTTATTAGGTTCGTTTACCTGCTGAGCGTAGACGGTATCTGCCTGAAAGCCGGGCTCGTAAATGTCGTTAGTGAATCAGCCTCTGAGCTGTTGTGAAGACAACATCAGCGGCCGGACGGGCTCCAGACTGGATCAATCATTCCACCATTCATTGAATTCCAGATCCGCGTCAATTCATCGCGTTTGGTGGCCTCTGAATCAGCAAGATTATTCTTTTCAGAAACGTCATTCGCCAAATCATATAACTGCCAATCGTTACCTGGCCCACGGTCAGAATTCCTAAGCAACTTCCAATCACCATGCCTAAGTGCCGCCTTCGATCCGGTTCGCCAAAACAGCGTCTCGTGTGGCAAACCTGTGGATTTCCCACTCAAAAACGGCAACAGATCGACGCCATCTTTAGCGTCTGACCGCACGGCAACAATGTTCGCCGCAGTCGTCGCGGTGGTAAAAATGTCCAGCGAGATTACCGGCTTTTCGTAGACGATATTTGGGCGAATGACATTCGCCCAACGCATCATAAAAGGAACCCGAATGCCACCTTCATACATCGATCCTTTCTCGCCTCGCAAAGGCAGATTACTGCTGGTCAGTTCTCGGGTTGGGCCGCCATTATCACTTAGAAAAAACACCAATGTGTTTTCGTCCAGCTGATTCTTTTGAATGCATTCCAGCACCTCGCCCACACTGTCGTCGAGGTTACCGAGCATCGCTGCAAAGATGCTTCGGTGAATGTCATCGATCGATCTGTACTTTCCCATATATCGATCTGCGCCCTGCAGCGGACTATGCACCGCGTTATAGGCCAGAAACAGAAAGAAGGGCCGATCGGCGTTGCGATCTATGAAACTGGTTGCCTCTCGAGTAAACGCATCGGTCAGGTATTCACTTTCAGCCACTGGCTGGCCGCTGCGGTAAATCGGATTATCAGCGTCGTAGTCTGGTTCGTCGTGCCCCATATGAGTTGTATACACAAGGCGTGCATCTTGACTTATCCAGCGTCCCCTGGCGTTTCCAGGCAAAGCCCTGCGGCGCAGCATTGTGGACACATCTGCATACGGAGGCGGAACAAAGTAATGACCTTCGTGAAGGAAGCCGAAGAACTCATCGAATCCACGACGCTGAGGATGAAATTTTGCGGTTCCGCCGAGATGCCATTTTCCGATCAGAGCCGTTGTATAGCCAACGTCATGCAACGTATCGGCCAGCGTCTTTTCTGTAACAGGCAAACCCGCATTGGGATCCTCGTTACTCGCGCCGATCGGATTGAAGTCGTAGCCAAACCGAGTCTGATAGCGACCGGTCATCAGGCCGGCACGCGACGCACTGCAGAAGGCTGCCGTAACATAGCCATTCGTAAAACGAACTCCGTCAATGGCGATTGAATCGATATGGGGCGTCAAAATCTGCGTGTTGCCCTGACAACCGGTTTCGCCATAACCAAGATCATCCGCCAACAGAATCACAATATTCGGCTGACGATTCAATGCGTCCCCTGCCAGTGAACTCACACCAAACACTGACATCAGCGCCGCCACAAAAAATCCGAGTCGCGATTTCATAGCCTGCATCCGTTTTCGGTATCCACTTTTTTGAAGACCACAAACTCAGCCAATGCTATTCCTGCAATTGACGATCTGAGGAAAGCCCGACGATCATGCCGAATTTTTGTTACGCCCGTATGCGACCTACAACGGCAGTTCCATCACCCGATAGCCCGGATCTTTGAACCCCAGTTTTTCATAGGTCGTAATAGCCGTGCCGTTATCCTGTTCGACATACAGACGAATGGCCACCGTGTCATTGCCTGCGGCCAGTTGCTGTTTGACGTGGTCGAACAACTGACTGAACACGCCCCGACTCCGATATTCTGCGTGCACAAAAACACTCTGCAGCCAGACAATCCAGCCGTTCTTCCAGTCGCTCCATTCGCGAGTCAGCATCAACTGACCGACAACCACTCCATCAACTTCGGCCACGTAATACTGAGCTTCGGGACTCAGACGCAGCGCGGTTTCGACACCACGATGCACAACGTCCGTGTCGAGTAACTTGCCCTCGGTTTCTGCGGCAAGTTGCAGATTAAAATCGGCAATGACGCTAACATCAACAGCAAGGGCGGTGCGAAACGTGATCTGCATATATGGTAACTCGCGTGAGTTAAAAGGTAGACAACATACTATTTTCTAACACAACACATCTGGTAACACATTCCACCGCGCATAAAAAACCTCTCAGTTGAATCAACTGAGAGGTCATGGATCGCAAACTGATTACGTGATCAACTAGAACGAATCAGCGCTGAGTGGTGATTCAACCCCACCAATACCAGATCGCAATCGTGTTGCAGACGGTGTCATCAAGCTGGTGTAAACAGTCTTGTCGATGCTTTCGCTGATCGTGCGAGCAGCACCGTCACAGAATGACACAACCACGATGCCGGGATGATTCGAATTCAAAAACGGACGGCTACCTTCAGGCCCAGCCTTAGCCTGATTTGGATAAGCCGGAGCTGGTGTCGTCGCTCCACCTTCGATTAGTTGTGGAATGACACTCAAGGCACCTACCGTTACAGAAGCGGCATCAAGTGGAAACAGAAAACCGCAAGCTCGTGTTCTTGGATCTGCCCAGTTTGAGCCGCCACCGTTGATGTTTTCACCAAACATCAATGTGTTGCCACTACCGTCGTAGATCTTGCCAATTGTTGCACTGGCATTTCTTGTTGTCGCCTCGCCAGCAAACTCAGCCCAGAATACACCTGTGGCCTTTGTGATTTCTGCATCTACCGGGTCAGAAGTACTGCCATAATTATTGACAGTACCATTGCCATTCCAGTCGAATGGCTTAGCTATAAAACTGTGTTGCACAGCGCCATTATTGTTTGTCACAGCAGTCAGATTCGTTCCAAATCCAGCATTAGCCATGTAAGAAAGCCCGCCTGGCTTTTGGTAAGCAGACTCGTCGTTCGGGCAGGCGAATGCTTCGATGTAGATTGGAGTCAAAGCAGCATTGTAAAAACCGCTCGGTGACAAAAATGCGGACGCATCATCAAACGGTGCCAACTTGTTCCAGCGGTCATAGGTACCTTGTTGATCGATAAACGGAAGCAGCTCTACAGCCCAGCTACGACCATTAACACGGCCAGTACCGGGGGAGGAACCACCCGCAGCAACAAAGTCCGTTTCAGCTGGAAAATAAGCCAGAGATGGCAGACGGCTTTTGTTGGAAGAAGCGAAGTTCAATGCAGCCAGCGTCACGTTGCGGATGTTGTTCAGGCACTGAGTTCGTCGACCGGCTTCTCGAGCGTTCTGAATCGCTGGAAGAATCAGAGACATCAAAGTAGCGATGATTGAGATTACTACCAGTAACTCGATCAGAGTGAAGCCGCGTCGTTTTAGATTCGACGCTGTGGTGTTACGACGTGACTGCATGACTGCTCTCCAGCAAAAAGATTGGACTGTTCCCGATCGGGCAAATAACTTGAAGAAGGGCGTGCTCCGTGCTGAGACGTTGGTCTTCTCCCAACGGAGAGAGAAGACAAAAAAACTTCTCCCAGTTCGACCACCCTTTGCTTATTTCGCTTCGGTGACCTTAGTAACGCAAATTCTGGGGCAAATCCGGCGAAAAGTCTCCAGTAATTGCCCAATATCCAAATTTTCTTCGTAAATCTAATAGCCACAACACGTTGCAGATTGGGGAATTGTCGTGTTCGGCGCAATTCGAACCGACCGACTTCCCCTTAGATGTGACCAAACGTAGCGTTCAGGCGTGTTGCAAAATGCTACAGCAGCGTAATCGTACAGATCTCAACAGACCAGCTGTCTGCTACACGCTACATCAAACATTAATATCTTCAGCACCCGAGCACGACGACTCAGTGATTCAAACAGCATAGTTTACAAGAACACTCCGGCACCAGGTTAGTCTCGGAATGGCAAGAAATTCACACCTATGCGCCGCGCGCCGGTAGCTCAACAACGCGGAACGAAGCGATTTCCATCGGGCTCCAGGTCGATTGTCCTCAAACGCATGAGGCCCTTCCATCGCTAATCCCTCCATGCAAAATACTCGTTTTTCCCGGGTCACCTCAGCAGATAACACGGCGAAACGAAAGCTGGATGTCCGGATCCCGACAGACGCGATCGCCATGACAGAAATCCAGGGAAACCGGCAGCTAATGCGTCAAGCCTGAGTCGCGGGAATTTGATTCAGACGCGGTTCAGTATTTTCTGCAAGTCTGTTTTTCGGGAAGGTCGCGAGGCTGTATTCGGCTTGCCGGGATTTGGCTTGTGCCAGACAGTGGCCATATGAATCTTCTGTTCCGAGTTCTCTACGCCTAAAAATGCACCAGCACCCACCGCAAGCTGGCGATGGACACATTGCGCTATCTTCGCGCGGCGCGAATTCGAAGACTAGGAACGCTTATTCCTGTCCGAAATTCAATTGTACATGAATGGTGCCCAAGCTCCGGACAGGAAGTTCAAGGACTTTCGAAATCACGTACTGCATGTCAGCGATAAATTTGGGGGAGGTGCCGCACCCACTGCTGATCAATGGTATGCCCGCCTTGTCGAACAACTGAAAGCCAAAGACTGGCAACGTGCTGTCTATTGTGCGGGAGTTCTGAGCCACTATGTTACCGACCCGTTGATGCCGCTGCATACGGGTCAGACAGAAGATGAAGCTCAGATTCACAAGTTTATCGAATGGGGCACGGTAAAGATTTACGAACAGCTGGTATCTACTCACGAAGCAGCTCGTTCTCTGGTTAACTGGAAGCCACCGGAATATGCATCGTCGGATGATTGGCAGGCCCTTCTGATCATCGCAGGCGCTGAACTTTCACACGGCCACTATGACGTGATGCATGACAACTCGATCGCACTCGCCGTTTAACTCAAGGTGATCAATGGAAGCATCTACGGCAACAACAGAACCGTCATCACGCAACAGTTCTGCTGAACACGTTGCCTGGTGACCTAACCCGGCGACCAGAATTTCGTCCAGTTTTCTAGCTGTCCCGGCCCGAGTGGCAACTGAAAAAATCGAAGAGAAGTCCTTCCCGATTAATTCATCATTGCCTTTGACCGAAAGCAAGCGAACAAAAGCTGGGCTCGCAGGTACAATGCGATTCGATTTGCAAATGGCAACACCATTTGAGCAAGCCTGTAAAAGGTCGACAAATCGCCGAACATCCCGCTGTAGCGAGTCATAATCAGGGTCAAACATGGTGTCGGTGATAGAATCAAAACTAAATCACGTATCGATTGACGAATATACCCTCATAATCTGTCACGCCCGCGGGCCCCCCCTCTAAATCCGTTTCCCATCCTTCAAAGTATAACTTACGGCCCAATCGCGACGGCAGGTTGAACTAATGACTCAGGCGATGATTATTGAAGAAATAACGTTAACGTCTTTTGAGGAAAATCGAAAACAAAATCGTTGCCATGCTGCAACACGGCGATGGCTGGCGGACACGTGCTGTTTTCCTTAAATAACTTCTCTGAAACATAAGGTTCAGCCAACGGCTGAACCTTATGTTTCACACTCGCTACACTATCTGCATGATCACCATCGACCGTCTCATCTTTTCTTATCCACGCAGTAACTTCGATCTTAAGATAGAACGGCTGGAAGTTAATTCAGGCTGTGCTACGGCTATCGTGGGACCTAGCGGATCCGGAAAAACAACGTTACTACATTTGATCGCCGGCATTCTGGCGCCGAATTCCGGAGCCATTTGTGTCGAAGACTCAGTGCTATCTTCGTTATCAGACGCCGATAGAAGAAGATTCCGGCTGCAGAATATTGGGATGATTTTTCAGGACTTCGAGCTGATCGAATACCTGAATGTTATCGACAATGTATTGTTGCCGTGCCGCATCGGCAACGTGGTAGAACTGTCGGCCGCCACAAAACAACGTGCCGAAGAGTTACTGACTCAGGTAGGACTGAAACAGCACCTCAGGAAATCTGTAACTCGACTTTCTCAGGGTGAACGCCAGCGCGTCGCGATTTGCCGAGCGATGTTGGCCAGTCCTGCGATTCTGTTAGCCGACGAACCAACTGGAAATCTTGACCCAGTGACATCGGATCAGATTCTAAACCTGCTTCTGACGTCTGTTCAAGAGCACAACGCAACGCTGGTGATGGTCACTCACGACCATTCGCTGCTACATCGCTTTGACCAAACGGTTGACTTTGCGCAGTTCCTGATTCCGGCCATGGAATTGACTGGCCACGCACCCGGAGAATCAGCGTGAATATCAATAGCGCTGTTTATCTGGCCACGCGATCGTTGTGGTGGTTCCGCGGGCGGGCGACAACAATTGTGTTGTGCCTGACATTGACGCTGTGGCTTCCGGTCACCATGCGTCTGTTGCTGAATCAGTTTCGCGCAGAAATTGTCAAACGAGCCGATGCGACGCCGCTAATTATCGGTTCGCGTGGCAGCCAGATCGACCTGGCCCTGCACGCATTGTATTTTGATTCTGTTTCGCCCGAAAACACGACGATGACCGAAGCCGGCTATATTCAGAATTCCGGCTTCGCGACAGCAATCCCCGTTCATATCGCTTACCGAACCCAGTCCGTCAACAACGTCGATGGCGTGCCGATTGTGGGGACAACAGTTGAGTACTTCGAGTTTCGAAACTTATCGCTCCAGAGTGGTGATGGTCTGACAACTCTTGGCGACTGCGTTCTGGGCAGCAACGTGGCCAGAAACATGCGGCTGGCCCCTGGAGACCGAATCCTGTCGGCTCCCAAAAATGCTTTCAATCTGGCCGGTGACTATCCGTTGCGAATGAACATTGTCGGAGTGCTGGCCCCCGCTCATTCACCAGATGATGACGCTGTATTTGTCGACATAAAGACGGCCTGGATTATTGACGGCATCGGCCACGGGCATCAGGATCTCACCACAGAAAACGTCGATCAGGACATGCTGCTGCATAAGTCAGATACGTCGGTGACCGCCAGCGCTGCGGTGCTGCCGTATACGGAAATTACGCCAGACAACGTTGGATCGTTTCACTTTCATGGAGACGAATCCACGTTTCCAGTGTCGGCCATCATTGCTGTTCCGCAAAGCAGACGAGATCAGACTTTGCTGCTGGGACGATATGCTTCTGAACGCAGCGAAGTGGCTCAGTGTGTCAAACCTTCGAAAGTTGTACAGGATCTGCTAAACATCGTGTTTCGCGTTGAGCGGCTGATCTGGATCAGTTCGCTGCTGTCTGCCGTGGTAACCGCGTTGCTGCTAAGTCTTGTCTTGTTTCTGTCGATCCGCCTGCGCGAGTCCGAGATGCGAACGATGCATAAACTCGGCTGCAGTCGGTTTACAATTATCACACTGGTTGGCACCGAAACAGCCATTATGAGTCTCGCAGGTTTAAGTCTGGCCGTGTTCGCCGCGTGGGCCACACACGCACTGGCTGCTGACTGGCTGAGATCGTTAATTTTTTAACAAACTCCGTCGAAGAACGCCGCCAATTCAAACGCATCAGATCAGCAAACGTTACCGTTGGCGATTTCAGACGCCGATCTCGAAACCTAAAGCGATTCCGGCCGTCCACAAACAGCAGGTTGAGCCATGAATTGAAGTTTCGCCACCTCAGATAGCATTCGGTTCCCAATGGTATCCTTCATTGAAAAACGTAAAACCTGAGCAACGCTTTACGGAAGCTTTTTATTATGTCAAGCCGAAGAGACAAGAAACAAAACAAGAAACAGTCAAGCCAAACAGTAAGCCTGGATTACCCGGAACAATTCAGAATATTACAGACAATATTGAGCTCTAAACCGGATCTGACCCAGATGATGCCAGACTTGCTGCGCGACACGATAAGGCTTAGTCAGCCGCTGCCCAAGGGGCGCAGTAACAACCCAACCAACGGCCTCATCCACCCACCGGCAAAAGCACGCACGAAGCCCGAAATGTCTCCGGAAGACATAGACACGATGCTCAGCGGTGCGGCCAATTCGTGTAGCAGGGCGCATGCAGCCAGCCTCAGGAAGCAACCGGGAACCCGATCTTCAAAAATCACAATCACAAAGTTTGAACCCCTTTCGCTGGTTGAAGGGCAGGTAATTGTTAATTCCGGTAGCCAAAACAATGTAAGGTTTGAGTACGACCACGACGAAATGAGTTTTTCTGTTTACTGCACGTGTGGAAAATATCTGTGCATTCACAGCCTGCACCTGATGGAAGAAATCGAGAATCAGTTGACTGAAACCGATTCGCTGTTAACACGTCGCATCTACGGAGATGACGTTATCGAACAGGTGAAGAAGTCTGAAGAGGAGCGGCGTCAGCGCGAAATACAAGCCAGGCAGACTCAAGTGTTGTCCGTACTGCAGCGTTCAGCGAAGTCATTACCTTCACTGAATGTTGGGCTGGACCAAACCGCGGTCGCCGACGCAGAACGCATTGTCTGGAATCTAAAGGCCAAACTAACTGCCGGAACAACCAGAATCGAACTGAAACCCGTTCGGCAGAAAGAAAAAAAAACGGGCGGCTGGACCAAAGGTCGCGAATGCGCATTGAAGTCGTTTATGGAGATGCCCCGTAGCGAATGGTCAGAAGTTGATTGGGCAATTGCACAACGAGTCGAACATCTTAGCTGGCCACCATACTATCGCGTGTCGGACGGTAGTGCGTTAGATGTGCTGGCTGGCACGGATTCATTCCTGCTGAATCACGAACCTGCTTCACTGGAGTTACATGGATTTGAACTGGTTGTTGAAGACACTGGCGACGGAGGCTGGGCGTTAACAACGTCAGCCTCTTTCCTTCGAAAACAATGGAATGCACAGGATCATACGGTGGTCGCATATTCGCCGGACGGGGCCCTGGTGATCAACACCGTTCAAGCAAAAGCCGCATGGATTTCGACGCCACCTCAAATGCGCGACCTTGCTCGGTTACTTCAAAGTGAAGCTCCGCTGTTTGCCGCCAACCAGCGCGAACTGCTAACAAGTCAGTTGGCGGTCATGCCGGATCACATTCCCGTGCGGCTTCCAGAATCGCTCGGTGGTACAGAAATTCAGGAATTTACGGAAACGGTTCTACTACTGCGACTGAAGGGTACAGGAGTCCTGGATGCAACTGTGTGCATTCGCGATAGTCGCCAGGTGCTGATTCTGCCCGGCGAAGGTTTCATGCGACGCAACGGCACGATGGATGATCTTGCTGTCCAGTTTATTCGCGATGCCAATGTCGAACGACAAAATGCGAGTGCCGTCGTCAGTGACCTGTCGCTAAAAAGATTCCGGTTCATAAAAGATTGGTCGTGGCAGATTACCGATCCTGATGATGTTGTAAGCTTGCTGTCTGAAGCCGGAAAACTGGTTACCGAAGAACGTCTGAAGATTGTCTGGCACAAAGCATCGGCTAAGGAATTCAACATAATTGGCAGCGTATCAGCCGCCAACGTGAGTGTTAAGGTGTCTCGCCAACGAGACTGGTTTGGGGTGGATGGCACGTGTCACATCGGCAATCAGGAAGTCCCCTTAAAAAGTTTGCTGGCTGGCCTTAAAGGCACCGCCAGCATGGCCGGATTTATTGAACTTTCACCTGGACAATGGGCGGCCATTGCAGACGAATTCCGTGCAACACTGCAGCGACTGGCCGATGTTTCGAATGATAACCGAGGCAAGCTGCAGATCGATCAGTCAGCCGCCATGGTGCTGTCTTCAATTGAAGAAAAGGCGTTGAACATCAACGCTGACAAAGCCTGGAAAAGCTGCCTGAAAAAAGTCCGATCCATAAAAACCATTACACCAGAACCGCCGGCCGCTTTAAACTGCAGCCTTCGCGATTATCAGGTGGAGGGCTTTCAATGGATGTGTCGACTTTCAGAATGGGGTGTCGGTGGAATTCTGGCAGACGACATGGGGTTGGGGAAAACTGTTCAGACACTGGCCATACTGCTACAGCGAATCGAAACAGGACCGGCACTGGTTATTGCTCCCACGTCACTGGGCTTCAACTGGGAACAGGAATGCACGCGATTTGCGCCGTCATTAACAGCGCGGCAGTTGCGAGAATCTGATCGAGAAGACCTGATCAGGAATGCAAGCGAAGGCGATGTGATTATCTGCAGCTACGGTCTGGCACTGCGAGAAACCGAATTGCTGCAGTCAATTAGCTGGGGCACGCTTGTGCTGGATGAAGCCCAAAACATCAAAAACAGTAACGCCAAGACGGCAAAGGAAATCCGAAAGCTGAAGGCAGGCTGGAAGGTCGCCCTGACCGGTACACCAATGGAAAATCATCTGGGTGAACTGTGGAGCATTTTCCGATCGGTTTCTCCCGGAATTCTGGGAGCGTGGGAACAGTTTCGTAAAAAGTTTGCGACACCAATAGAAAAAGACAACAACAATGAACGACGAGTTGCGTTGTCGGGTTTGATCTCGCCATTCATTCTGCGACGATCGAAGTCTGAGGTACTTAAAGATCTGCCGGAACGTTCAGAAGCGAATCTGTTGATTGAACTGACACCCAGAGAACGCGAACGTTATGACCAGGTGCGTCTGGCTGCAATTGGCGAACTGGATTCGCTGGGCGACACAGAGCTTTCGACTGACCAGCGTTTCAAGGTTCTGCAATTGCTGACAAAGTTGCGCCAGATCGCCTGCCACGTCGGGCTTGTCGACGACAAGTGGAAAGACGGTTCTTCCAAACTGTCGATGCTGATGGAACAACTTGAACAGCTTAAAGAACGCGGACATCGGCCATTAATTTTCAGTCAGTTCACGTCGCATCTTCGCCTGATTCGAGAGGCCTGCGATGCTGTGGGAATCACTTACCAATATCTGGATGGCCAGACAACTCCGAAAGGACGCCAACAGCGAGTCGAAGCGTTTCAGAATGGCGAGTCCGACGCGTTTCTTATTTCACTAAAAGCGGGCGGCACGGGCTTGAACCTGACTGCTGCTGACTACGTCATTCATATGGACCCATGGTGGAACCCGGCTGTTGAGGACCAGGCAACAGACCGAGCTCATCGGATTGGTCAAAAAAACAAGGTGATGGTTTATCGCATCATCGCGAAAGATACGATCGAAGAACAAATCCTGAGCCTTCACGGAGAAAAGCGAGATCTGGTCGAAGGTGTTCTAAGTGGAGCCGAAGCGTCTGCGAAACTATCAACCGAGGAACTGGCAAGTCTGATCCGCGATGGCCTATCCGCACGCACTGTTGCGAAATAGGCGGCATTTCATACGGCCCTGCGTTTGCCACTGACTCAATCTGCGTTTTGCATTAATGGTTGCTCGAAATCGCAAATAGATCGGCTGCCAGAATTCGACTTTGCTCAGAAGCCGCATAGAATGCGGTCGACTATCGTAGTGCTTGCTCAAAAACCGACTCAATCATTACCACCACCTGTAACCGATTCAATCCATTATTGGTCAGGACAAAACCAGCTGGGGATAGTTGAAGCTTGCGACTTGTACGTCTCCACAGAGCGGGCGTGATTTAGTTTTCTTATTTCGTGAATGTAGCAAGGCTTGAAGTGATGTTCGATTTGGCCGCAGTGCAGAGTGCTTTGAAGCAGTTTGGGTTTGATGGTTGGCTGCTGTACGATTTTCGTGGCAGCAACCTGTTGGCCCAGCGAGTTCTAAAGCTTGCTGACAACTTTGTCAGTTCTCGACGCTTTCTGTATTTCATTCCTGCCGAAGGTACCCCGAAGAAACTTGTGCATCGCATAGAAAATGATGTACTGGATCATCTTCCCGGTGAAAAAAACATTTATCTGAAGTGGCAGGAACTGGAAGCCGGCGTCGAACAGATGGTGACCGGCTGCGGCAAGCTGGCGATGGAATATTCACCTCGCAACGGCAACCCGTATATTTCTCGAGTCGATGGGGGCACCATCGAACTGGTGAAATCTTTCGGTTGCGATGTACAGCCATCCGGCGACCTGATTTCAATTTTCGAAGCCACACTTTCAGAAGAACAACTGCAGTCACACTACGACGCGTGCGATGTCTGCAATGCCGCGTTTGGAGTTGCCTGGAAGTTTATGGCGAACCAGATTCGAGCAAACGGAAGCGTTGAAGAAGTGGCCGTGCAGGATGCCATCATGCAGCACTTCGCCGACCACCAAATGACCACCTACCATCCTCCGATTGTGGGAGTCAACGAGAACGGCGGCAATCCTCACTACGAAACGGGCCGCGGCAGGAACACGCTGATTAAAGAAAACGACTTTGTGCTGGTCGACCTGTGGGCCAAAAAGGATAAACCAAAAGCCGTCTACAGCGATCTTACTCGCACTGGTTTTGTCGGAACAGACGTCCCGGAAAAGTACACCAAGATATTTAATATCGTGTCAGCTGGTCGAGACGCCGGAATCGCTTGTGTGAAGGACGCGTTCGCCGCCAACAAACCGTTGCAGGGATGGCAGGTCGACGATGCCGTTCGCAACGTGATTGAAGGCGCTGGCTATGGAGAATACTTCTGCCATCGAACGGGCCACAGTATGGGGCAGGAAACTCATGGCAACGGAACTCACATGGACAACCTGGAAACTCACGAAACACGTCTGCTGTTGCGGCGGACACTGTTCACAATTGAACCGGGCGTTTACCTGCCAGAATTCGGAGTGCGCAGCGAAATTGACATCTACATTCATGCCGACGGAACTGTCGAAGTCACGGGTGGTCCATTACAGACTGAAGTCGTCAAAATTATGACAGACTTCTGATAACGGCTACTACAACCTGTTTGTCCACGTTGTTTGGACAGTCGGCGGATGCAGCAAAGAGTGACCAGGCGACCTTGTCGCCGAGGACGGATGGCAGCGCAGAGATCGAATTCAGCTGACTGTGCTCGGGAGGAAACATTAAAACGATTCGGCAGACAGCGGCTCTTCCGGAACAAATTCAAGGAGATCTCGAACCATCGTTCCGCAGGGAGTCGACAACCTTGAGTAGACCTGCCTGTCAATGTCCTCGCTGATCGCGCGAACAGATCCATCGCAGAAGGCGAATATGCTAATTCCGGGATGAGCAGACTTCGGAAACGGCGACTGTCCTTCGGACGAGTCTAAAGCTGCATTGATGGCCGGGTTTATCGGTTTGACAATCACAAACGACGCAAGGCTGCCGTCCACAGAAAACGACGTTGTCGACACGCGAGTTCTGTTCACAGGTAAGATCAATCCGTTGCTGCAAACCTGAGGATCGGCCCACGAAGGTTGCGCACGGCCAGACCTTGCACCGGCGTTGATGTTTTCGCCGAGCATGATGGTATTGCCGGAGCCATCATAAATTTCCCCAAGGCTGTGTAATTCGCTTCGGACAGTTTGCGTCTCTACATCTGTCGGCATGCCAAATTGGGGCCAGAACAGAGTTAAGTCGCGAGTGATGGCGACATCTTCGGCATCCTCCGGTGGCAGAATTCCATTGCCATTCCAGTCAAACGGTTCCACACGAAAGTGCTGTCCGGATTCAACTTTTCCGGGCAAGCGAAGCCCCGTGGATGTGAACCAGTTTGTGTCGCCAATGCCGCAATTCAACGCATAGCTCAGACCACCGTTGACCTGGAACGCACTGTTGTCTTCCGGGCACGTGAGACATTCGAAATATGCTTCAGCGATTGATGTATTGGATTTGGGCTGGGTCACTGACGTAGTCAGACTGTCCCAGGGTTCACCAAAATTCCAGCGATCGTACAGGTCGTTGTGGTCGAGATACGGAGTAAGTTCGACCACCCAACTGCGGCCTTCGTATGTTTCCCATCCCGTTCCGTCTGCTGTCTTACGGCCAGGGTAATAAGCCTGAGCTGGCAGTCGAGAACGATTGGAGCTCGCAAAGTTCAGGACCGCAAGAGCCACATTACGCTGATTGTTGAGACACTGGCTTCGCCGAGCGGGACCTTGGGCACTGCGCATTGCAGGCAGAAACAGTGCCGCCAACGCCAGCAGTGTCAACAACACGACAATTACTTCAACCAGAGTCAAACCGTGACGGTTGCTGCAACGTTTTTTCATGCTGAAGATCCTTCATCATTGTTCCCCCAACGTTTCCTTACTGGCAAACGAGACCCCAATCGCATGTTCCGCTGAATACGTCGCGGATCCCCGGATTTTACAGAAACACTTCTAAACAAAGGGTTTACGGCAATCATCGGAGGCGAAATCAGCGAAAAACTGATGTTGTCCGGAACAGGAAAACGTCGTAACCTTCGCTAGGTAATCAGGTTGCATCGACAGGAAGTCAATTCGACCTGGTTGGCAAAGCCAACCGGCAGGGATGCATTGCATTGCAGGATTTCAGGCATTCAACATTTCGCGCGTTCAATGTGCGTCACAAAGGTGACTGCGCATGAAGATGATGCAACGTTATATATTGAGCGAACTGTTGAGAGTGTTCCTGCTTTTGGTCGTTGTCCTGACGGTGATGCTGGTGTTTGTCGGCTTAGTCCGTGAGGCGGGCGATCGGGGACTGGGCGGCGAGCAGATTCTGAAGATCATGCCGTTTGTCGTGCCCAGCATGTTGCCTTTCACAATTCCGGCAACGCTGCTGCTGGCGGTTACTATTGTCTATGGACGCATGGCGGGCGATCTGGAAGTAACGGCCATCAAAGCAGCGGGCGTTAATCCTCTGCGACTTCTGATCCCAGCGTACGCTCTGGGACTGGTTCTGGCGTTCGCTTCGTTCGGACTCACTAACTATGCAACGCCGTGGGCGGTCGAAAGCATGGAACGCATTGTCGCTCAGGCGATTGAAGATATCTTTTTGGATGTGCTGGAAGCTCAGCATCAAATCAGTCGACCGGAAAAAGGTTACTCGATCACGGTCGAAGCCGTTCGAAATCGCGAACTCATTAACCCTACGTTTCGATATCGCAGAGAAGATCACAAGCAGGTCACCGTGAGTGCCGACCGCGCTAAGATCAGTTTCGATCTGGAAAAGAAAGAAGTGCTTGTTCGCCTGACGAATCCTCGAGGAAGTATCCCGGGACGTGATTCCGGTTTCGCGATGGATGAAAAGGAACTTGCGTTTCCGATGGACGAAGAAATTGCAAAGCGGAATGCTCGCCACCTCACAATCGACGACATTTACTCCAGAATGAACGAGTTCAACTCGCACACGGTCGTCAATCAATTGCAGCGCGATCAGGAAGCGGCGATGTTGCTGTTGACAGGAGACTTCCAACAACTGGCCGGCGAACAGATTCGCGAATACGACGGTTACGAAAGACTGGCCGACCATCGGAACCGAAGATTCCATACAGAAATTCATAGTCGATATGCAATGGCAGGCAGTTGCCTGTTCTTTGCGTTTCTGGGCGGACCGTTTGCTATTCTACAGGCTCGACGGCAGTTCATCACAAGCTTTATTCTGTGCTTTCTGCCCATTCTTCTTGTGTATTATCCCGTCACATTCCTGATGGTAAATCTGGGAAAAAGCGGTACGGTAAATCCAGCGTGGGCAATGTGGATCCCTAATGTGGTTCTGGCTGTTGCCGGAATTTTTGCGCTGCGAAAAGTTGTCCAGCATTAGAGCCACACACAGAAATACCTGACCGGTTTAGACTCGTAAAAAACAGCGATGATCACACGAAACAGGATGATCGTGGCGACAAGGCCTCATAAAACGCAGTAGACTGGCTTTCGAGACAGTGTTTCCGAGTTCCCCAACATGGCCTACTCAGCCCTTCGGGCTATAATGCCAGGCTAAAACCGTCAGCCTTCACGCAATTTCAGATCGGATCTGCAGTCGCCGCAGACACCTGACCGGAAAGTCTTCGAATGTTCTCTGCAAAAAAAATCGTTGTGGGCGTTGACATGCCTGAAAGCCGCCCATGGGACGCGGCAAACCTGGCAGCTCCGACGCGACTTGCCGTTCGTCAGGCCTTTGATGTCGCCGAAGCGATGGGCTCCAGCCTCACATTGGTTTGCGTGTTGCAGGAAATTTCCGTTGGATTCTTCGGTTCGGAAGATGCCGCGAACACTCAGGCCACCACGAATCAAGCCGCAGCAAATGCAGTACTGACCGACCTGGCCCAACAATACAAGGCGAAAGACGGACAGCCGGTCATTGTGACTCAGAGCGTGGTGTTCGGTCGACCGTGGCTGGAGATTCTAAAGGCAGCCGGTCCCGCTAATGACAATCTGATTATGTGCGGCACTCGAGGCAAAGGAGCCATCAGCAGGCTTCTGTTTGGCAGCACAGGATTGAAACTGCTGCGAAATGCGGCGTGTCCGGTTTGGCTAATCAAGCCTCGCATTGATGACGACGCAGATCTGGATATTCTGGCCGCAACGGATCTAAGCGAGGTAGGCGAAGACGTTTTGTATGCCGGAGTGACCCTCGGACAAAAACTACCCGTGCGACTAAACGTGCTGCACGTGGTAGACGACGATCTGGATCGCCACATGGCTCGCACAGGAGTCTCGGAACAAGAACTGGCGGCCTACCGAGCAAAAACGAAAGACGAAGCAGAGCAAACATTGCATCAGCAACTGTCGTTAACCGACTATCGCACAGTCGGCAAAGGCATTCAGGTACACATTGCAGAAGGTGCGGCTGACGGCTGCATTCTAGCAGCAATCAAAGAACTGAACATTGACCTGCTGATCATGGCAACTTCAGGGCGGGCGGGCATTCCTGGAATGCTGTTCGGCAATACGGCGGAACGACTGCTGCCCGAATTGCCGTGTTCAATTCTAGCAATTAAGCCGGATGATTTCGTGTGTCCGATTCCGCTGGAATAGCTGTCCTGCGTCACATCGAGTCATCGACGTTACGAAAGCTGCAAAGCTCTCGCCAGCAGCATTAAAACCACAATGGCGAAAATCAGAATGACAGCCAGCAACATCGGCTGCCCCTGCCTGGACGGCGTTTGAGTCGTCTCCTGCGATTCGTCCGCGGCCGGAGGCTTATATGGATTGAACGGGGTCACGCGGGCTGCCACACCAGAATTTCGCCTTTGCCTGGCACCGAAAGATCTCCAGCGTATCGCTGATAAGTGCCTTCTGAGCGAGCAAACGGCAGGTTAATACCAATCTGCTTCAGCTGCCTGGCATAGACGTTAACGAACGTCGGATTAAAGTCATTGGCATAGGCAAAGGTCGGCATCATCTGCAGTGGCTTCAGCGAAATAATTGTTCCTCGGTTCATCCACGCGCCGGTACGTATTTCTGCACCACTCTGCAGAATTACGGTGCCACCCTTCATTTGTAGGCCCGTAAAGTCTCGAGCTATCCCGCCCAGTACTATCGTTCCGCGCCGCATTCTCATGCCGACTTCCAGCCCGGCCGATCCGTCGACGATGATGGTGCCGTTTTTCATTCCTGCCAATGATCCACGATATGCGGCGCCTATCTGCCCACCGGCATTGCCGTGCACATGGATAAAACCGTTCTTCATTTCCGCGCCGATCCAGTCGCTGGCATCGCCGTGAACTTCGATTCTGCCACCTTTCATGTAGGCTCCCAGGTGCATGCCGACTTTGCCGTGAACCGTAATGGTTCCCTTCGACATCCCTCGGCCAATCCAGCGAACCTTGTTTAGGTCACCATGAATCACAAGCTGGTCGCTGCGTTCTCCATTAACATCAAAAAACTCTTCCAGCGGCACCTGACGTTTGCCGTGATAAATGATCAAAGCTCGAATTTCTGAGTTTGAAAGTTCAGAAAGCACGTCGGGCGACAGCACTTCAGATTCCAAAGGCACGGCGGGCGGTTGTTTGAGGTGAAGAGTAATGGTCATTGTGATTTATTCATCCGAGGCCGGAGGACTGGTTTTCAGAATCGACACCCGTGACAGACTGGCCGCTGGCGGCGGGTCGATTGCGAACGATTAGTTGTTTGTCCCAAGCTCCAAAATTTTCGGGTTCTCAATGCGTTCTAACTCAACGGGATAATTGTCGAACTGCATCGTGTAACAATCTTCAAACAGCGGTCGCATAAATTCATCAGTGTCCGGAGCATACGATGGCTTCACAAGAAACTCTCGACCGTGAGGTGTTTCGCGAATGTCACCGTCTTCGATGACAACCTCTCCGCCCTTGATTACGTAACGAGGATGACTAAACATGCGGGCAACGTCGACTTCTTCTTCGTAGATCACAAGATCCGCGTCACAGCCGATGCCAAGGTTTCCTTTCTGAAGAAGCCCAAGGGCTCGCGCGGGGCCAGCCGACATTGACGTCGCAACTTCGTATAGAGTGTATTCGCGGTCGATTTCCGGAAGAGTAATTTTCCCCTTAATCTTGTCGGGAAGTTTGGCGATGCACTCTTTGCGGAAATCGGCACACATCAGCAGCTGGATAATTTCCGGATACCGCCAGAAGCAACCGCCATTGGGATGATCAGTTGACAGGAACACCTGCCACGGATTTTTGATCAGCAGCATCAGTTCCAGGCCACTGGCCCACTGCACCGCGTTCACCAGATTGCTGGGTCGGTAGGTGTAGGGAACGATGCCGCAACCGGTTTCGTTTTCCACATCCAGATTTCCCCACTTGCGACCGGTCAATTTATACAGCAAGTGCTGCCACGGACCGTCGGCTGTGATGGTGACGGTGTCGCCAAACAGAACGGCTCCTGCATCTGTCGTGATATTCGGATGCGTGTTGAAGTACTCGGCCAGCTGCGTAGTGGCTGAACACATCGTTTCCCAGCTATCGCCGCCATAGGCGTGGTATTGAGAATGCGCAATGTGAGCTCGATGGCCTTCCAGATGCTTAAGCGTATCCAGCGTTGTGGAAATATTGCCGGGTGCTCCGAGGTTATTGCAGTGCAGATGCATCGGATGAGGCAGCTGAAGATCGTCGCAGATTGTCGCCAGCATCGTCACAATCTTTCCCGGCGTCAGACTACTGTAGCCAGCGATTGGATCAGATAGCTGCTTCGCGTCCAGGCCCCATTTCCACGCGGCAACTCCGCCGGGATTTACTGCTTTAACGCCGTAAGATTTCGCAGCCCAAAGATACCAGGCAACTACGTTTTTGGCTCGTTCGTATTCACCCGCCTGCATTTGGTCGAGCATGATTTCGTTGTTGGCCATAAGCGTCAACGTGGTTTTGTCGACGATGGGAATATCAGCCAGCTCTTCGTGTGTATGCCGTGCCGAAAGTACAGGCACAGCAGCTTCATTAACGGTTGTGAACCCCATGCCCGCATAAAGATAGCCCGTGGCAAAGGTTGTCGGAGCCATTCCTCCCAAACCACTGCGGCGAGACTGTGTGCGAATGAACGCCTGAGTTCGTCGATGGTCTTCTGGTGTCATGGCGCGAGCAAAATTCATTGCTCCGCCGGCAACGTGAGTATGCACGTCCACTCCGCCGGGGAAAACAATCATCCCCGACGCGTCAATCGTTCGACAACCATCAACAGCTTCGACAAACGTACCGTCTTTGCCGACGCAGAGATCTTTAATCTGGCCATCAATACCATTGGCTGGGTCGTAAACTTTTCCGCCGGTGATTTTGATCATGAAACGTTGCCTGCCTTGCTCGCTGTTGCCCGTCCGGGCTGGTTTTTTTGCTATTTTGCCACTGGCTTTTGCCACTGGATAAGTGCAGTCGCCGCTTTGCGGCGGAATCCGAAACGGGAGTTCGCGAAACACACTATCCCCGCCCCCGCTTTTGATTCAGTCCTTATTGCATGATCATTTGAGGCTGACTTCCGTCTGGCAACCAGAATGGTTTTTTGGCAATCGCCTGGCTAATGCGCCGCACCACTTCTTCATCGGATGGATACGGTGACTTCAGTGCCGGCTTCAATGGCAGTGGAAGCTCGTCCATTCGATAAGCCGTCCCGGGAGCTGAAATCCCCTGAGCCGCCGTGGTAATGTGAACCCGTGCCAGCCGGCTGGTGTAAGTCACATGCGGATCCAGACAGATTGTTGGAATTCGAGCCAGATGATCGATGGCTGGCTGAGGCATCGTTGCCCCGGGATCAGCCCCGATAATAAAGGCCGCGTCGCAGTCGCCCCGAACAAGTACGTCTACCGTTGAGAACTCGCCGGGGTTATAGCGCGGGTAGCCTCGGTTAAACGTAATTCCAAACGGATACCCCGTTTGCCAGCGCATGACCACATCAGCGCCCGTCACGTTTCCGTGACCTCGCATAGGCATCGCTGCAAATTTGGTAAACGCATTCATTTCTGCGGCCAGTGTCAACAGTGCGGCGCTGTTCATGTGCTTGCCGCGCGTCATCGACAATCCCATTCCGAAGAAGAAAATGCCAAATTTGCAGGACTTCATCCGCTGCACAAGATCATCCAGAATTTCACGAGTCATCCCCGTTTCGGCGATCTGTTCATCGCCAACGTGCTGATCCTTAATCAGAGCTCGAAGGATCGTGATCAATTCAAAATCCTTGCCAGGCTTTACCTGCAGGAAAATGTCAGCGGCCTTCGCGCTTTTGGTTTCGCGAATATCCACCAGCACCATCGTGCGATCCTTGCGGCCGCGTGGCAGAAACTTACTTTTCTGCATGATGGTGTATTTCGTGAAGTGGCGAGGATGGCATTCTGCCGGGTTTCCTCCCCAATACACGATAAAGTCCGCTCGTTGTTTTACTTCGCCAAGAGTACAGGTAACTTTGCCACCCAACTGGGCAGCGATTTCGGTGGGACCGTGTCAGAGCGATGTATGACTGTCCAGCAGCGCTCCCAGCTGATCGGCTAGGGCGACGCACTCTTTCTGAGCCTCGCACGTGGTGTTGCTCATGCCGTAAACCAATGGCATGTCAGCTTCGTGTAGAAACGTGGCCGCGGCCTGAATGGCTTCTTCGACGGTTGCTTCTTTACCGTCAATCAAGGCGTCCGGATATTTCTTTTCCGCTGTATGATTCAGAAACCAGGCGGTCCCAAGGGCACACGCTTTCTTGGCCTCGTGAATGCGGACTTCATCGTGATGAAGTTGAATGTCGTCGCAAACGCAGCCACAAAAAGTACAAGTGGCATTATTAATAATCTGAAGAGCAGCCATGAAAGACGTTCCTCGTTATCGTAAAATCGGCAAGCCGGTTCTACGTTTTGCATCCCGTTGTCATCGCCTCAGTGGGCAACAGCATGTTGCCGGCAGTTTACCTGGACGATGAGTGTGATGATGCCTTCTTGCTTTCCAATACAGGGCCGGTTCTCACTAGCCAATTTCGGTTTTTCCGCGCGGCCGGTAGCAAGCGGTCCTACATCTTATTCTGTGCAGGTGTCGTCTGAACCAGACGACGGAACAGTGAATGTTCAGCCAAGTGCTCGGCCGCGTCCACTGCCTCTAACTCGCCGAGGCATGAACCGACCTTCTTCGATCTCTGTCCAGGCTGGCACATCGTCAGCATTGTCACTGTCGGTACAGAAGTGAGGACTATCTGGACCGTTTATGTTTTCTTTGCTCGATTGTGATTTCATTAGAACACACAAACCTATGTTTCGTGAAGGTCACACAAATGTCGCAACATCTGCAATAAAGCTGCAATTCAGAAATTTCAACTATTGAGGAATCACTTCGACTTCCCATCCTTTGGAAGTTGGCATACCCGTACCGTCCGTGTCGCCCCCCATGAGTTTACACGTTGGCGGGCCATATGGCACGAAAATCATTCCATCGGGAATTTTTCCTGCCTGACATTTAAACTGACCTTCACCAAATTCAGTCCTGACAATTGCCATTTGCCCCTCAGAAAGCCCGATTTCGGCCATATCAGGCAACGACATTGTCATGGAATTCGTTAGGGCAATATATTCTTCGGAATCTTTGCCGACGTTAATCAGCGCCCCCTGCTTTGATGACCGCGACGAATTCAGAATAAACCGCTTGTCTGTCATGACATTTATGCTTCGCTGTGGTTGTTAGTGGAACGTCTATTCTAATGGCAATTTCTGCTGTAAACCAGACTCGCCGATCCTGTAGGGCGAATCGTCAGATCGCGTCAGCCAGACGATATTACAGCTTATGCAGATAAAAATGATGAGGCCCAAGCTTTCCGCCATAGTTGCCGGCTGAAATCCGCAAGACTCCTGGCATGCCACAAGCGGTCTCCAGTCCGACCTTCATCGCGTTGGCAACCGCGGCTTCAGAGAACCCATCGATCACTATTTCGTAAACGGCTCGTTCGCCGGGCTCCAGATCCGATTGCGTCTGCCCCTGCAGCGTCGGGCACCACTTATGGTTAGTGCTGGCTTTCAACTGAGGATATTTCGAACCCACTTTTGAACCACTGCGAACAATTCCCGCAGGAAAGGGCATAATCACGTCTTCCAGATCGTTGATTGCCGTCACGGCAGCTCGAACGGCTGCCAGAGTTTCGGCCTGAGAAGCTCCGCAAACCAGCAAATTGCCGCCACCAATTCCCTTGCGCGTACCAAACACGTCTTCGCAGAGGAATTCACCATCCATCACCGGAATTCGCCAATAACGCCGCGAATCAAGCTTTTTGGAAATCTGAAAGCCATCTCCAAAGTATCGCAGCTGTGCGCCCACTTTAATGCGATCTTCTTTCGGTGAGTCTGTCAGCCCCGAATAGACGGCCGTTGTTGGGCACGTCAGAACATTCTGCCCAACACGGCTGGCAACGGCCTTTTCCAGCGATTTTTTGTTAAACGCAAACGCCAGCACCGACACTCCGGGTCGACTGTCCGGTGTTCGAGACGGCCCCAAACCACGTTCAATTCCCGCTTCTGCGTCGCAGCCAATGACACTGGACGCGTTTCCGCAAAACTCCATCGCCGCGGTAGTAGCCAGTTCCAGATCAATGGCGGTAATAATCAAACGCGTGCCCACCATAGGGAAAGCTTCCGCGAATGTGTCGTCAATTTTTGGCATTTGTGACATGAAAATTCAGACCATTAAACCTTTGCGATTGCGTCAATCCGCTATCGACTGAGCTGTCTTCAAGACCGCTCATTTGATAGCAACCACCGTAAACCAGCACAAGCTGCAGCAATTCGCCAACATCGTGAAGGCATTGCATTGGAATCGGGATCTTCCCGTTGCAGCAGTCGTCTCAGAGCAAAAAAACGCTGAGTTCCGCGAGACTTGGGCTTTCACGTTTGGACAGATCCCCTAGAGTCCACGAGTCGTTGCAGTCGGAGCGTTCTGACAGCACTGAACGAACTGCCTGCACAGGATATACGACCGTTATGACTTTTCCGAAGGCGTTTTACAAGTGGCGACCTCATCCGTGGCACGGGCTTGACGTGGGTCCCAACCCGCCTCAAATGGTGCACGCATTCATCGAAATCACACCGTTCGACCTTGTTAAGTACGAAGTCGACAAGGTAACCGGGTATCTGCGAGTCGACCGGCCTCAACGAACATCGTCTCAGCCACCTGCTTTGTACGGGTTTATTCCTCGCACCTATTGCGGCCCTCGAGTCGCCGCCATGATGCCTCGGGCAAAGCGTGGCGATCGCGACCCGCTGGATATCTGCGTTCTAAGTGAACGACCGATCACCAAGTCGGAAGTCATTGTCAACGTCCGCGTGATCGGTGGACTTCCAATGCTGGATGATGGCGAAGCAGACGACAAAATCATCGGCGTTCTTGCGTCAGACAACATCTGGTCACACGTCGAAGACCTTGACGAATTGCCTCAGGCACTTGTACACCGCCTGCGCCACTACTTCACCACCTACAAGTCCATGCCCGGCGAAACAACTCAACTCGTTTCGATTGAGGCGAATTATGATCGTCGCCACGCTGAAAAAGTTGTCGAAGCCGCTATGGCAGATTACCAGGACGAATTCGGCGACGGTTAACAGCACTGCACCGATAATGACCGTGGTTCTCCGGATCGAATACTGAATACGATTATTGTTCCGGTTTGCGTCGCGTAAGATCAGGCCGGAACAATCTTCCAGTTGAATCGCCTTAAACAGCCCACACAAATCGCCCGCTCTGGTTCACATTGTTGATGCCAGCAGCAGGCTGGCGTTGGGTAAAATTTCCCGACCGCTCACGAAGCACGGGCGACCGATCTCGGAAACCAGCCTGCGGCTTTAATTTCAGGAAATCAATCTACGGCAAGCCGTTCATTTTGCGTATCACCCACTCCGCTGTCAGCAGCACAAAAAACAGCAACAGCACCATCCAGTGGTCCCACAGCGTTTCCTCCTGAAGCACATTATCCGAAGCATGCTGCGGCTTCAGAATCTGAGGCAGATCCGCCAATTGCCACGGTTCCAGTAGTTGTCCACCGGTGGTCGTCGCCAACTGCTGCAGGAATTCGCGGTTGCAACTAACGTTGGCAAGTTCTGTAGAAAGTTGTCTTTGCACTATCAGTTCTGAACTGACTTCCTGATCGAGCCTGATTCGAGAATTTTCAACGTTCAACCTGACCCTGTATGTGTTCGGTCGCAATGTTGGTATTCTCGCCGTGTATCTTTCGAGCGATCCATCCAGCGGAACCATCTTAACTTTAATCGAGGCCTCGTCAGGCTGCTCATTCGTGAGCCCCATTTTATCAGCAGGATCAATTTCTTCGATGACCAGTTCAACAGTGCCACCCTCCAATTGAGGTAGCAGATTGGGATTCCAGCGAAGAGACACATCAACAGCCGCCGTTTCATCTACCACCACATCCGACAGTGTCATTCGCACCTGATCGTTACCCGCTGCAGACTTGTTGCGAGCCGCCCATCTGACAATCTGTCCCCAGAAACGGTGATGCCAGGTATCTCCAGCCCGATATCTCCAGCGCCATGTGCTGTCGACGCCAAACCAGACAACCTGGCCAAATCCGTAATACTGATGCACCACCGCCGCCATTTCCGCATCACCGAGGTCAACGCCCGGAACTGTCAGGTTGGCCCAGACAGAAGCAATGGGCTTCGGCGTTCCCGCGTAAGCCCATGGATGGCCGGGCAAAGTAAACAGGTCGGTTTGCACCGAACCATCGTCCGAACTCAATTGAAAAAGCGTCAGGTCAGATGCTTCAGGAGTAGGCTTTAACCGGAATGCCGTGGACGCGGCGTCTGGCAAAGAACGCTGGTATCGCTCAGCGTTTTGCTGAGTAAACGAAGTTACAGGAAGCAGTCGCTGCAATGTCTGCGAAGAATATCGGTGAGGCATGTGTCGCTTTCCCGGAATGATCATCAGCGTCAATCCGTCGTCTGAGATCGCAGCTTCGATCGCAAGCCACGCCGGTTCCGGTATTCCCGCCGGGTCAACATCCCCGATCAGCAGAATGTCCGTGTTGGCCAACTGCTCTTTGAATACATCCATATCCGGTAGCTGCTGTTCCATGTACGTCTTATTCAGCATCTGAATAAACGGCTGGCGAAACAGAATCGTTGACAGATCAACGCGTTTATCGCGTTCCAGAGCACTATTCAGATATCGAAATTCCCAGCGAGCATCGCCGTCCACCAGCATCACATGCGACTTGTTGTCCACAACAGAAACTGTAAAGTCGCGAGCGTTGTTGTCGTCACGAAGCTCGCCAGGCTGAACATCCGTGGAAATCGTATAGCTCTGATTTCCGGCCACTGATGTGGGAATGCCGAAATCTACATCAAAGTGATCGCCAGCCACGGTCACAGTTTTCTGGTCGACCACGCGACCTTCGTGTTCCAGCTTCACCGCCACGTCTTCGCCGACGTATCCCGTGGATGTAAAAGTTGCCCGCAGCTGAACCGTGTCTTCTAGAAATACGGTTTGAGGAACCTGCAGCGACGCAATGGAAAGATCTCGCGGCGACAATTGCGAACCGATTGGCACGCAGTACACAGGAATTCCGAGACTCGCCAGTCGGGCAGCTTCAGACGCCGCGTTCGCCTTTTCGGTTTGACGTCCGTCGGTCAGCAAGACGATCGCCTGAATCGCGGCTCCGTCTGAATCACCAATTGAATCGGACAACAGGCTGATTGCATCCGTTCCCGACGGACGCAATTCTTCGCGATTTGAAGTCAACAAGGCCGCCAGCTGTTCGCCTTCAACGCTTTGTTGATCAATCCCAAAAACTCGCAGATCGACCGTCTGAGCTTCTCCGAGTTTCGCCAGCAAATCGTTCGGTCGTGATTGCAATAGCCGTCGCACAAATTCGGTGCGAGGCATCTTTCCGAGTTCGGAAAAAACACCTTCCACATGCTGCCGCCGAATGGCGCCCAGTTCCGGATCACTTTCCATTGCCGGGTTTTCAGACACGCTCCAGTCAGGCTGTCGCCCCGCTTCATAAGCGGATACCCAGCTTTCCAAAATCGCATCCGTGCTATCGTTGCCGAGCATACCCAATGCTTGAGCCCAACGCAGCATTTCCAGAGGTGACGCATGACGATCGGCAGTATCCATACTTTCGGAAACGTCAAAACCAACAACAAGTCGCTGCTGCCGATCTACGTCCCAGGACTTCGTCAATACAGGTTTCAACATAACGACAAACAACAACGCCAGCACCGACATACGCAGTGTCAACAACGTGCGACTGACGCCTTTGGAAACCAACCTCGCTTCATATTTACGTAGCAGCACGAACAAGACGGTTGCCAAAACAACCGCAAGTACAATGCTAACGGTCCAGCCAATTGACTGAACACCGGTAAAGATAAGCCGCCAGTTCATGCGAAGAATCTTATCTTCGAGCGGCGGGAAACGCAGGCGTTACTGGAATTTTCTGATAACAGATCGGCAAACTTGCACCAACGGATCGCGTACGTCAGGCGATTGGGCACTGGGGCAGAAATCCGGTATGCCCGCCGAAGCTACTTGGTTTCAATTAAACGAGGTCACCAACTGCAGCCATTCCGGCATTAACCAAAGTTGGGCAGGGCATCAGATTTGTATCCGGCAATAGACAACGTCGCATAAAAAAAGCCCGAAAGATTGAACTTTCGGGCTTTGCGATTTCCTGCTCTGGAGGCAGCACTAAGCAGCCTGCTCAAGTGTTCCGTCTTCTTCAGCGTCTTCGTACACAAGGTAGTAGATGTTGCTGGAAGCTTCTTCAAGGAAGTGTTTGATGTTTTCGCTCTGCGCGTTTTCAATCAGACCGTCCAGAATTTCCACAACGCGATCGACTTCGTCGCTGCAGATTTCTTCGAATTCCTGATCGACATTTTCAACTGTTGTTTCATCAGACATATGGTTCTCCTCTGTGTTCAGAAGTAATGGAATCCGCCCGGTGGCGACAAAACGCGCCAACATCGTATTGAAGGGTCAACAGGAGATTGTGTGTTTAAACTCAAGGGCCGCTTCGAACAAACTAAGCAACACTGCCTGCGACGATGATGGTCGCCGAATCGTGTTTTCAGGTCAGCATCAATCTCCGATGCGTTGGTTATCGGAACCTGATACCGAACGGCTTTGGCGGATTCCCAAAACACGCGATCGCAGGACCAGCAGGAAGGCACGCGCAATCGGCACCTTTTGCCCACCTAAGCCATCATCAATAACGGCAGCCTGATGCCCCGGCAATACTCTAGGGTGAATAGGAAACGTCAGTCCCGAAGCCCAGGACACGGAATCAACCCTACAAAACTGAAATCGCTTGGTTTCTATCAGCAGATAGCGGCGCAATGAAAATTGCGGAATCAAAAAATTCGGGATATCGAGGTTTCTTCGGTTCAGAAGACTTACACCGTTACAAAGACTGTGACGGATATGCGGTGACAACCTCAGTACCGTCCTGAATCACCAAACGCAGAAACCGACATTCCGGATTGCGTTTTCTTTCGCCCGTCTGGCCACCGACAAATCCTATCTTTTCGCCCAGATCAACAGTGTAGACAGTGCGGTCTCCCTGATTCGCAACACGAGTTCCTTTGCCGCCTTTTTTGCCCTTGAGATACGCCTCATCAATCCATGCCAGAATCTGATCTCGGCTTCCGGAATAGACGCCATGTACCGGCTTGTCGAGATTATCTTCAGCATGTTTCAACACATGCTTCAGCCGATGCCCGTCTTCACTGCCACGCACATACATCAGGCCCGCAGTGGAACGAAATTCTTCCCGAGCTTTGTTCGTTAATGTAAGCTTTCCAAGTGGCGGTTCGCTCGCCCCCCTCGACTTCGATGCATTTCCCGAATCTCGATCAGGATTGCTGCGGGTATCCGTCCCCGACGCTTTGGACGACGTTCCCGGCTTGCTGTCAGCCTTCTGACCTGATGGTCTTGTAGTTGATGGTTTAGTAGAGGACGAACTTGCACCGCTCAATTTCGGCGGCGTTTTTATACCCGAGTCCGCTTCAGCGATCAGCGCATTCGAATCCGATGTTGATCCAGCGGTTGGTGCCCGCATGGTCTCATCGTTCGGATCGGTAATCTTCAGCGTTCCACGTTGTGTATTGCCACTGGCAATTTCACCGCCGCCGACAACATCAGACTCAAACGCATCCCGACCAATCGTTTTTTTCGATGCGACTTCGGTGCCTCGGTTATTCAATTCGCCGTTGTTATTTCCGGCGTTTGCAGCCAGCCATACATCAACTTTGGGCTTTAGCAGTACGACAATTAACAGGACCGCGATTGTCGCGACTTTAACCCAGAACTGTTTTCTTTCCTGAGCGATGGCGACACTGGCCGGATTGTTAATGTTATCTGACATAAGATTCGCGAGAGCTCGCTTGTGTTTGCGAAGACGACTTCGATGATAGAACTGGTATTGCAATGAACATTCGATCTAAAAACAAGATCGCTCACGTCTCACATATAAAACGGATGGATCGTGGCAATTAGTCATCATTCAAAACTGATCGTCGGGTGCGGATATCTCGGCTTCCGCGCTGCCCAGGCATGGGTGACCGATGGTTACGAAGTGTCGGCCGTTACTCGCAGCGACAGTCACGCGGCGGAGTTCCTCGCTGCAGGGCTGAGCCCGCTGATCATGGATTTAGCGGCCCCCAACAGTCATCGACCGCTTTCTGCCGTGGAAGCGGTGTTGTGGGCAGTTGGCTTTGACCGATCGGCGACGGCATCGCGCGAACAGGTTTGGTTAGACGGCCTGAAGCGGATTGTTCAAAATCTCACAGCGGCACCGCGGCGATTCGTTTACGTTTCAAGCACCAGCGTTTACGGAGAAGCCGATGGAGAATCGGTCGACGAAACAACACAGACCAACCCCACATCCGAAGGCGGTCAATGCTGCCTGCAGGCCGAACAACTGTTGCGGCGCGAGTGCACAGAACGTTTTCCCGAGACCCAAGTGGTCGTTCTAAGAATGGCCGGAATCTACGGCCCCAATCGACTGCTGCGGCGCATCGATGATTTACAGAACAGGACGCCGCTGCCAGGAGAACCCGATCACTGGTTGAATCTTATCCACGTCGATGACGCTGTCCGCGCAGTTCAGTATGCCGCTATTGCCGAAGCTGTTCCTGCGGTCATAAACGTCGTTAATGCAGGTTCGGTGACTCGCGAACAGTATTACACAAAACTTGCTCAGCTGGCATCAGCGCCGTCTCCCGTGTTCGGAACGATCAATGCCACTGGACGACAGCGCGGCGGAAACAAACGAGTCACCAGCAGACACTCAGACCACAAGTCGCTGTTCCACTTTGACGACGTGCTGCAAGGCCTGGATGACGCATTCCAGCGAACAGAATCACCCGGATAGCCTAACTACCATAAGCTGCACTCAGTGAAAGCTGGCTTCAATGAATTGCTGGCACGTAAGAGTTGCGAACGCCGCTGTCTGATCGCTTATGACCTTGCGAAGGACGCCAATTTCACAAACTCCGCACCGATGCTGCTCGACACCTCGACGCCAGACGCCCCCCGAACGTCGGCAAATGCGGAATCTGATAGACAATTTCCGGAACATCTCGTACTCTCACTGGTTAGATCACCCGCAGCAGCAGATACTGAACGTTGGCTGCAGCAGGCGAAGCGGAGTTGAAGGAGACGTAAGATGAGCCAAGTTCGCGTTGTCACTGTGTCACTGGGTCTGGTTCTATGCATCGCCACAAACGTTAATGGGCAGGGCCCCGCAAGCGGTGGGCAGCCTCAAAACGGACTGGGACGGGGCTCTCAAGGTCAAAACACGCAGCAACCAGGATCTGCTGGACAGCAGCAGGGCCGACCAATGACTTCCATTGGTGAACGCAATCGCGGACCAGCCATTGGGCAACAAAACGCAGGGCAACAAAACGCAGGGCAGCCATTCACAGTTCCAAATAGCAATGGACGTCAGCAGGGTCTGCCCGGCCTGTCAAATTCGACGAACCGAAATATCGGCCAGGGCAATTCAGGAAACCAGCGACAGGACAACGAAACGTATCGCCGTGAATTTTCAAACAATGCTTTGCGGTTTGATACGAACAGCGATGGTCAACTGGCCGCGAATGAACTCACAAATCTGTTTCTGGTATTGGCTTCGTCATTGCAGCTGCAACAAACCAATTACTACAACAACCTATACCAGCGTCAAAACAATCAGGCCTCTGCACCTTCGACGACGACAACCAGCGTCACCCACAGCACATCTGGATACGGACAGCCGTTTGCTAACGTGAATCAACGATTTGCGCAACGACAGGATATGCGACAGGCCGCATTTCTATTTTTGCAAATGGCGATGCAATTCGATTCCAATGGAGACGGCTTGCTGAGTCAGGCCGAACTTCTGCAACTGGCAGGTGCGTTGATTGCCAACGACATGAATCTACTGAATGCTGCCGGTGGCATATCCGGACTGCAGATCGGCAGCCGTCAGTCGCCACAACAATCCTTACCTGTTACCACGACAACTCGACAAACAACACGGATGACGGCGAACAGTCCCGCCCGCTTTGGCCAGCAATACAACAACATTCGAATCGGCACTGTTACACAGCCTAACGGCAACATTGGTCGAAATGGATCAGGCAGACAGCAATCTGGTCAATCACCGACGCATTCATCACGTGGCAATCAGGTAAATACCCCGCCACGAGGAACCTCGCAGGGCCGTCCCCAACAGATTCGGAATTCCCCGCCCAGCAATAATTCAGTCCAGCCGGTTCGCCAACGCTGATCGGCAGCCGAGCATTGTGCCCCAGCAGTTTAATGCGACTGGACAGAACAACTCCAGAATCTACAGTCAAAGCTATCACAGAACACTTACGTTGAACCGCTGAAATCAGACGTTTGACGAGTTGCCACGTCTGTTGCGTTCACTCATCGACGCACTTGCTCAACGGCCAGAATCATGGATCCAGTCTTACTGGCATGTATCATTTCAACGTTCGCCATGACTGGGCTGATTTGGTTCGTGCAGATCGTCCACTATCCGTTGTTTGAAAAAGTCGGGCGAAATCAGTTTATTGAATACGAAACTCGACACAGCGTGCTGACAACGTGGGTTGTTCTGCCATTAATGTTTGTGGAACTTGGCACATCGACCTGGCTGGCGTTACACACGCTGGCAGACACAAAACAGATCATGATCGCCGGCGCTGTTTTAACGGTTTTGATCTGGGTCTCCACATTTCTGTTGCAGGTACCCAAACATCGCATTCTGAAACGTGGTTTTGACGAAGCCGCGTGGCGTTTTCTGGTTAACAGCAACTGGATCAGAACGGCACTTTGGACAGCTCGATCGGCACTGCTTTGCTGGGTGTTGAACAGTCTTTGATTTGGCGACAACAAAGAAATGTATAAACGAGTGGTGACTAAATAAGCCCTCGAATTAACGAACGGCGAGCACACCCAGCCGCCCCAATGAAGCCTGCGTTGCCGCCCAATGACGCATAGTCAATTGTAATTCTCTCGGCCAGTACAGGAAACGCTCGTTCACAAAATTCCTGGCGAACCCGTTCCAGAAACATGCGTCCGATTTTTGTTTCGTGACGACCGAAAGTCATTGCCCCACCCAACAGCACAATCGCTGGATCGATCACATGCACAATCGACGTTGTCGCCGTTCCCAGACAGCGAGCCATTTCCAGAATCAGCCCTATCGAAAGCTCGTCGCCCTTTTCCGCCTCTTCGGCGATCAGCAATGGCGACAGGGCTGTAATATCATCCATGCGATCAGAAACGGAAGAAGTTCGACCAGCTTCCATCGCTTCATGAAATCGCTGAATCAGAGCAGTAGCGCTGCAATAAGCTTCAAGTGTTCCATACTGGCCCGTCTTGCACAGTCGACCGTTGTCTATTTCGATGATAGTGTGGCCCAGTTCTGAACCGTGTGAATGTTCGCCCTGAACAATCGTGTCGTCGACAATAATGCCGCCGCCAAGCCCGGTGCCCAGAGTAAAAAACACAAGGCTGTCTGCTTTCGTTGCACTGCCAGCCCAGTATTCGCCATACGCCGCTGCGTTAGCGTCGTTTTGCAGAATGGTGGGCCGTCCAAGTGCATCGGCAACTTTCTGCCGAACCGGATAATTGTTCCAGCCGGGAAGATTCGGAGGATCCAGCAACATGCCGTTGGGGATGTCCATCGTGCCCGGAGTTGCAAGACCGATTGCTGCGATGCGATCGATTTCAATCGCACCCTGCTGCAAAGCCTGCCTTGAAGCCAGCACCATCTGAGCAACCCCATGATCGGGTCCCAGTGTTGCTTCTGTCGGCACGCTAGCCCGGGAAACCACGTTTCCAGCATCATCAACGACGCCTGCCTTCACGTTGGTACCACCAACATCAATGCCCAAAAAAAGTCGGTCTGTCTTTTCTGATTCACTCATGAACAAAAATCCGCAGGTTGGGCAACGCGTTAAATACAGGTCACAAACTCATTTATCGGCGATTGGCCGTCCCGCCATAACGCCGGAAAGTTAACACAAAAAAATTCACAGGGCCGTCCAGGTGGAATTGACCGGGTACGATTTGAAGCTAACTTCACAGTTACGATACCAAGTGCGTTTCATCGCCAACAACCTTCTGCCCCCCCCTGAGTCTAACAGGTTTCAGAAGATGCGAACTTCTGGATGCACCGAGTGTCGTTTGCAAAAACGACTTACCAACATTAGTAAACTGCGGCACGTAATGGCGAACACAGAAAACACACAGATTGTCCATGCGGGCGTCGAACATGTTCCGTCGCTGACACCATTGTTCGATGAATATCGCGTGTGGTGCGGCCAGCCGCCCGACCCCGATGGTGCTCGGGAGTTTTTAACACAGCGAATTCGGAACAACGAATCCGAGATATTTCTGGCGATCATCAATCAGCAGCTCGCCGGGTTTACTCAGCTGTACCCGCTGTTCTCATCTGTTTCGATGGAATCAATCTGGCTGCTGAATGATCTCTACGTCGCCAACGATTATCGCCAGCAAAAAATCGGCTCGCTGTTACTGGAGACCGCCACACAGTTTGCTCGCGAACTTGGCGCATTACGGCTGGAACTCGAAGCGGACGTGACCAACTCAACAGCACAGGCCATGTACGAATCTCGCGGATGGAAGAAAAACACAAAGTATTTTCACTACACGCTGTCGCTTTGTGAATAGCTAGTTCAGCACGTTCAAGCCCTTGCCCGTTCTTCGAAAAAACTCATGTAATCACACGAATACAGTTCCGCACATTAAGCAGTAACGACATGACTACAAATCCCGTATTGGAAGCCGCGACGACAACTTTTCTGAAACACAAACACTGGGCCGATGCGGCAATCATGCAGGTTAATGACCGTCAGCTTCGAGTCGCCTTACACAACAAAACAAACAGCATCGCTGTCATCATGAAGCACATCGCCGGCAACCTGAAATCTCGCTCGACAAACTTCCTGAATGAAGATGGCGAAAAAGATTGGCGCAATCGCGATGACGAATTCACAGACAACTTCACAGATCGCGATGAATTGCTGGCATTCTGGGAAGACGGATGGATGGCACTATTCCAGACACTCAACGCGTTGTCAGACAATCACCTCACAGCAACAATCACCATTCGCGGCGAAGAACTTTCTGTGGCTCAGGCACTGCAGCGCAGCCTGGGTCACACCTGCTATCACATTGGTCAAATCATCATGGTCGCTCGCTGTGTTTGTACCACCGAATGGAAAGTACTCACCATTCCCCGCGGCAAGTCAGCACAGTTCAACGCTTTGGTCTGGGGTGACAACAATTATCGACCACTCAAGACTGAAGAAACTTAAGTCTACAGCCCATAGCTTTCCTCATTTGAGAAACGACCATGTATACGCCTCAGACTTTTGATGTACAGCATCGAACAAAACTGCAGCGATTCATCCAGCAACACAGCATTGCCACAGTGGTTTCTGTCAACGACAGCCTGCAAGCTGCTTCACACCTGTCGTTACTTTTCGACGATCAGACAGGCGAGCACGGGACACTGACGGGCCACATGGCAAAAGTAAACTCACAGTGGAAAACGGCTGCTTCACAATCGGTGATGTGCATTTTTCATGGACCACATCCATATATTTAGCCGACGTGGTACGAAAGCGAAAATGTGGTACCGACGTGGAATTACGTCACCATTCATGCGTATGGAAAAATGACACTGGAAACAGAACCGCAGCGACTGACCGATATTGTTCAACGCTTCGTAGACGCCTATGAATCGATAATGCCGAAACCGTGGCCGCTGGCATCCGCTAGTTCAGATTTCATCGCCAATCTGGTCGGCGGGATTGTCGGATTCACGATTAACGTGGAACGTCTGGAAGGAAAATGGAAACTCAGCCAGAATCATTCCACAGAACTACAACACCGCGTGATAGACGGTTTGCGAGAACGGAATAACGGTGACGATCAGAAACTGGCTAACCTGATGCAGAAACAGTTCGGAACTGGTTAACCGAAGTGCGCTGACGATAAAACACCTGTTATCTTAGTCAAACAGATGACTGACAGACTCGTTGCGATGAACTCGACGAATTGCTTCGCCTAAAAGCGGGGCAACGCTAACCGTTGTCAGATTACGAATTTGTGAGTTCGATGCGTCGCCACACGTGTTCGACACAACAACTCCATCAACCTCAGCAGCATTGAGTCGTTCAATGGCCGGACCACAAAACACTCCGTGGGTGGCACCAACGTAGATCCGTTTAGCCCCGTGTTCTCGCACAACACGAACAGCGCCAGTGATGGAACCGGCTGTGGTGATCATGTCGTCAAAGATGAGCGCCGTTTTTCCTTCAATTGAACCACCGATCAGGTTGGCCTGCCGTGTTTCCAACGCGTTGGCTCGCCGTTTGTCAACAATCGCCAGCGCACCGCCTAGATTTTCCTGATGCTGCAGACTGCGTTTGATGCTGCCTTCGTCCGGGCTGACAATGACCAGTTCATCCAACGGAATGGCCATTGATCTAAAATGACGGTCCAAAATCGGAGCGGCATAAAGATGGTCAACAGGTACATCAAAGAAGCCCTGAATCTGAGCGGCGTGTAGGTCCATCGTCAGCACGCGGTGCGCTCCGGCCTGCACAATCAGATTTGCAACAAGCTTTGATGTAATCGGAACTCGGCCGGAATCTTTTCGGTCCTGGCGGGCATATCCATAATAGGGTATGACGGCCGTAATTCTCGCCGCGCTCGCTCGACGGCAGGCGTCGATTAGAATCAGCAGTTCCATCAAATTGTCGTTGACCGGTGGAGACGTGGCCTGACAAATAAATACGTCGCCTCCGCGAATGTTTTGATTCAGCTTGACGCTGATTTCACCGTCCGGAAAATTCCCAACGTCGACATGTCCGAGCCCAATGCCCAGATACTCTGCGATCTCCGAAGCGAGTGCTGGGTTGCCTCGACCGGTGAGAATCGTCAGACGTTCGTACATCTCTGAATACTGCCTTTGTTCACTGAAAAAGAAGTGAAATGGCAACAAACGTGAACTTCTGCCGCCATGCAGCAATGCTGACGTTAGCTGAGCCCAGAGTCAATCAGGGCAAAAGACGTTGAGTGGATAAAATCAGGACTTTACCACCCGAGGATGCAAAGCCGTGTTACACAGATCAATCGGAGTAGCGGTAATTTGCTGTTCAAACAGCAGACTGACATCGCAACTTCCTGTTTTCCCACGTGCCCGGAAGCTGCCCGAGTATTCAAGAACCTTATTTGTCGCGTCGCAGCTGCCTTCAATTTCTTTGAACGAAATATCGTGGGACAGCATTCCCTGAGGGACAAATCGTACCTCAGCGGGATGGTCATCGTTGGTAACAGCTGGAAAATTGACATTCCAGAATTGTCCGCCTGGAAGCCGGAACTCGTCAGATACCAATTGCTGAATAACTCGTGTCGCATGTTGCGACAGTGTTTCCCACTCAATTGGAAATTCGGGGTGCGTGTAGCGAGAAATCGCCAGCGACGGCACACCCAAAATCGCAGACTCACGAGCTGCGGCGGCCGTCCCGGAATAGAACAGATCAACACCAAGGTTGGCCCCGGTGTTGATACCGGCCACTACAAAATCCGGGACTTCGGCATGCGGCGCACACAGACCAATGCGGACGCAGTCAGCAGGTGATGAATAGACAATATCAATCAACCCAAACGGAGCGACTTCCCGACGCTCAACACGAATTGGTGCGTGAGTATTCACCGCATGGCCCTTGGCACTGTGGCACACTGCAGGAGCGACAACTCGTACTTCGCCGAGTGGTGTTAATGCGTGGTACAGAGCGGCCAGACCGGGTCCGTCAAACCCGTCGTCGTTGGTAATCAGAAACTTCATCAATACTTTTCGCCAAATGATTCGGACGTTGAAACCAGCGTCTCAACATGCCGGCATTGTCGCGGCTCGGGCGATGCTGGCGAGACCAAAACAAGAATCATCGGCAGATGAGACAAGAAAAGACACGGTCATCAAAAAACAGGGCCATCCGATTCCGATCAATTGAATTCAGACGTTTTACTCACGGGACTTTTCCAGAGCTTTCACGTAATTTTTCGCGAATTGGTCTTCTGACATGGACTCAACCTTGATGCCAGCACTCTCAAACATTGGTTTCAGACGGCGACTGACCGACCATTCTTCTTCGCTGACTTTTCCGTCTTTATCTCGATCCATCATCCCGAAGTAGCGTTTCCCGACGCTTTCCTGCTGCTCGCGTTCTTCTTTTGACATCTTGCCGCCCTTGGAAGAACCGGGCGACTTGCCATTATCGCGGCCGGAAGCTGCTCCTTGACCACCGATAATCGTCAAGCGATCTCGCTTAACCGATACCACTTCTGGAGTTCCGCCAGCAGATGTTTCTTCGAACAGCTTCAGTTCGAGAGGTGTCAGAATGCCGTCCACATTTTCGTCGATATCATCGAACTGATCAATGGATTCACGTCGAGCTGTAATCCATTCGTAAAGCCCAATCTGGCCGTCATAGTCGATATCAAGCTCGCTGTATTTTGGAGGAAGATCGACCGTGATCCGTTCCTTGCTGCGAGGGCGGAATGGCGATGCAGGAGAATACTCGCTGCGATTAACCTGAGATTCATCCTGCGGTTGACTGCCTGGAGGACGAAAACCACCACCTTCTTCTCGCATTTGCTGGAACTGTTGCATCATATTGTTGCGGAAATCTTCAACCGAAGTCCCCGGCTCAATTTTAATCCCGCGGGCTTCCATCATCGAACGAAACCCTTCCGGCATTTTGCTGATCTCGTTCTGATCAATCCGCCCATCGCCATTGGGGTCCATCATCGAACCCAAACGTCCACCTGGCCCGCCAGGGCTTTCGGGAGGGCCACCACCGAATCCACCAGGCGGAGCACCACCGCGACTTCCGCCCGGTCCGCCAAAACCACCAGGAGCAACTTCGCCGCCACCTCGGCCGCCAAATCCGCCACGGTCACCGCCACGTTGAGCCTGTGCACCGGCTGATGCGAGACTCAGTATGGCAAGAACAAACGTGAGTTTTTGTATGTATTTCATATGCAGACTTTCCCAGTGACAGCCCGAGATTTGAGCAAATATTGGTACGACTGCACGGTCAGGCAAAGACCGTAGTTTGATTAGAAGTATCGACGTCGTTGGCGCATTGAGCAATATTTCAAACACTAAAACGCTGGAGAATTTCAAACTGCGGCAAGAATTCCTGAGCGGAAACGTTCACACAGGACAGCCATCCGTCACAATCGACAACTCCGAATCAGACTGACTTATTCACTTGCATCATGCCAACCATGCCGAAGAATACGGTGATAGATCGACGAATGTAGGAAATATAGAGACTCTTTCACTCACCAGCCGGGGTTCGGATTCCGGGAGATTTGCTCATTTCCCTTGAGTTTGAGCTACATTTCATCCTCCATTCACTCAGCCTGCCCAACCTCGAAGGTTCGCTTCGATGACTGACGTTAAACGTACTTCGATTTCCATGCTCACTTTGAGCATCATGCTCTGCATGGCCACGTCCTCGGTCGTGGCCCAGAGAGGTGGCGGATCGGAATCTGATTTGTTGCGACGACAGGAAGTTCGCTCGGAACTTGGCCTGTCCGAAACTCAAATGACAAAGCTTGAAGAAGTTCAAAAAAACTCTTCTCCGGGCCGTGATTTCTTTGAACCGTTCCTAAAGCGAATCGGCGACGCTCGAGAAGCTCAAGACAAAGAAGCTGAAGCGGCTGCTCGCGAAGAAATGAACGCGGCGGTTGGCAAGGCCGGCCTTGAGTTTCAGAAAGCAGCAGTGAACGTTCTTAATGATGAACAGAAAAAAAAACTACGTGGAGTCTTTCTGCGAAGCGCGGGCACGCGAGCTCTTACGGATGCCAATCTTGCGGTTGAATACGCGTTAACCGCTGAGCAGGTTACGAAAATCAATGAGCTTTCGGAACAACGTCGCACGGCATCTCGCGACATGGGCTTCAACGCGACCGAAGAGGAGCGAGAGAAGTTCAACAACGAGTGGCAGGAAAAGTTCATGGTACTGTTGACGCCAGAACAAAAAGTTCGCTTTGAAAAGGAAACCGCCTACGGCGATCAGTCAGCTGCAGCAGTTGTCGCTGCTGGCGGGCCGCCGATGCCCAGTCCGGGACAGCCAGGTACGGAACAGGCCGCACCAATCGGACCGGTTGTCAGCACATTCGGTGGTGGCACCGTGGCTGGCGAACGAAAACGAGTCGAAGAATTCAGTTTCAATTTCCGAGGAGCCCCTTGGGAACAGGTGCTTCAGATGTATGCGGACGGAGCTGGCTTGACGCTGGACCTGAACCAAATTCCGCCAGGCACATTTAGTCACTACGACGACAATAAATACAGCCCCAAACAAACGTTGGATATTCTGAATGGTTACCTTCTCCGCAAAGGTTACGTCATAATCGAAAACGATGGATTTCTGATTGTCCTAAACGTCGACAATGGAATCCCATCGTATCTGGTACCGAGCGCAACGATTCAGCAATTACTGAACGTTGATAACGGTTTCGAGATTGGTGAGCATGAGCTGGTGAGCGTCACGATGCCGATCGAAGGTATGGACACCGCTCGAGCCGCTCAGGAAGTAGAAGCCATTGTTGGGCCGCACGGAAGTCTGATCGCGTTGACGGAATCACAGATTCTGATCATCACGGATACCGGTGGCAGTCTACGTCGCATCCATGCTCTACTGACGGCAGCAATGAGTAAAGCAAAGCCGGATGCATTGATGTTCAAGGCGTACTTCCTGAAGAACATGGATGCGGAAGAAGCAGAGATGCAGGTCATGACGCAGTTCGGAATGCGACAAGGGGCCACCAACGTGAGCTCCAGCACCGAGCAGCTGTCTCGCATGCAGTCCAGAATTCAGGCTCCGCCCCAGCGAACAGCAGCACCAACGCCAGCACCCGCCAAAACTGAACCAACCGTGCAGATTGCTTCAGATCTGCGACTCAACAGCCTGTTGGTAACCGGCACAGCAAAACAGCATAAATTGGTTGAAGAGATTCTGGAGTCACTGGATGTGACCGAAGGTCCTGGTGGCGAGTTGCTGACTCGCGGACGCAAAGGCACCTACCTGGAAGTTTACCAGGTCAAAACGGCAGACGCGGGCGAAGTCTCCAAGACACTGACGGCCATGAACATGCCGGGCGTGACCGTTGTCAATGACGATCGCAAAACGGGACGTATTCACATCATGGCAACTGAACGTCAGCACGAAGAAGTTGCGGCAATGGTTCGCCAGCTCGACGGAAGCGGAACGAGCGGTTCGGTTTCAGTGATTCAGCTGGCTCAAATGGATCCTCTTTCGGCGGCCGCTACATTGCGAAGTCTGTTTTATGCAGATGGTGACGATGCTCCGACAATTGAAACCGATCTGTATGGGCGACGACTTATTGTCCGAGGAAGCATCGATCAGATTACTCAAATCAAGCAAGTGCTGGCAGATCTTGGCGAAGATGGCACTGGCGTCCGAGCTCGTGGCGATGGAGGCACAGTGAGGCAGTTTTCTTTGCAGGGTCGGAACCCAGACGATTTCGTGAAGATTCTGAAGCAGGCATGGGACGCCAACGAGGCTCAGAAAATCAACATTGTCATTCCGAATGATCCAGGACCGATCCGTAGTCGTCGAACGACTGGGGAAGTGGAAGCAGACGTTGAACAACCTGAAAAAAACACGTCATCGGAAGCTCGCGAAGATCTTTCAATGAACGAAGGCTTGCATCAGAAAACGTCTGGCGATCAATGGAGTCAGTGGAAACAATCTTCACAAACTCATGGTCCGGAAACGCCAACTGGCCTGGCAGCCCACAGCCGTCCTGCGAACCAGTTCGTTTCCATTGCGGCAGCTCACCCGAATGATGAGCAGGGCGTGACCGCAGATGCACTTGAGCCCCAGAAAAATCAGAAAATCGGCAAGCCGGGTCGTGCAGGTGTGGACGTCATTGTGTACGGTGACCAGCTGATCTTTTCATCTCCGGACGAAGCAGAACTGGACCGACTTGAAGACCTGATGGACCAGTTGCAGCAGTCGATGCCGTTCAAACCGGAATACACGGTGGTCTATCTGAAGTCAGCCGATGCCACGGAAGCTGCCGACATGCTGTCTCAGTTCTTCCCAAGCAGCTCGGTGGCTTCAACGTCGGTTTCGTCTAGCGGCAGTATGCTGGGCGGACTGACCAACAGTATGTCTTCAATGGGCAGTAGCCTAATGGACATGACGGGGCTAAGTGGCCTTGGAGCCAGTCCTCAGTCGCTGCGAATCATTCCGGACATCCGCACAAATTCGCTGTTTCTGACGGGCCCCCAAATGATGATCAAGGACGCGCTGACGTTTCTGGACGTATTGGACTCCAATGACATTCCGGAGTCATTGAAGGATATGCAGCCTCACTTCGTTAAAGTCGAATACGCCGACGTGCGTGACGTCGAATCGCATTTGAAGGAAGTGTTCAAAGTCTATACCGAAGCTCAGGGCGGCGGACGTCAACAACAACAGAATCCGCTGGCTGCGATGCTCGGCGGTGGTGGCGGAGGCCGAGGCGGCGACGAATCAGCCCAGCAGGTGCGCATGATGATCGCCGTAGACGTGCAAACCAGCACGTTAACGGTAAATTGCAATCAGGCGTTGTTTGATGAAGTACAGATGGTTGTCACTCAGCTGGACGAATCGACAAGAACGGCCAATCCTGGAATTCGAGTAATTCAGCTGAAGCATGCTGACGCATCAATGATCCAACAATCGATTTCAGCCTTGATTCCACGTGTTTCTGTAACCTCATCACGCACCAACAGTGGTAGCAGTAACACAAGTGGTGGAACATCGACTCCGGCGGCAGGCAGCACAACGCCTAGCGCAACGCCATCTAACCCACAACAGGATGCCTTTAATCGCCTGATGCAAATGCGAGGTGCTGGCGGTGGAGCAAACCCATTTGGCGGAGCCGGCGGCGGAGGTCGTGGCACCGGCACCGGCGGCGGAGGTCGTGGCACCGGCGGCGGTGGACGCGGCGGTCGGTAATCACGGCCTCGTCGCATCTGAACCGCCCATCGAACATTGTGAGCCTCAATCATGGAACTCGGACAACTTCTCGTCGATGAAGGCCTGATCACATCAGATCAGCTGAAATTGGCCCGCAACGAAAAAAACAGCGAACGTATTGATCACACGCTGATCAAAATGGGACTGACCACGGAAGATGCTGTTCTGAGAATACTGTCCACCGAATTTGGGATGGACTACATCGACCTGAAGGACGTTGAGGTCGATCGAGAACTTCTTGCCAGGTTTCCAACCTCGGCCATCTATCGGCATTCACTGCTGCCTTTGTATCGACGGAACGGCCATGTTGTTGTTGTTGCCACAGACAATCCGTTAAATCTGGAGGGTCTCGACGAACTGGGTACGGTCAGTGGCTTACGACTGGAACCGGTCCTTGCTCGCAGCAACGAACTCAGTTTGCGGATTCGTGAGTTGCTGGGCGTCGGCGGCGACACAATCAACGAACTTGTTCGGCAACGCAGCGAAGAAGGCATCGAACTTCTTGAAGAAATTGAAGAAGACTTTGGCGAACTGGCCGAAGGTGCTCAAGCCCCGTCGGTAATCAAGCTGGTGAATGAACTGCTGATCGAAGCCGTAAAACTCGGCACCAGCGACATTCATATTGAACCCCAGGAACACAGCCTTCGAGTACGCTATCGAATTGACGGCATGCTGCGAATTCAACCCGTTCCCGCAGAGATCAATCACTTCTATTCGGCCATTGTGACTCGGCTCAAAATCATGTCACACCTGAATATCGCAGAAAAACGATTGCCTCAGGACGGACGCATCAAACTGCGAGTATCCGGTCGCGAAGTCGACGTACGTGTTTCGATCATTCCCATGACTCACGGCGAAGGCGTCGTGATGCGTCTTCTCGACAAAGCGAAGATGAAGTTCGACCTGAAGAACGTCGGAATGCCGCCGTCAATCGTTAACGGGTTCAAAGAACTGATCGGCCTGCCACACGGAATTATCCTGGTAACCGGGCCGACAGGTAGCGGTAAATCAACAACGCTGTACAGTGCGTTGAATGAAATCAAGGACCCCGCCACGAAGATCATCACCGTGGAAGATCCGGTCGAATATCAAATGGACGGCATCAGCCAGATTCAGGTGCACAGCCGCATTGGACTGACCTTCGCGGCCGGACTTCGCAGCATCCTGCGTCATGACCCGGACGTGGTTCTGATCGGGGAAATTCGAGACGGCGAAACAGCCACTGCCGCTATTCAGGCCGCCCTAACGGGTCACGTGGTCTTCAGCACGCTGCATACAAACGATGCTCCCAGTGCTTTTACACGACTGGTGGACATGGGCGTCGAGCCCTATCTGGTGGCCAGTACTGTGGAAGGCGTTCTGGCGCAGAGACTCGTCCGACGTCTTTGCCCGCATTGCAAGAAGAAGGTGCCGGTGGCTGACGCAACAGATTTGCCGCCGGACTTCCCGAAAGACAAAGTCGAATTTGTCTACGAACCCGTCGGTTGTCGCGAATGCACAGACACGGGTTACTCGGGGCGAATTGGTGTGTTTGAATTGCTGGTTACTGACGAAAAACTGCAGGAGATGTGCGCTGAAAACGCCAGTGCCACAAAGATACGAGCACACGCGGTGAAAAACGGAATGCGTACACTGCGTCAAAGTGGGTGGGAGCAGGTCGAAATTGGCGTCACCAGCGTAGCAGAAGTGATTCGAATTACCCGCGGCGATATCGTCGGACACACGCCAACGGCCGCCGATTCAAAATGAATGCCTCAAGCCGAGATTCATCAACAGTCAAATGTCGGTTCGAACTGAACAACTAGCCAATGCCAGAATTTTCATACACAGCGCGTGAACTCTCCGGAAAGCAGGTCACAGGAATCCTGAGTGCCGGCAGTGAAAAAGATGCGCTGTCTGCTCTGCAATCGCAGGGTCTGTTTCCGATGAAGATCGGTTTGTCAGAAGCGACAAGAAAACAGGCTGTGACGGGTTCGAAACGAGTTCCCGGACGAATTCTGACAACCTTCTACAACCAACTGTCCGACCTGTTGCGTTCCGGCGTTCCGCTGCTGAAGTCGCTCACTCTGTTGCAGGATCAGACTTCCCACCCAGCGCTGAAGTTTGTAACTCAGGACATTCACGAGCAGGTCGCAGAAGGTACTCGATTAAACGACGCGATGCGTCGCCACCCGAAGGCCTTTAACAGCCTGACCATCAGTATGGTCAAAGCCGGCGAAGAAGGCGGATTTCTGGAAGACGTGCTGGCTCGAGTCGCCGCGTTCAATGACCATCAGGAAGAACTCAAAGGCAAAGTGACCGGAGCAATGGTGTACCCATTGTTTCTGATGGGTGTTGGCACAATCATCATCACCGTATTATTGGTGTGGTTTGTGCCCGAGTTCGCTGCAATCTTCGGCCGCATGCGAGATCAGGGAAAGCTGCCGTGGGCGACAACAGCGCTGATGTCGTTTAGTGAAAGCTTACAGGAGTGGTGGTACATTATTTTCCCGGGCATCGCCGCCGCAATTATGGGAGTAATCTATTACTTCACTGATAACAAAGAAGCGCAGGAAAAGCTGGACCTGTGGAAACTGAAGGCACCGGGATTGGGAACCATCGTTCAGAATCTTGCCGTCGCCAGATTTTGTCGCATGCTGGGAACGCTGCTCCGCAATGGAGTTCCCATTCTGCAGTCCCTTCGAATTGCCAAAGATGCCAGCGGTAATGCGGTTTTAAGTAAAGCAATAGGTAACGCGGCCGACAACGTTTCGGGCGGTAAATCACTGGCTGTTCCCCTGCGTGCCAGCGGGCAGTTTTCCCGCGAAATCGTGGAAATGATTTCAATCGGCGAAGAGGCCAATAACCTCGAAAACGTGCTGATTGGAATTGCCGACAGTCTGGAAAAATATACCAGTCGAAAAATCGATGTGGCCGTGCGCATGCTGGAACCCATAATGCTGCTGTTTATGGCCACCATCGTGACTTTCGTGATCGCCGCCCTGTTGCTACCGATTCTAAACATGTCCAGCATGAAATAGTACGACTCCGCCAGCAGCAGAACCTGCGAATTGCCTCTGGGACGTCCGCCACTGGAAACAATGGCATTCAATGCCGAAAACTGTCTGTCCTTCGAGTTCCGGCGAAGAATTACGGACGATTTGTAATAAATTACGGTTTTGCTCGAACAGACGAGTGAGGTAACAGGGTTTGATACTTTATAGGCGGGTGTTCAAAAACACGCAGACGATTTAGGGCTCCTGGGCAAATACGGATTGAAGGCTGAAACGCTTTCATTGCGGCCATGAGGCAACGAAATTCGCCATAGCCTCCGTGGTGGTGGTGGTAGCTTAGATGAACGAAAATCGGCGGCTGGAAGCGTCAGCCACTCAAATAAATGACTGCTCGAAATGAGCAAAGCTGTAAAAGGAAACTGAAGAATGAAGATGATCAACAAGGTTCAACGCCCCTCACGTCGTTCGGGCCGATCTGGTTTTACACTGTTGGAACTTTTGATCGTACTGGGAATCATCGTGGCTCTGGCCGCCATGGTTGCCCCGAACCTGATCGGCAGTGCTCAGGATGCCAACATTCAAACCACTCGAGCAACGATTCGCACAATTGAAGACGCTTGCAAACGCAAAGCTGTCAAGATGAATGGCGTGTTTGATACTGGTAGCGGTTCTGAAGTCGTTCGTGCTCTGGCTCAGCCATTTGAAGATTCCAACGGCAAGCAACAGCCACCACCACTCGAAGAAATTCCGCGTGACGCGTGGAATAAAGAATTTCAGTATGCCTACGATTCAAACACGGATCTGAAGCCCCGCATCTGGTCATTCGGCCCCGATGGACAGGATGGCGGCGGCAGCAAAAGTTCTGACGATGTCAGCAATCTCAGCCGTGACGCGGAGTAGTTCCGTTCTCCAAAACAGGCTTTGTTTGCCCAAATAATCACCGCGGAACCGCACTGGCCCACCGGTCAGTGGGGTTCCGTCATGCTGTATGAAGACCATGAAACGACTGCAACCACAATTTCAAACACCACGCAGGGCCACTGGCTTTACGTTGTTGGAATTGATGGTGGTCGTGGCCATTATTGCAATGATCTCAGCGATGGCTTCTCCGCAACTGATGTCGCTGATGCGTGAAAACACCGTCTTCGATGCGTCGGATAAGCTTAGAGCGGCCCTCGGTGAAACACGGCGGTACGCTATCGACACTGGCATCGACTACGAATTCCGTTTCGAACTTAACGGGGCAACTGCCGTCGTTCTGCCGTCGGAAAGCGAAAAAAACGTTAACGATGATGGCCAAAGCACGACGACGGAAATGTACGTGCGCCTTCTGATTGAACTCGCGGAAGACATGCGGATTCGAGCCGAAGAAGGTGTTGAGGTAACCAGCGAAACTCTGGACCCGGAACGCTTTGGTAACCTTACGGGAGCCCAGCTTACACAAAAGTCATGGTCGGCTCCGGTCCTGTTTCGCTTTGATGGTACGTCACAGGATTTCGTCTTTCGTGTCTCCGACAAGGCGGGTCTAACATCGAAAGTTACGCTGCGTGGCTTAACCGGCACGGCTCGGACGGCTCAGGTTTATCAGGAGGACAACTGATGAGTCTGTTGCGTTACGGGAATCCGAAAACCGGAGTTCGCAAACACCAGTATGACGTAGCAACCGGTTTGCGATCGGGCATCACCCTGCTGGAAGTGCTACTGTCCACTGCCATTTTCCTCGGAGCTCTTACCGCCATTCTGCAGATCATGCGAGTCGGCCACGATTCGCGTCTGAGTGCTAGACTGGATGCCGAATCCGCTCTCCGCTGCGAAAGTCTGATGGGTGAGTATGTCGCCGGAATCATGCCGCTGAAGGCCGAATCAGACACGCCGTTTCCCGATTCAGACGAATGGCAGTACACCACGGAAATCGAAGACGGAGGCGGCACAAGTCTGTTAAAACTGACGGTGCTTGTTCAACACGTCGTCAATGAAAAGCAGGTAAATTCCTACTTCCTGCTGTCTCGTCTAATGCGTGATCCGCAGTTGTTTCTGGATGCGGCCATGGCGGCTGAAGAAGCGGAGACGGCGGAATGAGATCTGCCATTCTCAAAACGTCACAGCGCGGCTTCACAATCATTGAAGTCCTGATTGCCGTTGCACTCACATCACTGCTGATGGCGGCCATGTATTCAGCAATGAATATTTACTGGACAGCCGCGACGGACAGCTACGAAGAAATCGAACGCGGTCAGATTGCTCGAGCTATCCTTCGCGAAATGGCACGCGACATTCAGTCGGTCAGCTTTGTAGAACAAGACACGTCGGAATCCGAAGAAGACACTGAAAGCACCGAAACTGTCGATACAGATACCGCTATGAGTTCCTACAGCAACGGGCTGTTCGGAACACCTGGCGATCTGGTGCTGTACATCAGTCGTCCGGACCGCAACAACACTTACGTCAGCAGCCAGGATGTGACCAGTCCCAGTGATCGCTCTGGAGATGCCATGATTGTGCGCTACCTGCTTGCAGAAAAAGGCGCGGGCGGACTTTCCGGTAATCTCGCCACCGACAACATGGAAAACAACTCGTCAGAAACAACCGTCGGCCTCGGCCGCATGCAGGGAGACCTGGCTGGCCTTAGCCTGGCAATCAACACCGGCAACGTCGACATGCAGAAGTCCGCGTCTGTACTTCTGGCCAAAGAGGTATCCGGACTAACGTTCGAATACTGGGACGGCGTAGAGATGCAGATCGAATGGGACAGCACCGTGCAAAATGCGATGCCCATCGCCATCGTCATTAACCTGACGCTTAGAACACTGCAGGACCCGAACGACGATCGAAATCCGGAGGATACTCCTGGCTGGCTACCGGAAACTCAACACCGTCTGGTCGTACCAATTCTGGTGGCACCGCCGTATGTGGGAGAAACATCGTTATGAATCCCACAAGACTTAATCGCGAACGATCGCAGCCCAGCGTGCCACCCACAGACCGCCAAGGATTTGTGCTGGCCGTGGTCACCATCACGATCGTACTGCTGACTTTTGCAGCGTACAACTATTCTGGCACGATGCTTGTAGAACACGAAGCCGTAGCTATGGGTGGGCGTGACCTGCTTGCCAGAACGGCCGCCGAATCTGCCATCGAATATGCTGCGACGCGAATTCTGGAACGGGACGCCGACAGTTCGATCAATCTGTACAACGACCCTGACATGTTCCGAGGCCGCCTGATCAGCGACTCCACCGTCGACCGCGGTCGCGTACGTTGCACAATTCTTGCTGTTGATGAAACCAACACAACCACAGGCAATGTCAGATTCGGACTGGCCAACGAAAGTGCGAAGTTCAACATCAACAAGATGCTGGAACTGGATGAACTTGAACAGGCACTGCCCGAAGAAGAACAGCTTGGTCTTGTGTATCTGGCCACATCCAACATCCCCAACATGACAGACGCCATTATTGATGCAATTCTTGACTGGCTGGATTCCGATGACGAACGTCGGCCTGGCGGAGCTGAAAGTTCCGACTATGAAGCCCTCAGCATTCCCTACGAATGCAAAAATGGCGACATGGAATCCATCGAAGAACTGCTAAAGATTCAGGGCGTAACACCGGACCTGTTTTACGGCGAAGATGCCAACAACAATGGCCTGCTGGATCCCAACGAAAATGATGGCGACAAGACGCTGCCGATAGATAACGCCGATGGCATTCTGGATCTCGGCTGGAAAGATTATTTAACGGCCACAAGTCGCGAACGAAACACAACGCCGGAAGGGGAAGAAAAGATCAATCTCAACATGGGCGAAATGACCGAACTCTATGATGCCATCGAAGAACTTCATGGCGAAGACGCTGCCAGCTTTATCGTGGCTTATCGCATTGGCGGAACAGAATACGCTCAGCAGGGCATCCCCAGCACCGAATCAGGTATCACGGACAAGATTTCCCGAAACGATATTGACCTGACGATTGTGCCCGCGTTTCAGTTCACCTCCCTGTACGAACTAATTGCCGGAGAAACAAACCCGGTCAAAACGTTGTCGGGTGTCGAGAAAAGCTTTATCAGTCCGTGGTCAGAAGACTCCAACACCATTCTGAACATCTTTCCCGACCTGGAACAGACTCTGACCATCAACGACGACGCATTTATCGAAGGCCGCGTCAATATCAACCAGGCTCGTCGAGAAGTGTTGATGGCGATTCCTGGAATTCCGGAAGGTCTGCCAGACGACATCATCGGAGCTCGCCCGCCGGTTTCCATGGAAAGTGCATCGTCGACAATTATGGCACGCCGAAACACGGCGGCGTGGATTCTGTCGGAAGGCATGGTCGACCTGGCCACATTACGAGATCTCGGTCCGTACATCACCACCGGAGGCGACGTTTTTCGATTTCAGGTCATCGGCCACTTCGATGAAGGAGGCCCGACGACTCGCATGGAAGCTATGGTTGACGCGACGGAGTATCCGCCCAAAATTAGTTTCGTTCGTGACCTGACATCACTGGGACGCGGCTACCACCCCAGCATGCTGAAAAGTGCCACTACAGACGGACAGTAGACCGCTGCTATAATTCCTCCGCTATTAGCCTGAAAAATCGTTCGAAATCTAACAACCGATTCGACATAACCTGCAACCCGTTCTTTCGTTTAGGTATCGCCAGCACGACGATGGCAGAAGCGGTGTTTACAAGCGAAGCTGTCTGAACTTTGCTCACATTCTAATGGACGACTTTCGGTAGCTGACTTTTTCCGATCTGTGAAGAAAAACCTGGCATTCAAATAAGCGCCTCTGGTGGCGACATACGGCCGACAACAAATTTTGTTCGGATACGATCGAACTTACTGAAACTCGAGAATCATGCCTGAAACACTTGTCATCGAATGGGGACGCGACCGACTGCTGGCGGCTACCGGTTCAACTAGCGGCGATGCAGTTCAAATTCAAACTGCGGTCAGCGTGGATCGCGAAGGCCTGGACCTGCTGCCATCCGAAATCGGCGAAAAACTTGCCGCAGGACTGAAGTCAGCAGGCATCGCCGCGACAGAAGCCGTTGTGGTGTTGCGTCGTGACCTGGTGACCTTCAATCGAATCACGCTGCCAAACATCAGCGACGACGAGATTCCGGACATGGTAAAAATGCAGGCGACAACTCGCCTGACGGTTCCCGTGGAATCTGTCTACATGGACTTCGCTCCGCTGCCGATTCCGGCGGGTGCGGAAACTCGAGACGTTCTGCTGGTGACTGTGCCGCGGCAATACATCAATCAGGTAAAAGAGTCTCTGGATGTTTGCGGTATCGAACTCAAGGGTGTGCGAGTCAGCTCGTTCGGAATCGCTGCTTCCGCCGTGCATTCGGGGTTGTTGCCGAAGACCTCAGACAGCAAATCGGTCGAGGCAATCGTCGCTCTAAGATCAGACTCGATCGAAATGATCTTCATGTCCGGCCACAGCGTCGCGTTTTCACACAGCGGAGCGTCGTGGACATCATTCGAAGGAATTGAACAGGCGGTACGTTCGGAAATTTCGCGAGCACGAATGGCGGCCGAAGGAGACATGGGCAGCTACATCGTCAGACGACTGACGCTGATTGGCAGCCCGGAAGTCACAGCGGCCGTTCCGGACACAATCACAAAACGTCTTAACGACGCCACAGTGGCTCGCATTAATCCACATGGAACCATTCTAACTGGCTCACAAGCCGGCATGCCTACCTCAGACCTGCTGGCAATCGCGGGCGTAATGGCCAACGTTCAGACAACATCCGTTGCAACCGTTGACCTTGTCAATCCTCGCCGTACTCCTGAAAAAAGCGACTATGGTCGCATTCAAAAACTTCTGATCGCAGGCGTGACACTGCTTGCACTGGTGGGCGGCTGGAAATGGCGAGAAGCCAAAGTCACCGCACTAGAAAAAAAAGCGACAGCCGTTGCTGGTGAAGCTGAAGATATGCGAGAAGCCTTTAAAATGGCGAAAAATGAACTCACGCTGTCGTCCAATCTTGAAAAGTGGAGCGAGCGTGACATCAGCTGGCTGGACGAAATGCAAAAGATTCAAGGACTGATGGGTGGCACAGAACGCGTTTTTATCAAAAAGTTTAACTTCCACCTGAAGAGTGGCAATTATGTGGCGGCCGTCGACGCAGAAGGCTACGCGAAATCACGTCGCGACATCGAAGATCTCATGCGAGTTCTGACAGAAGCCGGTTACGAAGTTGCTCCCACAGAAATCACACAAAGCCTTCGAGATCCAAACTACAATATGGAACTCAGGCTTGAAGTAAGTATTCCGACACCCAAAAAGGAAAAGCCAGAAACTAAGGCGTAGATCAAATGTGATCTGATCGTTAGAGCAAACCCGGGTCTGGTGTAAAACAATGGACGAATCGAAACGAACTAAAATTCTCGCCGCCACCCTTGCCGGTGTTTTGGGCTTCATGTTTATTCGCCCCGACAAGGTTTTAACAAAGCCAATCGCTGAAGCGAAAGATGCGCTGGATACCGCAAACTCAGACTTCGACCGCGAATATGAAAAGCAGAGCGAATTAGTGCGCGCCAGAAAGCGTATCGCCACCAGCCGTAACGTCAGTCTGCCACCAAAGATTTCCGACGCCCAGCGTCTGTATCAGACCTGGGTGACAAACCTTGCTGAACAATGCAAATTCGCGCAGCTCAAAGTCACGCCCGGCCGAACAGACAACCGTCCCGGACAATACCTGACAGTGAATGTAGACGTCGAAGCCGAAACAGACCTGGAAGGGCTAAGTCGCTTTCTGTTTCTGTTTGAAAAAGCCGATCTGATGCATCGCGTATCAACTCTGGATATCGAAAGCACGGGTTCGCAGGATAATCCGCGAATGGAAATCACGCTCACAGCCGAAGGCATGAGCGTTGATGGCAGTCCGATGAAAGGCGATGTGTTTGCTCGAACACTGACGTCAGCCCCAATTTCCGAAACCGCCACCGAAGTCATCGTGGCCGAAAGCGCAGACTTTCCAAAGACGACTCCGTTTCTAGCACAGCTCGGACGGGAAATGGTCGAGGTTTCTGCCGCCGATGACGGAAAATGGACCATCAAACGCAGCCAGCAGAACACCGTCGCTGTTGCTCACCCGGCCGATCAAAACGTCTATCTATTCCCAGTGACTGAATCCCGCACGGATTCACAATTCAGCGACTACGAAAGCTTTGTCAAGTCGTCACCATTTACAAAGCCTGCACCGGAACGAGTCTACAAGCCGCGTCTGGCAATCAGCGACAAGACGATTGCTCCGGGTGAAGCTGTTAAAATTACAGCAAAGGCAGAAGACTTAAACACCAGCGTTGGTGTGCCGGTGTTCGCACTCGAAAACGCGACTGAAGGGATGAAGATCAATCCGGAAACAGGCGAATTCGAATGGACGCCCGCCAGCGACCTTGAACCAAACAAATACGAAGCGACCGTCATTCTTACTCAGAAAAACAACGACAGCCTGCGAGTCGAAAAGCAACTGGGAATCACAATTCTGCTTCCTAACGACGAACCCAAAATCGAAGTTCCGGCAAATGCCGTTGTTATTCTGGGACGCGACTTTTCAGCCACGGTCACAGCAACCGACGATGGCCCTGTGGAAAAACTGAAGTTCTCACTGGAAGGCGATGCGCCAGAAGGTTTGTCCGTCGACAACACTGGAACGCTGAAGTGGAGCCCGGCAAACACGTTTACTCCGGGAGAGTACACCATCACAGTAAAAGTCACCGACGAAGGTAGCCCGGAAAAATCAAAGACGGGTGCGATTACACTGAAGGTTCAGGACGACACCGCCATCCTTACGCGATTCACAGGTGCAGTTGGCCTGAATGGTGTTCCTGTTGCATGGTTCTGGAATCAGGCCGAAAACAAACGTCCGGAAATTAAAGTAGGCGAACGGCTGACCGCTTCTGACATTGATGTCAGAGTGACGGAAATTTCAAAGCGGCATATCCTTCTGGCGGACGCGGAAGGAACATGGCGTTTGAGGCTTGGAGAAAACCTTCGGCAACGTGAATTGATTGATCCCGCAAAGAAACCGGTATCGGTTTCTGAAACACCAGCTGACGAGAAGAAAGATGCTGAAGCACAACCAGCAACGGACACAAAAGCTCCTGCTGAAAGCGAAACAACTCCTGTAGCAGCGGAAGTTCCAATCACGGCAGAACCCGTCAAAAGTTTGGACGCAACTACCAGCCCTGTGGCTGCTGAATTACCAGCAGATGCACCGGCTGAAGCCGGTACACCGGAAAAGCAATAGCAACTCCAGCTTCCAGCCGTCACCCAACATTTGTCGTGTGTGTGGCTGTCTTGGAATTTCGCAGCCACGAAAACCGACTGACACCGGCCAACCGGCTTGTACAGTCACAACCAACCTGAAAGGCAGACCGCTGGTTGGCGATCCTGACCGACATTCAGGCCTGATAAACGGTTGACGTCCTGCAATGCGGCGAAAGAATTTTGTCGGTGGACAATCCGTATGCAGAATCGCTGGGCTATTGTCGCGTGCAGAGCTATGCTAGGTTCTTCGAGTTCGTGGTTGCTGCCGCGAATTCTGCGTTGAAATGCCGTTCGTCCGAGAACGCCGCTAGATTCCGGACGATTCAATTTTCGTTTCTTCGTTTAACACCTATCACGAAACAAAACATTCTGCGGACATACGTGTTGCGTGTTCCGCACAAATAATATTGATAACAGGCTTTCGAACATGAGTGATCCTGACCCTCTCGCTGGCGCCGCCCAGGAATGGTTCAAAAAAGGAACTGACGCCATGGGGCGGCATAACTGGGATTTTGCAGTCGAGTGTTTCAGTAGCTCAATCAAAATGAAACCTGATGTTCCCCTGTATCGCCAGACAAAGATCGGATGCTGCCGCAAGAAATATGGCGACAACGGTACAGGCGCCAAAATGGCTGGCATGAAGTTGATGGGGATCCGCGGAAGAATCAAGAAAGCCCGCATGCAGAAAGACTGGAAGTCCATCGACGCGTTGGTCGAAGACGGACTTTCTGTGAATCCATGGGACGCTCAACTGTTCGCGGATCTTGGGCAGTCATCGGCAGAACTTGACCGCAGTGATATTGCCAAGTTCGGCTATTTTGAAGCCGTCAAGCTCGATGGCAAGAACGCCGACTACCTGCGAGGACTGGGTTATGTCCTCTACGGCCGCAACGAATTCAAAGACGCCAGAACGTGCTTCAAACGCATCTACGACATCGACTCTACTGACGGCGATGCCAGGTCGATGATGAGCAAATGTGACGCAGACGGCACGATTCATTCGGCAAACTACGACACCGCAAAATCGACTCAGGAAGTGAAAGTCGATAAAGAACCAACCAATGCGTACGAGGCTGATCGCCGCGCCCGCAAAGGCCAACCGAAGGACTCGGTCGCTCCTGGCGAATCCGCCGAAATGGATATGCGAGCCGCCATCCGCAAGGACCCTGAGAACATTTCGTTGCACCTTAAGCTGGCCGATCTTTTGCGAGGCGAACGAAAGCTGACCCAGGCGATGGAAATGCTGGACAAGGCGGTCGAACTTTCAAAAAACAACACCGACATTCGCGAACAACGAGAAGATGTCGAACTTGAAATCATGCGCGAAAAACTTGCTGAGGCGTCCGATCGAGCGCGAAAGAATTCGGACAAAGAACGTGTTGTCGAAAAAGCGAAAGCACTTACAGCCGAGCTCACAAAACGAGAAATCGAAGTTTTTGCAGCTCGAATCAACAACAATATCAATGACATGAAAATGCGTTTTGAGCTGGCCGAACGTTATCGCAAAACAAAACAATACAAGCTGGCGATCCCTTTGTTTCAGCAGGCATCCGGCGATTCGCGACTAAAAGAGACTGCTCTGGTTGCGTTAGGAGAATGCTTTGTGCGAGCTGGCCAGATGGACCTTGGTCGGCGGCAGTTTGACAAGGCTCTGGAAACTCTGAGCCCGAAAGACAATGCAGAAGCATTCAAGAACGCGAACTACTTTCTGGGCCGCCTGTACGAAAAGGCGAAAAAGAACGAACAGGCAGAACACCACTACACTGAAATCCTATCCGTCGACTACGAATACCGAGATGTACTGAAGCGACTGCAGGATATTCAGGGCGGCGACGAATTCGAAGATATGGACGACGTGTAGAAAAAATTATTGAGCATTCGAAGCCCCGCGAATATCGCTGGGTACTGACTCAGTCACGGCGATTCATTTGTTCAACGTGTGTAATCGACAGGCGCCACGCACCAGCGAGTGAATTCGGAAACATGCTGCTGATCCACTCGCTGGCGCGGCGGTCTGGTATCACAGCCGTTTCGGTGTTGTGAGTGAATGAGGATCGCTGCTGGCTATCTGAATGTTTCGAAATTCACCAGTTAAGAATGGTCTGAAAGTCCGTTCCGGAAATCGTGGACCCGAACTTACCGAGAACTTCGTATTCTGCCACAGACTTGTCTATAAGTCGGCTTAAACTGGAAAGCATTGCGGGACTATTCCTTCGCTGCGAGGCAAAGGAATCGTCTCGATAAATTGACTGCAACAGTTGCATCTGCACTGTCTCAATTTCAGTTCACACAGCCTCAAGTCAGCCCTAAAGCCTTAACGATTGCTTCAATGTCGTTTTCCACAACAATCGGTGGGTTTGCATAAGGCGTCTTGTGCACACCCGCCGGATGAAGTTTTTTGGATTGTTTTTCTGAATCGCCGGTGTGATACGCCACCGTCAGGTCCGGATCCTTAAGTTGGTGTCCAGTCAGGACGCAGGCAACCCGATCACTCGACGCAATAACGCCTTCTTCGCGAAGCAACCGCAATCCGGCAACTGTTGCTCCGCTGGCTGGTTCGCAACCGAAGCCGTTGGCCGCAATCAATGCTCGAGCATCAACGATTTCCTGATCCGATACGCTTCGGACAATCCCGTCGCAGAATGCAAGCGCTCGCAGAGCCTTTACCAGATTCACCGGGCGGTTAATCTCTATCGCCGACGCCAGAGTGTTCGCACGCAGATTTTCGCGATCCATCACGTCGTAATAGTTGCGAATCAATTCCGAATCATTTTTGCCATCGTTCCAGCGAAGGTCATCAGAATTAACAAGCGTATCCAGAGTACTGGCGCCTGCCGCATTGATGATTGCCAGACGTGGCACCCGATCAATCAGGCCCAGTTGCTTTAGTTCCATAAACGCTTTCCCGAAGGAACTGCTGTTACCGAGGTTACCACCGGGGACGACAATCCAGTCGGGCACTTCCCAGCCGAGTCCTTCCATGATGCGATACATGATCGTTTTCTGACCTTCCAGTCGAAACGGGTTCACGCTGTTGCATAGATAAATGGGATGCTTCGCACACACTTCGCGCACACGCGCCAGTGCGTCGTCGAAGTCGCCTTTCACCTGCAGCGTCCTGGCACCATAGTCCAACGCCTGAGAAAGCTTGCCGTAAGCGATCTTGCCACTGCCGACAAATACAACACACTTAAATAGGCCGGACACACCCGCATAAATCGCCAAAGATGCGCTGGTGTTTCCAGTCGAAGCACAAGCGGTAATTTTGGCACCCACCATTTTAGCATGAGTCGACGCGGCCGTCATACCGTTGTCTTTAAAACTGCCGGATGGATTCAGTCCTTCATATTGCAGAAACAGCGAACCGGGATTCATCCCAACAATTGCACCCAGGCGATCGTTCTTTTGCAGAATCGTCTGACCTTCGCCGATCGTGACGATGTCCGAATCGGCAGGGAAGGGCAGTAGGTTTCGAAACCGCCAGACTCCACTGAAATCCAATGGGTTCAGCCGTGTTGCCCAGCGTTTCTCGAACTCCTTCATCGAAGAAGGCACGCTCACGCGATCCCAGTTGTACTGAATGTCCAACAGGCTGCCGCACTTTTCACACGCGGTAAGAATCTGCCCCAGATCAAAAGTTGCCTGGCAGTCGGGATGAATACATTGTTGAAACGCGTGCGACATAATGGCGAAAAGGACCAGGGATCCGAAGGTGAAAGAATTAACAAACAGCTACAGAAAGCTATTAAAGCACAAGTCAACAGCTATCCGCGGTGGCAAATCTTAAGCCGCCGCAATGTATCACAACATCGCCTGCTCTGCTGATCTGGCGCTGTCTGCGTAGCGTAAACTCGGCAACAGCTGGATACCAGACACGTGTTGTTCAATTGTCTGAGCCGCCCAGCCAACCATTCGGGCAATGCCGATTGCAAGAGAAATCCGATCCTCCGGCACGTTTAACAGTGTCAGAACGCGAGACGCAGCCCAATCTGTCGTGGGATGAAGGTCTTCCTCACCAAGAACCGTTTCCAGGCGACTGGCACACGACTCGACCACAATTTCATTGATGCCGCCCAGAAGTTCGCGGCATTGATCCTTCAGCAAAGCGGCTCGGTATTCTTTTTCAGTTCGTTTGAATCCGAAGGGCATTGTTCGAGGATTCCGAGCCAGCCACCATCGTTCGGCATCTGCTGGTGAAGTGAATTCTCGCAGCCGCGCCGATGTCCACGCAAAAGGATCGTTTCGCAACTGCGACACAAACATCGAAGAAGCGGCCTTCAAACCTGCCACAACATCATTCACTGCGCTTCCAAAAAAACGAGCCGAAAAACAGGCCGGACGCATCTCGGTCAGGCACTCACAAATCATCACCGCGTTCATCGCGTGTTCTTCAATGGGCGTTGGAGGACTTTCGTCCTGACGTAGCACCTGCAACAGCTGCCCTGCATACGATAGTGCACCGTCGCGCCCTGCTGTTGTTACGCGACCTTCATCCAGCTTGCCGCCAAAAGCAACATGTAACAAAACAGGCAACTGTGCGAGCACTCTCCAAAACTGCGAACGGGAAGCATCCAGACTGCAGTCGCATGGTGTTGGGTCAAAGCACGACAGCAACGACACGCACAGCGGAAACAAATCCAATGGTCGCGTCTGCAAAGGAATCGAAGAAATCGTGTCAGCCGCTGGCTGATCTACAACGGCTGATTCTGCAAGAATCGCATAGATGTCAGCCAGTTGCTCACCATCAGCCGACCGCTGATTCAAAAGCAACCAGGCGACGGATTCAAACGAGCCGTCGTCGCATAACTTGCCAACATCAACGCCGCAGTATTCGACTCGGTTGTGGTAAAAACCGATCAGATCGGTTTCACCACACACGAGTCCCTTCATTCCGGAATTCGCTGATTTCGCTGATTTCGCTAATTTCGGCTTCGACTGCACGTTCGACAAAAGCTGGCGAAGTCCGTTCAACAAATGCGGAGCCGGTGATGAATGCTCCATAGCAGAGTCCTTTCTCGGATTCCATTCCGGATATGTCGCGGTTTCCCGCAACGACTTCCACTCTGAACGGCAAAACCAATCAATCGTCCTGACTGATCACGTTGAGGTTTGATGCCGCAGAAACCGCTACTCAGTGGCTTCCATGTCTGATCTGCATTTTAGACCAATTCCCCGGCGACTTGGAACCGTACCGAGAAAATCCCCCACGACAACACACCCCCCAACTTCCTATTCCCCCCCAGAATGGATCTTAGTCAAGAAGGATTGGCGCTACGCCCAGCGTTCAGGGCTGTAATTCATCGAACAATTCCAACATTTCCGCGATGATCTTTCGCGACGCTTCAAGTTCAACAAAATTTGTGCCCAGCCAGGTCTCATAGCCTCCTAATGCATGCTGTTCGGGCGTTGGCAGGTATCCGAAGGAACCATTCGCCAATTCAATTGTGAAAGTATTCTTCATGGGGCTGCGATGTTTGATGTCGAGTCCGATTTCTACAAAGGTTTCAAACGGGACGGCGGCGATGGCTAAATCGCCAATGCGGAATGCCTGTAGAGGAACGTCAATCACCTCAGGAGCGTCCTTCAATTTCGAAAGTCGTTCTGCGTAGATCTGTTCTCTACTTTGACGCGATGTCGATGCGGCAGCGGACGATGTAGCGGCAGCTAAATGGTCGAGCATTTCCTGCGTCGGTCGTCGAACGCTCAACGGCAAATCAAGTTCAGCGGCCGCCAGTGTGACATGAGCCCTGAACTCTACTGCCTGATGAGCTTCATACACTCGTGAGGCAACTTTCTCGGCAACTTCCTGCATCTTCGAATACGCAGCGCGGCGTTCGCTTTTTACCTGGAAGTTAATGTTGTTGATGTCTCCGCTGGTGCCATTAGTCAGCATGCCGACAAACGGCTTCTCCTGATCTTCAGCTCCCAGTTTCTTTTCGATGTCACGAGCAAAGTAACCAAAGTAATCGGCCGACACATCGCCCGCGGGAACTCCACCCACATAGTGCAGGGAGTAATTGGCAAGCAGTGCAATTGGCCGACCATCAAGACTTTGCACAGACAGAAAAGAAATCTGCGGATCAATCGGCCCCGCCGGTCGCACCAAAGAAGCGCTGCCTGCCGGTGGATTCATACGTACCGTATCGACGCCACCAAATGGATTTGACAGCAACGATGGATCTGTCACGTGCCAACGCCGGTTAAATACCTCTGATGGCTCGTCGACGTTGCCACAGGCGATCTTTGCCGGCTCAAGATTATTGATCGCTCGGCGAACTCCGTCGCTGATACGGCTGGCCAGAAACTTCTGGTAATCAGTAAGTTCGTCATGCCAAATCACCTTGCTCGGACCACGAGCCGTCGTGGCAGAATGAGTATGCGTGGAAGCCATCAGCACGTGCGAATTTGCTAAACCCGTCGCAGCATGAATCTGGCTTTTCGCAAGATCAAACACTTCGCGAGGGATGCCGACGTTGTCGCAGATAACAAACGCAAGTTTTGTCTGTCCGTCGTCCAGAACAAGGCACCGAGCAAACAGTTCGTCATGCACGTGCGTGGCAGGAAAAGGCTGCCAGCCGCCAACGATCAATTCACCCAAGGGCGGCGTGATGTTGCTTACGGCTGCACCAGCCCGAAAGGCTGGCGCAGCATCCTGACAGACGCCGGGGTATGCCCCAAGCGATAACAGACCCAGACAAACAACGGCACACAGCACAAATCGATTCATCATGCGACCTCCTCGTAAACGAAAGATAGACGCATCAAATCATGACAAACCTTACCTGCTGACCGCAACTGACATCAGCCGATAGCTGCCGTCTAGTCCGCCAGACCAAATCGAACTATGCACCAAATTGCCTTGACGCCATCCTTCCAGCCAATATGTTTTCCATCCGCATAGGTCCGGCCGGAATAGCTCACAGACATCTCGTAAATACGATAACGCCGCCGAGCAACCCGAGCTGTAATTTCCGGTTCGAAACCGAACCGATTTTGCTTTAGTTTCGGCGTTAGTTCGTCAACTACATTTCTTCGGAAAACCTTGTAGCAGGTTTCCATATCGGTCAGATTCAGATTCGTGAAGCAGTTCGACAGGAACGTCAGAAACTGGTTGCCAACCGAGTGCCAATAATACAGAACGCGATGAGCCTGGTCGCCCAGAAATCGGCTTCCGTAAACAACATCAGCTTTGTCTTCAATGATGGGCTTCAGCAGGCGAGGATATTCGCTGGGATCGTACTCAAGATCCGCATCCTGAATAATCACAATGTCGCCTTCAACATTGCTGAAACCTGTCCGCAGAGCAGCACCTTTCCCCAGATTCACTTCATGATGAAACGTGCGGATGCGGTTGAAGTCGTCGCCTGCCGATTCTGCTCGCAGCTCTTCCATGATTTCACGCGACAGATCGCGACTGCAATCATTGACAAGAATCAGTTCTTTCTTAATCGGAACTTCTCGAACACGATTGACCAGGTTTCGCAGCGTTTTTTCTTCGTTGTAAACCGGGATCACAACCGACAGACGCATATCTTCGGGAATCGCATAAAACCCCAACTGCCGACACGCCGATTCGCCAAGCGTCCCCTTCTGGATTTCGTACCACTCGGGTGACCACGGGCGAATATTTTTTCCGTTTATTTCTTCCGCCATGATTATTCGTGACTTTTGCGATGAAACATCTAAGTGCTCAGAAGTTTTGACAGGCCCAGCTTCATCCCCGAATCGCGGACGACTGCGTCTGCCGTCGAAACGCAGTGTTGCAATTCAACAGTTGTTCCGGCGATTTCCCCGTCAGCAAAACCGTGCTCGTTTGCACCGGACGACCGCCAACTGACACAGGACTGATCCTTTCTATAAATACGTCGTTTTCTCCACGCATCGTCAGAAGCTTTTGCATTGTGCTTATGACTTCCTGAAGGCTGGCAGAATTATTCGTTTTGGACCGATTAAAATGCGGAGAAATTGACACCTGACACCACAGTCCATACTTTTTTTCTCGCAAAAGCGGTCTCAGATGCAACGCCAGCCGGCCCATTGTGAAACGGGAATTCACGTCGTTACACAGGCGAATCGCTGTCTTCCCGGACGCGTCGCGAAAGCGATAACTGTCAATTCCGATTGGCCCAAAATATCCCGCCGACTGCGCTGCCGCGCAAACCCGGAATCCGTACTTAATCGATTCAGCACACTCAGCCTGCAATACATTGTCACTGCCGATCAGGCTTCCCTGATAGCGGCCGACGTCGTCGTTCACCAACCGCGTTGCTCCAATAAATTCGATTAATTCTGTCCCAGTTTCATTCGCTGAACCCGCTGCGTACACTGAAAGTGCTGGCTGCAAACGGCGCACGTGAAACTGCAGTCCGTGTTCCGCTGTCGGTTGAGTCCAGGGCTCCAGGTACACGCCGCCTTTATCAAGTTGCTTTGCTAACCAACCACATTGTTGATCGTTCAGATCACTGCCCGTTACCAACAGTCGATTGCGGCCCGCGTTACTTACTTGCGGTTTAGCTACCCAGCGTTGAAAACCTACGGCAATCATCTGTGCGACAGCCGTGTGACAGGCGTCCATCGTGTCACACATTCGACCAAAATGCTCATCGCCAAACGGAAGCAACTGCGGGCTGTCCGTGATCACGGCGTCAAAGTTGGAACTAAACTGCCGACTGTTGACATGCGTCACTGCTTCAACATTTGGAATACTGTCTGCCGACATACCAAAACCTGCAGCAATCCCGGCCGCGTCTTGAGACCAGCCCCACGGATTTACTAAAACAGACCGTAAAACTGTTTGGGACATGGGCTGCGATCGTGTTTGAAAACGCACGTGATTCAAGCATTCCGGAACACCTTCCGGAATTGCATCTACGTGCACAAGAACCGCATCGCCGGCTTCCGCCATTAGCCCCATCAACGGCGCAAGATCGTCGATTGCAGATTGCGTCCGCAGATTTATTTTTGAAGACTTGCCCGACAGTTCGTCTTCGAAGTTCAGATTGGGAATCCAGATTGTCATCAAACCAAAATGTTCGCGTAAAAGAATTTCACGCGAGTTGTCGCAGAATTTCACAACGGCGACGACACACATTCTGTCGATTCACAGAAGAACGTGGCAGAACATTCCAGTCAACTACGCCGCAATGCATCGCCGACCTCAGGTAACCTGTGTCGACCTGACTGCCCCAGTCTGGCAGCAGTCGCAAACAGTCATCTACGCCAGAATCTCGTCAACAACTCGCGCAGCACGGCCAGCAGTGACCAGTTGTGGCTGACCACCGTGATGGTAAATCAGCTTATTCCAGTCGAGCCCAAACAACTTGAACAACGTGGCCTGATAGTCGTTCGGAGTTACAATGTTCTCAACCGCACGATGGCCTAATTCGTCAGTCGCTCCGTAGACCATGCCCGGCTTAAATCCGCCTCCGGCAAACCAAATACTAAATCCCTGCCCGTTGTGATCTCGGCCGTGTTTGCTGGCATTGCCCTGGTCCTGAGTGACCGGCAGGCGACCAATTTCGCCTCCCCAGTGAACGATCGTTTCATCCAGCATTCCTCGTTGTTTGAGATCCTTCACCAATCCCGCAGAAGGTTGATCCGTGCGACGGCAGATCGCCGGCAATCCGGTGGTGATATCGCTGTGATTATCCCATGGCTGGCCCGCCAGAAACAGCTGCACAAATCGGACGCCTCGTTCCACCAGTCGTCGAGCAATCAGACATCGCGTGCCGTATTCTCGAGTCGCATCATTGTTGATGCCGTACAGGTCCTGAGTCGCCTTCGTTTCTTTGCTGATGTCCAGCGCTTCCGTCGCCGAAGTCTGCATACGAGCAGCTAGTTCGTAGCTGGCGATTCTGGCATCCAGATCAGCTTCCTGGGGGAAACGGTCTGCATGTCGGCGATTCAGCGACTGCAGCAATTGCAGGTTCTGACGCTGAGGTTCACCTTTCAGATAAGTCGGCGGTTCCAGATTCAGAATCCGCGGTTCTTTAGGTCTCAGCACAGTACCCTGAAACAATGGAGGCATGAAGCCGCTGGACCAGTTGTTCGTGCTGTCGACCGGATGACCGCCGGGATCCGTCAGCACCATGTACGACGGCAGATCATGCGTCTCTGAACCTAAACCGTACAACAGCCACGATGCATAATGAGGTCGCCCGAGCACGCCTGGAATGCCCGAATGAAAATAGCGAATCGAAACTTCGTGACCATTTGCTCCGGTATGCATGCTGCGGATCAGACAAATGTCATCAGCGATTTCGCCTGTGTGAGGCAACAATTCCGACAACTCCGTTCCGCACTGCCCCTGCTTACGAAACTTCCATCGCGTTCCCAGCAGCTTCTTGCTGGCCGCATTTACAAAACTATAAGCGACATCGCCTTTGTATTCGGTCCCATCAAACTTAGTCAGCTCCGGCTTCGGATCCGTCAAATCCATATGTGACGGACCGCCATGCTGAAACAAAGATATCATCGCTTTGGCAGTGGGCTCAAAGTGAGTTTGCTTCGGCAACAAATCGTAAGTCTGCTGCGTCGCAACAACGCTCGGCGGCTTTGCCAACACACCTTCCTGCTTCAATAACCATGCCGCGGCAATGCTGCCGATGCCAAGCGAACTTTGTCGCAGAAACACGCGCCGGTTATGTTGATCATCAAAGGCAGGTTGCATGTGGTTAGTCATTAAAAAGCCATTGGGTCTAGAGGCGGTCCGAAAACCGCAAATTTTAAAGCCCGCGACGCGAGCAGATGAATCCATGCATTGAAACACATTCGCTCTTGCGGCCTGCTCGTATTGAGAAGCCCGCCGGAGCGGTTTCAGGACGCCGTCCGGTGAAGTAGATGTCGGTCTCCGGCTGAAACCAGACATCGCAACGATAATTTCTAATTGCTGGCAAACCGGGAAAGGCCGGGGAAGCCATTCAGTTGTTTAGTCGACATACAGAAATTCATTAGAACTAAAAAGTGCCTGACAAAGACTCACCATAGCTTGTCGTAAGGGCGTTCGTCCCGCCGGCAAAGCCGCGGTTTGTAACTGAAGCGTACTGACCTGCTGTGACGCAAATTCGATTGCCAGCCGAAGCTCTTCATCTGTCGGGCGTCGACATAACGCCAGTTCCCAGATTCGAACAACCTGCCCGGGAATGACATCGGATGACTCAACAGGACCGCTGAACGTGTCCACTGACGAAATCGCCTGATCGGGCTGACCATCCCGCTTAACTGTGATCGTCACGGGCCAGCCAAATGAATCGGATGTATGGCTGCCGTTCGCATCCGTCACAAAATCAATCGCATCACCGGTTTCAACAGCGATGTTCGCGACACTGGAATCCGCCGTGCTGTTAAACGCCGTCCATTCGCCCGCAGTACCACTTCGACTGGATACGATTCGACTTCTGACACCGTTTCCATTGGACGAACCATGACTCAGCTTTCCACTAATTGAAACCGTTCCGCTGTCAGGTGCCATCCAGCGACGAATGACGGAACGACCGGGCACATCCGGATGCCCGCCGGTGGAATGTAACAAAACATACCCCAACGCTGGATCCGGCAGCACCGGTCCGGCTTGCCACTGAGAACCCGTCCAGTGGCTCAGCGGAATGAACCCGACAACTTGGTTTGCGGCTTCATCGATATCGCCAAAACCGTACTGCCACTGGCTGGCGGAGGTTTCGAACTTAGGCAGCGACGCCAACACAGCACTATCCAGAGTAACGGCTTCCTGTGCGGCACGTTCTGCGAGTTTCTCAGCCTGGTACAGCGTGAATTCACCATTCATCAGCATCAACGATTGAGTCGCCACAGTGGAACTAGGCCGCATTTCGCAGTTTGTCTGCATCACCGGAGCATCGAACGCCTGCAACATCGCCACCGGTCGACTTCGCTGAGCTGTGATATACATGCTTCGTCGAGTCTGACTGCCGTCGACAATCACCTGCCCCGTGTCGTCTTCTTTAATCTGTACTGGTGCACCAAACTGAGTGCGATCAAGCTGTCCGGATGCGGCAAGCATTCGGTCGCGAATTGTTTCTGCGTCCAGACGAATCAGCCGTCGTCGAGTAAATGCCGCTGACACCGAACCCTGCGTGCCTGAAGCAGGTGATTCTGCACTTTGTCGCCACACGGTTGACGTCATCAACTGTCGATGAAGCCATTTCAGACTCCACCCGTTGTTCATGAAGTCGTAGGCCAGCAAATCCAGGACTTCAGGCAACACAGGCCGAACTCCCAGCGTGCCAAAATCGGACGGAGTTTCAACCAGCCCCTTCCCGAAGTGATGCAGCCAGACTCGATTGACGATTACACGAGCCACCAACGGGTGCCGTCCACTTGTCAACCACTTCGCGAAGGCAAGCCGACGGCCTGTTGTGGGAACGGCTTCGTCGTTGGCCGGAAATTCAACGCGTTCGTTTTCCGGGCTTGCCACAGACAGTGCGGCAGGCATAACCGTCTGCTTCGGTTGCAGATGGTCGCCTCGGTGAAACAGCTTTGTTTCGGTTACATGATTCTCTGGTTCCGCCAGAACTCGCAGAAATTCTTCGTCCGGTTTCTTCGCTCGAATTTCATTTATCTGCTGATCATACTTCGCAAGAATCGGTTGCGAATCGGCAATGTATTGATACAGGTTTCCCGGAGTGATGTTGATACTTGGATTCTTCGCCAGCAGCATCTTCTGTTCTTCGCTGCGTTTGTCGGACGCCGCTTCGTAGGCTTCTCGCAACTGAGCTCGCAGCGGTTCTTCAAACTTCAACAGTTCAGTATCCAACGCATGTTTCATATATACGGCCAGCTTTTCAGCTTTCTCATCAGCCACATTTTTCGTTTCCGCTTCAACCACTGCGGCTTTGTCACGATCCGCCTGCGTGTAAAGTGAGACTCGGCGCGCGTTCGGAACCTTCCACGCTTTCCAGTCCAGCGCCGGCTCAAATACGGCTCGCAAAGCGTAGTAGTCGGTCTGCGGAATCGGATCGTAACGATGGTCGTGACACTGAGCACACTGCAGACTAAGCCCCAGCAGCGACGTCCCAAGAATCTGCAATGTGTCAGTCACCACCGCGTTGCGAGCCACATCGTCATTGGCACCACTGCCCGTTCCGTCGGCCGCCATCCGAAGAAATCCGGTCGCTGTCAGTAGAGCGATCTGCTGTGCAGTGAGGTCTCCGTTTTGAGGACCAGCTAACTCATCGCCAGCCAGTTGCTCCGTGACAAAATGATCAAACGGTTTATCATCGTTTAACGCGCGAATCACCCAATCGCGATACTTCCACGCCCAGGGACGTTCCGCATCGCTATTTGTGTAACCTTCAGAATCTGCGTAGCCGGCGACATCCAGCCAGTGCCGCCCCCAGCGTTCACCATAATGCGGCGAATCCAGCAAGTCTGTCAGAAGCCGATCGTACCAGTCGGCAGCGGTGTCCTGAGACCAGGTTTGCATTGCTTCGGGCGATGGAGGCAGGCCTGTCAGATCAAAGTATGCTCGACGAATTAACGTTTCACGGCCAGCATCGTTGGCAAATGTGGATCCATCCGGCATCGCATTCAACACGATCGCGTCGATGGATGTGCGCACTCGCGACGCGCCGGCAAACGTCTCTAAACCAAGCACTTCCGGACGCTGAATCGGCTGAAACGACCAGAAGCTGCGTTCTTCAAGCGTGAGCCCCAGTCCCGGAGCGATCGATTCCGGTTCCGGTCGAGCCGTCTTTCCACCGGCGGCGATCCAACGTTCAATAATCTGAATTTCCGCTTCAGGAACCGTGTGTTCGCCAGGTGGCATTTCGCTATTGCGAACACGATCCAGCAGATAACTGTCTTCTGGAGAACCAACAACAATCGATTCGCCGCTGTCGCCGCCCTTCTGCAGAAACCGTACAAGCCGCAGGTCCAGGCCGCCTTTAATGTCGTCTGTAGCGCCGTGACAGTCGAAGCAGTGAGCTCGAAAGATCGGCCGAATATCTTTTTCAAACGTCAGCGGTTCAGCACTTTCGCCTGCAGGTAGATCCCCGGGCGCAAGCGACAGAGTTAACAGCAATGCGGCAGTTAATGTGCGACAAACAATCATGGCGACTTCTCGCAACAGGGCAACCAAATCTGCGACAGGCAAATCTGCGACAGGCAAATCTGCGACAGGCAAATCTGCGACAGGCAAATCGGACGACACGTGCAAGGATTCAAGGAGGGATTTACGAGGCGGGAAGCCAGCACATTCGCTGGCCATGCCTGTATTATCCCAGCGGATTAAGCCAGCGTCAATCGAATTGCCGCGCTAAGACGCGTCAGCGGGCGAACGCATGGGATAACGTGACATGTTGAACCTGACCAATTCACCAAGCCAAATTGCATTGCTCGCAACTCACCTTGACCTGTTTTCCCATGACTGATAGAACGGTCACGCCAACCATCTTGTTAAAAGATGATCGTGAAAAATGGATAAATTCATTCCGCACCCACACTTGGAACTCACACACAAAGTGAACAATGACGTTCGGTCAAGGGTGACGCCGTGCGACGATTAAAAGGCTATCTACGTCGACAATCGTCCTGCCAGGCGATTTGTAATGTGGCTGCAGACGAACATCACACCAGGTTCCGCTTTCTGCTGCTGCTCGTACTTAGCTTCTTAACGAGCGGATGTGCCACGCTGCCGTATTCGTATGGCACCGCCAGCCAGCATAAAGAGTGTGCCGAACTGGCTGCCTTGACTCAGGCGCCTATTGAACGAGGTCGGCCGAACAGATTTCTGGACACCGCAGGCTGGATCTGGGGGATTCCAAACAAGATCATCCTGTTCGATCGACGCGTTGAGAACCACAAAATCAGTTCTGACACCGAGGCTTCAATTGCAGGATATCTGGGTGACAACGGATTAGGAACTGTCAAAGTTCGCATCAACCAGTATCACCCTGGAGACGACTGGCGTCGCCTTGTGGCCAACAAATCTGTCGGACCTGGCTGGCGGTATACTCTGGGAACCCTGTCGGTTCTTGGAGAAACGCTGATTCCGGGTCGTGTGTTCGGGGGCGATCACTTCAACCCGTTCACCAACACGGTGCACCTGTATTCAGACATCCCCGCGATCGCGATTCATGAAGCGGGACATGCGAAAGATTTCGCCGGACGAAAGTGGAAGGGCACATATGCAGCCGCTTATCTTCTGCCAGCAGTTTCTCTTTATCACGAAGCCAAGGCCACCGGAGACGCGCTGGGATATATCCGTTCCACTGGAGACCTGAACGCTCAGCAGGAAGCATACGAAATCCTGTACCCCGCCTACGGTTCGTATGTCGGCAACGCCGTTTCCGGAAGCCTACCGTTCGGATACGTCGCCGGAATCATCGGCGGTCACATCGCCGGACGCTGGAAATCATACGACCTTGGTTCAAGCCCGCAGACGTCGCCTTATAAGCCTCAGACTGTATTGCCGGCGTCGTACGCGGAACCCGAATAGAAACAGTGTCAGCGACTGCTATCGTCCCCGGTCACGACAAGTCCAGGACGCAACCGAATGCTTACATCCATGCCCGATTAGCGATGCTGCCTGACATAACCTGTCGCTCATGCATGTCATAAACTCTCACGACGCCTCGACAACACGGCCCTGAAAACCGGGTACCGAATAGACGACCACGAATGCGAACGCAGCCTGTCGTCGAATTCAAAATTGCTAAACATTGAATCAATGTTGCTGGAAGCAGTCCGAAAACCGCTGCGGCGAAATCCCCAATACAGGCAGGACGCGCGAGCGAGTGTATTTCGCAATGCCTGGATTCACTTGCTCGCGCCGCGTGCCTGCAAATCTGCGATTTCAGGACCGCCTCCAGACCATTGTTTATGCTTTAGGTTTATGCGACTTAAGCCATGTCGACAACTTTGAATTTATCTGAGCCGGAGCTGTAAAACTCAGACGCACGGCGTCCCAGCCAGAACGCTGTGATTTGACTTCCTGCTCCGCTCCAAATTCCACCACCGCTCCAATGGTCACCGTGTCGTTGGGCACAAACAGAACCAGATCGACGCTGCCTTTTCGTTTGCTGTGCAGCTCGGCAACCGGATCTCCGTTCTTATTTGACCAACTCATCTTGCTGCGAACACTGAAGTCTGCGTTGCACGCTTCAAATGCCTGTTCGGCAACCGGCAACAGTTTTTCAATCGTCTTGAAATCCCATTCCGGGCTTTTCGGAAGTCCTTTTTTCAACAGATGCCATTTGCGGCCCAGCTGTTTCCAGGGAGTCAGATCTTCAGGATTGGCTTTTTCTTTCTTCGCCTGCAGTATGTGAGCTTCAACAACCTGTTCAAGAAATGCTCGAAAAGCTGGGTTGTCGATTTCTTCTTTCTTCCAGATCTTGATCGTCACTTCCTGCCACGGCGTTTTCATGTTCCGCACGTTGACTCGTGGCGACTGACTGTAGTAGTGAATTTCTTCCACGTCATCAATCGGCACCAATGCCAAAGCGGCGTCCAGAGTCTTCGAATCAAAAGTGTTTTTCTTGACTCGAAAGCATAACGTCAGCATCCATTCGTGACCCGTCCTGGCGTGCAACAGCCAGCCAAGGCCACCTTTCGCTTTAACCTCAACGGTAGATCGATGATTCCAGTTTACTGGCCCCAAACGCTTATCCTTCGCCAGCACGTCCAGCACAAACGGCAACGCTGAACCTTCCCAGCGGCAACGTTTACCATCGTGGCTGAGACATTCCTGAGTGTGCCAGCGCTGACCGTTAGTTTCCCACGGGAGCTGAGTTGTTTTGCCAAGCTGTTCGACGCTGAAATCGCCCACTTGTTTGGCGGCCACTTTTTTGACATCAAAGGTTTCAATAGTGCCGCGTTTGGCTTCCGCCAGCACAGGTGCCAGCAGCTCGCCCGTCCATGACCGAGGCAGATCCTGCTGTGAAGTTGCAGCCTTTGCCGACGCTGCATAGGCCACAACGTCCTCCGGAGTACCGAAGGTCACAATCTGCCCGCCGCCCGCACCTGCTTCCGGACCAAGATCGACAATCCAGTCGGCCGTTTTTATTACGTCGAGGTTGTGTTCAATCACCACAACAGTGTTGCCCTGTTCTACCAGGCTGTTTAGTACCGCCAGAAGTTTGGCAATGTCGTCAAAGTGCAGACCAGTGGTTGGTTCGTCCAGCAGGTATAACGTTTTACCGTTGTTCGGCTTCGCCAGTTCGGCCGCCAGCTTGATTCGTTGAGCTTCCCCGCCAGACAAAGTCGGTGCAGACTGTCCCAGCGTCAGATATCCAAGCCCGATGGCATTCAGCGTGGCCAAAGGTGCTCGAATCTTTGGCACGTTGGAAAACACTTCCAGAGCTTTCTCAACCGGCATGTCCAACACTTCAGCGATGCTGTGTCCGTTGAACTTTACATTCAGCGTTTCATCGTTGTAACGCTTGCCGCGACACGTGGTGCATTCCACCCAGACATCAGGCAGAAAGTGCATTTCAATTTTCTGCTGCCCCATGCCTTCGCAATCGTCGCAACGTCCGCCCGCTCGATTAAAGCTGAAGCGCCCCGGACCGTAGCCTCGCACCTTCGATTCCGGCATCTTCGTGAACAGGTCGCGGATATGATCGAACACTCCAGTGTAAGTCGCAGGATTCGATGCCGGCGTGTTGCCAATTGGGTTTTGATTGACAAGCACTATTTTCGACAGATGCTGAATGCCCAGCAGTTCTTTATGCGGGCCCGGAGCATCCGTTGCCAAATTCAGTTTTCTGGCAACGGCCCGAGCCAGGGTGCTCATCACCAAAGAACTTTTCCCACTGCCACTAACGCCTGTGATGCACGTCATTGTGGCCAAAGGAATATTCAGATCCACGTTGCGCAGATTGTGCTGAGTCGCTCCGATTAACTGCAGCCACTGGCTCCAGCTTTGTAATGTAGCACTGTCGCTCGCATCCCCGCCCGTCGCGGCTGCACCTTTTTTTCGCGCTGTCTTTGACTTCGCTTTGCCTGCAGGCGGCGTTGATTTCGAAATCACCGCCTGCGACGAAATACGTCTGTGTTCCTGCACCGGAATGCCCAGCTGACCGCTAAGGTAACCACCGGTCAGAGATTTCGTCCCCATCCGCCCAAGCTGTTTAGCAGTACCTTCAGCCACAACGGTACCACCAAGGCGTCCGGCTCCCGGGCCAAAGTCGTACAGGCGATCCGCTGCTTCCAGCACTTCTCGATCATGTTCCACCAGCAGCACGGTGTTGCCAAGATTCCGCAGTCGCTTTAAAGCCTGCAACAGTCGGCCGTTGTCGCGAGGATGCAGACCAATGGTTGGCTCGTCAAGAACGTACAGCACACCCGTCAAAGAACGGCCAACCTGTCCGGCAAGCCGAATGCGCTGAGATTCTCCGCCGGACAACGTGGGCATCGATCGGCTCATCGTTAGATAATCCAGGCCAACATCGATCAGAAACTCCAGACGATGAATGGACTCACTCAGCAGATCACCGGCAATCTGTTTCTGATCTTTGGTTAGCTTCAACGATTTCAAAAACTCCAACGCCTTCGCCAGTGGCATGCGACACAACTGAGGCAACGTGGTATTTTTGAGCTGCACATGCCCGGTTACATCCTGTAACCGCGTTCCGTTGCAAACACTGCAGTCTTTTTCACCCGCCATTTCCATTAGGGAACGTCGGTGAGCATAAGACATTCTTGCGGCAAGTTCGATGGTTGGGAACAGGCCGCGATAACGAAAGCGAATCGGCGAAGAAACAGGCGATGAGTCTTTCCTACCGCCTGTTTTCTGCTGGGCTTCGATCCAGCGATTCTCGTCACCATACAAGATAATTCGCTGCTGTTCCGCAGATAGAAGATACCACGGCTGGTCCAGCGGTATTCCGAATTCCAGACTGATGGCTTCCAGCATCATTCCGAACGCCGCGTTTGCAGAAGGATCCGGCCATGCTCCGATGGCACCATCCAGCAAAGAGCACTCCGGACTTGTCACCAACAACGACTGGTTGGCCCCGTACTCAACACCCAGACCTTCGCAGGACCAGCACCACCCCAACGGACTGTTAAAACTAAACTGCTGCGGCGTGGGATGGTCGTAAGACTGACTACAATCCAGACAGGATAGGTGCAGACTGAAAGTGTGGCTCAGCCAGTTCACTTCCTCAACGCCGGTATCCGCCACAACAGCGCGAATAATTCCTTTTCCGATATCCAGCGCGGATTCCACAGAATCCGTAATACGACCACGCTGTTTGGAATCGACGACAATTCGGTCCACTACCACTTCCAGCTGGTGTGAACGGCGGTGATCGAGCTCCGGGGTTTCGCCGATCGTATAAGTTGTCCCGTCGATACGAATTCGCGTGAAACCGTTTTTTTGCAACCGCTCAAATACAGATTCATAAGTAGTCTGCCGATCAACGGCGATCGGAGCCAGCAGCAGCAGTCTGGCCTTTGCTGTCATCTTTAAAATCGATTCAACGATTTCGTCCGTCGTCTGTTTGGTGGCCGCTTTGCCGCAGGTCGGACAGTGCACGACTCCCAGTCGTGCATACAGCACGCGCAGGTAATCGTAAATCTCCGTTACGGTACCAACTGTCGACCTCGGGGTGGACCCGACGGTTTTCTGTTCGATTGCGATTGCGGGACTCAACCCCTGAATGCTGTCAACTCGAGGCTTGGGCATCTGGCCAAGAAACTGTCGAGCATACGCGGACAGACTTTCCACATAGCGACGCTGACCTTCAGCATACAAAGTATCCATCGCCAGCGATGTCTTGCCACTGCCGCTTGGGCCGCAAAACACGCTCATTTCCCCCCGAGGAATCTCAAGATTCACGTGCTGCAGATTGTGTTGCGACGCTCCGATGACCTGAATTTTCTTACTAAAAACAAACGGATCCGATTTTATGCGAGGTGCTTTGCTTTTCTTCGATGCCGCTCGCCGCTTCATCCCAGGCAGTACACCGCGCAACGCGATGCCGGTATGCGACGTTCTGCAATTAGCAATATCTTCGGGCGTGCCTTCACAGACAATTTCACCGCCACCGGCTCCGCCTTCCGGTCCGATGTCAATCACCCAGTCGGCCGTCTTTATCACATCCAGATTGTGTTCGATCACAATCACCGTGTTGCCACGTTCAACAAAACCATGCAACACTTCCAGCAGTTTGTGTACATCGGCAAAGTGCAAACCTGTGGTCGGTTCATCCAGTAAATACAACGTTTTTCCGGTGGATCGCTTACCAAGTTCTCGAGCCAGTTTTACTCGTTGAGCTTCACCACCCGACAAGGTGGGAGATGGCTGACCAAGCTGCATATAATCGAGTCCCACATCAACCAGAGTCTGTAGTAGCTGTTTGATCTTTGGAACGTTTTCAAACACGTCGAGAGCATCGCGGATTTCCATGTTCAGAATTTCGGCGATGCTATGTTCTTTGTACTTTACTTCCAAAGTTTCATGGCTGAAGCGGCGGCCTTCGCAGACATCACACGGCACCCAGATGTCGGCAAGAAAATCCATTTCCAGTTTCGTCGCTCCGTGACCTTCGCACGCTTCACAACGACCACCAGGCACATTGAAGCTGAAACGCCCCGGCTTATAGCCTCGCATTTTCGACTGGGGCAATGCCGTAAACAGCTTGCGAATTTCGTCGAACACTTTCACATAGGTCGCGGGATTGCTACGAGGTGTGCGGCCGATCGGCGACTGATCAATGTCAATCGCTTTGTCAATTTTCGTCAGACCGTTAACCCGGTCGTGCTTCCCCGGTTCGCCATTCCCCTTGTTGATATCGCGATTCAGCACCTGCCACAGAATGTCATTTATGACCGAACTTTTGCCGCTCCCGCTGACACCGGTCACGCACACAAAACGGCCCAGTGGAAAGCTAACGTCGATGCCTTTTAGATTATTATGAGACGCGTTTTTCACAACAATCGCATCTTTGCCACCCGTCCGTCGCACTGCGGGCACAGCAATTTTTAACCGACCGCTGAGGTACTGCCCTGTGACACTTCGCTTGCTGGCCAGCAGATCCCGGACGCTGCCTTCGACAACCAGTTCGCCGCCGCGAACACCTGGGCCGGGGCCGAAGTCGACCACATGATCGGCGGCTCGCATGGTTTCTTCGTCGTGTTCGACAACAACCACGGTGTTGCCCTGATCTCGCAGATGTAACAGACTTTCCAGCAGCATCACGTTATCGCGAGGATGCAAGCCAATAGATGGTTCGTCCAAAATGTAAACCACGCCAACCAGTCCGCAGCCAATTTGCCCGGCCAAACGAATCCGCTGCGACTCGCCCCCCGACAGCGTTGGTGCTGAACGTTCCAGCGACAAATAGTGGAGACCACACTTCAACAGAAATCCCAGTCGCCCGGAAATCTCCTTCAGTGCTTCTTCCGCAATAATTCGTTGCGTATCGTCCAGTTTTAACGATTCAAAAAACTCGGCCGCCTGCTCAATGCTTAACGCGCACACCTGAGGCAGGCTCATTTCCACCGGTAGTCCGCGCTTGGCAAAGTGCCGACTGGAAGACGTCAGCCGCACATGGCGAGCCTGTTTATTAAGTCGCTCACCGTTGCAGGAAGGACAGGCGACTACTTCCAGATGTTTCTCCATCGCTCGCCGCTGCATCGGATTTTTCGTCGTGCGATAACTTTCCAGCAGCCGATTAACCCAGCCTTCCCACGTTCCGCCGTGCTTATACACTCCGCCACGAGTTTTCCAACTGAAGGTAATGTGGCGGTCTCCCGTGCCACCCAACCACAGTTGGCGAGCCTGTTCGGGCAGGTCCACCCACTTTAATTTCAGCAGCGAACCCGCCTCCATCCGCACGATGGCTTCGATGGCTTCGGCCGAACTTACAAGTATGTGCCGAGGCCAGCGCCCCAGTTTCTTTAGCGACGGCAAATACAGCAACCCGCCGTTCTGTATCGATTTATTTCCATCCACAACAATGCTGTCCTGCGAAAAACCGTGTCGCATGCCAAGTCCGTGACAGTCCAGACACATACCCAGAGGACTGTTAAAACTGAACAACTGCGGCGACGGCGGTTCGTAACTCATCCCGCTTTCAGCACACGCATAGTTGGCGCTGTAAAGAGAATCCAGAGTTGAATGGCCGGCAGCAGAAATCGCTGATGCCGCCGCCTTACCTTTCACGCGTGCAGTTTTCGTTCCCGACCCCGCGCCCTTCGAGTCTCGAGTTTCTTCCCGACTGACGACCAAACGACCGTCAGCCAGCTTCAGAGCCTGTTCAACTGCTTCCGCCAATCGACCTCGACTTCCGGGGCCAGCCACAAGCCTGTCAATCACGACCTCAATATTGTGTTTATGATGTCTACGAAGCTGAAGATCGTCGTTTAGTGACACAACTTCATCATCAACGCGAGCTCTCAAAAACCCGCGTTTCAGGAGATCCTCGAACAGATCCTTAAATTCGCCTTTCTGGTTCTGCACGACGGGAGCCAGCACTGAATAACGAGTGCCATCCGGCATACTGGCGATGCTGTCGATAATCGAATCGGTTGACTGAGCCTTGATCGGTTTTCCGGAAACATAACAATAGCCCTGACCGACGCGGGCAAACAGAACTCGCAGATAGTCGAAGATTTCCGTGATGGTGCCGACGGTGCTGCGAGGATTTCGGCTGGTCGATTTTTGCTGAATCGAAATCGACGGAGCCAGTCCGGAAATTGAATCCACGTTGGGCTTGGGCAACTGTCCCAAAAACTGCCGGGCGTAAGTCGACAGCGATTCCACGTAGCGCCGTTGACCTTCGGCGTACAAAGTATCAAACGCCAAAGAACTTTTGCCGGACCCGCTGACTCCGGTCATAACAATCAGTTTATTGCGAGGCAGAGACAGACTGACGTTGCGTAAATTGTGTTCGCGGGCACCACGAATGACGATTTCAGATTCAGACATTTATAACAACGGCCTTCAGCCGGACAGAAACAGGTTGCAATCAAAGCAGAACACCCCTGCCAGCGGCGTTTGCGATTGAAGCTGAGTTCGGAAAACCGGGGCGGCGGACGAAATGGATTATAGGGCTCGGTCCCCCGGCGTCATCACCACCGAACCCGGATTGCCGCTTTCCTGGCACTTCTCGCTGGCAACTGGCAGCCACCACATTCTTCAACTGCGCGTGACGACGCAGGCAGCGGACAGAAGCTGTGATGCAGAACTCGCCGCCCTTCTCGGAAATGCGAATCTGCGATCAGAAACAGCCGTTCTGATGGGTGTCTAAACAAACAACGCAGAGACTGCTGGAATCTCACGCACTTTTCAGTTCAATGTGTAACCGCAGACCGCAGTCAGTCAGCAGCCGCGCGGCACAACCCTCAAGGCGTTCAAGCTGTTGCTGAGCGGCATCAAAGGGACTACTGGCATAGGACACGGCACGCGAATAACTGCTATGTTCCTGATTGTTTTGAACGGCATCATCGGCACGGCGAACAGCTTCACCAATCACAGAATGGAGTTCGGCGTCGCGTTTTACGGACGTCCCTTTGCCAAAGGCTGTTGCCAGTTCGCTACTCGCCAGCGACGACTGCAGCAACTGCGACTTAAAGCCGATCCAATTTGTAATCCTTTCGGTTACATCCACATCCAGCTCAACATGAGTACCACGTGCTCGCAAAGGAAGTTTGGAGGCGCCGCTGATTTCAAGAATTTCGCCGCCCGCTTCGATATTTTCGTTTCGCAACAGCAGCCGTTTCTTTGGCATACGAACTTCATTCACTTCAAACAACAAACCTCGACCACCCATATCACGGTTCAGTTTTGAAATCTCGAACATCAAAAGCCCAACCTGCATCAGACTTGCTTTGCCAGGCTGAAGCAGCAATCGAATGGGCGACTCGCCACTGTTTCTGGCAGCAACAAGCTTCGCATTCATCTTGTCTCGCTGTTCGCCCGAGACCGTCGATTGAGTCTTTCCGGGCGAGGGCTCTTCACGCAAACGTCGCTCGCTTTCACTCTGTCTGGCCAGCAGGTCGGTTTCCCGCCGAACCTGTCGTCGCCACGCCGCTTTTTCACGCTCGAATTCATCAATCGCACGCTCCAGTTGCTTGAACTGCTGAGTCAGAAACTGTTCTGCGTGACGTCCGAACCTATCCAAATGACGCGCCAGTTCCAGCAGTTCCGGTTGCGTTTTATGTGAAGGACGAATGTTGACTTCAGGATTGATGGTTGTTGTATTCATGTTCTCGACATGATTGAGTTGCGGATTACAAAAGGAAACTCGAACGGGAATTGACGCAGTGTCTCTCAGGACCTGCCATCCAGGCGACTCCACAATTTCGCGATTCGATTACTGAATTTTCGTTCTTCGCGTTCAGCCTGTTCCTGTTGATGAATTTCGTTTAGGTGCTGCCTCAAAGCCATTAATTTCAGAGCAGACTCGTCCGCTCCAGGCCGCTGTTCTTTTGAGCGGAGAGCTTCCAGTTCCTGTCTTTGCCGAGCAATTTCTGTTCGCTCTTCGGCAAGTCGCACCAGCTCTTCGCGAGCCACCGGAGGCTGCCTGACTGTGGTCTCGTTTCGTAAACGATCAGTCGTTTGTTTGGCGGCCAGCAATTGCTGTCGCTGAGACTCAACGGTTTCTCGCAGTCCCTTCATTAGCGTCTGAGCGGCTTCCAGCTTGCCATTGGAAGTGTCCGTGGTCACGGCCAGTGCTGCCAGATCGCGCTCGGCCGTGACTACTTCCAAACGCTGCTGTAGCTTTGTAAGTTGAGTCTGCCAATCCCGCTCACGATCGCCGAATCGAGCTTCTATGTCATTGAACCACGAATTCAAATGACGCGTTTGTTCCTGTTCAGCGCGGTTTGTTTCTTCAGTTGCGGCCAGCAGTTCCGTCAACGTTGCCACCTGATCATCACGTTTTTGAAGTTCCAGCAACAGATCTTCCAGTCGGCTTACCAACCTGTCGGCCTCACGCTGCCCCAGAAAATGATCGTCGTCTGCCTCAATGCTTTGCCCGGCGACTTTCCCGGAAGCCACAGTGTCAGGGGTAAGCTGATCTCGTTCGCTAAGTGCCGCCTGCAACTCAATTACTTCAGCTCGCAGCAGTTCGATCATTTCTTCCTGAAACGGATCGACGACAGGACTAACGGCTGCAGCGACAGTGGCGGCAACTGCGGACGCGCCCGCAGTTGTCAGGCGATTCTGAAGCACTTCAATTTCAACGAAAGCTTCATTCAACTGCGACTGCAATGCATCGATTGTCTGCAACTGAGACTCGGTAGCCACTGTTTCCGGCGTCGGTTCGTTGCGCTGCGGCAGTTCATCAAATATCGTCCTGCGTAGCGAAGCACTTGCGGCCGTCCCCACCGGGGAATGACTTCCGGATTTTTTAAAAACGAAACCAGGCGTGCCACTTCCAGACAACTGCACCGATATCAGAGCAGCGCCGACACAAATTCCTGAGTTGCGGCTAAGCTTCGTCTCGCGAATTTTCATTTCGTCAACAAACGTGCCTGCCTGAGTAAAACAGTCTTTTACAGTCACGTAACCGCCTTCCGCGCTGATCACGCAATGAGCGGCGGCTACAACGTCATCGACAAGGCAGATGTCGGCCCCGGCGTCCGAGCCCACCACAAGCCGTTGCCCGTTAATAAGTTGTAATGTTTCGCTGTCGTATCCAGGCTGACTGAGTGTCAACACGGCAATAACTTCATTTTCAGATGCAACAAGGTTCATACGTTGGCTCCTGTTGAAACGACGGGCATTGCACAGGCAACGGCTGCAATGGGGTCGGCGCGGTGGTTGGTTTTCCGGTCGACAGTTCCTGCGTCGTCAAGCATCGCAAGTACGTCTTCGCGAGTGAAAGGTCTTCGCAAAACCGGCAGCGACTGGAGTGATTCAGCCAGTGGAACGTCTGTCTGGTCTGCCGGCAAAATCAGAATCAGCCTGTGACTTCCGCTCAGTGCCGCGCCGCCTTTCAGCTTGTCCGGCAAATCAAGTTCGTGTTCACCCTGCACGGCGATTAACGCGGCGTCCGGTGACTTACGTTTCATCAACAAATTCAGACTGAATTCATCTCGAACAACGTTGCCCGTCCAACCGTTGTCAGAATTCTCGATGATCGTTCGAATCAGGTTTGCTCCCTTAACATCAGACTCGAAGGCAATCAACGTGCGGGCTTCTGTCAGCACTCTGTTTTCCACCCAGTCGGACAGCAGCAGGCCTTCCAGAACGGCAATGACTTCGGCGCGGGGCAACCCGGCTTTTGCCGCGATTTCGGAAGTGCTTTTGGGATTCGAATCAACATGCGAAAGCAGCTGAATATGAGAAGCAGACAAGCCGGAACGATCCAGATTCTGCCCTCTTAGACTGTTTCTTGCCCAGCCCACGTCGGTACAAACTTCGTCGTTTGAGCACCCGTTGACGGCTCCATCAATCAATATCGCAGACAGGCAGCAATCGATCGCCGCTTTTCGGAACAGCGTGGGAGGAGTTCGTTCGGGGAAAAAGCTGAAGTTGGTTGGGTTATTCAAAAAGCAATAACGAGTCAGCACAGCCGCCTGCTGACGTAGCAAAGTTCTAAGCATCCGTGGATCCAGAACTTTTTTATCCATCAGTTCCATCAACCCATCGACGCGAGTTGATGTACCGCTACTCATGGTAAACTGCAGTAGTGGTGAAAGTTCCTGCATGGATTCCGGCAACTGAGCCGCAACTTCATCCGCATTAAATGAAGCTGACACGACGCCCTGTATCCGACCGTCATTCAGGAAAAAGCAGATTCGATTCTTTTCGGTTTCAACTTCCAGCATCCCGTTTTTGCGGCCGTTGTTCAGAAAGTCAATCACTTCGCGCAAGCCAAGCCAACGGAAGTCGCCCGACAGCGCCGGCTGGTCTGTTTCGCCAACAACTTCGGGAACAGCGGTACCGTTTGTCTGCGACGAAATCACCATCGCGCCGATTTCCAGGGCATTGGCGACTGTCATTTTCAACAGCTCGGGCTTGAATGGCTTTGGCAGCGAATCCACCACGTTCGGGACATCCATGTACTCGACATACGCTTGCTTTCGCAGTGTGGACGAAACGACAAACGGAATATGCTGGCATTCAGGAAACTGAATAATCTTCCGACAGACTTCGATTCCCGTGGTTCCCGGCAACTGATGGTCCAACAGAATCAGATCCGGTTTAATTTCCCGGGCCATCGATACACCGAGCTCACCGTTCGGCGCAAGTACCACGCGGTAGCCTTCCTGACTAAGGTGGCTATCAACCATTTTCCGAATCGTTGCACTATCGTCGATAACAAGAATCGTAGGCGGAGACATAAATAGTTTTTCTTTTGATTTATTCCAGTGGGCGGGTTACTGGTCCGATGTACCCACACACGTAAATGATTCAATAATTGCCGTGACCGTCACGTCGGTCACAGGTTTTGTCAGCACACTGGCTGGCTGAAGATTCCGAATTTCGGTCAGCATGCGATCTTCATCACGACTGGTCAGAACAGTCACCGGAATTGCCTGCAACTGCTTCTGACGTTTCATTTCCTGCAACAGGTCGAAGCCGTTCATACCGGGCATGTCGATATCGGTTACAACAGCAGTGATCCCGCCGGCTCTTAGAACAGACAATGCGTCACGACCGTTGCTGGCTTCACGCACGTCGTAACCAATCGCCTTAAGTTTTCGAGTAAGACTGCGGCGAATAACAACCGAATCGTCAACCACAAGAATGCAGCTGTGACTGCCGGAATTCAGTTCAGTCGCGTCTGACACGCCGCCAATAAACGAATCGTGACTGCTGCTATCTTCATGCCTGTGATTTAGTTCTATAAGTTTGTGTACGTCCAATAGTAAAACCGTTTCTGCCCGGCCGGAAAGCGTTACGCCGGCAAACAGTTCGTTCCTCTGCAACAACGGCGGCAGTGACCGCACAACAACTTCTTCCACACCGACAATAGCATCGACGGAAATTGTAGTTTCGCCTTCGGATCGCGAATGCTCAGCCTGACACGCCTTACCTATGTCTCGCAGCGTAATGTGACAACCACGGTTCGTCTGGCCGCCTCGGCACCCCAGAATTCGACTTAGCGAAATCGCGCCGGGCGGAGGTGCTGAATTGGAAACTCCACTCATCGGCAGCTTCGAATCCGACGTGCCACTGACGGCGTGCATCGGCAAAGCAAACAACTGACCACCCGCACGAACGACCATCGCGTGTTCGATGGCCGAACGCAGTGGGACCTGCAACCTGAAGGTGGTGCCGCGTCCGGCAACTGATTCAACGTCAATCCGCCCACGCAGCCGACGTACCCAACTGTCAACCACATCCATCCCAACGCCTCGGCCTGAGATCTCGCTGGCGGATGCCTTTGTCGAAAACCCTGGATGAAAAATCAACTTCCACAGTTGAGCCTGGCTGACAGTTTCGCCAAGCGGCAACAAACCCAGTTCTCGGCCTCGCGTTTCCAGGACCTCGTCGTTGAACCCTGGCCCGTCATCGCTAATTTCAATCACCAGCGACGCCGCGTCCGACCAGGCCGACAGTACAATCTTGCCAACGGCTGGCTTTTGTGATTTGGCTCGATCAGCCGCCGTTTCGATTCCGTGACTTACTGCGTTACGAACAAGGTGCAGTAACGGTTCGAAAAGTCGTTCCTGAACGGCTCGTTCAGCTCTTGCACCCTGACCCTCAAAGTGAACCTCAACCTGTTTCCCTTCAGCTTTCGCGGCATCACGAATAGAACGTTGCAGTCGCTGAAACAGGCCTCCGACAGGCAGTCGACGCAGTTCCATCAATTCCTGTCGAAAGCGGCCGATCAAATGGGACACCGCTGAATTGTCATCGGACAACGGATCGAACAGATCCTGAACCGAACGTCCGATTTCAGAAACATCCTTTGAAATTTCATCCAGCGACCGCGATAAAAACCGGCTTCGCGTGTTGGCACGAGCAGTGTCGGATGAATTTCGATCATCAGTCTCACCCAGGCACGAAGGCGGTACTTCAATGGATGACGTTAAAGCTCTGGTGCGAGATGCGCTGCTGTTTAATTCGTCATGTATTGTTCGCAAAGAATCTACATATGTTTCTCGACGGTTTCGCAGCATCACCAGTTCGGCCAGTAGATCCATCAGCCGCTCCAGTCGTGACGCTTCCACCCGCACGAACAGTTCGCTTTCCGTGCCCGTCGCCGAAGTGGAAGCTGGGACGGATGCCGAAGCCAAAGCGGGAACAGGATTCAAGCTAATCAGAGGGCTGCGATCAGTGGTTGGCGCTTCATGCGGCAGACTCGACACACCAGTGCACGGCACGCCAATCGCAGTCAGCTGAGCACGAATTGCATCCACACCTTCGAGCAGTTTGTCCACATCAATTTCATGGTCGGATGTAGACTCGATATAGCTTTCCAGGTTATGCAGATATCCGGCCAGCCGCGAAAGACCAACAGTACCCGACGCGCCTTTCAGCGTGTGCAGCTGTCGGCAAAAACTCCGCAGAGCTTCATCCGCGCCATGCCCTGATTCCAGATTCAGCAGACATGTTTCCATTTCTGCCAGGCCCTGCTGAGCATCATCAGCAAACGCGGCCACCATTTCCGGATCATCAATCGTCTCGGGTTCCTGAGGTGGCTGGGGAAGGGCCGTCACACCGGCATCAGAGCGTTTCACCGCTGGACTCACTTCCGCCGATGGACTTTCCGATTGAATAGAACAGCCGGAAAGTGACGCCAGAATGCCTTCGATATCAAGCGAAAACGTCTCGCAGGGCCTGCCATCAATGGACGTCGATTCGTCAGTCGACTGCTCCGGCTTCAGAATCTCCCAGCCACTGCTGTTCGCTGCGTTCCAGGAATCGACCTGCTGTGATGAAAACCTTTCTTCCGGTGCCAGCAGATTCAGGCAATCACTCCAGCGCAGGTTAACCTCATCCAGAATGGCTTTTAACGTATCTGCGGATTCTGAGTTCACCGCTGCTGGCAACGCTTTCTGCCGACAGAATTCAATGATCTCGTCCGCCCGTTCGCCCGTCGCAGAATCTTCGCGAAACAATTCGGCAACCGACAGAAGATCGGCCATCGTCGATGCGATTTCCGCCAGGTCCGCGTCCGATGCATCCGCAGCACACTGCGCAAGACGAACAAATTCCATGCGCAGCTCGTCAGACGCTGACTGTGCAAACAAAGATCCGGATGTGTCGTGTTCGTATGTCACCGGCTGAACTCCCCGGTCTTGGCAGCGGTCAGCAGTTCGCTAACTTCGCGTTCAATTAGGCGACCGGCCTGCACCCCATCGTGGTCGGAAGCGAAATACTGTTCGGGTGAAGAACTGCCTGAATCACCATAGTGATACATCGGCGACAGACCTTCCTCCAGATCCTGAACTGTCTCCGCCAGGTCGGTGGTTCTGTGGCGAGTCGCATCACTGCAGTTTTTAATTCGGGTGGCGATCGCCGAAACCTGCTGCATTGCCACAACGACTTCCTGAACGCGTTGCAGCTGTTCAACCGTGCCCTCAGAAATCTGCCTTGACCGATCTGCGGCAGCGATCGATGAACGGCTGATTTCTTCCAGCGCCAGTCCAGCTTCCGTCACTCTGCAAATTTCTTCCTGCACCTGCTCGCGTTCCTGTGAGATCGCAGAAACAGTGTCCTGAGCGTCATGCTGGATCGCATCCACCAGCGCCGCAATTTCTCGAGAAGCCGTAGCCGTGCGTTCTGCCAGCTTTCGAACTTCTTCGGCAACGACTGCAAAGCCTCGACCTTCCTGCCCGGCTCGAACGGCTTCGATCGAAGCATTCAAAGCCAGCATGTCGGTTCGCGCAGAAATATTCCCCATCGTTTCCACAATCGAACTGATCTGTTCCGATTGCTGTCCCAGAGCCGCCATTTTCTTTTCACTGAATTCGACGTTGCCGCTGATATCCGCCATTCCCTTAACAAGCTGTCGGATAAGTTCCAGCCCGCTGGCCGCACGCCGTTCAACTTCTGCCGCGGCCTGGTTAACTGCATCTGCGTCGCTTCCCACCGCTTCGATTTTCGCGGACAGCAGCTCGACTGAATTGATCGCATTCACCACGGTCTGAACCTGTTCCTGAGCACCCCAGTTCACGTCGTGAGCGTCCTTTGCGATGTCCTGTGCCAAAGACAAAACGCGCCCCACGTCTCGGGCTGAAGAGCGAGATAATTTGCCCAGCGCATCAGTCAGACATTGATCGTCGACCGAAGATTGCCCGCGCCGGAAACCTGATGTCGTTCCGTGCAGACACAGCATCAATTCATCAACATCCTGCACCAGATGCCGCTGGCGGCCCAGTATCACCGTCAAACGTGCCATGGTCGCATCGAACTCTCGAAGCCCGGTCGATTCCTGTTCAGAATGCACATCAGAAATTCTGGTTTCAAAACGTTTGAGACTACGTGTCAGCATCTGAGCCACAAAAGTACAGGGCGCACCAACACTTCCCAAAAACAAAACGACAAATGCCAGCTGGCTGAAGCCGCGAAACTGCAGGCCGTACCATACGCAGTATCCAGCGACAACCGCGGTAACAAGATGCGAGAGATAAAGTCGAATCCTGAAGCTCATACGTTTCTCCCGCCGGCAACCAGTCCCTGGCCTTCAAGTTCTTCACGCAATCTTGCACTCAATGCGTTTTGAGAAAGCGGATCTGCACTCTGCCACATTGTCGATAATTCCTGTTCTGCGATTCGTCGTATCCGGTCCTGATCAAGTACCTGAATGACAAATTCACGTTGAGTGGCCCAGCCAATCACCGCACTTTCTGAACCGTACGCTTCAACATCCGGAGCATCCGAGACTTCCAATGGCTGCAGCGATGAAACTTCATCAACCAGCACGCCCCATGGTCCATCAGCGTCATCCAGAATCAGCATGATCCGGTCGCCCGAATGGCTCTGAGCAGACAACACAGAATCCAGATTCAGCACCGGAATAAATTCGCTTCGAACATGGCATAATCCCACGAAGGTCTTCGGTGTTCCCGGAACAAAAACCATCTCAGGCCTTGGCAGAGCTTCACGCACTGCCAAGGCAGGCAAAGCCAGCCACGACGATCCACGACGAAACACGCAATGCGTCGACGCAGTTGCAGAAACGTCTTCCGTGCTGGTGGTTGATTGATGAACCTTAACCATAATCTTAACCCTGACGCCCATTCGCAATTTGCATTCGACGCACAATCTTTTCTGACAGCTCGGCCAATCGATCGGCCGCTAGAACTGCCACTTCGTCCGTTGCTCCTCGCGATTCAGAACTGCCGGAAGAAAAATCAGAATATTCGGCTGACAGAAGTTCTGCGTTAGTGCTATGCCGATCCGACGAATTCAGAGCCTTGTCGTTGCCCCACGATTCGTCTTCCAGTTCCTGTATCAGTGACCTCAGTCGCGACCAGTCGTCACAAAAAAATGAATGGACGTCCAATTTCCATTCCGCAACATGACGTGCGAATGGAGACCTGGAATCGTATGCCTGCCCTGAATCACTTTTCACGATTCACTCTCGCAACGGCTCACTAACTGATCGTCAACCATTCGGCCACCACTCAGATACCCGTCGTCGCCGAATTGACGCGACCAAATCAACGTTACATGCGACTGCTTCGGCAAAGCACTCGTTGGCGATAGAAGTCGGCAGCTCACCAGCACACCCAATGGCATGACTTCGCTGTGATGGATTCCGATTCCGATGTACGCAGAATCTGACTCAGTTGAAAACGACACGTCACGGATAACAGCGGGGACCATTCGTCCTGAAGTTTCCAGTTGCACTTCCAGCGGCATTGCGATTCGTCGTCCCCGACGTCGACAGGCCACACTCTGTGCAGTGCCTTTGTTCAGATTTTTGTCTCCCATCCTGATACATCCTCTTGTTCTCAGAAATCCAAACACTGCATTGGCATTTTAAAACATTGGCATAGCCGCCATGGAAAAGCATAGGACGACAAACGACAGAAGGACTGCCGTTTATAGAAAATCAGGATGAGGCAAGACCTCGTCTGGCAGACCGTAAACAACTGATGCCGAAATACCACATTTATCACCGGCAGCCATCCGTATCCGGCGACACGCATGGGTAATTTTCCCTATGCGACACTCATTTCAAGGCAGCGAAACAGGCAAGCTGTAAACTCGCGCTAATCCCCCGCAACATCGTTTGATTTCCGCGGCGGTTGGCGGGGCGTCCTGGCTGCCTGAATCAACGACGGGTTCTGAATCACAGGCAGTCACTCTGGAATATGACGGCCGTCTTTTCACGTCGACACGTGCAAAATCACGGTAGGCGTAGCGATTTGACGGGATGAACGGAATTTTCAGGCACCGTACACGTTCATCCCATAAATTTTTGACTGAAAATAAGAGTGCGAGGTCAATGACCAACTGCAATTGCTGACAGGACCGCTGTTCAAAAAAATAGCGCGACCGACTGGGGCTGAGCAATGCTTACTTGCACGATAACGTCGGAACACGACAATAAGGGAGCTGCCGATTCCGTGCCTCCGCTAAACGATGCTCACTATGTTCCGACGATTCGCCTTTGTTCTTGCTGTATTTAGACTCGCTTCCGTTGCCGATGCTCAGCAAATCGACTTCGCTCATGATGTCGTACCCGTACTGAAAAAGCACTGTGCGGAATGCCATACGGGAAAAAAATCAGAAGGCGGCTTTTCGTTTAATACCCAGAGACAGCTTCTGGAATCCGGCTACGGAAATGCCACCAACGGTGAAGTTGCACGACTGGTTCAACTCATTGAAAGTGCAGACGCAGATGAACAAATGCCGCCTAAAGAAAAAAGTCGTCTGTCGGCCGATGAGATTGCAAAACTGAAAACATGGGTCACGACGGGAATGACGTGGGAACCGGGTTTCCGTTTCGCAGCGACCGGATATGAGCCTCAACTTTTGCCTCGCGAAGTAAAACTTCCCGACGCCACATTCAATGGCCAGAACCCAATCGACCGCATTCTTAATGCCTACTATCACGAACATCAGATTACGCCTCCGAAACAGGTCAGCGACGAAGCGTTTGTTCGTCGAGCCTACATGGACCTGATCGGACTTCCTCCGTCACTGGACGAACAACAGGCGTTTTCAAGGTCACAGAAAAATAGTAAACGTGAACTACTGACGAATCTTCTGCTTAGCAGCGAAAGAAAACGGGATTTCGCAGAACACTGGATTACGTTCTGGAACGACCTGCTGCGAAATGACTACGCCGGAACCGGTTTTATAGATGGAGGTCGCAGGCAAATCACAAACTGGCTGTACGAATCTCTGATCAATAATAAGCCGTACGATCAGTTTGTCCGCGAACTGATTTCGCCCACAGCAGAATCCGAAGGCTTCATTAACGGTATTCAATGGCGAGGCAGCGTGAACGCCAGCCAGGTGCGTGAAATTCAGTTTGCTCAAAATGTGTCACAGGTATTTCTGGGCATCAATATGAAGTGTGCATCATGCCATGACAGCTTTATTGATCGCTGGACACTGGACGAAGCCTACGGCCTGGCAGCCATCTATTCGACTCGCGAACTGGAAATTCATCGCTGCGACAAACCCGTTGGCCGAGTAGCCAAAGCCGCCTGGATCTTTCCGGAGGTTGGCGAAGTCGATGCCAGTGCCGAACAGCCCGAGCGATTGAAACAACTAGCGGCCGTCATGACTTCGCCCCAAAACGGTCGCTTCTCACGAACGATCGTCAACAGACTATGGCACCGACTTATGGGGCATGGCATCGTGCATCCCGTCGACGCCATGCACACAGAACCATGGAATACGGACCTGCTGGACTATCTGGCGAACTATCTTGTGGAACAGAAGTATGATCTGAAAGCCGTCCTGCGATTGATCGTGACGTCTGAGGCCTACCAAAGCCAGGCAGCAGCAGCACAGGATTCGGCGACCTCAAGCGAATTCGTTTTTCGCGGACCGATCGCCCGGCACCTGACCGCCGAGCAATTTATGGATGCTGTCTGGACATTGACATCCGGGCAACCGCACGCGATCGAAGCCCCTGTGTCTCAACAGTTGTATTACGGCGAAGCATTCCAGCCGGCAACCCGCAGCGGTCAATGGATCTGGGCTTATGAAAACATTGCCGCGTCACCCGCCGGAGAACACGTCGCCTTTCGGAAGCAGATTACCGTTACCACCGAGCTTGCTCGTGCTTGTTTGATTATTACGTGCGACAACAACTATGTCGTTTATATTAACGGCAGGAAAATCAAAGCCGACGAAAACTGGGAAACCATCGAATCACTGAACATGATACATCATCTAAAAACCGGAGCGAATGACATTCTGATTGTGGGCGGCAATGCCGGGGATACTGCCAATCCAGCGGGCCTGTACGCCGAGCTTATTCTGACGGATGTCGACAACATGCAAACACGCATCGCCACCGACGCGACATGGCAGATCAGCCTGAACATTCCAGAATCAAACGACACGGATTCGGTTGAATGGTCTCAGGCTGTTCCCGTATCGCCGCAGAACTTTTGGGGCCCCAAAGCGGAAGACAGGATCAACGCAGCATTGACTTCGGCGGCAAACATGATGGATCGCAACGCCAGAGCCGCCCTGTTGAAAAGTTCCATGTTAATGCGGTCACTCGGACGGCCTAACCGTGAACAGATTGTGACAACTCGCCCCGATTCGCTGTCGACTCTGCAGGCCATTGACCTTGCGAATGGCGAAATTCTGGACAACATTCTGGTAGCAGGAGCTGCCAGATTATTGCCGGCGATCAACGATCAACAACAATTTATCGAAAACCTGTTTCGTCAGGCGGTTTGCCGTGAACCTTCCGATGAAGAACTGCGTCTGGCTGATTCGGTAGTTGGTGAAATGCCAACAGCCGAATCTGTTCAGGATTTGTTGTGGCTGCTGATCATGCTGCCGGAATTCCAATTTATCCAATAACGTTGCGGCCCGATTTTTTGCAGGCCGATGCCATGGAACACGAGAAACTGCGGCGAAGAATCTGCTTCGAAGCCGCTCAACTGCTGCACTCCAGACGAGAAACAAACTTCACAACGGCGCGATGGCGAGCGGCTCGCAGCATTACTCGCAGCTATCTGGATTCAGACTTCCTGCCAACGGACATGGAAATCCGCATGGCGTTACAGGAACTGGTCGCCACGTCCGCCGCCAGTGTCAGCACGCCAACCAGCGATGGAATGTCTTTAGACGAGGCGTCCGATTCGCGATTCCTGCAGTACCACGCGTTGCTGGAACCAATGGATCGGGTTCGAATGAACCGCCGCGAACATCCCGAAGGTGATCTGCTATATCATAGCCTGCAGGTTTTCCATCTGGCGTATGATGCTCGGCCGTGGGACGAGGATTTTCTATTGGCCGCCCTGCTACACGATGTGGGCTACGGAATTGATCCGCACGATGCCGACCTGGCAACAGTGACTGCAATTCAGGACATTGTGTCGGAACGAACACTGTGGCTTGTTGAAAACCTTCCGACACAGCATCGTATCGCGGAAGGCACCATTGGAGCTCGCGCTCGCCGACGGCTGGATCAGCATGAAGATAACGAAGAACTGAGATTGCTGGCGGTCTGCGACATTAACGGTCGACTGCCAGGGCGAAAGGTCGATGAATTGCAAGCAGTGATTCAGACCATCAAAGACCTTTCACGGGAGTAAACGGCTGGTGAGCAACATCGAAGTCACATCAACAAAACTGCCGGCGTTTAGCGACATCACGTCGCTGCAACAGATCCACGCATGTTGCTGGAGCGAACTCGACCGCGGCGTGACTGACCGAGAATTCGGCTGGCGACGGCCTGTGCTCGGGACGTCTGAACCGGGTGGCTGTCGGCAGCGCGTTGTTGTGTTGCGAAGTGTGGACGCAAAACACAGAACACTGTTTATTCACACAGATATTCGGTCAGCAAAAGTCGCCAGCATCCAGCGGCAGCCGTCAGTTTCATGGTTGTTTTATGACGCAGCAGCGATGGTGCAGCTACAGCTAAACGGAACAGCGACTCTTCATACAGCGGATGCAACGGCCGACCGTTTCTGGAACAGTGAACCCGAATCCAGCCTGCGCGGATATCTGGCTCCATACTCACCTGGCACGGCGTGCCAACAGCCTGAACCGAATCTGCCCGAATTTGTCATCAACCGAATTCCGTCCCGCGATGAACTAATCGCGGGACGTGACAACTTTGCGGTTATTTCCTGCGTCGTCGAAACAATGGAATGGTTGCTGCTGCGTCGTCAGGGAAATCTGCGTGCCAGATTTTGCTATCAGCCAACGGGCACAATGACCAGCGAATGGCTTGCACCGTAGCCTCAAAAAATCTATTCGAAGTCAATCGCGGCGCGTGCAACCCGCGTCAGTGTCACCCAAATGCACGCGCTAATCGTTGCGGCGGCGGCCGACTGCTTTTAGCACTCGAACCACAATCAGCAGAGAAACCAGTCCGACCAACAACGCAGGTGCCGCGTGTGTCGGAGACGTCAGATAGTGCCATGCACCGTCTGTGCTGGTGCTGCCGTGCCCCGGGTGAGCGTCAACGGTGCCGTACAACGCTGCCAAAACCAGTCCAATGGACGCCAACTTCCTCTTCACAGCCAATTCCTTACTATCAGGTTAAATTCAATTTTTCGGTGTTCGCAATCTAGCAACAGTCGCCCGTTGTGGATAGCGGCAGAACGGCTGACGGAGCCAACGATACCGATATTCTGCCTTCAACGCGTCAGATCAACTGTGTCAGGCAGACATTTTATCCGGCATAAATTCAATTTCAGTAGCGAGCGATTCTGTGACCCTGGTGTTATTCGAAAGCGAATCGCCAGCGCCATGCAGAAATTCCGGGCTGTTCACCGCAGACCGTCCGGCATCGTTACCGAACAACTTATGAACGAACTGTGAATAGCGGCGAAATCGGGCCACGTAGGCTGAGTTTTTGTGAAAGTCTCCACCGACGAACGTCACAAACTTGCGGCTGAAGTATCCGCCCTGAAACGATGTCACCATTTTCTGCACAGACGTACTGCGACTCGCGATGTAAAACGCTTCCACCATATTATGGACGGTTTTTTCGTGCTGACGCATGTGCTTTTGATACTTGCGGAAGACTTTCGCTTCAATAACGCTTTCCTGAGGCTGAGTCATAATCAAATCGGCCACCATTTCGGCAGACTTCATTGCTAGGTGAACGCCTGACGAATAACAAGGATCAATAAAGTAAGCCGCGTCTCCGACCGCCACCCAACCTTCGCCCGCAAGTGATTCTGACGAATTGCCCATGTTCCCGGTGATCATCACATCGGAAATGCGTTTGCGGTCAGCCGTCATACCTTCGTTAAGAAGTGGATTCTCATCGACCATTTTCTCCAGAAGCTGAGTCGGCGACAGACCAGATTTTTTGAATCGATCAACCGTCAGAACAGTGCCCACGGAAAAACGATCTTCCGGCAAGAGCAACAGCCATGTCCAACCATCGTAAAACATCTGCCCGATAAACCAGCCCGCCATAACGTCTTCGCGCGTCGGCCGAGCGGCATACTGAGCATAGATTCCCATGCGATGCGGTTCTGTCAATTTGCGTAGCCGAAGCTTCGATGGAATCACCGCACGCAGTCCGGTCGCATCAACAACCATTCTGGCATGTACGTCGTACTGCTGCCCTTTGTCGTTGCGACAGCTGACACCAGCTACACGCCCGTTTTCGATAATGACGTCACTAACTTCAGTGCCGAAGCGAACATCAGCCCCGGCATCGATCGACCTGTCAATCAGAATTTTGTCAAACGTAGATCGTTCCACCAGATATGAATATGGATTATCCTTGAACGACGCCTGATTATCGTAGTTAACAAATTCGCCAGGGACTTCTTTTTCACCGTAAAGCCATTTGCCGCCAGGCTTCACAATGAAGGCGTTACGAATCGGATCGTGCACGCCCAGACGTTCGAAAATATTCACCGTGGCGGGCAGTAGCGATTCGCCAATGTGAAATCGTGGAAAGTGTGCTTTCTCGACGACGACAACGTCGCGGCCCTGAGATGCCAAAAGAGTCGCAACGGTACTACCCGCCGGGCCACCACCAAGCACAACAACGTCATGTTGTTTCATCTGAACCACTAGACCTTATAAACCTGAAGCTGCCCGCTTGCCAGAATCCTGCGACGACACATCAAATCAATCGACAAGTACTGTCGGCTTCCAACAGGACATAAAAACGCCGTACAGCCAAAGAATCAGATTTCCGAGAACGCTGATTGCGACTCAAGCATCGATAATCTGTCGTGTGCGACAGAATTTCTCCATGCATTTCCTGGACCGTAACAGGTACTGATTTAAGCAGTTTAATCGGATTCCATGTAGCTCAAAACCTGTTTCGTCCGCGTCTTTGCCGCTTTCCGGAGTGCTTTTGGATGCAATCCCTGGACAAAAACGACCATCGTCATTCAACTGTGGCAGGTTTTTCCGACATGCAAGCGACGTCGTCTGTTTTTGCGCGACAATCATTACAAGGCATACGTGATTCATGAGTCATTCTCGACGGCAATTTCTAACAGGGCTTGGAACCGTTTCCGGGCTGGCGGCAACTCAATCGTTTAGCCCAGCATTTGCTGCTGATCCGCCCGTCAGAAGCGGGGCCTCATTCCTGAAACTCAGTCTTGCCGCCTACAGCTTTAATTCCCTGTTCGCTCGCCGCGGCACACCAGAACAAATCGCCTCGGCGAAAATGACGCTGGAGACATTCATCGACTACTGTGCGGAACAGGGTCTCGGCGCTACAGAATTGACCGGATATTATTTTCCAAAAGATGTCACAGCCGAATATCTACTCAACATCCGTCAACGCACTCATCGACTGGGATTGAGCATTTCCGGCACTGCGATCGGTAACGACTTCTGCCTTGCAGATGGAGACGCCCGAGACAAACAACTGGAAGACTGCCGGAACTGGATTGACTACGCGGCCATTATGGGAGCCCCCGTGATTCGAATTTTTGCCGGCAAGGTTCCCAGAGGCGACTCAGAAGAAGTGGCCATTGCACGCTGCATCGCGGGTATCAATCAAAGTCTGGAATACGCCGCCACCAAAGGAATCTTTCTGGCACTGGAAAATCATGGCGGCATTACCGCCACGCCTGATCAGATGTTAAAGATCATTGCCGGCGTGAATAACTCGCCGTGGTTTGGAGTCAATTTTGACAGCGGAAATTTCCGCACCGACGATCCGTATCGGGATCTCGCCAGAATTGCTCCTTATGCCGTCAACGCACAGATTAAGGTAGCCGTCAGTCCTCACAATGGGGGCAAGCAACCTGCCGATGTGCCTCGCATGATCGCAATCCTGAAAGATGCGGGCTATCGCGGATATGTGACACTGGAGTTTGAAGAACAGCATCCATTTGAAGAAATACCGAAGTACCTGAGCCAGCTTCGAGACCTGTTGTAATCCACTTTCGAACTGCTGAAGCTTCTGCGGCAATCGAATACGGCAGCACTTCTCGGCGATTACAGCCCCTTCAAAGCCTTGCGGACACACAGATAACGTAACCAGCCATCTGTGTGCCATCCGGCATTGGCAAGCATCCTCAAATAGTCCACCATGTTTACGTTTTCACGCTCCCGGACTGTGTGTTTGGTTCTGCTTCTACTGAACGGGCTTGCCCGTTCAGGGGTGGCAGATCCGCCGACTGTCGAACAGGTTAATCAGGCGCTGGACATCGCCGAACTTGCGGCACAACATGATCTTACGAAACTGTCGATGGAGGCGATTTCCCGGGCTCTAAGATACGGAACGCCAACCGTTTCCACGGCGGCTGCCCGTGTCCCGATGGTGCATAGCGGTGCTCGAGTAAACACGTCGCTGCCAGTTCCCAGTTCCGCCATCGAGCAAATCCATGAACGGATTCCAGCGACAATTTTCCGCCTATCAAAGCAATGGAACAACACAGCGGAACCAGTCGACGTTTATCGTGCCTTGAAAGAAGTTGTGCTGCCTCCAAAGCGTCCGCGCGAAGCCGTTTTCTACAACATGCCGATGAAGGTGAATCCGTTGCAGCCCGACCGGATGCCGCCAACGAAAAGTGTTGCTCAGGAATTAATTTTCTGGGCTGCAAAAGCGGATAAGCTGGAAGAACTGCGCGACGATCTTGAGCAGGCATTGTTGCAGGACTCCGCCGAAGCAAAGCTGCTGGCATTGTTGTGTGCCATCGAATTACAGGACGGCAACGACCTTAACCTGCGAACTGACGACATTCAGAAAATGTTTCATGCAGGCATGAATCGGCAGACGGCGGAAATGATGGCGTTTGCCGGAGCGGCAATTCAGCAAAGTGGAAAACACCCCGACGTCGCGGCAACCCTGCTGCGACTGGCTGGTCTGGCACTATTCAACGACGACTCGACCGCACCGCGCGGACCGACGGCAGATTCGCCAACTCGAGCTGTATTATTGGCTGCAGCCCGAAGTCAGTTTGCGGTAAATAAGCAGAAAACAGCCGTCGAACTTCTGGAAATCTACCTGCAAAATCCCAACGGAAGTAAATCACCGGAACCAGCCACCATTCAAGGCAACAACAAAGTTGAAACAGTAGCAAGAGAACTTCACAGCCGGCAGATGCTTGTTGACGCACGAAGAATTCTAGGTGACGCGCACGCCAATATTTTTGAACAGCGGTATCGTATACGCAACTCGGATGGCGATGCTCAGATGCCTGTAGAGCAATCTGAAACAAAGGGACCACAAGCACGGCTACCGGAAATCATCGCCGGATCCGACGTGAAGACACAGACAGACATTGCTGACCGAATCTGGGTTTGTCGCCTTGATACTGTGAAGCAGACGTCCGAAATTCTGTTTGTGTTGCCAGACTGCCTGAACGCTGGGTCTCCGAATGTTTCACCCGACGGACTTCACGTGGCATTCGATGCAACTTTTCCCGGGGAAGCGGTCACCTCGGATAAGAAAATCTACGTTGCAGCATTGGATGGAACATCGATCCGCACTCTGGGACGCGGCACAATGCCATCCTGGTCGCCCGCAGGCAAGCGAATCGTTTGCAGCCGATATTCGCCGGAAAGTGGTGTCTGGATCCTGCGAGCCGACGGCACCGACGCTCGCCTGATTGACAGCCGTGGCTGGTCGGGTCAGTGGTCGCCGGACGGACAAATGATTGCTTACACAAAACGAGAAGCCCAGCACCAGGACGTTGCAGTTTATGACCTGGTTGAAGATCGATTCTTCAGCGTTCTGGCGGAGCGCGATCATTTATTCAGCGAAGTCTTCGGGAACTTTTCGTGGTCGCCGGACAGCGAACAAATTGTGTTTAAATCAGATCGAGGAATCGCAGTCACAAACGTATTGAAAACTCGCCCGATTGAGCTAATCTTCCATGGAGATGTCCCGTTCGCCCCAAATCTTGCGTGGCGGCAAGCTCCATTTACAATTGTCTTTGCTCCTGATTATCGTCGCCTTGAGGGCGAACGGCTGCATTACATCTCTGGAAAAACTTCAGCGCCACCCGCTTATGTAAAAGGCCAGATGCCCGACCGACGGAACAGCGATGCAACCTGGATGAATAACGGAAGAACTCTTGTCTACATCAGCAAGCCGCAAAAATGAAAAACAACATTTTCAAAACCGCGACGCGCTGCGTTGCCGCAACCGTACTGCTATGTGTCGGCCTGACATGCAAAGCACAAACCGTTCCGGCAGATCACACGGACAAGATCTGGATGTGTGTACTGGACCAGCAAACCAGGCAGTCACAGCGGCTGTTTGTGATCGAGCAACTAACTTCAGCTAGTTCACCGACGTTATCACCGGACGGTAGCAGAATTGCATTCGACGGAGCTGCCCCTGGCGAAGCCTCATCACCGGGGGCCCGCATCTTCGTTTCCAACCTTGACGGATCCAACCTGAAAGACCTTGGGCCCGGTGCAATGCCATCCTGGTCGCCTCGAGGATCCCGACTGGCGTTCAGTAAGTACTCGCCTGAACAGGGCGTTTGGCTGATGAACGCGGATGGACAGAATCAGCGACTCATCGACCAGCAGGGCTGGTCGATTCAGTGGTCTCCAAACGGGCAGATGCTGGCGTATACCCGGCAAATCGACAGCGGGGTAGACTTCAGGATTTTCAATCTGGTGGAAGATGAATTTTCAACCGTCTTTCATGGCGACAGCGGAGGCTACAATTCCTTTTACTGGAACTTCGCATGGTCGCCGGACAGCAAGCGAATTTGCTTCAAGGGAACAGGAATCGGCAGCAAGACTCACATAAGTTCCATCGCTATCAACAGCGATCCGGTTGTTGACGTGCACTACGTTTGTGAATCTGCAATCGCCGATTTCACATGGCTGGACAACGCCACGATCGGAACGTGCATGAGAACCTCGGAACAGAATCTTCACAAACTGTTCACTATTGATGCGTCTGCAACAACTGCCGCGACAGAAACAGGCCCCACTGAAATCGGCGGGCAATTTCCGGGTCGGAACAACTCAGACGGTGACGTTAGCCGAAATGGACGGCTAATAGTGTATGTCAGTCGCCCGGCAAACAAATAGTGTTCGGCAACAGCTGCCGATTGGCACACGCGACGGCAGAACCTGCCGATACATCGCCCGGATTCGTTAATACCTTCCAATGCCGGTTCGGGCCGCCATATTGCACGAATTGCCGATACTTACCGCAGAACTGTAAGTCACCGGACGCATAGCACGGATCCGTGCCGGAACCATATTGTCCTGAGTCGGCTGCACACCTATTGTTGCGCCAACTTTCCTCGTTCAATCATCTTTGACTCAAACGTTTTTTATCTCTTGCAGCAAAAATTACGGAACTCGCTGTGGTCTTCTCACGACTGCAGCAGCTCTGGCAAACGATCAAAAAAATTGAATCTGTTGATTCCGAAGAAACCTATCTTCTCCTCGGATTTCCTCTCAAATCATCTTCGACTGCCTTATTCAGGCACCGATGCCTCTTCTTTTCTCTCACTTCTGTTTTCACTCCCCCAATTCTGTCAGCAAACAAAAAACGTTACGCGTCTTTAGTTCTGATGTGCGGAAGCTGGCTGTAGTGAGTCGGATGGCGAATGCGATGGATAATCACTCCGTTTTGCAGACTGTGTCTTACCAATGGTCGCCGATTCTTCGGCTTTCGCTGGCTGCCATTCTGATCATGCCGTCGGGTTGCGCCAGCAGCCTGATGAACCTGTCAGGCGCCAGCGCGATCAGTTCCAAGCTGACCAGCATGATGGGCAAAGACAGGAAGAACATCCAAAAGGAAGAAGACAACGACTTCGGCACGCGTATTGAAACACCTTTGCTGCGAGATTACATCAGCGTGACCGGCAACAACCTGATTGCTCTTCGCGGAGTTGGGCTGGTAACCGGACTGGATGGCACTGGAGGAGATCCTCCACCATCGCATCTGCGCAAAGAACTGCTTGACGAAATGACGCGTCGCAAGATTGAAAATCCCGGACAGATTCTGGCTTCCAGAAATACTGCGTTAGTGATGGTCACGGCTTACCTGCCAGCGATGGTTCGCGATAAGCAGACGTTTGACGTCCGCGTGATGCTGCCTCCAAACAGCGAAGCCACAAGCCTGAAAGGTGGCTGGCTTCTGGAAACGCGTCTGTCTGAAGAACAAACGATTGCCGGGCGAGGCAACATCAAGGGCCACGAATACGCGGTTGCTTACGGAGCGATTCTTACCGCACTGGGCAACGGAGATCACACAAAAGACGGTTCAGCAATGCTGCGTCGCGGTTCAATTCCTGGTGGAGCGATCTCTAACACAGAACGAAACCTGGAAGTTGTATTGCGAAACGAATACCGAGGCCTGAAGACATCCCAGCGGATCGAATCCGCGATTTCAAATCGTCTGCATCATTACAATCGATTTGGCCAGCGAATCGCGATGGCAGAAGCCAAGACGGACCTGATGCTGGAACTTATGGTTCATCCTTTGTATCGCAACAATTTCCCGCGATACCAACAAATGATTCGCAGCATTGCACTTCGCGAAACCGATGTTGCACGCCGCATGCGAATGGAAAATCTGGCGGTGGATATTCAGGATCCGTCAAAAGCAGCCAGTGCGTCTCTGCAACTGGAAGCGATCGGACGAGACGCGATTCCGTTTCTTAAGTCGTCATTGCAGTCTCCAAGCCTTGAAGTCCGGTTCCATGCGGCTCAGGCTCTGGCGTATCTGGAAGACGGCAGTGGAGTTGAAGTGCTGAAGCAGGCCGCTCTGGAAGAACCTGCTTTTCGAGTCTACGCTCTGGCCGCACTTTCGGTCGTGACTGAAGCGGATGGCGTGGTGGCTCTTCGCGACCTGCTTTCCGATGACTCGCTGGAAACTCGCTACGGTGCTGTTCGAGCCCTCAATGAAAACAATCCCAGCGATCTGGCTCTGGGAACTCAAACATTCAGCAACCAGTTTGTACTGCACTCAATCGAATCGACCGGACCGCCAGCGGTCCATGTCGTCCGCTATCGTGCTCCGGAAGTGGTTGTCTTTGGAAGCCAACAGCAACTACGACTGCCTGCCATTTTAAGTGTTGGCAACAATATCAAGGTGATGGGGCAGGCCGGAGACAACAGAGTCACGATTACAAAATACGAAATCAACAAAGAGCCTCGACGACACGTCGTTTCCACAAACCTGTTGGAAATCATCCGCACGGTTGCTCAAATGGGAGCTACCTATCCGGACGTTGTTCAGATGCTTCTGGAAGCAGATAGCCAGCACAACCTGCAAGGCGAACTGGGCGTTGACCGACTGCCACAGGCAGGTCGAGTCTTCAGCCGTGGCTTCGACGACAGCGACAGAAAACAAAAAGCGAAACTTGGCACGCCATCTTTGACACCCGGACTGTTTGACCGCATCGAAGATGAAGACCAGGTAAATCCGCGAGAAGAATCGTCAGCACTGTCTCGAATGTTCGCCGCGCCAGATGAAAACGGTACTACAGAAACAGAAGTCGATTCAGACGATGTTGATTCCACAGAACAATCAACTCTGATTGATGACTCAATGATCGAAGACGATGCAGACGACGAAATCACAAACAAGACTGCTAAGCTGAACATCAACAAGCTGGACCTGTCTGAAGACGCACCTGTTGAAGAGACAGAATTCACCCTTGAAAAAACCGAGTTTCAGGAACCATTTGGATCCCGCGTTCGCCGAGTCCTGTTTTCACCATTTCAAAAGCAGGAATAAGAAAAATCTAACTTTGCCAGGGTTAAGGCGTCTGCCTACACCTGTTTCCATCGCCCTTTTTCCGATTACTTAGTCAACAATGCTCAAGGCGCTCGAACTCTTCGGCTTCAAGAGTTTTGCCGACAGAACCGTTTTTGAATTCCACAAAGGCATCACTGGTGTCGTGGGACCAAACGGTAGCGGCAAGAGCAACGTCGTGGACTCAATTAAGTGGCTTCTGGGCGATCAAAGCGCGAAAAGTCTCCGCGGAAAAGAGATGACAGACGTCATCTTTAACGGCTCATCCAGCCGTGGCGGTGCTCAGTTTGCCGAAGCCAGTCTGACGTTCGATAATACGTCACGATTTCTTCCACTTGACTATGACGAAGTTTCTGTCGGCCGGCGGCTGTGGAAATCCGGTGACTCAGAATATCTAATCAATCGCAACAGCGCTCGCCTGAAAGATGTTCGCGAACTGCTAATGGGAACTGGTGCTGGAGCCGCATCCTATTGCATTATTGAACAGGGCCGAGTCGACCAGATCCTCCAGTCCAACGCGGCCAATCGGCGTTTGATCTTTGAAGAAGCTGCTGGTGTCAGTCGATTCAAGCAGCGTCGAAACGAAGCCGAACGGCGATTGGAACGAGTCGAACAGAATCTGCTGCGACTGACGGACATCGTTAAGGAAGTGGAATCTCAGGTAAGCAGTATTCGCGGCCAGGCAAAACGGGCCACCAAATTTCGCAAACTGTCAACAGAACTGGAAACGTTCTGGGTCGGCATGGTGGCAGACGATTTTCGCCGTCAGTCGATGGTGCGAGAACGCCTTAACAAACAAAAGCAGGAAGCATCGGAAACTCTGGTGCAGATGCGAAATCATCGCCTGCAGGCCGAACAACAACTTGCCGAAGCCGATCTAGCGCTATCAGCCGTCGACGACGAACTGCGAGAAGTCGAACGCAGCCGCGCCGAATTGCGCAACCGCATCGCCAGTCAGACGACAACGCTGCGGCACCATTCGGCTCGTGAATCCGAACTTCAGGCTGAAGGCCAACGACTACAGCGCCAGCAGACTTTGATGGATGGCCGAGTCACCGAAGCCGAAAAAGAAGAAAGCCATCTGGCCAATGTTCTGAACCTTGAACAAAAACGTTTCAACGAACGCAAGGCCGAACAGGAAAACGTAGTTATACAATTACGAGAACTGCACGCTTCTCTGGACGCGGCTCAGTCTGCGATTCAGGCAAATCGCCAACAACTGATTCAACACAGCCAGGTCAGTTCAGAACTGGCCACCCAACTTGGTGGGCTTCGACACAAGTTTCAGTCTCTGCAGCAGCGTCAAGCTGAGTTACTGGACGCTCATGATGTGCTGACCGCAGAAATTGCAGTACTGCAGGAACGTCTGGTTGAGCAACAGCAAGCCGTTGAAGCAGCAAAGCTGCGCCTACGTGAGGCTGAAGAGGCTGCCGACAAACTGCTCGGTGAACGCGAAGGGCTTCTAAACGAACAAACGCAGTCTCGAGAAACTCTGGCTGGTCTGCGAGAACAACGCAGTGCCGCCGTTGCCAGAAAAACAGTACTGGAGGATCTCGAAGATCGCCAGGAAGGCTTCGGCATCGGAGCTCGTGAAATTCTTCGTCGCGCCGAAGAAGGTACTCAGGAACCATGGAGCCTGATTCGCGGCAGCGTCGCCGATTTGCTTGACGTCGATATGGAAAACGCAGCACTACTGGAAGTTGCGTTGTCTGGCAGAGCACAAATGCTGGTGATCGATCGCCTGCAACCTCTGGTGGACTATATGAACTCGGGCCGTTGCCAGATTACAGGCCGAGTCGGCTTTGTGTCGCTGGAGGACGCCCAACCATTCATCGCCAAACGACCAGCGCCATCGCCGGATTCCGCGGACGAAAAAATTCTGTCCGACAGTTCTGAACTCGGGCCAAAACGAAAAGGCTGGACGGGCGATCTGGGACTCGGAATGTTCGGCGACGATTGGCTCGGCGCAGACTTTTCAACTTCCGTCAGCGACGAATTCATTCCCGACCTGAAAGTGACATGGGTTGACGAAAACGGAGAAATTCCGCCAGCGCGAGCAGTCTTTGCGTCATCTCGCACCGCCATCCGCAGCCTGACCGGCCAGCGCGGAGTTGTCGGTCGCGCTGACAGTCTAGCTAGATCGCCACGCCATTTGCCTTCACTGGCCGCTCAGTTGCTGGCGGACACGTGGGTCGTACAGTCACTCAACGACGGAATCCGACTTCAAAAAGAACACAGTGACAATTACCGCTTTGTAACACTGCAGGGCGAACTGGTTGAAAAAGATGGAACTCTGTTTGCTGGCACCGTCCGCAGCGAATCCGCCGTTGTGTCGCGCAAGAGCGAACTTCGACGACTCAAAAACGAATTACACCGCGCCGAACATCTGATTTCAGAACGTGAGATAAATCTTAAGAAGCTGATTCAGTCGATCGAAGCTGCCGACAGCGGGCTACAGTCCGGCCGAAACACAGTTGGACAATGTGCGGACGAACTTCGCGCAGAACAGCAGCAGTTGATGGAAATTCAGCGAACGTTTAACAGCAGCGAACGGAACGAACAAAAACTTTCGGAACAACTAAAAGCATTAAGTGAAACGATTGAACAGCTACGCACCGAAGTCGCAGAAGGCGATCTCGCACTGGAAGCGGCCGAAGACGAAAAAAACGAGCTGCAAACACTGATCACTGAGGCTGAACATTCACTGACAGTTGATCGGCAACAGATCGACATTCTGGAATCACAGCGCACAGAATCCAATCTGGAACTCACCAGAACCGAAGAACGGCTCCTTGGCATCCACGACGCTCGACAGCGTCTGGAAGACGATCTGCAACAACGCCGCCTGCAGCAGCAGGAAGCGTCGCGACGATACGTAGCGGGAATCGAACGACTTGGGGAACTTAATCTGAGTCGGCTGAACGTTGGTGCTGAAATTTCGGAACTGCGAGTTTACGACGACAAACTGACGACGGAAATCAGTCGTCGCAGTGCGGCTCGAAAACTTTTGCGAGAACGTCGACAGAACGCGACGACCGCCGAACAACAGGCCCGAGAAATCTGCCGGCAACATGAAACACAGTTCCATGAAATCGAACTGAAAATCAATAGTATCGGTCATCAGCTGGAAACATCGGCGGAACGTATTCGGGACGAATTTCAGATTTCCGTTGAAGACGCGGCGGAAGCCGGACGTTCTGCCGTCGCCGCATGGCTGACCGAAGAAGCTCAGGCCGAAAGCAGCGGCACACCCGCTCGAAAATCGTCTGAAGACAACGATGCCGACGAAGAATCAGACTGGCTGATTGATGCCCCGAACTCAGAAAACAATGGAATTGAACTCGAACAGGAAGGCGGCCAGTCGTTTGATCAACCAATCGTCATCAGCATCGATGATCCTCAGTCACAACAGATTCTTCGCGATGACACTCGCTATGAACAGTTGCGAGTATCGATTGATGAACGCGTCGGCAAGCTGCGTCGCCAGCTGAAGAAAATCGGCAATGTGGGCACCGAAAGTCTGGACAATCTAACCGAACTCGAATCACGTTTCGAACGCCTGCATTCTCAGTTAACAGACCTTGAAGCAGCCCGAGACACACTGCGAGACATGGTGCGGCAGATCAACGTTGAAAGCCGCCGCATGTTTCAGGAGTCCTTCGAATGTATTCGAGGCCACTTCCGGGAACTGTTCCGTCGCCTGTTCGGTGGTGGTGAGGCTGACGTCATTCTGGAAGACCCGGAAGACGTGCTGGAATGTGCGATTGACGTTGTTGCTCGCCCACCGGGTAAAGAGCTGCGAAGCATTTCGCTGCTGAGCGGCGGCGAAAAAACAATGACCGCCGTCGCGCTGCTGCTGTCGATTTTCAAAAGTCGACCGAGCCCGTTCTGTATTCTGGACGAAGTTGACGCTGCCCTCGACGATGCGAACATCGGGCGCTTTGTCGGCGTGTTAAAAGACTTCCAGCAGGAAACACAGTTCATCATGATCACTCACCGCAAGCCAACCATGGCGGTGACGGACGTGCTGTATGGTGTCACCATGGAAGAGTCCGGCATCTCAAAACGACTTGTCGTGCGATTTGAAGAGATCGACGAAAAAGGGAACTTTGTTCCTCGAAACGAACGCCAAAACCGCGCAGCTTAGAGCAACCTGCAAAAATGCGGGGCTGTTCGTGCTTCGTGGAAAAAGCGGTCAACAAACAACACGCAGCCGCCGTGACGTAACTGCCCCAAAGAAACCGCCAGCGGACAGTCGCCAACAGACAGTCGCCAACAGACAGTCGCCAACAAACAGAGCGACTGACCTTAGAAGTCACACACTGCCAACACGAGCAAATACTGGTGTTTCGATAAATCATGGGGTAGACTTTTGCCTGGACGCTCGCTGTTAATGCACGTTCCCCCCAAGGAAAGACAATGCCTGCTGTCACATCTTCTATCACTGAAGCTCATCGCCAACAGTACATCCACGAAGGCTACTTCGTGGTTAAAAATGCGATTTGCAGCGAGCATCTGCAAATCATGCAAGCCGCGTGCGATCATCTGATTGATTTGATGCATCAGGAAATGGATCGTCTGGGTACAGACCACATTCACATCAGTCATCGCGGCAAGCGTTATCACATTGCAAAAAAACACGATCAGGCTCCACGGCTGTCTGAGTACGTTTTCGGCAATCTGATGGCGGACGTCTGCAAGGCGACCATTGGCGACACAGCTTTCCTGTTCTATGACCAGTATGTCGCAAAGGCGGCGGAACGCGGCACAAAGTTTTCATGGCACCAGGATTCTGGTTACCTTGATTTCAACCACAAACCCTACGTCACCGTCTGGGCAGCCGTTGACGATATGACACTCGAAAACGGCACGGCTTATGTGCTTCCATTTTCGAAGTGCGGCATACGTTCTCGCGTCGAACACATCCGAGACGCGGAATCCGGCGACAAGGTGGGCTACTTCGGACAGGAGGAAGGTGTTCCGGCGATCGTTCCCGCCGGAAGCCTTGTAGTATTCAGCTCGCTGACGTTTCACCGCAGCGGCACAAACACCACAGACAAAATGCGGCGGGCCTACGTAACACAATATTCTACGGAGCGGCTTTGCCTTCCCGGCACCGACGACCTGTTGCACCTGGGCGTGCCGTTTCTGAGCGATGGCCAGATCGTCTGAATGCCAGTGCATTAGTTCCAGCCCAGTGAGCCAGTGTTTCAAACGGCTTAGTTAACAAAACACGAAATCCCAATCGCCGCGTTGGTCGCCGCGTTGGTCGCCGACGGACACGCAAAGGAAGCAGCCTTCAGTTTCTATTCGCCTCCCCGGCGAATTTCGGAACCGGCAAACTTGATCTGAAAGCGGTAGATGTTTTTCGTTGAGCACGTGATGCGACCGGTTTGTAAATCAACGCTCTCCGGAATCTGGGCTCGATTCACGTTAGCCACTGCTCGATAACCGCGTTCCGCAAAAATGTCGATCACCATCGCCAAAGCCAGTGGATCATCCAGCAAAGGGTCTTCCGAATTTACCACAGCCAGTCCGGGAATGGCGTGTCGAGTCACGATGGGAATAAATCTATTCTGAATCAACTGAATCACGCCATGAAACAGCGTTCGGTGTTCGAGCTGATAGGCATCGAGTCGCCGAACAAGTTCCTGTCGAGCGTGCATGACAAGGTCACTGGCGAGCGGCAGGTGTCGCACGGCATCGTGCGTTTCCGGATCCAGTTCCAGCGATGACTGGTAATCCAGTTCTTTGCGGATGTTGCGTTCAACGCTTTCGATTGATGCCTGTGCATCCACAAAATGATAGTGATAGATCTCTTTTAGAGACTGCAACGCTTCCCACGTTTTTTCCTTGAAGACACGATAGCGATGCCGGGCCGCTTCCGGGTCCTGGTCGGTTGCGCGTTCTTCAAGCAGATTGACTTCACCTTCTGCTCGGGCGCGAGTGTTCCATTCTGAAACATTCCGACCCCGTTTCAGCTGACGTTCAACGCTCGTTTTTTCGTCAACAAACAACACCATCACGTGGATCGTGGGTTTACGAAAATTGATGGCTAAAGGCGTAGTCTGATAGTCGCGATACAGCTGATCCATTTTCCGAACCAGCAGTTTCAGGCATTCCACCTGAACTCGAGTGCGAGGAAACCCGTCCAGTACGCAGCCGTCGCGATAATCTTTTTCAAGCAACTTTCGAAACACAAGGCTGACGACTTCCCGGTCGCCAACCATCCCACCAAACTGTTTCACGCGACGTGCTTCTTCGGTGTCCAGCAAAGCACTGACAACAATCGGCTCGCATGTCAGATCACGAGCTTTCATGATAAAACCTGTGTTCGTCCCCTTACCGGAACCGGGCGCACCGCCAAGCAGAATCAATTCCTTGGAAAATCTTAGATTTTCGTGGCCGAATTCCTCTTCCAGGTCAGACCACACGTTGGTGAAGATGACCTGAGCATCCTTCACTTCGAGATTTTCGGTTGATTCCGGAGCTACCTCTGCTTCGTCCTGAACTTCGTCCATCATAAATTCCGTAAATCATATCGCTGAGTTTGGGCGTGTGCACCGAAATACTTCCAGAACCGGCTCACCGCCGAAAGAGTCCGTGCGAACGCAATTCTGGCAGGGTCATGCGTCGGCTGCGAGGAGAGTGCGGTGGTTTAGCCGGGAATGGGAAACATTGAGACTCTGAAATCCTCGCAAACAACGGTCGGGCAATCCCAGACGCACAATCGCTGGACGTAGAAAACTTAGTCGCCACAATAGACGTTCGATGTCAAAATACATTCCTCAGGAAGTCGTTCTTATGAACAAAGTGCTGATCGTGGTCGGTGACGCCACGGAAACGGTGGATACGCTGTACCCTTTTTATCGACTAATTGAAGCAGGGTTTCAGCCTGTCATAACGGCTCCGGAAAAGCGGCTTTACCAAATGGTGATGCACGAAGTAAAACCGGGCTGGACCATTACTAAAGAATGGGAAGGCTACACGATTCAATGTGACGTGCCGTTTTCCGAAGTGAAGGAAGATGAATACGCCGGGATACTGTTCAGCGGAGGACGTGCGCCGGAATATATTCGGTACGACGAAAATCTGGTCAGAATCACAAAGCACTTTTTCGCCACTAACAAACCCATTGCCAGCGTGTGTCACGGCGTCGAAATTCCGGCCTACGCTGATTGTGTTCGAGGACGCAAAATGGCGACTGTCGGCAAATGCAGATTCGACCTGGAAGTCTGTGGTGGCATCTACGTAGACGAACCGTGCGTCATCGACGGAAACCTGATCAGTGGCCGCACATTTCACGACAATGGTCACTATGTGGGACCATGGATCAAACTTCTGGAAGCAGCGCGTGATGCCACAGAGTAGTCGTATACAAACTGTTCTTCTGCACACGCTGTTGACTGTTGGGTCGCTAATTATCAGTCCACCGCTCGCGAACAGCGAAGAAAACGTTGTTCCGTTTGTTGCGGGATTTGACAGATTTGCACGTCACGGTTCAATCGATGCCGCAACTGCTGGTTCGCTTTTAATCAGCGAACTTAGCTGCACGGCCTGTCACGCGTCAGACGCAGAAATTCAGCAGCCGAAGCGTGGGCCGATCCTTGATGGAGTGGCCGATAGAATCAACAAGGCTTGGTTGCAAAAATTTCTTACAGCACCAGCGACGGCAAAACCCGGAACCACAATGCCCGACGTATTGGCCGGTGTCCCAGCGGATGAAAAGCGCGAAACGGTTGCCGCATTGACCGCATTTCTTGCGACGCTGCACAAGCCGTTTCCTGAAATCAAAGCGACCGGGCTGAATCCGGTTCCGCTTGAATTCTGGGATCGAGGAAACTCCGACCTCGGAAAAGAACTGTACCACACGACAGGCTGCGTAGCGTGCCACGCACCTGATCCGGAATACGACGTACCCGCAATCGCGCCGTCGCCAATCGACCAACTTCTGGAACAACTCGAACCGGAAGAAATCGCAGAAATGGGTTTGGAATCCGCCGCACGACGCGTCGAATCGATTCCGCATCCGGACTTCCCGGAAAAGTATACTCAAAAGGGACTGACGTTTTTCCTGCTCAATCCGGAAAGCGTTCGCACGTCCGGACGGATGCCAAACTTTAGTTTTGGAGCAGTGGATGCGGCCGATCTGGCGGCCTATTTGATGCGATCAAAAGTCCCGCCCGAAAGTTCATCGGCAGAGTTTGCAGCAACAGATGGGGACGTTAAAAAAGGGCAGCAGTTATTCAACAAGCTTGGTTGTGCCAGTTGCCACACCGTTGCAGTAGCCAACGTCGTCGCAAAAACCAATGCCGGCAGCACTCCCGCGGCAACGGCAAAAACACTGGCTTCACTAAATTTCACCCACGCCCCAAGCTGCATTGGAGCCCCCCAGCGCGGCCTGCCTCACTTTGCAATCGACGACGCTCAAAGGGCGGCGTTGCAGGTGGCGATCAATCCAGACTCCAGCACAAAAATCACGCTATCCGATCAACTGCGTGCAAAGATGCTGCAGCTAAATTGCTATGCCTGTCATGATCGCGATAAGTCCGGCGGCGTTGGCAGATTTCGTCGACCTTACTTCGAAACGGTCGGCAATGTCGACATTGGTGACGAAGGCCGGTTGCCTCCGTCGCTGACTTCGGTGGGGCGCAAGCTGACTACGCCGTGGCTAAAAAACGTATTCGCTGGCAAAGCAGTTATTCGGCCGCACATGCATATTCGCATGCCCGTGTTCCCGGCGGAATTAACGAAAAACCTGCCAGCCGAATTCGCCGCAGTTGATTTCGCCAACACTGAATCAGGCACAGCGGATCAGTTTCAAACGCAGCCATCCGATGAAGATGTATTCGGAAGTTTGCAAGGACTCGACAACGATGGTCGGGCACTCATGGACGCCGGCTGCGTGCAGTGTCACATATTCAAAGGCGAAGTATTGCCAGGAACTGTTGGAGTTGACCTGGCGGGAATTGCTGGCCGGGTGTATCCGCAATGGTTTCACGATTTCCTGCACAATCCAGCTGCACTCAAAGAGCGGACTCGAATGCCGACGTTTTTCCCAAACGGCAACAGCCAAAACAAAGACATTCTGGATGGAGACACCGAAAAACAGATCGCGGCCATGTGGGCTTACCTGAAGGACATCGACAAACTTCCAATTCCGGAAAAGATTATCGCAGCCCGAAACCAGGACTATGAACTTGTGCCGAAGGATCGAGCCATCGTGCTCAGAACCTTCATGCCGGAAGCGGGCACTCATGCGATTGCGGTCGGCTTTCCTGAAGACGTGCACTTCGCTTTCGATTCGGAAAACATACGTCTGGCGGAGGGTTGGAAAGGTCGTTTTCTGGATGCTCAGGGCACGTGGTTCGTACGATTCACCCCGCCCGCTGACCCTTTGGGCGAACAGCTGGCAACTTTTCCGGAAAGCGTTCCGTTTGCTCTGCTGGTCGATGCAAAACAAACATGGCCAGCCGATGCGGGTGCCGCCGGTTATCGATTTCGCGGCTACCGACTTAACAAAGCCGGTGTCCCCACGTTTCTATATCAGTTCGGAAACTATGATGTGGAAGACACAATTCAACCGGCGGACGGGCAGTCACTGATGCGACGTTTTCGCTTGAAGCAACGTTCGCCAAACAGCCAGGAACAGCGTTCGCTTTGGCTGCGAGGACACCAGGGACTGGAACTCAAACCTGTCACCCCGCAGACTTACGTCAACGAAACCGGTCTACAAATCACCGTCAGCAAGGGCATCGGAAATTCCGGCGAACTGCGTCGCAACGGCCCGAAGACTGAGTCGATCATACCGCTGCCGAACAATAGCGATCTGGAAATTGAGGTGCGGTACTCATGGTAACGGCAGAAACAAACCCGCATCGGCAGACGATGCACGCAGTCGAAAAGACGTTCGTTTCACGACGGCTGTCGCTGAACAGTGGCGTCTTCTGCTTTCTGATAATCATCGTTTGTGTGTGCCCAAACGCTGCGTGCATCGCGGACGATGAAGACGACTTTTATCGTCTAATTTCCGTATCCACTTCCAAAGTCAACGCTGAGTCGCGGTCTGCAAACTGGAAACCTGCTCCAGACGGACTGGCACTGGAAGTCAGTGGCATCGCAATTCTGGACGACAAACGGATTGCGGTTGCGATTCGCAAAGGCGAAGTCTGGATTCTGAACGGCGTCTACGACGATCCGCCTGCCAACGTCACCTACAAACGATTTGCATCGGCGCTGCACGAACCGCTAGGCCTGCTAAAGCACGGTGATTCGCTGTTCACGGCTCAACGCACCGAATTGACTCAACTGCGTGATACCGATGGCGATGAAGTGGCGGACGAATATCTAACAGTGGCAAAGGGTTGGGGAGTTACCGGCAACTACCACGAATACGCGTTCGGACCCAAGCTTGACGGCGATGGCAATATGTGGATCACGCTGAACATCGGCATGGGCCTGAAAGGCGATATGCAGAAACGTACGATTCTGAATCCAACCCTGAATGTTCGCCAGGGACGCTGGCGCGGCTGGGGAATGAAGGTCACAGCAGATGGCAGCATGACACCAATGTGCGCCGGCATGCGATCGCCCAGCGGCATTGGCAGCAACAGTGCCGGCGACATGTTCTATACAGATCAGCAGGGCAACTGGGTGGCAACAAACAGCCTGCATCACATGCGAGAAGGCGTGTTCTTTCATCACGCAGAAGCCCTGGCATCGATGGATTTGCCGGGGTCGCCCATTCGCGGAATCACGGAAGTGCCCAATGGTATTCCTTTGCCGGAGGCGGTTCAGCAGTTTAGGCAACTTAAGCCGCCAGCCGTTTGGTTTCCGTATAAGAAGATGGGACAGTCGACTACAGATATCATGCTGGACGACAGCGGCGGTAGCTTTGGCCCGTTCGCAGGCCAGCTGTTTGTCGGCGAATTTACTCAGGCATCCATGAGCCGCGTGTTTCTGGAAAAGGTAGCTGGCGAATACCAGGGAGCCTGTTTCCCATTTCGTTCAGGCTTTGCGTCCGCCGTACTGCGGATGGCTCAGGGAATAGACGGCAGTATGTTTGTGGGGCTCAGCAACCGAGGCTGGAGCAGTCTCGGAACCGCGTCGTATGGCCTGCAGCGTCTGGTGTGGACGGGCAGGGTGCCATTCGAAATTAAAGAGATGAAAGCAACTCCGGATGGATTTGATCTGGTGTTCACAAAACCTATCGATCCTGTGACAGCCAACGCGATCAGTTCATACAGCATGAACAGTTATACCTATCTGTACCATTCGACGTATGGCAGCGATGAGATACAAAAGAAAGACCTTAAGCTAGCCATCGATCGCATTTCTACAGATGGCCACGTTGTTTCGTTGAAGGTCGAAGGTCTCCGGGAAATGTTTGTCCACGAATTGATCGCCAAGGGAATTCGCAGCATAGACAACGAACCATTATTACATCCCTACGCCTACTACACACTAAATCGTATACCGCGAAACACGATCGCAGAGTAATCAGCCGCGGACGACCGACAGGAATAGAATTAGAGTACTCTTACAGCACCAAATCGCAATTATTCAGCAGTGCACTGCAAAACTGTCGAGTTGTGGCTGTTCACCATTTGGTATGCAACCAACAGGTAAGAAACGCCTCTTCAATCTGACCGTTCCGCTACCGCAAACCTGCAATGCCGTTTTGAACCAATTCGACAAAACCGAATCGCAGTCCAACGTCGCCAACAAGCCACACGTTCAGGTCGGCAACACGCAACACACGGTTGTTGCTGGCGAATTGCGCATTGACCTGGCCAATTAGCGGGAGCCTTGCATTCAATAGTGACGGCAATTTGCATCTCGGTTCCGGGACTTATCTGCTTATTCGTGATCCGGCGATTGACGATGGTGGTGAAGTATCGAAACTTCCGGGCTCCGCCCTTTTACGAAATGAAGCCTGTGTCTGCCCAGACACCCACCCCGTATTCGCACCCGCAACCGTTGATTGAACCTTCCATTCGAAGACGTCATCCGGGATGGATCATGCTGGGAATTGCCGCGGCAGCGACGTTTATGTCGGCTCCGGGCCAGTCGTTTTCAGTGGCGGCCTTCGTCGACCCAATGCTGGCCGATCTAAAACTGCAACGTACCAATTACTCAGTCGCCTATATGGTGGCAACGCTCATTGGCGGATGCGCACTGCCGTTTGTTGGTCGGCTTGTCGATCGGCTGGGAGCTCGGAAGGTACTGCCGGTCGTGACTCTGGGACTGGGGACTGCCTGCGCGTGGATGTCGCAGCTTACCGGAGAGTTCGGACTGTATGTTGGATTCACCATGATTCGCTGCCTGGGGCAGGGCTCGCTGACACTGATTGCAAACTGGATTGTCGGCGAATGGTTTCACACGTATCGCGGACGAGCCGCTGGCATTTGCGGCGTTGGAGGAACTCTGTCGGTGCTGATTGTGCCACAGCTAAACAGCCTGCTGATCAACAGCTACGGTTGGCGAGAAGCCTGGATGATGCTGGGCGCATCAGTGGTTGTTTGCCTGGTACTGCCTGCCATCGTATTTCTACGCGACCGCCCGGAAGCACTCGGGCTGCTGCCTGATTGGGAGTTTCCAAAAATCAAAACCGTCGCGGCAACGGAACTGCCTGAGGAAACCGCTCGACTGGCAGCAGTTGAGCTACTGAACAAAGAACAGTCCTTCACGGTAAGTGAAGCCCTCAGGTGTTCCGCGTTCTGGAAAGTCGCCAGCGTTGTGGCAACGGTTTCGCTGGTTGGAACGGGACTCATTTTTCACCAGGTGTCAATTTTAGCTGACGTCGGGGTCAGCCGTGAAATGGCGATCACCTGCCTGGGGGTTCAGGCCTGCGCGGCAACGTTCTCTACGTTGCTGGCTGGCTATCTGATCGATCGCATGGAAGCTCGCTACGTTCTGGCGTGTTCTATGTTGCTGGAAATCTGTGCTTTACTTCTGCTGCTGTTTCTTCCGTCACCAGGATGGGCGTTTGTTTACTCGGCATTGCTGGGACTACATGGCGGCATCATCCGTAGTGCCGGCAGCATGGTGTGGATCAATTATTTCGGTCGCAGATTTCAGGGATCGATCCAGGGGATTTCGATGTCACTGATGGTATTAGCGGCAGCATTCGGCCCAGTGCCAGTAGCATTGTCTGTGGATTACACGGGAAATTATCGTGCCGCGTTAATGCTATTTTTAGCTCTGCCCACAATCGCTGGGATTGCCGTATTAAGTGCGGCCCCACCAAAGAAAAGTGTTGCCAAATAACGCCATCATCCCGATCGCCCGCGTCGACGAGTTTTCCGGGAACGGTTGGCGGAGTAATCGTGTTCTGGATTTCGACGGCCGATCCAAACCAGATACTTCGCAAACTCCAGATGGGCCCTGAGTTCCTCAACAGAGCTCAATTGTCGTTCCAGTTGCTTGTTTGGAAACACAGCATGAATCAGGCCGTGACAATCCAGGCAGATGTTCAAAGTTTATGCGCCGCCCCGACTTTTCGGCTTCACGTGATGCACTGAAACCCGCGGCACCCGCCGACTGCATAACGGACATTCGTGGGGATGCTCATCGGCCGAGAAATTCATAGAGAAGCCTTTCGATGAAAAGCGTTGACCATTGTCGCAGTGCGAGACGGCAGGGCTGACACAGTGACTCGAAATCTGGTTCTGTCGATTTATGCGTGTTACGCCGATTGTATCGACGGGGCTGGAACCGGAAATACGGAGAATTTTTATCGGACACTTTTTTGCAACCTATGTTTCCAGAGAACCACCGGCTTCACACGCCGTGAGGTCTTTTTACATTCTTGCATTTCAAACGAGAACCGCAGGTAAAGAAACCGGGCTGAATCATGACTGTTGCTGAAGCTGGAACACAGGAAGCTAAGCGATCCACTGCTCCAAGTCCGAACGAAACATGTCCTCGCTGCCACACCACAAAGTTGTGGGGGCAAATGTCCTGGTGCCCGGACTGCGGTTACTACCCCGTTGTCGACCGTAGCGCCAACGATGGCAAATCATGGGCTGACAACCTTCCGGATGTGCCTCAGGAAACGGACGACAACCGCACCGCGCTGCAATCCATTCCAGCCTGGTTCTGGGCAATGCTGGGCGGAATCATCGCTATCGCGGTATTCAGCGCAACCATTCGATTGACCTATCCGTCAGACGATGGGCCTCGAGGAACCTTTGCGCTGGTGCAGCTGTTGCTTGGTTTTTTCAGCATGCTCTTTGCTCACATCATTGCGTCAAAGTACGCAATGAAAAATGACCGCCGCATGAATTCCAACGATGTCCTGCTGTCATGGTTCAATGTCTGGCAACCAACGATTACAGCTTTGCCTTACACCTGCAAACGCATCTGGGCATTTGTCTGGGGCGGAATTGCCATGATGACTGCGGTGACTATTATTGGAGGTATTGATTATTCAGCACCGTTCCGGACACATGAAGCACCAAAACTCAAACCCCCGAGTGTCCTTAAAACAGTGGCCAACGCCGCCAAAGCAGGGGCAAACAAAAATGCTTCAATGGAAGAAGCCCTGAAGGAACTTGGCAATACGGAAGACAAGCTGGAAGGACTAAAAGATCTGGGCGCCGAAAGACTGCTGAATGGCGAAGAATCTGCAGCACGGCGAATGATCGAATGTTTCATTTACGGTGTCGTCACAGATGACAAAAACATCCCCGTTAGCTTTCTTTATGGGGCTAACACTCAAGGACAGGATCAGCACGTCGCGGAAATCGAAGCTAAAGATCTGCCTCGAGACAAGTTGCGCATCATTGCGGTCAGGCTCTTTAAGGAAGTCCAAAAAAAGCCTTACATCCCGGCAGAACGCAAAGCCGTATGGGTTGCTCCAAGCATCAGGTGCCGCCTGTCATTTGTCGCATACGCCGAAAACGGCGAATTGACCGAACCAAAATTTGATGCACTCGTCGTTAATCAACGCGGGCGATTTGACACGTCGCAAAGCGACTCGCAAAAGCAATATCAGCGCCGATAGATCAACGTGCACAACGAAAAGACAACGCCGTCTATCTTGAACTGCAACTCAGCAAACATGGCTATTTTCTGTTCGGACTTCAGCTCGCCCTTCCAATTGCCATCACCCGTCAACAGCACGGAGGTCCATTCCTCGTCACGAAAATCTCCGTCGGTTGAATCAGCTGACCAAAGCCGAACACACTCCGGCGGAGTCTTGCAGGCGACGTTCAGACATGAATTACCTTCGGTGTACTGAAACGTCCACGACAACTGCGGCAACGGGCGTTCAGACGCGATATGCCTGGCGAATGCGCCAACGGTTCGCATGGCAAGTTCACGGCCTCCATCGAGCCCATGGCCTGCATTGGGAATCTGGATCGCGTACTTTTCTCCACTGAGGTCGTCCCAGTAATTCGACATTGCGTCAACCACCCAATACGGATCATTCGTCCCGTTAACGAGCAACTTCGGGAGGGTCAGCTGGGATCGATACGTATAAGGATCCATCATCAGTCGCAAATTCTGTTCGCGAACGGACTCTTCGCCCAGAACAATCAGGCCTTTGCTGGAGTAATCATGGATCTGTTCGCTAAACCTGCCCCACACGTCCAGCTGATGTGTCATCTGCTTACGAAAGTTAAGTGTATCAATCACAATCGGAGCAGTGGCCACCACACGTCGGTCAGCGACAGGTGTCAGCCAGCTGGTCCATCCACGCTTTGACGCTCCCGTAACAATAAACGAATTGATGGGGTGTTCGAATTCCTGTTTTGCAAGTTCCTGAACGGCATCCATCGTTTTGACCGCACTCTTCACCATCGGGAACAGCAACGGCCATGTTTCGTCACCGTCCTGCAGATACTTCAACCAGGTTTCTGTAATCAAATCGTCTTCATAGCGGCCGTCGAACAACGGCTGGTTTGGAACCTGGTGAAGAACGATGACTCGCATGCCCGACGACAGGGCCAGCATTGTGCCAATCGCAATTGTGCCCGCATCAACCTGCTTCGATAGCTTTGACCCACCAGTAATAAACAACACTGCGTGACCAGGATACTTCAATTCCTGGGGCTCAAAGATTTCGACAGCGTGATTCCAAACGGTGTCATGCCACTTTTGTGATGTTAATCGAAGTTCCGTTATGCTGCCTGCGGCCGTGGGAATCGTGCGAACTTTCTCCCACGCGAAGTCAGGCTCCGGACGAGCAACATAGTTTCGCAGTGCAGCAGGCGGCTCATCGCTGGCAAGAACATCGAAACCGCCGACAGACAGCAGAAAACTCGTTGCAAACATCAACCGAATTAACAATCGCATCTAAATTCCTGACGTCGAAATAAGACTCACCAGGCTCAACTTTTGCCGGGTGCCGTATTTGGTTCAACAAACATGTGTCGCGGGAAATGTGCCATCTGGGAAAAACATAAAACTGACAATAGTCGATCTCGGCAATTAACGCCAATCGATGTTGTGCTCAGCCAGAAACGTCACTCAGAACGCGACGCCAGAGTTTGTGCCCGACACGGAAGAACGGAAGATCAGATTGTCGTCGCTGCGTGAATTCATGGAGCCTGGAGTGACACTTTGCACTATATCGTCGATGGTGCAGACAAGGGCGGAGCATCATCAAGATACATTCGCTGCCACAGTTCAAGACACAACAAATTCCACAATCGATAGGCGTGATCGAACTTTGACGACGTGTGCTGCTCAACCAGGCGACGCACTTCGCCCGGATTCAGGAGCCCTCGTTCCAGGCATCGTTGTGATAGCAGAACATCATGTAATAAAGGTTTCAATTCGTTTCGAAACCAGTGATCGATTGGAACGCCGAAGCCCATTTTTTTCCGCGTTTGAATGTCCGGCGGAATCAGGTCTCGAAAGGTCTCCGTCAACACCATCTTCCCCTGCGACATCGACTGCTTGACTTCCAGTGGCATGCGAGCCGCCAGCTCTATCACCTTATGATCAAGCATCGGACTACGGCACTCAAGCCCCACATGCATGCTGGCAATATCAACTTTTGTCAGCAGGTCACACGGTAGATAAGTTTCCACGTCAACGGCCGTTGTGCGAGTCACAAAGTCTCTGTCGGGGAACATTCGGTATGCATCGAATATGCAGGCCGCAGGGTCTTCATGTTTCGTCAGAGCAAACAAATCATCACTCACCAGCTGTTGCAGCATGTTGCGATTAAAGATCGTGATCCAGTTCAGATAACGTTCTTCAGAATCCATCGCCAGCGTCTCCAGAAACCGCTTACCGCGGCGCAAAAACGACTTCTGGCGCACTGATACTGGCATAACAGAAGCTGCCGAAGCAAACATGCGCCGAGCCCAGCGTGGCATGAAAGCTATGCGCTGCACCATCCGCACAGCTCGGTAGCGATCGTAGCCACAGAACAGTTCGTCGCCGGCATCTCCCGTTAAAGCAACCGTTACATTCTTTCGCGTCATCCGCGAAAGATACATCGTTGGAATCGCGGAACTGTCGCCGAAGGGTTCGTCGTAGTGCCAGATCAATTCAGGCAGGATGCTAAGTGCGTCCGGTTCAACCATCGCTTCGTGATGATCTGTGCCCAGCATCTGCGAAGCCTGTCGAGCATAGTGTCGTTCGTCGAAGGCCTTAACCGGAAAGCCAATCGAAAACGTCTGCACCGGATTATCCAATTGTTGCTGCATCAGGCCAGTGATGACTGTCGAATCAATTCCTCCCGACAAAAACGCGCCCAACGGCACGTCACTGCGAAGACGCAGACGCACCGCTTCAGTTAGTTCACTTCGCAGCTCGTCCTTCCAGTCGGCAATTGTGCGACGACTAAAATCCGGTTGATCGTATGGGGCCGTCCAGTAACGATGCGTCTTGAATTCACCGTCTTTCAAAACCCCCACAGTTGCTGGCGGCAATCGATTGAATCCCTGCAACATTGAATGCGGCGCCGGAACATATTGCAGCGTCAAAAACTTCAACACACTGCTACGGTCGAGCTGACGGGGCACTCCAGGAACCTGCAACAACGCTTTCTGCTCGCTGGCGAAAGAAAAACGGCCGCCATCAAAGCGATAGAAAAACGGCTTCTGCCCCGTGCGATCTCGCGCCACAACAAGCTGCTGCTGGCGAGAATCCCAGATAGCCAGTGCAAACATGCCGCGCATGTGCTTTACAAAGTCGAGCCCGTATTGTTCATACAGATGCACAATTACTTCTGTGTCGCCATCAGTTTTAAAATGGTGGCCCCATGCCAACAGCTGTTCGCGAAGCTCGCGATAGTTATAAATCTCACCATTGAAAACGATCTGCACAGTACCATCTTCGTTGCCCAGCGGTTGAGCACTACCGGCAACGTCAATTATCGACAGCCTGCGATGCCCGAGCGCAACTCCCGGACGACGATCGGATGACTGCTCGATCAGCAGGTGACCTTCCGCGTCCGGCCCGCGATGGCGAATTGCGTCCGTCATTCGTTGCAGAACGTCGCGATCGATTCGCTGTTGCGAATCCCACCAAACTGCCCCGGCAATCCCACACACTTTACAAGTCCTTAACAGTAAGTCAGCCGACGGTACAGGTCGACATGTTTCTGCACCATTTGCTCAACACTATGATGTTGTTCGATAAATGCTCGAGCGGCGCTGCCCAACTTCGTTGCAAGATCAACGTCATCAAGCATCAGCTTAAGCGACTTCGTCATTTCAGGGCCGCTACCCTGGGAAAATACCAGTCCGGTGTGTCCGTGTTCAACCAACTCCAGGTTAGCCGGAATATCACTAACAACCGCGGGCACTCCGGCAGCCATTGCTTCCATCAGGCTGTTCGACATACCTTCAAACGAACTGGGCAGGCAGAAGACATTCAGCTGAGCCGTCAGCTCCGCCGCATTCTCACGGTGCCCCAGAAAGAAAGCCTTTCCTCGACAACCAAAACTTTGAAGCAACTCGGCCAGGCCATCCCGCTCGGGACCGTCGCCAACAAACACCAGGTAAACGTTCTCCACAGCCTGATGCAGTAATTGAAACGACCAAACCAGATCGTTCAGGCATTTCTGAGAAGCAAGACGCCCGACGAAACCGACCAATTTTGCATCAGCCGGCAAACCCAGCTCAGTGCGAAGATTGTCGGTAAACTGATGATCGCCGGGAGCGCGCGGCATACCATTCGGAATTATGCTGATCGTTGCATCGGGAATACCAACTTCCGAGCGATAGAATTCTGCCACACTCAACGAATTGGCCGTCATTGCGTGCATTCGGCTACTCAACCAGCGATCCACCGATAGCTGCCAGCCACTCTTCCACGAGTCAACGCAGCGTTCAGAAACAACTATCTTTGCAGATGGTAAACTTACGCCTGGCAGCCGAACATAGGCGTTCGCAGAAAACAGAAACGACTGCACGACATTGGGCTGATTACGTCTCAGCAATCGTCGCAATCGCACAAATGTCAGCGGATCAAATCGAAATCGTTTTTGCAGCACGTCGACGTGTATGCCGTTTGCTCGCAATTCGTCAGCATAGTAACCGCCGCGATTGAGCGCGATCACCGACACATCGAAGTCTGGCTTCGGCAGATGAGTTGCCAGCAGACACAATTGACGTTCAGCGCCTGATTGGTCCAGTGTGGGGATAACATATGTAATGCGAATTGGTGTGCTCGTGAAATCGTTGAATGCTTCGGTCAGGCGGCAACTTACCATCACGGTTCTAATCCACACAACCGCCGCACGCTGAGTACGGAACGAACGATCCAGAATAGAAACGTGACTCGCAAGCCCTGACTCTCAATCCACAGCCTGCCCTGCAACTCATTCCACAGAATAAGCAACCTCACCGCCACCAGTTAGTTACATCCAGCGAAACCCAACGCGAATGCCAAAGCGAAAACGGACACCGTGTTCCCGCGGCTGTAAAACCGTTGAAAAAACTGCTTCCGCGTGAGACAAACGACCAGGATCGGAATTTTCCCTAAGCCGTTTTGCGGGAACAAAAAAGCAGCGCATAAAAAGAAACCGAGCGATTGCCCGGCTTCTTGGGGTGCCCGACGCAGGGGTCATTGGGGGTCGTCGCGATGAAATCGCGGCTGTTGTTGCGTCAGGCGGGTGTTGGTAAATTTAAGCCGCATCGCGCGTGCCAAAACCCGAAAGAAGACAACAATTCAACATAACCCCTTTCAATACAGCTAGTTAAAGAAACGAAAATCAAAAACAGGCGACGGGCGGATTATCCTGAAAGGCTTCATATCGACATCGTGTCAGAGTCGCCGCGGCCCATAAAAAATCCGTAAATGCTTTTTCTTCAACAACTTAGAGCTGAGAAAACAAAACACAACAGATGTTCAGCATTAGAAACGGCCAGAAAATTCATTACAATTGACCTAGCCTGACCGGAGAAAAAGTCACTTCAGAATCGAAAGAACACTGAAATCAAGGGGTGAACTTCACAACTCTTGGGCAAACGCGAGGAAACGCCAAAGTATGAGTGCCGGTATTCCGATGTGAATTGGCATCGATTCGGTTGACGAGTCACAGGAAACGGACATAATCACGTTTCCGCTGCGACTCGGGCGGTTACCAACAATTTGATTCGCGACTTGACTCCAAGACGTGACGTTATGCGGATGTAGCTCAGTGGTAGAGCACCACGTTGCCAACGTGGCTGTCGAGGGTTCGACTCCCTTCATCCGCTCTTTTTTTATGGCCCGACATTGCCTCAAGATGTTTGCAGGCAGTCGTCCAGAATCGAAAAAGGCAAGAAAAATGAGTTCTGATGGCGAAGATAACGTCACGACAGGCGACGCAACAGCCGTTGAAAATTCACCTATTGAAGAGCAGCAGCGTTTGAACCTGACAGTTGAGGTAAAGAGCGTTGGGCCTTGCCGAAAACATGTTTCAGTAACTATCCCCGAAGCGGATATCGCGATGATTCGCGACGCATCGCTGGATGATTTTGCTGGTGGCGCTGAAGTCCCGGGCTTCCGAATCGGTCGAGTGCCGCGAAGCCTGTTGAAGAAGCGGTTCAAAAACGAATTAGCTGATCAGGTAAAGCAGAAGGTGCTGTTGCAAAGCCTAGAGCAAATGTCGGAAGACAACGACATTGACCCTATCAACCAGCCCAACATCGATGTTGACAGCCTCGACATTCCGGATTCTGGCGATTGCTCATACGAATTCGACGTAGAAGTTCGACCTGAGTTTGACGTTCCGGACTATTCAAACTTCAAGATCGATCGACCGTCGGGTGAGATTACAGAACAGGAATTGAAAGCTTTCAAGGAACAGTTTCTTGAATCCTATTCGAATCAGGAGAAGGTTGATCGAGCCGCTGCTGCCGGAGATTCAGTGCTTGTGGACATTGAGTTCAAGCACGACGGCAAAGAAGTCCGCGAGAACGAAAATGTTTCTCTGCGACTGCGACCGACACTTCGATTTCAGGATGCGGTACTGGAAGGCTTTGATGGCCTGATCGAAGGTGCATCAGCTGGCGACACGCGATCGGCATCTGTCACAATTTCAGTTCAGGCCCCAATTGTCGAAATGCGTGGCGAAAAGATCGACATTCAGTTCACGGTCAAAGAAGTGCGACAGCACTCACGACCTGAATTGGACAAGCAATTCCTTGATCAGTTTAATAGTGATTCCGAAGAAAACCTTGACGAGCAAATTCGTGCTGCCCTTGAGCGTCAAATTGAATTCCAGCAGCGACAGGCGGCTCGAGATCAGGTTCTGGAAAAAATCACAGAATCAGCAGACTGGGATCTTCCGGAGTCACTTGTAAAACAGCAGACAGAAAACGCGTTGCGACGCGAAATGCTGGAAATGTCTCAGGCTGGTTTCACCCGTGAACAGATCTCAGCCCGCGAAAACGAGATCCGCCAAAACGCTATTGAAAACACCCGCAAAGCACTTAAGGAACATTTTGTGCTTGACCGGATCGCGACCAAAGAAAACATAGAGTGCGAAGCGAAGGACATTGACACTGAGTTGATGATGATGTCCTTCCAAAGCGGTGAGCCATTGCGACGCGTTCGCGCCCGAATGGTGAAATCCGGGATGATTGAAAACATGGAAGCTCAGTTGCGTGAGCGAAAAGCCGTCGACTATATTCTGGAGCAGGCCTCGTTTAATGAGATTGATCGTAAGCCAGCTGCAGAAAACACAGTGACGGCAGCATCTTTCGCAATCTGCGGCAACATGTCATCCAGCCTGATCGACGATTCGGCAAACGAAGAGTAATCACTGAGCAGAACGCGAACAATCAGTCCGCTTCTGCTAAACACATTCCACACGGACGAACAGGACTGAGCGAATGAAGGATTTGCGTTCCGGGTACTCGCCAATGGCGGCTCGTGACTATGCGGCACAGCGACAGATGACTGTCGGTGATCTTCTGCTGGACAACCGCATCATCTTTCTTGATGGACCGATTCACGACGGCAGCGCTAACCTGATTGTCATGAAAATGTTGTTCCTGCAGTCCGAAAACCGGCATCAGGACATTCATCTTTACGTCAATTCGCCGGGTGGTTCAGTAACGGCTACGCTGGCGATTTACGACATCATGCAGTTTATCGAATGCGATGTCGCAACCTACTGCGTTGGACTTGCTGCGAGTGGAGGTGCAATCCTTGTAGCGGGTGGAACTCCAGGAAAGCGGTTTGCTCTCAAGCACTCGAAAATGATGATCCACCAACCGCATGGGCAGGTGGGCGGACAGGTTTCTGATATCGAAATTCAGGCCAAAGACATTATCGAAACGCGTGAACTGCTGAACGAGTTGCTCGCCGGACACACTGGACAGTCTGTCGAAAAGATCGCTGCCGATACTCAGCGAGATTTCTATATGACGGCTGCACAGTCGAAAGTGTATGGTCTGGTTGACGAAGTACTCGATAAGTCTGCCAAAGGGAAGAAATAGCTCTTTCGCATTTCGGTCTTTAAGTCAACACCCCTTGTCGGACGGATTCCAAAAATGACAGTCCTGGTTCCCTACGTTGTAGAAAAAAACGGGCGCGATGAACGCGCAATGGATATTTACAGCCGACTGCTAAAGGACCGAATTGTGTTCCTTGGCAGTGGTGTAAACGACGACGTTTCAAACAGCATCGTTGCTCAACTGCTGTTCCTGCAGTTCGACGACCCGAAGGCAGACATACATTTTTACATCAATTCTCCGGGTGGCTCGATAACCGCAGGTATGGCGATTTATGACACGATGCAGTATATCAGCTGTGACGTGGCAACGTATTGCATTGGGCAGGCTGCCAGCATGGGAGCTATTTTGCTAACCGCCGGAGCAGCTGGAAAACGGCACGCTCTTCCCAATGCGCGAATTATGATCCATCAGCCTTTGGCCGGATACGAAGGTACGGCAACGGAACTGGAAATTCACTACAAGGAAGTTCTTCGAATCAAACATCGAATGAATGAAATTCTGCTAAAACACACCGGCCAAACGCTCTCGAAAATCGAGCAGGATACCGATCGCGACAACTTCATGACGGCGGATGAAGCCAAGCAGTACAACTTGATCGACACGGTACTTGAAAAAATCGAATAGTGCATAGCCTGCTTCAAAGGTTCATATAATAAAGCCCGAGTCGTTTCTGCGACTCGGGTTTATTTTTTGGCGGCTGTTTGAATCGAACATGAAGTTGTTCATGCAGCTCACGGGAATTATGATCCCTTCTTGAATCGACTATGCCTCCGTGCCACGAAAAATCACCAATGGATGAATTCATTTCCACGATCGCCAGCCAACGCGGCATAATCGAAGACGCCGGACGATCGGCTACTGGCGGCATTCTGAAATTGATCAAGGAACAACTGGATGACTCGTCCTTTGGAAATCTTGCTAAAAAAACTCCGGGTGCAGCAGCGTTGATAGGCGAAGCAGAAGCCGGAACTTCCGCACCTACAGGAGGCGGGTGGATGGGTTCACTAACGTCGATGGCGGGCAGCATGCTGGGCGGTTGGAATAGCGGTTTGGCCGGTATTGCGAAGACTCTGGGCGACTCCGGAATCGGGCTGAACAAATTAGGCGGCTTCCTTTCTGCCCTCATCGCGTTTCTCAAAAAAAAAAAACTGCGCGAAGATGCATTTGCATCGTCAGCCTCAAAGCTTCCCGAACTTTTAGGAGGCAATGACTGATGGTGTTTTGGATGCCCACGGCAACGCGGGCGTGCGACCGTTCACCAGCGATCCTTGTCCTATAGTGCGAACGCCGACATGTCTTGGTCTGGACTGCAAGTGCCACCATCAGCAATGGGAGGCATCGTCACCATTGGTAACTTTGATGGAGTCCATCGCGGACATCAGGCAATGTTGTCAACAATTCGGGGTCATGCAAAAGCAGCCTTGCTTCCCGTGGTTGTAGTCACGTTTGACCCGCATCCGATCAACGTTCTGAAACCCGATGTCAACCTGCCAAAACTGACTACCCTAAAAACTCGAACGGAACTCCTGAAGCATTTTGGTGCCGACGAAGTTGTTGTGCTGGAGGTCGATCACGAGCTACTCAGCATGGAACCACAAAGGTTCTTTGACCAAGTTGTCCGAAATCAGTTGCAGGCTGCGGGGATGATTGAAGGACCGGACTTTCATTTTGGCAAGGATCGAAAGGGTGACATTACAGTTCTGAGGAAACTCTGTGCGGACGGCGGCCTGAACCTGACCATCATCCCAGCCTTAAGTCATTCCGGCGAAATGATCTCATCGACTCGCATTCGAAGCTTACTTGAACATGGCCAGGTTGCTGAGGCAGTCGACCTGCTGGGCCATAGCTACACAATCAGCGGATCTGTGGTTCCCGGTGCTGGGCGAGGGCAAACGCTGGGAATCCCGACAGCCAACCTGGAAGGCGTTGCTGAGTTATTGCCGAAGGACGGCGTGTATGCAGCCAACTGCGCCCTGCAAGGCAGCTACTTTCCGGTCGCAGTCAGCATTGGCCCGAACCCGACATTTGATGACGGCAATCGAAAAGTTGAATGCCACATCATCGATTTCTCGGGTGACCTTTACGATTCAGAACTAGCGGTCAACCTGTTATCTGAAATTCGAGACCTTCACTCGTTCGCTTCCCGTGAAGCCCTTGTTGAGCAAATCAAAAGAGATATTGCGTGTTGCCGTACGATCTTCGCTTCACGTTCGCGCTGATCAACCAAGCCTTCGCCATAACAAACGCGCCGAATTCAGCGACCGCGGCGGGATGCTGCAAATTCAGCCGGCCGGAGTGTCCTCGCCACAAAAAATGGACTCTTGGCCTCTGCGCAACACCCCGACCCCGGCCCCGCATCGCGCTGTCTGATAGTGGCAAGAAACTTAATTTGATCTCAAGCCAGTCGCTACAACACGCGGCTGTTTTGTGTTGAGTAACCGGCAGAGCCACTTACGGAAATGCGAGCCCCTGATAGGCTCGTGGGTCAATGCAATCGCCGAACGAAACCCAAAGTCCACAGCCAAGCCTCAGCGGAAGACGCTTTAAAACGTCGATTACCTGTCTTTTGCCCGCCGTGGAATTTCATAACAAATCACGTCCGGTCAGAGGAGCGTTTTTCGATGTGTTCACCGGGTGCTTCGGTTCAGGCCGATCGGGGCACCCTCCCGTCCGGCCATTAACGGTGGATCCTGCATGTGCTCCGAGCGAACAGCCATAGATTATTCTGAGGCAGTTTTGCAGGCTGTGTGCGCAGTGGGCAGCAACGCATGGTGTTTTCTGCCAATTGGAACCGACACGATTAGTCACTGTTCCAGGGGGTTTCGACGACTCTGGAATCTGCCGTACAGCGTTGACCTGCCCATCCCTCTTTCGAGCCCCGTCATTGAGGCCGCATTCAAGCAGCATGGATGTTCCGCCAGCTGGATGCGTTTATTCACGCAATTAAAAAATGGCCTGCTGCTGGAACGCCCCGAACTGCCAGACTTCAATGAACTCGGTGTCGTTGTCAACTTCACCACGGTGACTGATGCCGATATGCAACCAATCGGAAGAATGCTGATCTTCGAACAGGGGGATTTCACTCCACTCCCGGCAGAACTCAGGCGACGGACTCAGGCTGTTCAGGAACAGCTTGCAAGACTTACCGAACGCGAGACACAGATTCTGGATCTTGTCTATGCAGGATTCACAAATAAAGCGATCGGAATTCGCTCTCAGATTAGTGAAAAAACTGTTGAAAAGCATCGTTCGAATATCATGCAGAAGCTCGGTATCCGCAATGCGGTGACACTCGTCCGCCGAGTAACCGAAGCGAAACTTTTTTCCGATCTGGTTGACAACAACAATAGCGGCTATACCGCCGACCCACGCTCATTTTACTGCCGTGAAAAGTAGTGGCTTGACGCACCGTGTCGGTTACAATTTGCAGATGATGGGCGGGATCCGCTCAAGGGATACGCCTCCTGTTTCAGCTGTGAGTTGATGAAGTACAAATTGTTACTCTGGGACTTTGACGGAACACTTGCCGACACACTGTCTCTTGCTTTGAACCTGTACAACAGGATGGCAAAGGAAAAACACTTCAAGCTGATCACGGATCCGCATGCTGTGCGACAGATGAATATGCATGAGTTCCTAAAGTCTCACGACGTACCGCTTTATCGAGTTCCATTTGCCTTTGCAGCGTTCCTTAAAGAACTTGGAAAACTTGCTGCTGGAGTTCCCCTGAATGCAGGCATCGGAAATGCGCTGCAACAGATCGCCGATATGGGTATCCGTCAAGGCGTTGTTTCGTCGAATGCAACGGAGAACATACGGCAATGCCTACAATCAAATAACGCCGATTGCCACTTTGAGTACATCAGCGGCACGTCGCGAATTTTTGGCAAAGAGCGACGTCTTCGAGCAGCCGTGAAACAGTTTCAGGTCGATCTTTCCGAAGTTCTTTATGTCGGCGATGAAATACGCGACATCGAAGCATCGAAAGCAGCAGGCATGGATATCGCCGCCGCCGCATGGGGACTTAATTCCGCTGAAGCGCTTTCGAATCATCAGCCAACCCATTTGGTAACGCACCCCGACGACCTGCTGCGGATTCTGAGGCAGTAACTGAAAGACTAAGCGGGCAACAATAGCATCGTGACACGAGGCATCTTCGAACAAGCAAACTGCGATAACTTCGGCAAAGGTCCCTGAAAGGAATGGCGTTGTCCACGGGGATTTACGGGATTTTTGCAAGCGCTGCGATCGCCGCGTGGTAGATCGGGTGCGCTCAGGGAATACGTTATTTTATGTGAGTGTTAATTTCCAGTATTGATTCCACTGTTTGCTGTACATGTTGGCGCAGAGTCCTGCCATTCGGTTGACACGTCGGACTCGCCATCGTGCTCCTGTTTGTTTGAGCCGTCGCCCGATCATATTCTTGCAGGCTCCTTCGACCTGGCCGCTGCCGATAGAACGGCCCGTCGCAAGGCGATCGGCGTAATTCA